>ENA-UOJG01000385-UOJG01000385.1-human-gut-metagenome-genome-assembly--contig:-C47-NODE-385-length-63593-cov-86.875130_pt1 | contig 63593 bp, 51 predicted proteins | sample MGYA00242340_ERZ723887 | MGnify/ENA metagenome assembly ERZ723887 | reverse complement strand
CTAGGAATATTGTGTTCTGCAAATGCGCAGTTACCGTCTGTAACACTTAAAGACATTAATGGTAAGACAGTGAGAACAGACACGTTGTCAAACAATGGCAAACCTTTCATCATTGATTTCTTTGCCACATGGTGCAAGCCTTGCAACCGTGAGCTGACTGCCATCAGCGAAGTTTATGAAGAGTGGCAGGAAGAGACCGGCGTAAAGGTGATAGCCGTTTCTATTGACCAGGCACAGAACATCAACAAGGTAAAACCTCTTGTTGACAGTCATGAGTGGCCGTATGAAGTACTGCTTGACCCGAACAGCGATTTCAAGCGTGCACTTGGAATTCAGATGATTCCTTACACACTGATCGTTGACGGAAATGGTAATATTGTTTATAAACACAACGGATACACAGAAGGAGCTGAACAGGAACTCATTGAGAAAGTGAGAGAGCTCGTAAACAAATAATGTCACATAGTGCTGACTATAGAATAATTGACACTTATGCACAAGTATAATAAAATTTTCTGTCTCTTGCTTATGCCTGCTTTGTCTTTGACAGCAATGGCACAAGAGACAGAAGAAAAAAAGATAACCGTCAGCGGAAGTATCCAGAGCGACATCCTTATTCCGCAAGACGATGAAGCAATTGGCACCGAAAAAGTTAATGAATGGGCTTTGACCAACACATTCGCTGATGTGAATGTAATGAGCGAGCATATCGATGCCGGAGCACGTTTCGAATTTCTGAAACATCCTCTACCCGGATTCGAAAAAGACTACAAGGGATGGGGAGTTCCTTATTTCTATCTGAAAACACACTTTAAAAATTGGGACCTTACGTTAGGTAACTTCTACGAGCAGTTCGGTTCAGGCTTTATCCTCCGTACATACGAGGAGCGCACACTGGGCATCGACAACTCTCTGCTTGGAGGACGCCTGACAATAAAGCCGCTGCCCGGAGTTTCGATAAAGGCTCTTAGCGGTAAACAGCGCAGATATTGGTCACACAACGACTCATGGGTGTCTGGTGCAGACGTTGAACTCGGTCTCGACCAGTGGTTCAAGGGCCTGAGCAACAGCGGAACATATCTTACACTCGGTGCTTCATGGGTAAACAAGTACGAGAAAGAAGAAGACGTCATGGTTGATGCTACGCACAAGCTTAACCTGCCTACAACGGTAAATGCTTTTGACGTGCGTGCAAATTTACAGAAGGGAAACTTCAGCCTTCTCGCAGAATATGCGTGGAAGACACAAGACCCGACGTTCGACAACGGATATATATATCGTAAAGGAAACGTGGCAATGTTGTCAGCTTCTTATTCAAAGAGAGGCTTGAGCGTATTGCTGCAGGCAAAGCGCAGCGACAACATGTCGTTCCGCAGTAAAAGAACAATTAACGGTACGTCATCGTTTATAAACCATCTGCCGGCATTTACGATGGACCAGACTTATGCGTTGGCTGCCATGTATCCTTATGCAACCAATCCTGACGGCGAATGGGCCTTCCAGGGCGAGTTCGGCTATAAGTTCAAGCGTCATACACTCCTTGGCGGTAAGTATGGCACAAACGTAAAGGTGAACTTCTCTCACATTCGTGGTATTGATACTAACGTAGTGGGTGGAGCTGGCACAGACGGATATGGCTCTGCTTTCTGGAAGATGGGCGACGAGACTTTCTATCAGGACTTGAACGTACAGATTGAGAAGAAACTGACACGTCAGTTCAAACTCAACCTCATGTACATGAACCAGTTCTACAATAAGACAATAGTAGAGGGTGAGGGTGGTATGATCCATTCAGACATCTTCATCGCTGATGCAAAATATCAGTTCAACAATAAATTCACTCTGCGCGGCGAACTTCAGTATTTGTCTACAGACGACGACCTCGGCGACTGGTGGTATGCTCTGTTGGAGCTGTCAGTGCTTCCCAACTGGATGTTCACAATTGCCGACGAGTATAACAGCGGCGTGACAGACCTTCATTACTATCAGGGATACGTAACATTCAACAAAGGATCACACCGTATACAGCTCGGCTATGGCCGTACACGTGCAGGATATAACTGCTCAGGCGGTGTATGCCGTTACGTTCCGGCAAGCAAGGGTGTAACACTTTCGTACAACTATAACTTCTAAACAGAGATGAAGCTGAAAAATAACATATATAATAAGTTTGCCATCTGTGCGGCAGCACTTTCTCTGATGGCATGTAGCAACATTGATGAGGACGACCGCTTTATTGAAGTGGAGCCTGTAGAAGTTGCGAAACGTGTATTGATTGAAGACTTCACAGGACAGCGTTGCGTTAACTGTCCGAATGCTTCAGAAATGATTGAAAGCCTGCAAGAGCAGTATGGCGCAGAGAATGTCATTGCTGTGGGTATTCATAGTGGTCCGTTCTCTAAGACTGTAACTAATCAGCCTTTCCCATTGTGGACTGAAACAGGTGATTACTATTTTAATTCATGGGGCATTGATGCACAGCCTACCGGCGTTATTGACAGAAAAACGGTTTCAAGTACATATCAGTCTTGGGGAACAATTGTCCGTGACGCATTGCAGGCTTCTGCTCCGCTCACACTTGATGCAACAACATCTTATGATGAGGCTACAAGAACCGTAACCATAAATGTTAATGCAAAAGGCGTGCTTGATGTTACAGGTAAACTGCAGCTTTGGCTTACTGAAGACAATATAACAAACATTCAGTATATGCCAGACGGATCTGTCAATACTAAATATGTGCATAATCATGTATTCCGCACAGCTGTCAACGGACAGGACGGAGAAGATTTCAGCATAGCTTGGGATGAAGAAAAGACAGTAACAAGCACTTACGTCTTGGATGAAGACTGGAAGGCTGAAAATATGTCGGTTGTAGCATTTGTTTATAACAATAGTGGTGTTCAGCAGGTAGTTAAAGTACCCGTTATCAGTACTGAAGACGACGCACAGCCGAATGAATGATAAATAATATCGATGAGAGTGTATTTCATTTTGATGCACTCTCATTGATACCCTCTTTCAATCCTACTATAAAAAACAATTTTAACATTTTAATAAAAAGAACAAGATGAAAAAGTTATTTACTCTTTGTATTGCTTTGTTATTTAGCTGTGTAGCAATGAATGCACAGAATTTCATATTCGTTGATGGTGACGGTAATACCATTGAAAATGGTGCAACTCTTACAATGGATCAGGTATCCTATAAAGAGGATTTCGTATTTAATCCTGATGGCTCTTATGATATAATACAGGTGCCCATGGTTTCTTTAAGTGGAGTTTATATTAAGAATAACTCTGCAGAATCTCAGAGTTGTAAAGTTACTTATAATGTTACAGCTTTACCTAATGGATCATTTGCTGCCTGCTGTGCAGGAAACTGCTCAACCGTGGAGAGTGAAGGAACCATAGAAAAGAATGCAGATGCTAATGCAGGAAAAACTATTGATATCTCAACTGAGACAGAATGGGTTCCCGCTTCTGATGGTACAACTACAGTGAAAATTTCTGTTCAGGGTTCAAAATCAATGTTGCCTGATTCAGAAATTACTGTTAACTTCGTTTATAGCTCTACAAGTATAGACGGTATTCAGAATAATGCAGACAATAAGGTCGTAGCACGCTATTCAATCAATGGTCAGCTTCTTGATGCACCTCAGAAAGGCATAAACATCCTGAAGTATGCTGACGGACGTATAGAGAAAGTGATTGTAAAGTAAAATAAATCCTATTTTTTAATTTTTATTGTATGGTAAAGAAAAGTTTATATTTATGTATCCTGTTGGCTTTGGGCCTGCTGTGGGCAATTCCGTCTTCAGCACAGGAAGCACAGCTTACCACTGTTAGCTTCCCCAAGGCTGCAGCTTTCACATCTTTGTCAGACAATGGCTTGTGGGCTACTGCTGCTGGTGTGAATGATGATGATCAAAGTAAGTATGCCTATCCCTATCTTATTAATGTAGAGACAGGTGCTCTTACAGAACTTTGGGTTGAAGCTGATTTGATAAAGTCACTTGAAGCTTCAGATGTTACTAATGATGGAAAAATCATCGTTGGTACATATGACAGCAAGCCTGCTTATTATGACATGAATCAGGGTAAGTGGATTACTCTTCAGTCAGAGAATCCTGGAAAAGCTACATCTGTAACACCTGATGGTAAATATATCGGAGGATGGAGCAATTCTGATAACTTTTCTGGTTATGAATATGTAGAAACTCCGCTTCTATGGGAAAAACAGTCTGATGGTACATACCGCGCTGTTGATGTGTATGCAGAACTTCCAAACTTCCCTAAGAAAACAAAACTTGGAACAAATACACAGCAGGTACGTATAGACAATATTAGCCCTGATGGTAACATCATTGCTGGTATTATTAACTTTGTAACTCCTGCAACAGTTTGCTATTATGTTTACAACAAAACTACTCAGGAGTGCAAATATGTAGACAATGCTCTCGGTGAAGTGCCTGCTGAAACTTTTGTTGACGAGTCAACAATGAGTAACAATGGTAAATATCTTACCGGTATCGTGCAGGTAGCAGGTGGCTCATACCTCTCAAGTTATCTTTACAATACTAGCGACAACTCTTGCATATTATATAATGCAGAAAGCGAAGAGCAAGACCGTGACGGAAGTGCTGTTTCAAATTCTGGTGTAGTGTTTGGATGTAGTCCTGCTGTCAATCCTGTCCGTTATGCATATGTACGTGTAGGAAATCTTTGGTATGGAATAGATGAAATCCTTTCAGGCCGTTACGATATAAACTTCTATGAGCGTACCGGTTATGATATTACAGGTTTTATCCAGGGTATCTCAGATGACGAGAAAACAATGATTGGTATGTCTGAGACAAAGACAAAAGGCTATATCATCCGTCTTCCTGAAACTATAACCGAGGCTGCAAGCAGCATTAATCCGTTAAGCACTTATGCTGTATCACCTGTTTATGGTTCTAAGTTTGCTAAATTCAGTCAGATGAAGTTGGCTTTCTCTAAGTCAGCCGCTGTAACATCTGGTGTTAAGGCTCAGTTCATGGACGCTTCTGGTAAGGTGTTGAGAGAGTATAACATTACAGCTCAGTCTGGTAACAAGACATTCACTATTGGCGGTATACCTCAGGCCCTGAATGCAGATGAGGAATATACAATGAAGATTCCTGCAGGAGCATTCTATTTGATGGCAGACAACTCTATTAAGAGTGAAGAAATCACTGTTAAGTATATCGGCCGTGCCGAGGCTCCGGCTGCTGTACAGCAGGTTTCTCCTGCAGATCAGGCAAATGTATCTGAAATAAGCTCAGAGCATCCTGTACAGATTCTCTTCGATTTGTCTATCGCTATATCTGAAGATGCTAAGGCTTATTTGTATAAAGACGGACAGACATCACCGATTTGTGAACTTAACTTTGTGCAGGGAGCTGAAAGCACAGTTCTGCTGTATCCTAGCCTTAAGCGTTATCTTGAAAAAGATGAGAAATATAAGGTTGTTGTAGAGGCTGGTTCTGTTACTGATATTATGGGAATCTGCCCGAACAACGAGATTACAATTAATTACTCTGGTGCATATGAGCCTGAAATCAGCTCTGACGGAAGTCTCTTCTCTGATGACTTCAATGATCCTAGCAACTCTATGGTTAAATACCTCCTTTATGAAGGTGACCACAACAAGCCGTCAAGTGCAATGCAGGATTTAGGCTTTGATGCTGACAATTCTCCTTGGCTTTTCGTAATCCGTGAATCAGAAAGCAGCTCTGACTACTGTGCAGCTTCAACATCTATCTATAATCCTACAGGAAAATCAGACGACTGGATGTCAATACCTCGTCTGTCAATAGAAAATGCCGACTATTATCTCAGCTTTGACGTTCAGTCATACTATAAGTCAAAGGCAGACAGACTTAAGGTTCTCGTTCTTGAGGATGATGCTGTTTATTCTAACTTCACAACAGAACTTTATGAGAAGTTCAAGGCTAACGGTAAGGTTCTTTATGACGAACAGCTTACTCCCGGTGAGTCAGAGGAAGATCTGACAGGTGACTGGACACACGTAGAGAAATCTCTTGCAGAATATGCTGGTAAGAATATCTATATTGCTTTCGTTAATGAGAACGAAAATCAGAGTATGATCTTCTTGGATAATCTGAAGGTTTACTACAAGGGCGACTTCAACTTTGCTCCTAATGTAGAAAGCACACAGGTTAACAAAGAGTCTACAAATGTTGGTGTAATAGTTAAGGTTACAAGTGATAAGACTTACAACACTATTAATGCAACACTTACTTCAGAAGACGGCTCATTCAAGAGCACTTATACAGATACACCTAGCAAGCCTATAACAAGTGCAGAGAATTATTCTTTCACATTCCCTGACAAGTTGCCTCTGACAGTAGGTGCACAGAATAAGTATACTATCAGCATTGATCTCGGCGGTAGTGTTTACAGCCAGACAAATACTATCAGCAACCTTGCCTTTGAGACAACAAAGCATGTTGTTATAGAGGAAAGCACAGGACAGCAGTGTCCAAACTGTCCTCAGGGAGTTCTTGCTATAGAAAATCTTGAGAAACTTTATGGTGAGCAGGTTATACCTATCGCTATTCATAGCTCTATAATCGGAACAGACCAGTTCGCTTATGAGAACTATAATACATATTTCGGTATAACTGCACAGCCTATGGGTCTGATTAACCGTATAGACACTCTCTATGCGCCGATGTATGTTGACGGAGATGGTCAGTATCACTTCGAATCACCAGAAGGCAATAATACATTCTATGATGTAGCTCAGCGTGAGTTTGAAAACTATGCAATTGCAGATGTAAGCATCGACAAGGCTATTTACGATTCATCAAGCAAGAACATACAGGTTACAGGTAATGTAAACTATGCTCTTAATATGAATTCTCTGAATCATAATATAGCATTTGTTGTTCTTGAAGATGGCTTGACAGGTCCGCAGAAAAATAATTTGTATGTTAGTGACCAGCCGATATTTGGTGATTTCGGTAAGGGCGGCAAGTATGGTTCAAGCGTTGCTGTTGTAACATTCAATGACGTAGCACGTAAAGTGCCAAACGACAACTTCGCAGGTGAATCTGGTTTCATCCCTGTAAGCGTAACTGCAGGTCAGCCTGTTGCATTCAACAAGGTATTCAGTCTGCCTGAAAACGTAACAAATTGGGATAATGCTAAGGTTGTTGTTATGCTGATTGATGCAAACACAGAGCGTGTGCTGAATGCAGCAAAACTTAAGATGTCAGCCGGAACAGCCGGAATCAACGATGCAACAGTATCTGAAAACGGTATCACAATTTCTGGTGAGAACGGTTCAATAAACGTTAACGGCGGAAGCGACCTCAACGTTACAGTTTATGATGTAAGCGGAAGCGTAATAAGCAATGCTAACTCTACTTCTGGTGCTGTTAAGGTAAGCACAGGCGGAAAGAACGGCTTGTTTATCGTTAAGGCTACAAGTGACGGCGTAAGCGTTGTTAAGAAAGTAATCGTTAAATAAATATTTAGATCTGCCTTGTATGTTTGTATCAGAAAAACACTTCACAAAACATAATACAGCAGACAGCAAGGCATGGACCTTAAGAACCTAAGATATAGAAAAGGGTATGGGGCTAGTCCCCAACCCTTCCTATATAATTTAATGCTAACTTATTATTAATTTAAAATTTATGGGGCACAGAACGAAACGTATATGAGTCGGTCGGCTGAAAAATGGGTGAGAGGTTTGTGTTTCAACGAGTTAGGTGTGTGTGGCTGAAATGACGGCGTAAAACGAAGCGTTTACATAGGCTTACATTTGGTTTACTTTTGGGGCTTGTTGAGGCTATTGTGGTTTACATGGGGCTTACGGGTGGTTTATATTGCGTTTCTGTTGGTGCTTGGTGTTGGGGTGGGGTGGAGTAGAATGGTGGCTGAGGCCACTTTTTTTATGTTGTTTTTGAAATTTGATAATGCGAAATTATTCCATATAATGATTATTTGGTATATTTGCAGAAACAAAACGAGTGAATATGGCAAAGGTAATACATGTGCATCTGCTGCACAATATTGATGGAACGAGACGGAAAGACTGGTACTTTAGCAGCATTTCTGCGGTTTATACGGTTTTGACGGCTGAACAGATCGGCGCAACGAAGAATTATTTGCTTCATGCAGGGCTGTCTGGCAATGGTACATTATGCACGAAACGCGCTATAATCAAGCAATCTACGCTTATTTCATGCTCTCGTGGGGCAGATGATTAGACTGATGTTTTTATGGCGTTAGAACGCAAATAAAAGGCCGTTTGTACGGTCGTGGGAAGGGAGGTCATTTGGCCTCCTTTTTTTATGTCCGAAAATGGCGAAAAATGGGAATGGGGTTACTATTGGGGTTACAGATAGGGGTTACATTTTCGGAAATTAGGGGTTACACATTCGGGGTTTTCGGGGGTAGGATAGAGGGGGAGGGAAAAGGATAGTTTTAAGGGATTGGGTGTGGGAAACTACCCATTTGTGATATTGGTAAAATGGGCGCGAATCGGGCTAAAACCTTGTATTTATGGGGATTCTTACATGGGATGAGCCTCGAAAGAGGGGGTACTCCCCTCCAAACGGGGTTCTAATGGCATTGGAGGGGTATTCGTATGGTGTTACGGCTTACCACCTATGATAACATGAAATGGGTTTACCCTGCACTTGCAATATTTGAAGTGTCGGCATCCGATACATGTTTTTCTTTTTCAATAGTCATTTGTCGTATTTGTTCTTTTAGACGACCTATTTCTTCTTTTAGTTCCCCATTTTCAATAATCTGCTGTTTTAGATGCTTTATCTCCCCCTTGAGCATTCCTACTTCTTCTGCTTGTTCTTTATATCTATAATCTTTATTCTCCATAATAGAAAGAAACATTTCGCAAACTCCTTCAGATGACATCGGGAAATCGGGTAGTTGCGGAATTGCTATAGCGGGTTTGGAACGTCCATTAATGATGCCAGACTTTAACATTGGTCCTTCTCCAAGAAGCAACCATGATGTGTTGAAGCTGTATAAAGCGCATAATTTAGCAATGGTATCAGTTCCTGCATTCATTCTATTATTCAGAATTTCTGAAAATTTGGCAGGCTTAATACCTAAGCTGCTGGCAATGTTTGATTTGGTGAGTCCTTTGTCTTCTAAAAGGCTGTTTATTGCCTGTATGAAACGGCTGTTTATTTCTAATTTATCCATAATTTTAATATTTCAAGTACAGAAAATCTGAATTTTATTTTGTTGTAATACAGAAATTCTGTATCTTTGCAGCGTGTTAATAATTTAACGAGCGGCCAAAGATACGAAAAAAGGTCGAGAATAACGATTTTTTGCAATTAAAGAATATGAACGACAACGAATTAAAGGAATGGCAGACGCAGAGCGTGAAGCACAAGGTGGCAATGGTTCTGATAATGGATGGTGTTAGTTTCAGCTACACGGAAGAGGACGGCATCGTATTTACAGCACCAGAATGTTATGTGGCGAGATTGATAAGACGGCTGATGTCCTGCTACGGATGTAGCGTAAGACCGAATATAAACGAGGTAAAATGATTGCAGGATAACACGGAGGCCCTGGGTGCTGCACTGGATAGTCAGCCACCGCACTGGATAGTCGGCAGGGCCGGCCTCGGATGACAGCGGGAAAGACCGCAGGAGTGGCAGGTTTGCCGTGCGCTGGATAGCCATGTGGGGTTCGACTCCCCAAGCTCCACCAATATGTTAATAATTAAAACAAGTGAGATATGAAAAAGTACATTCATGTAACAAAAGAGGTTCGCGAGCACCTAATGAAAATCTTCGGTGTTTCCTCTGTAATGGTATGGAAGGCTCTGACTTTTGAGAGTGAAAGCACACTTGCCAACAAGATACGCAAGGCAGCCTTTGAAAATTTCGGCATATTGATGAACGAGTTGCCAGCGATGGAAACATTCCATGACTATGATGGTTATATGCGACAATATTTGCCAAATGGGGCAATGTTGGAATTTTGCCGTAATGACAATAGCGGAGATGTATTCTTCAAAGGTGTGAAAGTTAAGCATTATGAGCAGGTTATGTTCTCGGATATTGAGAATATCCAAAAGTTTGCAAGTGAATTAAGATAAGGGAGGCAGAATTATGGAGTACCACGATAACAGACTTTGCATCTCGATGCGGGAACTTGTGGATGGCGGTGTGATGACCGTACCCAACTACAAGCAGCTCTCTGCACGCGGTCGCATAGACATTGTGCGTCGTGGTGGAAGAGGCGGCTATGCGCTCATCGCGGTTAGCAGTCTGCCCGATGCTTATCAAGACAAACTCAAGGAGATTTATCCGGACCCGTCGCTTGAGGTGCTGCTTGCCTGGCTTGATGCCAACTACGAGGTGGACCAGGCAGCTGTCGCATATTTCAACGACTGGCGCAACCAGTGCGGACACGACCACGCTACCGATGCTCATGTGAAGGAGTATGTGACCAACGCCAGCGTGCTGAATGCTTGTATCAAACTCTACAACAACGCCAAGGCGATACAGAAGACGATGGGCCAGAAGTATGACTGGAGCATGATGTCGCAAGCTGTGGAGGGCTACCGTATGAAGACCGGGCACACATTGCCGGCAAGTATGTTGCGCTTCCGCAAGAAGGTGAACGAGTATCAGCGTGACGGATACCAGTGTCTCATCAGCCGAAAGTTCGGTAACCAGACAAGCCGTAAGGTGGATTACCGTACCGAGCGTTTGATTCTGTCGATAGCCGTGTTACCCAACAAGCCGTTCAATACCAATGTTTGGGAATTGTATAACTCATTTGTGTGCGGTGAACTGGATGTGTATGATCCAGAGACGGGCGAGCTTTTCGATGCGAGCGAGTGGACCGACAAGAACGGTGACCCGAAGTCGCTTAGCGAAAGCACCATTATGAACTATCTGAACAAGCCCAAGAACAGGTTGTTCATTGAACACTCGCTTGATTCTTACACCACCTTCATGCACGAGCAAATGCCCCACGTTCACCGCCATGCGCCCGAGTTCTCGTTCTCAAAGATTTCATTCGATGACCGCGACCTCCCACGCAAGCTGAAGGACACGAAGGCGCGTCCGAAGGCATACTACGCCTACGATGTGACGAGCCAGTGCGTGGTGGGCTACGCCTACAACCGCAACAAGAACGTGGACTTGGTTGCCGACTGCTTCCGCTCGATGTTCCGACTGATAGAAAGCAAGGGCTGGGGTTGCCCGGCACAGGTTGAGGTGGAGAACCACTTGATGAGTCAGTGGAAAGAGAGTTTCCTGAAGGCAGGAGTATTGTTCCCATTTGTACGTTTCTGTGCCCCGATGAACTCCCAAGAGAAATACGCTGAGCCGATGAACGGTGCCAAGAAACGCAGGGTGGAGCATCGGAACCACCTTGGCATCGGACGCTTCTACGCCAAGGACAGGCACTACCGCACAGAAGCCAAGAAGGTGTTTGACGAGAAGAATGACACCTACGAAGACAAACAGTACTACACATGGGAAGAACTGATTGCAGACGACATCCGTGACATCAAGGAGTTCAACAATACCCTTCACCCGAACCAGAAGAAATACCCCGGCATGACACGCTGGCAAGTGCTTGAAGCCAATATGAACCCAACGCTTCAGCCAATGGACAAATCGGTGTGGGCACGCTTTATCGGCGAGCACACAGAGACCTCCATACGCAGGAACAGCTACTGCAGAGTGGCGTATAAGGACTGGTGGTTGAGCAAGACTGAAGTGATGGAACGTCTCGATCCGAACAACTACAAGGTGGATGCCTACTATCTGACCGATGAGGACGGCAACGCAACCGACGTTTATATCTTCCAGAACGACCGACTTATCGACAAGCTCGAGGACGTGGGCACGTTCAACACTGCCGATGCAGAGCAGACAGACAAGGACAAAGAGATATTCGTGAACCAGCAGAAGAAGATAGCTGCATTCAACGCATACGTGAAGAAGAACGCCATTGCAACTGTTGGCATATCCAAGCCGGAACACTCAGAAGAGGCTGCACCACCGCCACCGCTTGAACTTCCACCGATGGAAAGCGAGCAGGAAATGGAAGTGAGCTACCACATTTCTGACCCGTTGGCAGATTTATAGAATGATATTAGAATACAATTAAAATAACGTGAGACATGATAACGAATGAGAACAAGAAGCGGATATTGGAGGCTATAGCCACCAACCGCACGAACTATCCGAGCGATGCCAAGCACGCTGCTTCATTGGGCATCAGCACCTCGGTATATAGCGCCATCAAGAATGGTCAGACAGACAAGGCACTGAGCGAAGCCAACTGGATAACCATCGCCCGAAGACTGGGTGTGAACCTCAGAGGAGGCATTGAATGGAAGCCAGCACGCACCGCCACCTTCGAATATATCACCAAGCAGCTGGAGTTCAGCCAACAGAGCGGACTGAGTGCGATACTTTGTGATATACCCAACATCGGCAAGACATTCACGGCACGCTATTATGTGCAGTGCCACCGCAATGCCATCTATGTGGATTGCTCACAAGTGAAGACCAAACTGAAGCTGGTGCGCAAGATAGCCACTGAGTTTGGTGTTGGCAGCAATGGAAGATACAGCGACGTGTACGAGGATTTGGTTTATTATTTGCGCTCAATCGACACCCCACTCATCATTCTGGACGAGGCAGGCGATTTGCAGTATGAGGCATTCCTGGAACTCAAAGCCTTGTGGAACGCTACAGAAAGATGCTGCGCCTGGTATATGATGGGTGCGGACGGACTGAAAGCCAAAATCAATCGCTCCATTGAGTGCAAGAAAGTGGGCTATACCGAGATGCTCAGCCGATACGGTGACCGCTACTCGAAGGTAACGCCCGACGACAGCAAGGAGCGTGAGAAGTTCCTGAAAGACCAGGCGAGCGTGGTGGCAAAGGTAAACGCCCCAGAAGGTGCGGATATTGCTACCCTGGTGCGCAAGTCGGGTGGTGGACTGAGACGAGTTTACACGGAAATAGAAAAACTAAAAAGAGTGCAGGCATGATGACAAAGATGGAAATGCAATATATGGACGCGGTTATACAAATAAACCGCCGACAACGAAATAACGAGGTGGACTGGGAGCAACGTCGCTATGAATTGACCAAGGCTGCATTGTTTGTGGCTCCAGTCCTTCACCATGATCGTGCAGAAATGACAGCCGAACTCATTGCCAAGTATGCTGTCAAGATAGCGGACGCTGTTGTATCAGAACTTATCGAAACTGAAAAGTGATATGGCAAAGCGAGCATACAGCCCCAAGGATGTGGCGAATATCAAGTGCAAGGCGCTACCATTTGAAGGACAATGGAAAGACGTGTTCGGTCAGCCTGAAGAGGGCGACACTTGGTTCATCAGCGGACCAAGTGCCAGCGGCAAGAGTTCCTTCGTTATGCAGTTTGCCAAGATGCTCTGCGGTATAGGCAGCGTGTTGTATGTGTCCTTGGAGGAGGGCGTTGGTCTGTCGATGCAACGACGACTCGCCCAATTCAAGATGACTGACGTTCAAGGCTCGTTCCGCCTCATTACCGATGGCGACATCAAGGCATTGGAAGAACGCCTGGCGAAACCCAAGAGTGCCAAGTTTATCATCGTGGACAGTTACCAGTACGCATACGAAGCAGGGTGGGAATATTCACTGACCAGGGCACTGATAGACCGCTTCAAGCGCAAGACCTTCATCTTCGTCAGCCAAGAGGATAAAGGCAAGCCTATAGGCAAACCAGCTATCAGACTGAAATACGCAGCCGGTGTGAAGGTGAGAACGCAAGGTTTCAGAGCCTACTGCCAAGGACGCTATTCAGGCAACGTGAGCGAATACTACACCATCTGGGCGGAGAAAGCCGTGGAGGTTTACAATGACAAGTCTAACAACTGAACATAACAGAGATGAAGAAGAAAGTTTATATCAGCGGAGCGATAGCCCACTACGACCTTAAAGAGCGTATGGCAACCTTTGACCATGCGGCACGCTATCTCTCCATAAAAGGTTACGAACCAGTGAACCCATTTGAAAATGGCGTTTCGCAGGATGCTCACTGGATGGAACACATGAGAGTGGACATTGCCCAGCTTTTGAAGTGTGACTGCATCTATATGCTGCAAGGCTGGGAATTGAGTAAGGGCGCAAAACTGGAACTGGATGTTGCCAGTTCGTGTGGCATTAAAGTGATGTTCGAGGGACATGACAATGATGTTCGTGAATACACTTGCTGTCTTTGCGGAAAACCTCAAACTGGCTATGGTAACAATCCCCATCCATTGAAAGAGGAAGGTGAGTGTTGCCCTGAATGTAATTTGAGAGTATTAAGTGAAAGAATAAGGTTGTCAAAATTGAAATAGATATGGCACAGGAAGTAACCAATTTCGCACGTTTCTATGGCATACTCAAAAAGAGCTACAAGTTTGCCACCAAGGAGCTGGGCGATGAGTTCAAGGAAGGCGTGGTGAGCCAATTCACCAATGGACGTACCACGTCGCTTAGGGACATGACCCGTAAGGAGTACGACATGATGTGCGACAAACTCGAAGGTGTGACAGCCAAATTGATACGCACCGCCAAGGACGTGCAGCGCAAGCATCGAAGCCAGTGTTTGAGATTGATGCAGAAGCTCGGCATTGACACAACAGACTGGACACGCATCAACGCATTTTGCCAGGATCAGCGTATCGCTGGCAAGGTGTTCTCCCAACTAAGCAATGAAGAATTGGAGCAGCTGTCGGTAAAGCTCCGCTCCATCCAACGCAAGGGAGGTCTGAAACCCAAGAAGGAACCGACACCTCCAGCACAGCCACAAGTGGAATACATGATGGTGCCAATCGGAAATGGAGGTGAGGCATGAATGAGAAAGTGAAACGGGTGATGGAAAATTCATTCATGGCATCGCCTACAGAGAACTGCAAGGTGACCAGTACATCGAATTTCTTGAGTGTATTGAATACGAGATAGACAAGGAACTGGAAGAAGGCGACTGGCCAGAACCAGAAGACGACGAGTGATAAGCAATTAAAACAATAATCAACAAAAAGTTTACTACAATGGCAAAAAGAGAAAAGAAAGTAATCATTACCGGCGTGACAAGAGAATCAGCCGATGAAGCGTTCGCAGCTTACGCAAAGGCAGACGCACAGAGTGCAAAAATCACGGCAGACATTGAATTGCAGTGTGCCAAGATCCGCGAGAAGTATGCCAACAAGCTGGCAGAACTGGAAGGAGAGAAGGAGAAAGCCTTCGCCACGCTCCAGGCTTATGCCACCGAGAACCAGGCAGAGTTGTTCACCAAGAAAAAGAGCCTTGAGATGGCGCATGGCGTTATCGGCTTCCGCACGGGCACCCCGAAGCTGAAGACCCTGAAAGGCTTCACATGGGCAAGCGCCTTGCAGCTGGTGAAGGAGTTCCTGCCCGGCTATCTGCGACAGACCGAGGAGATAGCCAAGGACAAACTCCTTGCAGACCGCGACGTGGAGGATATGGTTCCTCAGATGAACAAATGCGGTATCCAAGTGGTGCAGGACGAGACATTCTACGTTGAACCCAAGAAAGAGGATGCCGTATGATACTGGAAGTGGAGAAGAAACCGAAAGTGGCCTTGTGCCGTAAGTGTTACGGTACAGGTCGTCTCCACGACAAGGAGACTGGCAAAGAAAGTACATGTGACCAATGTGAGGGAACGGGCAGAGTAACCGTCAGCGCAAAGATGAGCTATGACATCCGTCCCTATAAACCAAGAGACAGACACTAAAACATTTTATGAGCAAGAGGCGAGGAGCAAGCTATCAGAAACGTGTCACCGACATAAATAGGATATACGACCAACATGCCAAAAGCGGAATCAGCAACCGCGAGATATGGCGAAGGTACGTGTATCCTGTTTATGGTATATGTGAGCGTACCTTCTACAATCTCCTCAATGCCTCTTGTGACCCTAAGAACGAAGTGCCACAAGAGGCACAGACGTTTCTAAAATTCGACTTTGACGATGAACCAGGACATACAGAAAATTATCCGCAATATCCTAAACGACGTTAGGGTGGAGTTGAGTGATGAGTTTGACCGCAACTTTGAACGGCAGGCATTCTTCAACGAGGCGTGGCAACGCAGAAGCAGCCCCACACGTCCTGGCGGTTCCATACTGATAGACACCGGCAAGTTGCGGCAGAGCATCAGCAGCCGAACCACAGACAGCAGTATCACGTTCTGCTCGACACTGCCTTATGCAGCCATACACAACGATGGAGGCGAGATAAAGGTGACGGCGAGGATGAAGCGATTCTTCTGGCATAAGTACCATGAGGCGACAGGCTCATTCGGACGCAAGAAGAACGGTGAGAGACGTAACGACAAGCGCACCATACAACTGAGCACCGAGGCCGAGTTTTGGAAGCACATGGCTCTGATGAAAGAAGGCAAGAGCATCAAGATACCGCGCCGCAGATTTCTTGGAGCATCGCCAGAAGTGGAGCAAGCGGTGAAGGACATCATCGAGGAGAACCTTGCAGAGTATTTTGAACACGAATATAAATTGAAATGAGAAAGGAATTATTCAACGCCATTAAAGCAAAACTGGCGAGCGATGTGCCTGAAGTGCAGCACATCGATTTGTGGAACCACAATGTGGAGTTTGTAGAGCAGGAAGAAGGATGGGCGCGTCCAGCCGTCTTTGTGGAGTTTGGAAAGATAGAGTGGTCACCATTTCAAGGTGGCAGTCAGCGTGGCAAGGGACTTGTTACTATTCACCTTGTGACAGACTGGGCTGACGGTGGCCATGATGCAGCTTTCGACCTTTGCCACCAGGTGCATACAGCCCTTGACGGATTGAGTGGTGATGATTTTAACGGCATGGCGCTTGTTGAGACGAACACCAACCACAACCACGAAGAGATACTTGAAAGCATCGACTGTTATGCGGTGCGTTACCTATTGCGATAAACCGCCCATGTCGCAACGATTTAGCCCCGACGGATAATTTACCGCCGGGGCTTTTTAATGCCGTTAGAATCGAATTATAACGCCGTTAGGCGGCATCGGTGAACAACATCATGTCTGTGTAGTGCGAGCTGTAGTTCACTGTGGCGTTGAACTCCACTTTGTGACAGTTTCTGAATGGGTTGCCCACGGTCGGATTCCTGCCCATCCACTCGCAAAGCTCGATGATGGACGACTTGTTGGAAGTGAAATATATAAAGTGATGTCCGGCAAGAATGGTCAGCACATCGAGGTAGTCGGAAAGTTTCCAGTACATATTATATGTGCCAACGTCAGTGGATAGATAGGGCGGATCAACAAGGAACACAACATTCGGCATGTCTTTGTATCGGGAGAACACCTCTTTGTAGTCGCATGATACCACCGTGATGCCCTCCAAGTAGTCATCGCAGAGAGGATAGTCCGTCTTGCGCAGGTTGTTGTAGAGAGCCTCCTTGCGCATCTCCGCGATGCTCAGTTTGTATTTCATGGAGAACATCAGTCCTGACGTGATGGTGATGAAGTCTATGTAACCCACCTCGCGCTCCTCCTGCTCCAGACGCTCGAAGATGCGTTCACGCAACTCGCCTCGGATGCAGGTGTGCTTGGGAATGCCCTCCACCATTTTGCGGAGGTCAGCTAAAAGATGGTTGGTCTGGGGAATATGCTGTAGGCGGTTGCGGTAGCCGTCGAAGTCGTTGTATATGACTGTGGCATCCGGCTTCTGGCACTTGGTGATGTGTGACAGCAAGCCCGAACCACCGAACAAATCCACGAATACCGTGTCCTCCGGATATTGTTTTAGAACCTTGATAAACTCGCGCGCGAACATGCGCTTCTGCCCCACGAAAGGGAGCGGTGCCGATAGATACTGTTTTCTCATGCCTTACACGTTCAGTTCAAATTTCACGTTCTCGTTTCCGTTGAGCAACTGTCGTGTGTGTTCGATGTTGTTCTCATAGATATGCACATTCGCAAGGTTCAGCGTGATGGACTTTAAAGGGAGGTCAATCTGCCGGGCCATGAGGTAGAGGTGGTAGATGTCGGCCGGCAAGCCGAGGTTCGCGTCCGAGCTGCGCTGGTAAGCCGACACCACTAATTCGTCGTTCTCAATCTGGAACTGAACGAGTGACAGACACGGTGCCTGGTTTGTCTCCGCATCGGTGGAGCCGAGGAACAGCACATAGTTCTTGCTGTTGCGCTTCTCTCGGTTGATTTTGGCGATGAGTGGCGGCAACTTCTCAAAGTAGGTAGGGTAGGAGTTTACGAGAATGGCACCGCAGTAGTCCCACCAGTTGATGCCCACCTCGCGATACTTCTCCACATTGCGTTCACCCTGCATGAAGAGCTGCAGCTCGTTCTTTAACTTTTTTCGTGCGATGCCGTGCCCCTCGAATATGTCGAGCAGGTCAGCAGGGGAGAGCACCAACTGCTCGTTGAGCAGGTAACGTATGCTTCCCTTCTTGTTGGTCTGGTACTTGCTCTGAGTAAGTACCTTCTGTAAAATTTGATGGTATTTGTTCATAACCGTTTTGAATTTGAAAACGGTGCAAAGGTAGCAACGCGTGTCCCCTCGACAATGACCATACGCAAACGTTACACTGCAAGTAGATTGCAGTCAGTTTTGAAACGCCGTATAAGGCTGTACACCTTGCGCTCGCTTATGGCATATTCTGTGGCGAGCCTTGCCACGATATATGACACCTTCTCGCCTTGTGCGGAAAGTGTGCGGTATTCCTTAAATAGGTCGATATATTGCACATCGTCCAGCCTGATTCCTGCCTTTTGGAGGTTAATCAGCAGTTCCCTGTTCAAATTCAGTATCTCTATTAGTTTCATTTTCAGAAATTTTTAGTACTTTTGCAGCGTCTCACTTACTATTGGCGCATATAGCGCACACAAAAAAGCCTGTCATGGGCGAGCGAGGGTCTACGCCCCCGGTCGTGCCTATGACAGGTGCTTTGTGTTCAAATGGTAAGTGAGACGACTATTTAAACAGGCCGGGGGCTTTTTTATTACCCTCCCCCGAAGGGATTGTTCTTAGTCTCGGTATAACTCCAAATTGAAATTATCCTTGCTCTTCCATCCGTCAGCCAGTGTGTCCTGGATATGCTGCATGGCTTTGGTATAGAAGTCCGTCAGTTCTTCGATGGTGCTGAACGTGTGATAGCATGGCTCATCGTCTGTTCCGAACTTGAACGTGACCGGCAATGTCTTGCCTTCAGACTGCACAGCCAAGTCGTATGCCACCTTGTAGTTGAACTGGTTCTCGTTAGAGAGCCACACGCTCATGCCGTTCCACACGAAGCCAGAAAGTATGGTCTCGTTCGTGCGGTCGTTGAACCATTCCGACACCATGGTCTTGATGGTATCCTCAGATGGCTTTCCGTTGAACTCCGCCTCCATATAGTCGGCAGATCCATCCTCGTTGTTATGCACGTCCCAGCGGACGCGCCATTTTCCTTTGACGGGGTTGGTGCATTCAAGCAGCTTTACCCCTTGTGCTCCGTTTACTCTGTTCATCATGTGAAAATGTACTTTGTTCTACCTTTGCCGAAGGTTTCCGCCTTGATGGTGGTCTCGAATGGGAAGCCGTCTGGCATTTCACTCACTTGCTGGAGAATGTTTTTCATCTCCTCGCTGTTGGTGAAAAATTTCTTTGGCTCGCCGTTCTGCTCGATGGACACGACACAGCGGTCTTCGCCCTGGCTGGTTTTGACTCCGACCTCGAAGTCTTTTACCACGATGGGCAGGTTCACCAACTCGCGGATGCTTACCACCGCACCCGCAAATCGCTTCTTGCCGTCTTCTGGCTTGTAAGCGACATTCAAATCCTTAAATGATTTCATTTTTTTGCCTGTTAATTTATAAAACAAATTTCGGCAGCAAGCGTGCTTGGCCATTCCGTAGAATGACGCAATCAGTTCCCGCCGTCTCTTTCTTGACTTGACTTTGTGTAGTTTCCTTGCATACTTCTTCTTGACGCGCTTGCGCAGTAGTGAGTATGATCCGTTGAATGTCACATACCCCAAGAAGTCGATTCCTTGCGCTGATGGGAATACCCTTTCATTCTTCTTGATTTCAAGGTCAATTTTTTCGACTTGCTCATGTACAATGCCGTGTGCCAGCCAATTTTCTTGCTTGTTGCCACAGAGCACTCTACCGTCATCGCAATAACGGTAGAAATGGCGGATGCCGTATTTGTCCTTCAGATAATGGTCAAGGTACTCGGACAACAAGAGATTGCCAGAAGCCTGTGAGCTTCGCAACCCGAAGCTGATACCCTCCGGCAGAAGATGAAGAAAATGATCCAGGAGCGACAGCAGGATTTTGTCTTTGAATACTCTGCGGTAGCACCACATGACAAACTCAGGCTTAGTATTGTCATAGAAATGCTTGATGTCGAACTCGTAGCAGTAGCGTGTGCCTTCGGGGTCACGTTCCATGTCCAATTGCATGCACTTGCGGAGATCATGTGTGCCACGCTTCTTGATACTTGCTCCAGTCGTCCTGATAAAACGCTTATGCAGATGTTGGTCCACCACGTTCATCACGGCATACACTGCGATGCGGTCGTACATGGAAATAATCTGCAGGTGTCTTACTTTGCCATTCTCACAGATGATGCGTTCATGATAATTGCCGAGTCGAAAGGAACCGTCGGCAAGTTTTGCAGTCAGTTCTGCAATCACCTCCTCGCGGTGTGCGAGCAGATAGCGTCCTTGACGGCATTTCTTACGCTTCTTTCCACGCAGTACACGGTCAAACGCCTCCGACATATTGCCGTAGGACGTTATCTCTTGCATGATATAGCCTTCTCTGTGCATGGTCTTCTTTTTATGATGGAAGATAAGGGCCTTCCTTTCCCCGGGCCAAACTTCTTCGAATCGTTACCGACCTACCAAACTCTATTGCCCGACACTTGATGTTTCAGCTTTCCACCTTGAATACAGGTGCTTTTGCTGTGGCTCGTTTCCCTCGGCTCCACATTAGGGACACGTCCCCATCGTTGTACGCCGATTAGTTAGATTTCCAGGCGCGAGCCGACATTCGCATTCGAGGCATCGTTATTCGCATTCGCATTCGAGACACCGCCATTCGCGTTCGCATTGTTGTACCCGCGATAGACCACACGGCCTATGGGAAACTCTACCAGTTTGCAAAGTTACTCATTCTCTGTGCAAAAAGATGAATGAATATTACACAATGAGCCAAAATAACATTGCGATGAAGCCTCCGAGCACTGTGCAAGCCCAGTCAATCCAGTCCCAAGGACAGCCGTGAAGCTTGTCTTTGAGTTCGAGGCCTGAGGCTGCGATGATGGCAGAATAGATGGCTGCCCATGGTGACAAGGCGCACAGACCAACCAATAAACCGCCGATAAGATGCTTATAGCGGTTGCTTTTCTTTAGAAATGAGAAAATTTTGTTCATAACTTGTTGTGTTTTGAAAATTTGTTATTACCTTTGCAATGCGAGGGATGGGGTAACCTTTAGAGACCCGCTCTCGTTCCAGCCAAGTTTTCTAACTTGGCTTTTTTATTTGTACTATCTCTTCTCCTTGTATGCAGTAAATCAAATCAAACTTCTTATACTGGGATGTTCCCTGGAGACCATTGAATTTTGCAAGACCAGCTTGGAAGTTCTCCGCTGAGAAATTACCGTTAGGGAAGAATAAAACTGCGATTTTTGATTCTGGTTTAGATGCACAATGTTTGAGAGCATTTCTAATATTATTAGATGTGCCACTTTCTGCACCGGCGACCTCGAATTTAAGATTATCCCAAAGTCCCTCGCAACTCTTTCCTTTATACACATTCTGAGGCTCTTCCTCTAAGATAACAGAGTGCCCATGTTTATATCCAACATCTTGTATTGTGGTTTCATACCAGCCTTTGTCTTTGTCTAAGTTGTGCCCAATATGGGTGGCTTTTAAGCCCCCGTTCTTTTCATCAAAGGCAACATCTTTATATTTATCATCTTTGATGAGTTTGCCATATAAGGAACGATTCTTTTCTATGTGTTCATTTTGAACATCTTTGATGCACCGAAGTAGCTTGCACGCTTCGCACAACTCATTCTCTGGAACAAATCTCGCCAGCTTGATTTTGCCATTTGCGACATCGCAGTCACGACACCGGCGAATAGTGTAGGGGTTGTAGTCTGGTATGGTCTTGTCTTCCTTTCCTGGATTGAAATGGAAGATACCCTTTGTGTCACGCTGAAGAGCTTCTTCGCCCAATGCCATAGCCTCATTGTGGGGTGTGACAGGATATTTCGACCTGCGAACCTGTACTACGGTACAGCGGCAGTTCCAGCCGTTGGGCGGATAGTACTCCTCCCAGAACGGGTCAGAGGGTGGAAGCGTCACTCCGTTAAGCGCAGCGTGTTCCGGGCGCACCTTGCCATCGCCAGCCGTGCGGTACTGAAGGTTGTATCGGTCGCCGTCCTCCGAGAACCGCTCCCATTTGGCAGCCATCTCCGCAGACGACTGCACGAAGTTGTACTCCGCACGGAGGTAGTTGGAGTTGTAGGTCTTGTCTATCTTTCTAACATCATTCAAAAAGGCTTCGAACGTCTTTCTATTGCCGTTAGAATCCAGCAAGGACGGGAACGCCTCGTTCAACTCGTGGAATGTTTTCATGCCGGAGAAGATGTAATCAGACCGCTGGAGCCGCTTGCGCATGGCATCGGACATCTCCACCTTTTTGAAAGTGGAGTCCAGCACACCGGCATGGGCATCGATGAACTTCTGGATTTTCGGCTCGGCCAGCACCTCAATGCGGAACTGCGATCCCTCCAACGAGTAGAGCGTGCGCATCATGCCGTCGAACAGTTCGGAGAGCTGCTTGCGTATCTCCTCCTCACGCTCCTTTGACAGCGACAAAGTCTGCGGCCCATCGCCTAACAGCTGGGCGTAGCGTCGGTGCAGCCCCAGGTAATCACTGGGGCTCAGTCGAAAAAACCGCCGTGAATGTTCTGCTGCCGTTTCTTCTTGTTCTTGTCGTCCGGCTCTTTGTTGCCCTCGTCGTCATCATCGTCACCGCCAGCCTGGAGCATGGGTGTGGCGTTGCGCCGTTCACCCACAGGCATGCTGTACTTTTCCGCAAAGTACATCGGGTCCACCTCGTAGCGGTCGGCGATCATCGTCTCGTATGCCACCTGCTGCTCCGGCGTGTAGTCCACCGCATCGTCCCACTCGAAGCGCAGCCCCTTGACGGGGAAGCCATGCTTCACCATGCGTGGGATAAGCTGGTTGTTCACGATGTCGCGCAGCATGGTGCAGTCGCTTTCCACCAGGTTCTCGAACACCTCAAGGTGTGTTTCTGATTGTGAAAGACTGCTGCCGTCCTCGATGGTCATCGTCTGCCCGATGATGAGCTTTGACAGTTCCGAGTTGGCGCGATCGATGCGTTTGTCATAGACGTTGAAGGCATCGCCCTTTCCACTTTCGACGAATTCAATCTCAGTGTCCTGCCCTGCCACCATGTACTGGCTTGCTCCGGCACCCTTGAGCATCTGTTCAAGTCGTCCCATCTCCTTGGGGTCGCGTGAGGTGGTGCGTGCAATGCGCATCGGCATACCGAAAATCTCGCCGAAGGAATCCCAGAATGCCAACATGTTTTTCTTCGGAATGGTCTGCGTGGCAGCCTTCAGATACAGTCCGAGATCGTCAGGCCGTCCAGCTTCTATGAGCCAGTCAGAGAATGGGGCTGAGTGGTAGTCTATGCCCGTAGTCCAGTCCTGCCCGAGCTGTTGAATCACACGGCCGTATTCTGGAATGACATGCTTTCGTGGAATGAGCTTCACATCCGTATAGCAAGGACATCCGTCGCCATCTGTGGTGAGGTCGCCAAGTTCGATGAGCGAGTGTCCCCAAAGATTGGCGGCAAGCGCATATTCGAGCATTTGCTTGAACCAAGCCTGGTCGAAATAGTGGTGTGCCTCCTCGTTCTCGTTGCCCTTTGTATCGACCAGTTTGAAGGACTTCGCCATGACGAATCCTACACGCTGGCGAACACAGCCCGATAAGTGAAGGTCAATATCCACATCGCGGTATATGTCGTAGAGACGTTGGCGGTTCGGGCTGTCCACATTTATAGCCATCTGCCAGGCATTGCGCCAGTCGGCAATGTCCCTGCGTGTAAGCGCATCGGTGGTACGTTGCAGTTCGATGACCATCTTCTTCATTCGCTTGCGGTCAGACGACTTCGCAAGGTTGAAGTCTCCATTTGGCGTGTGCAGTATATTTTGACTGCCACCTCCGAACATACCGCTGAAAAAGTTCTTTATATCCATAGCGTTACCAGTTATGTCGTAATTGTTTCTGTGAACCGAATATGAGCAAGTCGCCAGTCGGTGTGCCGTCCTCGTCGGTGGCGAGCGGCAGGTCGGGTATGATTTTCCCGGCTTGCACGCCTTCCAGCCACTTGATGGCACGCTCGTAGCGCTCCTTGCGTATTTCGCTGCCCATCTTTTGAGGCATAGCGGCAATCATGTAATAGAGCGCAATGTCAGCGGCATACATTACCACCAAACGGTTGCGCTTTTCGCCTTCAGCCGAGAACACCGCTTCCGTGTCGTATTTGGGTCTGATGTAGCCGGCAATCTCCTCGCAAGCCTCCAGTTCCGCATTGTCGCGTATCTCCTGCGAAGCCTGCGACACGACCTTCAGCGCGTTTTCGCCTATGACCACTCTGTAGTCCTCTTCCGTGATAAACATAATCTGCCTCCTTCCTAATGCGTCACATAAATAGCACGACGCTCAATGTCGGTAACCTTTACACCTTTACGGAAGCGGTGCTTCGCAACCAGTTCGCGGATGGTGCGTTTCGGTACGACCTTCAGCGAGCCGTTCATGTAAATTACATAATACTTCATGCCAAGCAGCTTTGAGAGCTTGTTGGCTTTCTTGATGGCACGCTTGCACTGCCATCCCCAGATAATGTCCTTTATTACTTGTATCATTGTTACCAAATGTTTTTGGCGGTCGGCCTTTTGCCGAACACCGGTTTGAAACTTTCCTGTCTTGTATTGCGCTGGAGTATCCATATCGCGCCTTCATCAGCGTCAGGCGCATCGTCATGCACACGGCTGCCACGCTCTAACGCCAACGTCTGTTCGATGCCCACCTGCATGTCGGGGTCTTCCTTCTTGCGTTCGTTGTACCAGACAAAGCCACGTTCCCAAAGAGGGCTGACCGCCTCGATACGCTGGATTTTGTCTGGCTTCTTTCGCTTGTCGGGCATGATGGGCAGCTGGTAGCCACGCAGCTCACCTTCCACGGCGAACTCGTCCAAAATCACATCCTGCATGAAGTTGGCTTCCATGAAGAACTGAATAGCCACCGTGTCGCGTGTACGCTCGTAGAGGTCATATAGCCATCGAACCATCTCGCTGACTGTCGCCTGGCGCACGAAACTGTCTATGAGATGCAGTTCCGAGCCAATCTTTCCCCAAACGCGGCTCGCCTTGTAGTCGTTGGAGGTTGTCGATTTGAACGACGGGTCGGTATAGCACACAATCATGTCGTACTTTTCGAGCTTTGGCAAACGCTTGTATCGAATCCAATCCGCACGGAAGATCGTACCGTCCACGATAGGGTTGTGCATCATCTCCTTCTCCCAGGCACGATAGCCCACGAAGTCGCGGTAAGCCTGCGCCTCCTCTTTGGTCCATTTCTCTTTCCATACCGGTTCTCCGTTACGATCGACCGCTACGATTTTAGAAAGGAACACTCCCTTTGTGCGTGAGAGATTGTAGAGCACAGAGTTCTTGCTGATGAGGTTGCCCACCATAATGAAGCGTCCACGACCCACATCAAGCGCACCAAAGAGAGCTTCCTTCACCCAGTCGGTGAGGTCGTGTACGAGTTTATCATTCTTGCAAAGCTGATCGTCGTCAAGGTCATCAATGACGATGTAGTCAGGACGTGATTCACGGTCACGCAGACCACGAGGCGACTGTCCACGACCGCAGGCAAGGAACTTCACTCCGCTCTTGGTCTTGAATTCGCCCTCCTGCCATCCGCCATCGTTCTTCTGCTGTCCGAAGTCGGCGATGAGACGCTGGTTGTATTCCAGTTCCGCTTGAATATCCCCAAGCAGTCGGTCGGCATTGTCCTCCGACTTTCCCACAACCACCATAAAGTTGATAAGCCGCTTCGGTTGGAACATCAACCAGAGCGGCGTGAATACATCAAGGTGGGTCGATTTGGCGTGACCGCGTGGCCACATGAATACAGCCTTCAAGTCGGGCGTGTTTCGGACCTTGCGTGCAGCTTCGTTGTGGAACGGAGCGTTGTGAATGGTGCGTATGACCTCGCCGGTCGTTTTATCACGCAATTGCAGGAAGTGGGGAAAGTAATACTCGCAGAATGCTGCGTAGTTGTTGAGCAAGCGTTTGATACGCATGTCCCTTTCTACTGGCGTTTCGCTTTTCAGGAGTGACGTGTCGGTAATGGCTTGCACTTGCCTACATCGCTCTTTCCACTCCTCGTATGCCTTTTTCTTTTCCGCTGCTGTTGCCATAGGCTGCCTCCACTATTTTATGCCCATCTGTTCTGTGATGTACATGTCCTGGTACTTGTTGATTACACGCATCAGTTCGGGAGTCACCTCCGGGTCTGTCTGCGAGCGGTACTCCAGCCACTTGGAGAACGCCATGAACACCTCGATGGCATCCACCACATTAGCCTTCTTGTCGAGTTTCTCGATGACCGACGAGAGCTTGGCCAACTTGTCGCCGAGTCCTGCTATGAGTGCAGGGTCGTTGGAGTCATTCACTTGTGTAATGAGTGTGTCGATGGTGAGCAACAGTTTGTTCACCAGTTCGGGGCGTGTGATGTTCTTTGCGGCGCGAGCCTCTTTCCACCCCTCGGCTGAGCACCATTTGGATATGGTGACGCGCGACACGTCCACCTTCTCCGCAATCTCCTGCTGCTCCATACCCGAAAGATAGAGCGTGCGTGCCAGCGATTTCTTTTTTTCAATATCTGCCTTTGTCATGTTGATAAGGTTTTTTGTTCACATCAGGGCATACCACGCCCCGATTCCTTATGCAAAAGTGCCACGATTTCGGTGGCTCTCCAAAAAAGTGTGCAATGGTTTCATAGAAGTGTGCAACCATTGCACACTTTTTTGGCGGACAGACAATTACCTCGTAATATTGCACTGCGAATCGGGCAATGCAGCCCAGAAAACGACAATGATATGAGTAAAGGAAAACGCGTAAGAATAACCAACGACAGCCTGAACAGCTACGGCACAAGAGTGCTGACAGCTGGCATGAACGTGGAGCAGTATCAGCGCAACCCCGTCCTGCTGTATATGCACGAGCGTGGTAGTGTGATAGGCTATGTGAAAGACCTGAAGGTGGAGGATGGTGAGGTGACCGGTGAACTGATGTTTGACGAAGCCTCCGAACTATCCATGCGCTGTAAGAAGCAGTATGAGTTCGGCAGCCTGAAGATGGTGAGCGCAGGGCTTGACATATTGGAGACGAGTGAGGACCCCGAACTGCTCGTGCAGGGTCAGACCAGTCCTACTGTCACCAAGAGCAAACTGTTTGAAGTCAGTCTGGTGGACATCGGAGCCAATGATGATGCCATCGTGCTGCAGAAGGACGGCAAGAAGATTACTCTCGGCAAGGACAGCGAGTGTCCCTTGCCCATGTTGAACAATAATAATCAAAAACAAATGGAACAGAAACAGTATGCCCTGCAGTTGGGCTTGCCGGAAACGGCGACTGATGCGGAGATTACCGCCAAGCTCAGCGAGCTGAATGCCGCTAAGCAAGAGAACGAGAGACTCCAGAAGGAGAAGGAGACCCTCACGCTTGCCAGTATCACTGCCGTCGTGGAGAAAGCAGTCGGCGAGAAGCGTATCGCCACAGACAAGAAGGACGAGTTCATCAACCTCGGCAAGGAAATTGGCCAGGAGAAGTTGGAGCGCATCATCTCTGCCATGTCGCCACAGATGAAGCTCAGTGCCGTTATCGGCCACCAGGGTGGAGCTCCAACCCAGCAGCCTGCCACATACAAGAAACTGAGCGATGTGCCGTCTGCTGAACTCCTTACACTCCGCAAAGAGCAGCCCGAGGAGTATAAGCGACTCTACAAGGAGGAGTACGGCATGGAGTGTGAACTTTAGTACAAACCAATAATACAAAAAGAATGAAAACAATTTTGACCATGATTACGGCTTTGCTGTTCAATGCGTTTACAGGAGCCGTGTTCGGTATGACTTTGGGCGTATCGCCCGTGGCAGGTGCAGTAGGTGCCAATGCCATCGCATTAGCCGTGAGCGGTGCAATGCCAGTGGGCGTGGCACGCGAGGGCGTGCTTAAGGAGATTTGGACTGGAGAGTTGGTTAAGTCCTTGCGTGAGTTTCTCGCAGGAACTTGGCTTGATGGAATCCCCGACAGTTCAAGCATCGTTGACAATGATGTGATTCACTTGGTGGAGGTTGGCGTTGACCCTGACGTGCTTGTCAACAACACCACCTACCCAATCCCCTTGCAGGCACTTGATGACAAGGACATCGCCATTAAGCTTGACAAGTTCCAGACCAAGGTGACCCCTATCACCGATGATGAGTTGTACGCCATCAGCTACGACAAGATTGCCCGAGTGAAGGAGAGTCATTCAAACGCCATCAACGATGGCAAGTTCGCCAAGGCAGCACATGCGCTCTGCGCCCAGAAGAATACAGCCAAGACCCCAGTGCTGACCACCACCGGCGAACGTGATGCTGCTACTGGTCGTCTCAAAATGACCGTCAAGGACCTGCTTGCGATGAAGGCAGCCCTCGACAAGTTGGGCGTTCCGACCACCAACCGTCGCCTCGTATTGTGTACCGACCATGTGAACGACCTCTTGGAGACCGATCAGCGTTTTAAGGAGCAGTACAACATCGACCGCAACACCGGCAAGGTGGGTAAGCTCTACGGCTTTGACATTTATGAATTTGCCAATACCCCTTATTACACATCCAATGGAGTGAAGAAGGCAGTCGGCGACAAGGGAGATACCGCAGGTGATTTCCACTGCTCATTTGCATTCTATACACAGCGTGTGTTCAAGGCTACTGGCTCCACCAAGATGTACTGGAGCCCTGCCGAGAACGACCCTGAGTACCAGCGCAACAAGGTGAACTTCCGCCACTACTTCATCTGCATGTTCAAGAAGGCAGACGCAGGTGTCGTAATGACCAGCGGATATAAAGCTGAAGCGTAATGGCGAGAATGAAGTATTTAGTCCTACACTGCACAGCCACCCCTGAAGGTCGTGAGGTAACTTCGAATGAGATATGCCACTGGCACACTGACCCGGTAAGCAAGGGTGGGCGTGGCTGGAAGCAGGTAGGCTATACCGACCTGATACACTTGGACGGCAAGGTGGAACGCCTTGTCGATAACAACGAAGATGCGGAGGTTGATCCGTGGGAAGTGACCAACGGTGCCAAGGGCTACAACAGTGTGAGCCGTCATGTGGTGTATGCCGGTGGCTGCACCAAGGATATGAAGCATCCCAAGGATACGCGCACCCCTGCGCAGCTGGAAGCGATGACCGACTATGTGCGGAACTTCCATCAGCGTTTTCCGCAAATCAAGATTGTAGGTCATTGCGACCTTCCGGGCGTAAATAAAGCCTGCCCTGCCTTCGATGTAGCCAAGTGGCTCAAGTCAATAGGAATATACCAACAGTAAAAATATGGATGGCATGAATATCAGCGAAGTCCTGAACGTCCTCCTTGGCGGAGGTCTGGTGGCTACCATTGTTGCAATATGCACGCTGCGGGCTACCATAAGGAAAGCGAAAGCGGAATCGATGAAGGCGGAAGCCGATGCCGAGACGGTGCGTATGGACAACGCCGAGCATGCCACCCGTATCTTGGTAGAGAACATCGTGAAACCATTGAAGGAAGAACTCAATGAGACAAGAAGATACCTCGAAGCCTCGAAACGCGAGATGGCGCGTCTTCGGAAGGCTATCGACACTGCGAACAGTTGCAAGCATCATGATGATTGCCCTGTTCTTGTCGGGCTGCGTGACAAGCCGAAAAGCGAGCGTGGCAACGGAGGAAAGCGTGAAACAAGTATCCGCGGACACCCTCCAGAGCGAGGTGCGTCAGACATGGACGGAGACAGTACCACAGGAGGAAGCCAAGCTGGAGATACCTCTGGCGGAACTGACTAACCTGCCCGAAAAGGCAGAGTACCGAGCCAAGAACGGACGAGCCAGCGCAACCGTGCAGAACAAAGGTGGCATCATCGTGGTGTATGCCACCTGCGACAGTCTGCAACGCCAGTGCGAGTACTATGAGCGCCAGATGGCGAGCTACAAGAAAGCATTGGAGCAGCAGAAGAATGAAGCCAGAACGGAAAAGGAACGCAGTTCAAATCCGTGGAAGATGCTTCTCATCGCCTTTATTGTCGGAGTGGCGACCGGCACAGTATTAACAATCATAACAAGAAAGATATGGCAAAAAGTGTTTTAGACGGAACTGACCTTATCCTTTCAATGGGTACCAATGCCCTCGGCTTTTCCACCGGTTGTAAGGTGAACACGTCAGCGGAGACCGGTGAACGTGTGACTAAAGAGGCATCCGGTGGCAAGTGGAAGGAGTCTTACATCAAGAGTTTCTCCGAGCAGATTACCGCCGATGGTGTTGTGCTTACTGACGGCACGGATGAGGTGCCTTCGTATGACCAGTTGAAGGACGCAATGCTTAAAGGTGAGCCCGTGGAGGCAGCGTACAATCTGCGTGAAGGAGACAAGCGCACCGGTAAAGCCTCTGGCGGATATAAAGGCAAGTATCTGATTACCTCCCTTGACCTTGACGCACAGGCTGGTGACGATGCCAAGTATTCAATTACGCTTCAGAACAGCGGCAAAGTGGAAAAAGTGGGTACGGGTATCACAGACACCACTCAGCAGACTGAATCAAAACAATCTCGCGTATGAAAAAGACAAAAATCAAGGTTGGCGACAAGGAGTTCCCTTGCCGTGTGACCATGGGCGCAATGGTGCGCTTCAAGAATGAGAGCGGTAAGGACGTGAGCAAGCTGGAGAAAACCAATATCTCCGAACTGGTACTGTTTGTTTACTGCTGCGTGAAAAGTGCGTGCAATGCTGACAAGGTGGAGTTTGACTACGACTTTCAGAGCTTTGCTGACCTAATGGAGCCCGACGCAGCGAACTCCTTCTACGAGGATATGGGCGGTGAAGAAAAAAAAACGACCAACCAGGCGGAAAAGAAGTAAGCGTCGAGGAACTGTTGGGTATGGCATTGGGGTGCATCGGGATGAGCAGAGAAGACTTTGAACGATGTACCCCTTTTGAGTTTTACAAGGCATGGGAGCGATGGGCAGAAGCCAAGCGCGATGCGGAGCGCAACGAGTGGGAACGCACAAGAGTGTTGGCGCTCTTTGCCATCCAACCCTATGCAAAAAGCAATCTTCAAGCGCATGACGTTCTACCGTTCCCTTGGGATGAAAAGCAGGAAGAAAAGCGTGAGGAGGTGAGCAAGGACGAGTTCAATGCACGCTTTGAGGCAGCCAAGAAACGTTACGGACTGAAATAAGAAAAGACAATGGCAAAAGCAGTAGAATTTAGAATAAACATCAAGAGCGAGGACGGCGGTGTTCTGAAACGTCTGACAGTGGAAGCCGACGGTCTTGACGACATACTCTCCGAGGTGGGGAATACCGCTGTGGCCACTGGCAACAGACTGCGCGAGATGGCAGACAAGAGCCTCGTGTTCGATACAGCCGTCCGCTCGATCCGCGACCTCAGCGACATGGTGGGCGGACTTGCCGAGCCTTTCGACAGTTTTGAGACCGCCATGCGCAGTGCCAACACCATGGCAGGAAAGAGTGGGGACGAGTTTGAAGCACTGACTGGTCAGATAACGGAACTGAGCAAGAACATACCGCTTGCGCGTGAGGAACTTGCCAACGGCTTATACCAGGTTATATCCAATGGCGTGCCCGAGGATAACTGGATAGAGTTCCTCAACAAATCAAGCCGTAGTGCGGTTGGTGGTATTGCGGACTTGGGAGAGACGGTGACCGTTACTTCCACGCTCATCAAGAACTATGGTCTGGAATGGGATCAAGCAGGAAACATCCAAGACAAGATACAGATGACGGCCAAGAATGGTGTGACCAGCTTTGAGCAGTTGGCGCAGGCATTGCCCCGTGTGAGTGGTAGTGCATCTCAGCTTGGTGTCTCCATGGACGAACTGATGGCAGTGTTCGCCACTACAACGGGTGTGACTGGTGACACGGCTGAAGTATCCACTCAGTTGGCTGCCGTGCTCAACTCACTTATCAAGCCTTCTGCTGAGGCAACTAAAGCTGCCAACGAGATGGGCATCGGTTTTAATGCAGCCAGTATTCAGGCTGCTGGTGGTTTAGAGAACTTCCTGCTCGGTTTGGATGCAAGCATACAGGAGTATTCGGCAAAGACCGGACAGTTGAGTCAAACCATTTACGGACAGTTGTTCGGCAGTGCTGAAGCAATGCGACTACTCGGTTCGCTGACTGGCGAACAAAAAGAAAAGTTTTCGCAGAACATTGGAGCGATGGCAAACTCCGCAGGAGAGATAGACGCAGCCTTCGACAATATGGCATCGACTGGAGAGAGCCTACGTCAGACGCTCGCTAACCAGATGCACGCCATGATGGATTGGGCAGGCTCAATAGCCAGTACTTCCGCACCTTATGTGGAATGGATAGCTAATAGCGGCATCGCCCTCATGAGTATGGTGCAGCTCAGCGGTGGCATTAAGACTGTGGTGGCAGGACTGAAAGCCGTGAAGGTGGCCACGCTTGCGCAAGCAGCTGCAGCAAAGGTGGTGGCTGTCGCATCCAACATTTGGAAGGTGGCACAGATAGCCCTGAACTTTGTGCTCAGTGCCAACCCCATCGGTATTGTCGTGATGGCTATAGCGGCACTTGTGGGTGCATTGATAGCGGCGTACAATAACTGTGAGACCTTTCGCAATATCTGTGATGCTGTATGGGCAGCGGTGAAGAAAATTGCATCAGCCGTATGGGACTTTCTTGTCAAGGCATTCGAAAAAGCGAGTGCCGTGATAAAGAAGGCATGGGAATGGGTGAAGAAGTTCTTCGGCATAAAGGACGAGACCACAGCAAGGCAGACGGCAGATTTGGAGAAAAACACAAAGGCCACGCAAGCGAACACCAAGGCAAAGACTGCGAACGCCCAGACCGCCTTGAAGAACAATAAGAAACAGAACGCCCCCTCAACAGACAGCGGAAACGGCAGTGGTAAATCGGGGAACCAGGACAAATACAGCGGAAAGAAGCTTATCGCCAATGCCACGAGTTACAAGGAACTTGGCAACAACATCCAGTACTACCAGAACAAACTGGAAACTGCCAACGGAACGGACACCAAGACCATTGCGCTTTATGCAAAGAAAATCGCAGCCTTGCAAAAGCAGCAGGATGCGATAACGCAGTTGCAGGATGCGGCAAGCCGTCCCACCGAACTGAACACCCTGAAGGACATCGATGCAGAAATCACTTATCAACAGGGATTGAGGGAGAAAGCCTCTGCTGATGAACTTGCAGTAATCGATGCTGAAATACAGCGTTTGAATGATCTTAAAACAGCGTTTGAACGCAGTTCGCATGTTGATGTCGGTTTGGACAAGATACAGACATACCGCCAGCTTGAAAAAGAGCTGCAGTATTATACAGACTTGTTGAAAACCGCTACAGAGACAGAGCGCATCGAGATACAGAAGCAGATAAATGCCCTTAACGACCTGAAGAAGAAATGGGACGAAACTCTTGATGAACTGAAGAAACCGGAGGACATCTCCCGACTGAACACAATACGCTCATTGGATGATGCCATCAGTTACTATCAGACCAAGCAGAAGAACGCCAGCGCATCGGAGATAGACGACATACAGCGCACGGTGTTGGAACTGGAGAAGAAGCGTGATGCCATGAAGCAACTCACACGTATCCCCGAGATGGAGGAAGAAGTGGCGAAGCTCGACAGTATGGAGGGCAAGACGCTGACACTCGAACTGAAAACCATTGGGCTTGATGGTGTGAAGAAACGCATCAAGGAACTCCAGGATATGTTGGCTGACACGAAAAGTCCTATGGACGAGTCGCAGCGAGCCTCCATACAGAAGCTCATCGGCAGTTATGAGGATTACGAGAAGCGCATTCGCAAAAGCGATGTCACGTTAGGTAAGTCGTGGAGCACGGTCAAGGGTGTGGGCAATGGTATCACCTCGCTCACCGATGCGCTGCAAGGCAACCGTGATGCATGGTCCACAATAACAGGTGTTGTCGATGCTGCCATACAGATATATGAGGGCATCAACGGCATCATCTCAATTATTCAGACCTTGACCGCCGTGACTGGTGTTTCCAACACTGTGACCGCTGCAAGTGGAGTGGCTGCTACCACAGCTGCTACGGCAAAAGTAGCGGCAGCCCCTGAAGAGGTGGCGGCATCGGTTGCTACGATGGCGGCAGTAAAGGCAGAGGCAATGGCGTATCGCGAACTTGCAGCTTCAGAGTTTATGGCTGCACACGCTTACATTCCGTTTGCTGGTGCTGGCATCGCAGCTGGATTTATAGCCATGATGCAAGGGCTTGTTGCTTCGGTTGCCGTGACACCATTCGCCAACGGCGGTATTGTGTATGGCCCGACCTTGGCGCTGATGGGCGAGTATGCTGGGGCGAAAAGCAACCCGGAGGTGATAGCACCGCTGAACAAGTTGAAGTCGCTTATCGGTAATAATGGCAGCGGAGGTGGTGGCGTGTACGAGCTGAAGGTGAAAGGCAGAGACCTTGTGGCGGTGCTTGCCAACGAGACGAGAATAAACAGAAAGGGAACGAACATCAAAATATAAGAAGCATGTATCTGCACGGACATTTTTACAACCAAAAGGAAGAACGCATCGAGGTGCATATACTGACTGGCGGTGACCGCACAAAGGAAACCGTCATTGGTGAGGAGAACGGGGAACTGTCGTTTACTGATGATCCAGTGGAACTGACGAGTCAGGTAAACGATACGTTTGACCATTTGCTCTGCCAGCAGGCTACTGTACGCCTTCTGGCGCGGAACTTCGTGCCGGACTTCTTTTGTGCCTCATGCTGTAACGCTGTGGTGAATATCTACCGTGAGGGGAAATGTCTCTTTGCAGGTTTTATCGAACCGCAGAGCTATTCGCAGGGCTACAACGAGGAGTTTGACGAGATAGAGTTGAGCTGTATCGATGCGCTTACCGCACTCCAGTATGCTAAGTACCGTGATGTCGGCTCGCTTGGTGTGCTGTACAATGTGGTAAAGGCAGAGGCAGAACAGCGCACATTCTTGGTGATGCTGAAAGAGATATTGGGCGGTGTGACGGCTGAGCTTGACATTGTGGGTGGTAATGCCATGCGCTACCTATACGATGGGAGTAAGGCTGTGGATGATTTGTCTGGTAACCGGTATGCGATATTCGGGCAACTGACGGTGAGTGAGTTGCTTTTTATGGGGGATGAGGAGGATGACGTATGGCAGCAGGATGAGGTGTTGGAGGAGATACTGAAGTACCTGAACCTCCACATTGTGCAAGATGGGTTCACGTTTTATCTGTTCTCCTGGGAGAGCGTAAAGGGCGACGAACGCATTTACTGGCGAGATTTGCTGACTGGTGCAAGCGTGACGACAGCCCGGCAGACAACGGACATCGTGACTGGTTTAGTGACAGACACGGATACGACGATAAGCGTAGGCGAGGTGTACAATAAAATTATGCTGACTGCCAAGGTGGAGAGTATGGAGAGCGTGATTGAGAGTCCGCTGGACAACGATCTGCTGAAAAGTCCATTCAGCAACAAGCAGAAGTACATGACGGAATACAGTAGTGACGGAGAGGGAACGAAAGCGATAAATGCCTTTGATGCTATGACTCACGGACAGGAAACCTCCTATAGTGGTGGCTGCGTGACTGATTGGTATGTGCAGATGATGAACAACAGTCAGTGGCTGTTCCCAAAGAGCGGGAGCGGTAACCTGATGGAGGAATACTGTAGTGAGGGGCGAAACCAACATATACTGCCGAACTGGTTGGCGAAGAACCAGGGTGCTGCCATCATGGCACTTGGCAAGGTGGAGAAGAAAACGGACGGAAAGGACAACTCCCCGACATCGAAAGTGGAAATGACGAACTACCTGGTAGTGAGTGTGAACGGCAACTGTGACGACAAGGAAGCAACCACCTATCCGAATGCCAACTCACTAAAGGCAGACATACCGAGGGCCGTGTATAACGGCTGTATGACGGGCGGTGTCTTCTCACCTACAGACGAGGGCACGACTAACTATATCGTGTTGAGCGGAAAACTGGTGCTGAACCCAGTGATGAAACTGACGGACACCTACGCGCAAATACACTACTCCTCGATGATATACGCATGGTGGCACAAGACCGTGCCGAGTCGTAATAATGGTGACGGACGCTATTACACGCAGCAGTGGTGGGCGACGGAGACCCCGAATGTGGGGACTACCTGGGATATAATTACAGACCACGGCTTTGTTCCGTTTACGGATACCGGTCCTCAGTTGTATGAGTTCAAGTATAGTGCCATTGGAGACGGCAGCGACCATATATCAAAGGTTGGTGTGCTGGCATGTATGCTGATAATAGGGGATAAGTGTGTTGTGGAAAAAGGTACAGAAGGACAGGTGACGGACTTCGAGTGGCGGAAGTACAAAACGCTGGAGGAGTGTTCCAGTGAGGACGAATACTACCAACAGTGTTTCACGATAGGTTTTGACCCGAAAATCGGAGACAAGATAGTTGGTACCAAGTTCGATTTGCAAAACAACGTGAACTATGAGCTCGGCATCGATGCAGAGGGTATAGCAATACCAATCAAGAAGGCAGATAAAGTGAGCGGTAGGGTTAAGTTTATGATCCTGGGACCAGTGAACGCATTGTGGGACGTGGTGACGAGACGGCACAAGACGTGGTTCAGACACACGAAATGGAACAGTACAACGATACCACTGCTGGCGCATGTAAGTAGTATTATGGTGGAGCAGTTCGAGGTGAAGATATACAGTGACAACGGACTGGTGAACAACACTGGTGATAACGACCTCGTTTACATGAGCGACACTAAGGAGAGCTTTGTGAACGTGAAGGACGACATCGAAATGAAGATAAACTCAGCACTGACAGCTGCGGAGTGCCAGACGTTGGATGTGACAGACAGTGTGAAGATGAGCACCCCATTGAACACACTTACTGGCGAGGGACTGCTGGCAGTATATGACTATTCAATGGGTGTGAGCGCTAAGCCTGAGCAGTTGTATGTGGACTACTACTACAAAGAGTGGCATGCACCAAGGGTGGTTATGACGCAGAAATTGACGGATACAGATGGTGGCATCGTGAGTTTGTTCGCTCACTATCGCCATCCCATGATGGATAAAACCTTCTTCGTGCAGGGCATCAGTCGCAACCTTGAGGAAGGATATGCAGAAATGACACTTAAGGAGATTGAGCAATGATAGACATCAAGGTAATAAAGAAACCAAAGAACGAGGGCAGTACGTCGGCACTGAGAACGAGCGGCACCGCTTACGGCGGCATGGCTGTGAAGGAGGCTGCGCATGCGGCCAAGGCAGACATCGCAGAACTGGCGAAGGAAGCAGTTCATGCCACGGACAGCGATCATGCGGTGGAAGCAGACCACTCAAAGGAGGCAGATCATGCTGTGAACGCAGATGAGTCGAAACATGCACTGGAGGCGGACCACGCCAAGGAAGCAGACAATGCAGACATGTGGGATTACCATGAGTTTGATGATTATCTGAATCAGCCAGTGAGAAAGACTGATGGTGTGACCTTTGACTCCGTGACCTCGGACAGCATAAGGAGCGCTGGGCAGTTTGTGGACGGACTGCTGGGCGCAGGGTTTCAACTGTGGAAAGGTGAGGATGGGCGCACCTACCTGACGGTGGATAAACTGACGGTGAGGCAGACGATGGCCGTGTTGGAGCTGCTCATCGAGAAGGTGAGGAGCGTGGGCGGTCAGATATGCGTGAGCGCGGCCAACGGACGCATCAAGACCGTGGAGGAATCGGGCGAGCACTATCTTATCACCTTCGAGCAGGAGAATATGTTTGTACAGCACGACCTGGTGCGCTGCCAGACGTTCACGGGCAAGGATATGCGGAGCTACTGGGTGGAAGTGACCGATGTTACGGAGACTGGCATCGTGGTGGTGAAGGAGGAGTTCGAGGGCGTGGAACCGAAGGAGGGTGATGAGTGTGTGCTGATGGGCAACACGGCGAACTCCGACCGCCAGAATATGGTGCTCATATCGGCCACCGAGGACGGTCAGCCGAGAGTTGATGTGATGGACGGTGTGAGTGGCAAGACCTTTGACAACGCTTTGCGTGCAAGGCTCGGTAACCTGGACGGCATTAAGGACGACAAGTTTCCGGCAGACCGCCAACCACGGGGCAACGGACTGTATGCAGACAACGCCTATATGAAGGGAACCTTCGTGCTGGAGACAGGCGAGGACGTGAAGACTCGGTTTGAGATAACGGAGGGCAAAGTGCAGAGCGCGATCGACAGCGTGAGGAACGATTTCCTAAGCGAGAAGGGCTATCTGAACAACCCGACGTTTGCATCGGGACTGGAGAAGTGGAACTCGGAGAATGAGACGGTGTTCTTCCTCGTCGGCAACAGGTGGATATGGGCCAACGGCGCAGCACTATCGAAGAAGGGTGACGGTGCGAGCGTGGTGACAGACATGGGACGCAAGGTGGTGCGGATACGCAACAAGTATATCCGACAGAAGCATGAGAATCTACGCTTTGTGCCGACCTTTCCGACAAACAGCGACGGAAAGAAGGAAGCCTTGCCTGTGTATCTGAGTTTCTTTTGTCGCTGCGCAAAGGCAGGCACGCTGAAGATAGGTTTTGAGAATGTTGACAAGACGGGTTTTGCGGACTTCAACAGTATGGAGGTGAGCGAGGAAATCGCTACTACCGGCGGCTATGTGCAATACACCTGCAGCGGACTGTGGAACGGCACGGGCGACTTCAAGCTGGCATTTGACGGAGACATCTATCTGTATATGCTTGTGCTGAGCACAGACAAGATCGAGGCGCTGACTTACAAGTACAAAACGCTGTTCGAGCAGAGTGAGCGGCTGGTGAAAATATCGGCAGCCGTTTATGACAAGGACGAGCGGGCACTGGAAGAGACGGGCTTAATCGTTACCTCCAAGGTGTCGGGGCTGTATGCAATCGATGTGGATGGCAACCTGAAATCCTTTGTCGGTGCCGGTCAGGACGGTGTGAAGATAAAGGCTACGAACATACAGCTTGAAGGACTTGTTACGGCAAATGAGAATTTCAAGATATTGGAAGATGGCAGCATCGAGGCGAAGAACGGCAAGTTCACGGGAGAAATAAACGCATCGAATGGAAATATTGGAGATTTGGTAATATCATCAGACAATCTACACTATGGTAATATTGATGATTGGACAACCGAAGAACAAAAGACATTGATTAGTGCAAGTCAAATAAGATTGCAAAACTACTTGTATGATGAGAACACTGAAAAATGGACTTTTCATCAGTTGTTTTTAGGAGTTAACGCTGACCCAAACGATGAAGATGCTGCAACATTTATGTACTTGAAAAAAAATATGCAACAAGGTAAAGACATCGCATCTTTGTTCCGTCCTGCTTTTAGGATAGAATCTAAAGTCGCATCTGAGCCACAAGTTTCTATATTATCGTCTGGTAGCATCGTGGTTAATGAGGGTGGCGTTCTTCAAGCAGGCAAAATCAAAGATGTATCAGCGGAACTTCCTTTAGTCTCGCTATATCGCATAGATTGGCTGGATGGACCTTTGCAACTTCTCAAAAACACAAGTGGCTCCACCAGGACAGTATATTTGGACTTACAAGACGAATTTCTGTATTGGATATTCGGAAGTAGTACATACGATTACGCCTTTGTACTCACGCTTGTAGGCCATAAATCTAACAATGCAGATATAGATATTGCATCCAGAAAAAGCGTACTTGTTGGGGCGTCAAAAATTACAATAAAAGCCAATTCCGTTGTAAAGTTACTAATTGTACGCAATGGTAATAGTGCACCTTATGATGACAATTTCTACTGTTTATATAACAATAATTTATAACAACGATATGAGCAAGATAGACTTTCAGCATTTCAAAATTTACGCATCCATCAGCCACAAGGCATCGCATACGGTGGACGCAAGAGAGAACTTTGCCGACATGATTTACAACAACGTGAATGGCATCAAGGCTCACGCACTCGCCCTGAAGATATACAATGGCGAGGGTAGTATCGAATATACCGACGAGGAGGTAAGCCTTATGGGCACGGTGGCAGAACGTCTGTGTGTGCCCGGCTTTATCGACGGGCTTAGAGAACAGTTGAAAAACGATAAAACCGAATGACTATGGCACTGACAGAAGAAGAGAAAAAGGAACTGGTCCAGGATGTTGTGAACCAGATAAAGACAGCCAGCCAGAGTGTGGACGAGCTGGAAGCGGTGAGCACGCTGGACGGTGTGGTGAGCCTCCCTGCCATGAGAGGCGAGACGGTGGTGAATGCTCCGCTGAAACTGCTGTCGAAACCTGCGGAGGACGCAGCGGCTGTCGCCAAGGCTTCAGCTGCTGTGGCTGACGCATCGGCAAAGAAAGCTGATACGGCAACAGCAACAGCAAAGGCTGCAGCCCAAACCGCCAACGATGCGGCAAGCAAGGCCTCGGATGCCGCCCAGAAGACCAACGCAGCTGTGGCAAAGGCAGAAAGCGTGGAAGCGGAGTACAAGGACACGGCACTGGCTGCAAGGAACGGCGCGACAGCGCGGTTTGACGGGCTGGTGGAAGGCGTGGAGATACTGCCTATGTCGTATGAGAAGGTGGATGCCGTGGTGTATGACACGGTGAAGAAGGTGTTCTGCGGCTTAGTGGGCCTGAACCGGTACTGCAACAACTGGATTGGCGCGGACATATACATGAACAATGTGCGCACGGAGGTACTGAAGGACAAGGCGTATGTGTGCGGTGGCGTGGTGTATGTGTGGAGCGACGAGGAAGAGAACCTGGTGGAGATAAGCGGAAGCGGCGGTGGCAACACCTATAACGTGACGGAGCAGGTTCCGCTGGAGAGCGGATACTATACGCTTGAGACCGCCATAGCAGCCGTGGAAGGAAAGGCACGTGCGAAGGGACGCTGCATCACCTACGAGACGGCACAGGGCAAATGGGAGACCAAGCAGTTCAAGGGCACGAACATCGAGAGCTGGGAGCAGGCGGCGAGCTGGGAGGACTTTGGCGGCGACGGCACGGTGAAGAGCGTGACGCTGAACGGCAAGAAGCTGGAGCCAGGCGAGGACGGCAACGTCGCCATCACCATCAGCGAGACTGAGGTGGACGAGAGCCTGAACGCAAGCTCGACGAACCCGGTGCAGAACGCTGCTGTGACGGCAAAGCTGATGGAGATAGAGGCAAGCACCGTCTTGGGCATGAACGCCGAACTGAGTGACGACGGCAGCAGCGTGCGCCTGGCACTGACCAACAAGAGCGGTGCGGAGATAGCGTCTGCGGACATTCCGGCAGGAAGCGGCGGTGGAGGCGGTGACGCTTCGACCACGAAGATCGTGCTGGATGCAGCCGTCAGCAAGACCATCATCAAGGAAGGTGACAGCGCGATGCTGACATGGACGTATGACCACCAGTACAGCAGCGGTGAGGAGAAAGGCACATCCACGGGCCAGAAGGCAACAGTCAGCATTGAGATGAAGAGGGGCGCTACGGTGATGTATGCAGACACGCAGCATGATGTGAGCCAGGGAACCTATACCCTGGATCTGACGAAATACCTTTTGCTCGGAACGACAGACATCTATGTGAGGGCTACGACAACCGACCCGACTACCGGGAAGACACAGACGAGGCAGAGCTATGTGAGCGTGAAGGCAGTGACCCTTGCGCTGAGCAGCAGCTTCAACATAGCCGAGTGTGTCGGCATGGGCGGCTACGGTGTGAGCGAGGCGGTGAGCATCCCCTTCGCGGTGAGCGGAAGCGGCGACAAGACCGTGACGCTGTATCTGGACGGACACCAGTGGGACTCGCAGACAGTGAAGAGAAGCGGCACGACGAACGGCAGTTTCTCCTTGTCGATGTCGGGAGTGAGCATCGGACGGCACACGGTGCAGATCGTCGCCGAGATGGAGGCGAGCGCGGAGCTGACGCTGAAGAGTGAGAGCATCTACTTTGACATTCTGAAGGCCGGACAGAACGCCCCGTATATCGGCACGAAGCTGACCTTCGGTGACGGACGCATTTTTGCGGACGACCATCTGACTCCGACTATTGAAACCGGCCAGTATGAGCAGGTGAGATTTGACTTTGTGGCGTATGACCCGACAACGACCCCGGCGACGGTGGGTGTGTGGCGAGACGGCATACGGACGCAGACGGTGAGCGTTCCGAGGACGACGCAGGTATATACAAACCGTTTCCTGGAGCAGGGCGACGTGGCGATGGTGCTGAAGTGCGGCACCACGGAATACAAGCTGAACGTGAAGGTGACGGAGAGCGGCATTGACCTGAGCGAGGCGACTGCCGGACTTGTGCTGAAACTGACGGCAGCCGGCAGAAGCAATGCCGAGAGCGAGCCTGCAGAATGGCGTTATAACGACGTTCAAACGGCGTTTAAAGGCTTTGACTGGCAGAGTAACGGCTGGACGGGTGACGCACTGAAACTGACGAACGGCGCGAATATCGAGATAGGCTGCAAACCATTCGGCAAAGATGCTACGACCACTGGTGCGACTTACGAGATGGAACTGACCTGCACCAATGTGACCGACCGCAAGGGCACGGTGGTGGACTGTATGGCCGGCAATGTCGGTTTCAGACTGACCACGCAGGAGGCGCTGATGCGCACGGGCGCAGGCTCGGAAGTGGGCACTAAGTTCGCAAGCGGTCTGACGCTGAAGATAGCCTTCGTGGTCCAGGAGAAGAAGGGCAACCGACTGATGATGTTGTATGTGAACGGCATCCTATGCGGCGCGAAGCAGTATGCCTCGACGGATTCGCTGCTTCAGGCAGAACCGACGAACATCAGGATCACGAGCGAGAGCGCGGACGTGGAGGTGCGTAACATGCGTGTTTACAGCCGTGCTTTGGGTGATGACGAGGAGCTTGCCAACTATATGGTGGACCGCCTGACAAGCGACGAGATGGTGGTGCTGTTCGAGAAGAACCAGGTGATGGACGACGAGGGCACAGACGTTGACATCGACAAGCTGAGGGCAATGGGCAAGAGCGTGATGAGGATTGTGGGCGACGTGAACCTGGTGAACCAGACGAACAACAAGAAGTTTGAGGTTCCGGTGGACATCTACTTCTACTCTGCCTACGGTAAGGAGTATGACTTCATCATCTACCAGTGCGGACTGAGGATACAAGGCACCTCATCGACGACCTACCCGAGAAAGAACTACCGCATCTACTTCAGCCGCTCGACGAAGTACGGCACGAAGCTATATGTGAACGGTGTGGAGGTAGCGGACTTCAAATATTCGTTCAAACCAGGTGCAAGACCGATAGACATATTCTGTCTGAAGGCGGACTTCTCGGATTCTTCATCTACGCACAATACGGGTGCGGTGAGAGTGGTGAACGACATCTGGAAGAGATGCGGCTGGCTGACTCCGCCACAAATGGCCTACAAGGGCAACTATGACGTGAGAATCGGCGTGGACGGTTTCCCGATAGATTTGTTCTACGACAACAACGGCACGGGTGAGAACGTGTATCTTGGCAAGTACAACTTCAACAACGAGAAGAGCGGCAGCGGCATCATCTACGGCTTTGAGGGTATCGAGGGTTTCAATGACGAGGCTACACTGAAGGGCGAGCGCAACAAGTGTATCTGCCTGGAGTTTCTGAACAACTCGGAGACATTATGTCTGTTTGGTACGAGCAACATGGACACGTTTGACGACGCCCTGGAGTTCCGCTTCAAGGCCGACGACACATGGGCGACGGCGCATGAGGAGGACAAGGCGGCGGTGAAGCGCCTTTGGGAGTGGATATACTCGTGCAAGGGCAACCCGACGAAATTCCAGAACGAATATGCGGAATACTTCGGCAACGACTCGCCGTTTGCATGGTATCTGATAACGGACTACTTCATGGCTGTGGACAACCGCGCGAAGAACATGATGCTCGTGACGTGGGACGGCAAGATATGGTATTTCATCCCATACGACATGGACACGGTGTTCGGCGAGCGCAACGACTCAGTTCTGAAATACGACTACACGATCACGTGGGAGACGATGGACGAGAGCATCGGCTCGTATGCGTTTGCAGGACACGATTCCGTGTTGTGGGAACTTGTGAGAGGCTGTCCGGACAAATTGCGAGAGGTGGCAGACAAGCTGCGAAGCACGATGTCGCTGGAGTATGTGCTGAAGGTGTTCAATGAGGAGATGATGGGCAACTGGTGTGAGCGTATCTACAACAAGGACGGCATCTACAAGTATATCAAACCGCTGACGGAGGGTGTGACGACGGCAGACGGCACTACGAGCTACTATGACTACCTCTATGCGCTCCAGGGCAGCCGGTATGCCCACCGCACCTATACCATCCAGAACCGCTTTGCATTGCTGGACAGCCAGTATGTGTGCGGAACATACAGAAAGGACAGTTTCGCAGCCTACTTCGGCTATAAGTTCGGGAGTGACAACCGGAAGATAAGAATCACGGCGAGCGAGCGGTATTTCTTCGGGTACGGCTACACGAGCGGTACTCCGCACGAAAGCGCAGTGCTTGCGGAGGACACGGGAAGTCAGGTGGAACTGACGCTTGACACGGACCTCATCGTGAATGACCCGCAATACATCTACGGTGCGAGCCGCATCATGGGGCTTGACCTGACGGACGTTAGCCATGCCATACTCCAGACCCTGAACTTGAACAACTGTTCCGCCCTGCGGACGCTTGACGTGAGCTGCGGCCAGACACAGACAACGCTGAACGCATTGCTGGTGAACGGTTGCCGAAACTTGCGTACTCTGAATATGACCGGCTTGAAGTCAGGCAGCTTCACTGGCATAGACTTGAGCAACAACACGAAGCTGGAGACACTGAAGGCAGGCAAGACAGCTCTGACCGGCGTGAACTTCGCACAGGGTGCTCCGCTGACGAGCGTAACGCTTCCGGCAACGTTGCAGACATTGGAACTGCGCTATCTGGGCAAACTGACGACCAGCGGTCTGACGCTGGAGGGCACAAGCAACATCAACAGGCTTGTGGTTGACAATTGCCCTGGTGTGGACTGGCAGACGCTGCACGCAAGGTGCGGAAACGTGAAGTACCTGCGTGTGACCGGCATCGACATGGAAGGCGACGGCAGCCTGCTGGCCTCACTGATGCAGACGGGCGGTGTGGACGAGAATGGCGGCAATGTGGAGAGCTGCCGACTGGTGGGTACATACCGACTGACGAGATACAAGGATGACGAGGAGTATGAAGCACTGCAGCAGCACTTCCCGGAACTGAACATCGAGCAGCCGGAATACACGATGCTGGAGAGAGCGGAAACCATTGCCGACGATGTGTGTATCAGCAACCTGGACAACGAGACGGGCTACAAGTACGGCAACGATTACAAGCCGAGCGGCCATGTGGCGGCGATATTGAAGAACCGCCACAGAGTATTGGCGAAGGTGACGAAGAAAGCAACGACCCGGAACGTTACCATCGCCGGTGTTGATACGGTGATGAATAACCTGGACGGCGAAATGACATGCTACCCGCTTGACGATGCTGACAGCAACAAGTATGCGGACGGGAGCCCCGCAAAGCTTGACGGCTCGGAGGGCGACTGGATGATGCTGGAGCCGTTCTACTGGAGCAAGGGTGTAAATGACTATCTGAACGGTAGAAACTATGACTGCTACAGTTTCAGAGACAGAGCCCACATGCCAAGAGTGCCGGAGGCGACAGTGATGACGCTTGAGGACATCAAGAGAACGCAGGGTGGCTATACAAATGGCAAAAAGGTGATGAGCGGCAGGGACACGATAAACAACGCTTTCAGTAATGACAGCTCGTACTCTGTGTGTATGGTGAGTGTGGATGGCTACAAGCGTGTACGCTTCCCGAGTGTGCCAGGCACGAATCTTGTGGGCAGCGTATTCGTTGACAAGACTGGCGCAGTGCTGCAGTCCATAGTCGTGTCTACGCTGAGCAACAAGTTTGAGGCTGGCATGTATCTGATAAGCGATGTGCCGGAAGGAGCCGTGGCACTTTACTTCTCTATACTAAACACTGCTGAGTTTGACAAGGTGGTGTTGAGTAACAGCGAGAAGATTGAAGACATGGAGCCTGACTGGGTGCCCAACGACGAGCACCTTTGTGGTGTGGCGGGCAGCTCGGTGGTTGGCACAAAACTGCGTTCCTGCATAACGGGTGGTTCTACGACTGCAAACATGACATGGATGGACTTCCACTACTATAGCGTGCAGAGAGGTATGCAGCAGATAGACCCGCTGATGCACTGGCGCATCGCAAATCTGAGCTATGCAAAGTATGGGCGAAAGAACATGCAGGAGCAGTGTGGCGCAGGTTCGCACTCGAATACACGCACGACTGGCGGTACGGCATCGAGGGGCATGCAGGACACTGTGGGCTACGAAGAGGCGAAGGGGATTAATCCGAATGTGACGAACAGTCTTGTGGACAATCTTGTGCATCAGTATGCCTGGTATGTGGAGAAGGACGAGTATGGTGCTGCAAAGGTGACGCAGGTGAACAATATCTGCTGCCTGGGCTATGAGGACATCTACGGACACAAGTATGACATGATGGACAGGGTGGACATACCGAACACGAGTGGCAATGTGGGCAAGTGGCGCATCTGGATGCCGGACGGTACGATTATGATGGTGAAGGGTGCGACTATTGGTGACTCCTGGATAACGGCAGTGGCTCATGGCAAATGGATGGCCGTTGTGCCAGTTGGTGCCGTGAGCGGATCGAGCAGCACTTACTATTCTGACAAATACTGGTTCAGCTCAGCATCAGGCCGTGTGGTCTATCGCGGGTACAACAATGCGAACGCGAATGGCGGTGTCTCGAATGCGAATGCGAATAACGATGCCTCGAATGCGAATGTCGGCTCGCGCCTGGCCTTCCGCGGCAAGATCGTGAGGGCGCAAAGCGTGGCTGCGTATAAGGCGATAGTCGAGGTTGCGTAACGCGAAGCGCGCAAAGCGGGAGCGAAGCGACAAAACGAAAAGAACGGGGTTCGGATGGTGTCCGGACTCCGTTCTTGCATTATGTGAATACCGGCGTAAGCCGGTCGAAAAAATTTTGGGGTGGGGGAGTACTCCCAGCAGTACGCTTCGTTTTAAGAAAATAGACGGCTCGTTCTGGAATGGCGAAACGTTTCGTTTTGCGGATTATAAATTAAGTATTATGAAATCTTTACTAATCAGTTTGATGGCATTCCTATGTGTCTTGGGGGTCAATGCAGCCCCGACAGGTTCGGGTACCCAAGAGGATCCGTATGTGATTGCCGATGGAGACAATTATGTGGTAAATGCTCCCGTTTATGCAAGCTTTACAGCTCCTGGAGATGGTACCTTAACATTGTCATACAATTTAATGAAAGATCCCGCGTTTACTGTAGTTGGCGGTGATGTTATGCCGTTTACATGGGGTATGGGTGCTCCAAGTACTTCTACTTTGGAGGTTAAATCTGGTGAAACCTATGTAATATATAATGCAAATACAATTGACTGGGAGACTACTATTACAGTTTCATTTACAGCGGCATCTGGTGATGCTTTGAAAATTTTAAGTTCAGAGCCTGAGCAGGGTTCAAAGGTTGAGAAAATCAGCTGGGATAATCAGGTTAAGGTTACATTGAACAAGAAGGTTAAGTATGTTCACTGTGAGTTCCATGGTGATGAAGGCATTATGCACCAGTATTATACATCTGAGGCTGAAGAAGGTGAAGATGTTATCATGGTTGGTCCTGAGAAAATTGTAAAAGACGACCGTGTTCTTGATAATGCATGGTATATGTATGAAGGAAGTACATACGAAATCATTATTGAGTCATATCAGACTAAGGAAGGTATGGAGCAGGGTACTGAAACTCCTGAGACAACAACTCTGACATTTGAAGGTGGTACAGCAAAAGTTGAAAAGACTGTTGTAAATCTTGTAAAAGTTGAACCGGAACCAAATGTTGTTTATCCTACAGAAGACCAGCTGCTCAGCTTTAAGGATGACAGAAAGGTTGTAACTGTAGAAGTTGACAAGAAAGTTAAAGTTAAGGACTGTGTTTACCCGATGGGTATGTACGGAACTTTAGACTGGGAAAAGGCGGATGTATCATATACTGAAGAAGGCCACTCTATTATCAAGTGTACTATGTCTGAAGCGTTCTATAATTTTATGGGAACTATTGTAACAGACGTTATCCTTCAGCTTGATTTGACTGATGAAGAGGGCAATGAAATTGAGCCTAAGGCAGAAGGCTTCCCTGAAAGTGTTGTATTCGGAAGCGGTTACAACTTTACATTTGGTGTGAACGACGGTCGTTTTGCAGACGCTTCTTTGAACTTCAAATCTGTAACACCTGCTGAAAATTCTTACAGCACAAGTTTGGACAAGATCGAATTTACATATGGTGAGTATGTGTCTACAACATCTACAGCTAAAGCAGCTGTTTATAAAGGTGAAGAGAAAGTTGCTGATGCAATTTTGACTTCAAATGACGAAAATGACGCTTATACAGTAACAGCTCAGTTTGTTGAAATTGGTACACAGACTCCGAAAGAAATCAATGAGTTTGGTGCTTATGTTCTTAAGGTAGATTCACAGTCTATTGCTAACGAGTTCTTCAACGAAGAAACTCCTTGGACAGATGGTTTGCAGGGCCATGGTACATGTAACCCTGACTTCACTGTAGCATTCAACATTGACCCGGTTATTATCACTGTTGAGTCTGTAGACCCGGCTCCTTATGTAGAAGGCGGTGAGTACAGCAAGGAGATTCCTGCTGAAATCAAGATTACATTGAGCAACGAGGGTGCAACAGTAAACTCTGCTCTTGTAACTTATGGTATGAACACTCGTGTTCCTGCTGAAGCAAAGGTTGAAGGCAAGGTTATAACTGTTACAGTTCCTGAGGCTGCCCTCGCAGAGAACAACATTGGCGTATCAGTTTCTGCTGTTAATGAAAATGGTACACCTATCAGCTACGGTACAGACGGTGTTATCCTGCTCGCATATCAGATGCCTAAGAACATACTCGTTCCTACAGAGGTTACACCTGCTGACGGAAGCACTGTTAAGTCAATTGCTACTGTTGAACTTACTGTAGATTCTAAGTATGGTGTTGGTGAACTGAACACAAACAATGTTATCACAGTTAAGAAAGACGGTGCTGAGGCAAGCAATATCTCTGCAGCAATCGATTATGCTACAGGTGATGACATGAATAAGATGGTGATTACGTTTACTCCGGAAATAACAGAAGATGGTACTTACACTGTTGTTATTCCTGAAGAAACATTCTATAATCTTGACGGCAATCTCTTCAATCCTGAGTTGACATACACATTCATCGTTGACAATTCTACAAACATCGGTGGCGTAGAAGTTGAAGATGCTAATGCTGTTGTTGAGGTTTACAGCGTAGACGGCTGCCTCGTAAGCAAGGGTAAGAAAGCTGACGTAATGAAGAAACTCGTTAAGGGTATCTATATCATCAACGGCCAGAAAGTGGTTATCCGCTAATCTGCCGTAGATTTTAAATAAAAAGCTAAAGGCTGCAGCCTGTCGCTTTAGCCTTATGGCAATAGCGCATCGACCAGCCTTTAGCTTTTTCCTCAAAATAAAACAGACAAGAATATTTAGACATGAAACGACTTATTTTTACTTTAATCGGTATTGTATTGGGGTTGACAGGTTTAAAGGCTGTTACTTTTACTCCGATTGAGATTAATGACCCTTCGGAATCTGTAACTATTAAATTGCAGCCTGGTGCAAACTATTTACAGCTGAAGGCTATTGAGAGCAACACGATTCACTTTAATGTCGGATATTTTGGCATTATGATGTTTGAATGTAATGCCATGGGTGAAGAGGGTAACAACCTTTCTATAAGCTATGACGCTGAAGGTCACAAAATCTTCAGTAGCGAGGTTGAGGAAGGAAAAACTTATTATTTCTCAACCAGTATGATTACTGAGCCTTCAATAGATGTTACAATTTATTATGGTAACGGAGAAGGCATGCCTATCACATTGACATCTAACTTTTCGGATGGTGATACCTATACAGTTTCAGGCTCAAACCTTGAATTGGCTTTTGACCGTACGGTTGATATAGCCCACAACTGGATTGAGTATGGTGAGGAGGCTGACGGCGTATTTAAAACAAAGGAAGAGATTCCCGCAGCATATATCAATGGCACCTATACTACTCAGTATTTCTATAGCATCGAGCTGAGCAAGTTTATCCGTGAGATGGCTGAAGACGGTAAACTTGAGGTTGGTGATAAGTTTAAAATCACTCTTGAAGGTATTTGCGATGCTAACGATGAGAGCGTAATCTATGGTGAAGACGGAAACTATTCTGTTACACTGATTATGGGTGAGATGCCCGGTGAGCTGGTTTCTGTAACTCCTGCACAGGGTACAACTCTTTACACATATTATCCTGAAACAGGAGATGAAGGCTTGCTGACATTTACTTTCACAGACGAACTTAATACTGATAAGAGCAAGGTAACTATAGACCTGACTTATGGCGATTCAGAGGCCGGTTCTATGGGCTCATTTAATCCTGAATTTACAATCAATGGTAATACTGTTGTTGTAGACATCCGCGGTTATCGCTTCCCTGAAACAGTAGAAAGTTCAAGAGATGGCGAGGTACAGACTGTGATAACAATGAATATCAAGGGCCTTACAACCGCAGACGGACGTCCCATTATCACAAACAACGCTTCTGCCGGAACAAGTGGCATCGTTGTTACTTATCCTCTTAAGAAACAGGAAATAGATTTCATCTATGACTTCTTGCCTACAGAAGGCAGTTCTTTGGCTGATTGCAGCGAGATTATAATCTGGTTGCCGGAGGAAGTTGGCGTTATTACTTTTGACAAGGTTCTGCTGCAGTGGCTCAACAACCGCGGCACACTCCAGACTAAGGAATTCAAGGCAGAGGATGTTCCGTTTGCTTATGATAAATCTTATATGGGTTATGTAAGCCATATTCCACTTGCCGGCGTGAGCAAGGATCGTGAGGTTACATTGATTGTAGAAGGTGGTATGCTCAGCAATGGCGACAGCATTGAGATTACAGGTAAATTCAACACTGATCCTACAGGTATAGATTCAGTTCTTGGTGAAGATGCCAATGCCGTTGTTAAGCTTTACACAATCGACGGTATCCTCGTTAAGGAGGCTCCTGCTGCAACTGTTCTTACAGGTGTTAAGAAGGGCGTTTATATCATGAACGGCAAGAAGGTTGTTGTAAAATAATTACTGCAATTTTATATATAACTGACAATTTCGCAGGCTGTCTCATTTATTTTATGAGGCAGCTTGTTTTTTTATTGAAGATTCAGAACATGTATGATTAAGATTAATCACGCGTTGACGGTTTTGCGCACGATGGTCAGCCGTGAGCATTGAACGCAAAATTCTGATGTCTGTTATGCATGTTTTGCTTGTGTTTCTCTTTTATACGCCAGCGTATTGCTTGGTTAAAAGCATGGTTTTATTGGTTCTTATAATGACATGTCTGTAGTGGGCGATTATTGTATTCGGCCGTTTGCCGACAAGCTGTCCGCCGTAAATAAGCCGTAAAAAGTTTTTTGAAAAAACTCATCACTCGTCACATCAGCGCGTAAGTTGCTGACAGTTAGACTGTTAATGTGTGATGAGTTGAATTTCCAACTCATCACATCGGAGCAATTTAATGTATTTTCCTGCTTTGGGGTTACTCTGTGTGATGAGTTGCAACGGCAACTCGTCACACCGCAACGATTTGACATTCAGGACGTTATGTCGCAATGTGACGAGTGACGAGTTTCTTCGCAAAAAATTAAACCTAAATTGTTTACAGTGTACTTCCCTAAATTTGGTTTACTTTAAAGAGTCCTTTCCCTATGGCGTTCCGTGTTTTCTGCTTATGCAAAAGACGTCCTTTCATGTTGCAAAAGGGCACGTTTTACAGCGTGAAAGCATACCTTTTGCACTGCTGAAGGACGTCTTTTGTGTTGCGGGTCTGATGCTGTTGCCTGAGCCTTTGTGGCGTCATGGCCATGACAATACCATCAGGCACACTATCCAACGATTTTTCCGTCAAACAGGTGTATCGTTCTGTGGGCTATCTGCGCGTCGTGCTCGTTGTGCGTAACCATCACTATTGCCGTGCCGTCCTGATTCAGTTCTGTCAGCAGGCGCATCACCTCGGCGCCGTTCTTAGAGTCGAGGTTACCCGTAGGCTCATCCGCCAGAATCAGCTTGGGGCCGAACACCACGGCGCGGGCTATTGCCACTCTCTGCTGCTGACCGCCCGAGAGCTGATGCGGAAAGTGCTTTGCACGGTGAGTTATGCCCATGCGCTTCATCACCTCCTGCACCTTCTGCTTTCTTTCAGCCTTGCCAACCTTCAGATATGTCAGTGGCAGCTCGATGTTCTCCTCCACGTTAAGTTCGTCAATGAGGTTGAAGCTCTGGAACACAAAGCCTATCTGTCCTTTGCGTATGCCCGTGCGGTCTTTTTCCTTCAGCAGCGACACCTCCTGGCCGTCGAGCCAGTATTGGCCCGAAGTAGGGTTGTCCAGCAGTCCGAGAATGTTCAGCAGCGTAGACTTGCCGCATCCCGAAGGACCCATTATTGCCACAAACTCACCGTCTTCCACGTTGAACGTTACGTTGTCAAGCGCTATAGTCTCCACCTCTTCCGTGTGGAACGACTTGCTAAGATTTTCTACCTTTATCATATTCTGTTCTATTTTATGCCCCCTCACGGCTTTCGCCGTATTCGTGAGCTCGGTTAGTTTTATTGTTTCTATATTTTCTTCAAAGCCTGCTTTTCAGGCGTTAAGTGCTTATTCGTTCTTCAGGTATTTTACAGGATTGCTGTTTGCCGTGCGGTAAGCATTGGCGGCCACGGTCGCGGCAATAACCGCCACCACTGCCAATATGCCTGCTACAAAGAGCCACGGGCTCATGTTTGTCCTCACGCTGAAGTCCTTAAGCCATTTGCCTGCCACAATCCCGGCAAGAATTGCCCCAGCAATTGCCGACGGAACGGCCGTCAGCAGCACGTTGCCCAGCACCATGCGCAGCACGCTTATGGCGGTTGCACCGTTCACCTTGCGTATGGCTATTTCCTTGCTTCGCCTCTGCATCTCGTCGTTCACGTAGCCTATGAGTCCCATCAGAGCTATAAGCAACGCGCATATTCCTGCCGTCATGACAGCCGAGCGGAAATGCTTTACGCTGTCATACCATGTGTCCAGCTGCCGTGCATAGCTGTCCACGATGATTGTTTCGTCAGGATAAAGCCTCTGTAGCCGCTGTTGCACAGCCTGCATATTGTCTGCCGTAAGGTCGTGAAACTTCAGCAGAAAATAGCTGATGTAGCTGCCGTAAGGGTCTGAGTGGAACATCATCGTGGGGCGGTCGTCATCGTCAAGCGCCGTATTGGCGTGAAAATTATCGTATATTCCTACTATGGTGAACAGGTCTTTACCCGTCTGGCTGTGTTCCGTTATCAGAATCTTACGTCCAATCACGTCTTTCCATTTCTTCTCGTTCTTCAGCTTCTGTGCGAAGTCGGGGCTTACCATCATCTCCTTCAGACTGTCGCTGCTGGCGTTGAATCCGCGTCCCTGTCTGAGCTTTATGCCCAACATGTCGAGATAGTTGTCGCCTGCCATATACAGGTCGGTGGCGTTAAACATCTCCTCACCGGTTTCCGGGTCAACAATGTTGTTGCCGCCGCCGTTTGAAAACAAGGGAGATGTTACTGCCGTCCATGCCTCAATCTCCGGCATTTTGCTTAGTTCTGTAACCATGGCGCTGCGCTTTTCGCCCTTTATTTGGTTTACGTTGACTATCGCGAGGCGGTCATAAGAGTAGCCGAGGTCGAAGTCTGTGAGCTTGGAATATTGGCTGTTGACTATCAGCAGCAGGCATACCAGAAAACTGACGAATAAAAACTGCACTGCCAGCAGTGCTATCTTCCAGCGCCTGCGGCTCTCGGTGAAGTTGCGGAACGCCGTTGTTACGGGCACGGCATTGTATATCCTGCCCGGCAGCAGGGCGCTAACGATGAACACCACTATCAGCAATGCTGTGAGGAACAGTGTGCCCTTGCCGGTGAAAAGTGAGCTGACCGGGGCCGACAGCAGCGTCTCTATCGAGCCTTTGCAGGCGTATATCAATGTTGCGGCCAGCATCATTGCCAGCACGATATGCAGCAGGGTTTCGGCCATGGTTATGCCTAATATGTTACGCGGCATGGCTCCGTAGCATTTTCTTACGGCCATTTCGCGTCCTCTCGTAACCGTGTTGCCAATCACAATCAGCAGATAGTTGAGCACGCTTGCCGCGAGAATCACCGCCGCTAATATCATCATCATGAGGAATGTCTGCCTGAAGTAGCTGTCCTCTTGGTGATATTTTGATATGGGAGTGAACTTCAGCGAGAATTTTATCTCTTCCTTTTCAAGTAGGGCAAGAAATTTGCTTACTATTTCGTTCACCTTATTGTCAAAGTCTCCCTGCTCAGGATGGCATCCTTTGCTCACCTTTATGAACGAGTAGTAGCGGTCGTTGCCCGCCAGGTTGTCCTGTCCGTCGTAGCTGAAGCTGCGCTGTGTTGTCATTGAGAGCATCACGTCATAGTCGTGAAAAGAAGAGTTCCACGGATAGTCTTCGTATACTGCGCCTATGGTCATCGTCAGTCCCGGAATAGAAGTAAGCTCCAGCTTGCGTCCTATCACGTTGCCGCCCATGCGCTCAGCCATAGTCCGTGACACAAGACAGTGATACGGCTTTGCCAGCACCTCGTCGGCGTTGCCCTCCAATATCCTGGTCGGGAACATTTTGAAGAAACACGAGTCAACAACGTATATGTTACCTTTGACGCGTCGTTCTCCGTTTATCTTCATTTCCTCATCATTGCATGCAGGGTTTATTCTTGTTGCCGTTCCAATCTCGGGAATATATTTTTTCAGCGTCGTGGCTATGCCTCCGGGCGTGTTGCCGTATGTAGCTTCCGGATCAGAGCCCCGGCTTATCTTTTCGCTTATGCGGTATATGCGGTCATGGTCGGGGTAGCACGTGTCGTATTCGTGCTCATACCATAGTTTCGCTATCAGCACCGACGCCAGTGCAAAGCCAATGCCGAGGCACAATATCTTTATTATGTTGTGCTGTCCACGGCGTGTCAGGTTCTTTAATGCTTGCGTTATGTTGTTCATCTTCTGATATGTTGTTTAATGATTTTTCTTGTTGTCTGCTTGCCGCAGTCTTGTCTTACGGTGCCCGGCCTATTCCTGCCTGATGTTCTTCACGGGGTTTTCGTTGCTCGCCATCCAGCTCTGCACAGCCACGGCAGCCAAGCTTATAAGCATAACGATTACTCCTGCCGCCACAATCCACGGCCACCATACGATGCGGTAGCTGTATTGTTCAATCCATTTCGACATGAAATGCACCACTATCGGCACGGCTATGATGAAGGCGATGCCAACGTATAGCATGAACGTGCGTATCAGTCTTATGCGGATCTGGTTGCCCGTAGAGCCGAACACCTTGCGTATGGCAATCTCCCTTGCGCGCTGCTGTATGAAATATGTCGACATTGCCACAAGTCCGAGCAGCGAGATTATGATGGCTATGAAGGCGAAGAGCGACACGATTTTAGACGTGCGTATTTCCTGCTCGAAGCGTTTCTCTATCTGTTTGTCTACAAACGGCGGTGTGCTTTCGTCCACTTCCTCATGAAACACCTCTTTATATATCTCCTTTATCCGGGCGTATGCCTCCATTGGGTCGCCCTCTACGAGTATTGATATGTTGAGGGGTTGCTTAATGTTCCTGCACGTCAGCAATATTATGCCTTTCGTGTTGTTGCATATGTCGCGCACGTGGAAGTCGTTGATTACGCCCCCGTATCTTGCGCTTTTTGCAAAGTATGTCAGCACGAAGCTGTCAAACCTTTCGCTCATATGCGTTGAGTTTGGTTTCATATGCAGATATTGCAGAGCTTGGTCGTTCATGTAAATTATGCTGTCACCTTTCAGGTTGAAGTCGTTTTTCATCTTTATGCCGTATATCTTCATTATTTCAGGCGTGCCTGTTATGAAGTTGAAGCGGCTTATGTCCTTGTCCCCTTCAAATTGCACAGACGGGTCGTTGCCTCCGTCAGCCGGGGTTCCGTTAGACGGGGCCACAGCCTTTACCGGCGGAAGAGTGCGCAGACGGTTGATAAACTCGTTGGTAAGGTCGTTGTCCGTTGTGTAGTTAAGCTTTAAGGCTATTATGTTCTTCGTGTTGAAGCCAAGCGGAGCTTTCGTCAGATGAAGCATCTGGCTGACCATAATAAAGGCGCATGCCAGCATGGTTATGGTTATGATGTTCTGTACGGTTATGAAGATGCGCGAGAAAATCATCTTTGTCTGCGTGCGGAATGTTCCGCGCACCACCTCGATGGGCTTCACCCGTGACAGTATTGTGGCAGGAAGTATGCCGGCAATGATGCTCACCGCAATGACGACAACAGCCGTCAGACCAATGCAATATGGGTGTATGAGCAAAGACAGGTTGAGCTTTGTGTCGAGCAACCGGCCTGCATAAGGGGCGGCTATATGTACCAGCATAACGGCGATAAGCAGCGAAATGGCGCACATCACAAGCGATTCGATGAACAAGTTGACTGCCACTATGTTCTTGCTGCACCCGAAGAGCCTGCGTGTAGCCATCTCTCTTGCACGGTAACCGCTTTGTGCAACGGTCAGGTTTATGTAGTTGATGATGGAGAAAAGCAGCGTAACGAGTCCCACGGCGAACAGAATTTTTACCAGCATAAGGTTGCCGAGATGTAGTCCTGAATAGGCGTTGAGTCCGGAGAAATACAGTTTGTCAAGGCGCGTTATCGTGGGCTGCCAGTCTTTGACGGTCTCATGCAGATACGTTTTCACTTCATTCCGTTTAGCCATGAAGTCGCTGTTTTCGTGTACCTGTATGAAAACCGAGCACATAAGGTAGTTTGCAAACTGATAGAAATACTCATCCTTGTTTGCAAGGTTCTTGCAGAAAGAGAAGTCGACTATTGCATCAATGTCTTTATCTATGATGGTGTTGTCAAAGTCTGCCACCACTCCTGAAACGCGAAAGTGGGTGTTGTCGGCGGTTGTTATGTCACGGCCAACGGCATTTGCCGTTCCGAACATGCGGAGCGCCAAGCTCTCCGTCAGCACAATGTTGCCTTTCTGCATGAGACAAGTGGCGCGGTTGCCATAGAGCAGGGGGAAGTCGAACATGTCGAAGAATGTCGAGTCGGTCTCCATTACATTTACGTTGACAAAGTTGTCCCTGTCTCTCAGCTTCATGTTTTCGGTTGTGAAGCCGCATGTCTTTTCTATTTCAGGATATCTGTCACGCAAGTATCTTTGGACTATATGGTGACAGTTGGCCGTGCCGATGCTGTCGTCGGACATCAGTCCTATGTTGTATATTCGCTTTGCCTTGCTGTGCTGCCGGTTGATGCTTGTCTCCTGCCACGTGTACAGTCCGATGATGATGACAAATGTCAGGCTTACGGCCAGTCCGAACACATTCACTGCCGTGTATATTTTGTTCCTTGAGAGAAACGTGAAATAGCTTCTAAGATTGAAGTTGCTCATTGCTGTTTTCGTATATACATTACAAATATTATTTTTCCTATGCCTTATGCGGCTGTCTTGCCCATGTGGACATTTGCCAGAGGCATCGTCTTCAGTTGCAGAGATTTACTCCTGCCTGATATTCTTCACGGGGTTTTCGTTGCTTGCCATCCAGCTCTGCACTGCCACGGCAGCCAAGCTGATAAGCATAACGATTACTCCTGCCGCCACAATCCACGGCCACCATACTATGCGGTAGCTGTATTGTTCAATCCATTTCGACATGAAATGCACCACTATCGGCACGGCTATGATGAAGGCGATGCCAACGTATAGCATGAACGTGCGTATCAGTCTTATGCGGATCTGGTTGCCCGTAGAGCCGAACACCTTGCGTATGGCAATCTCCCTTGCGCGCTGCTGTATGAAATATGTCGACATTGCCACAAGTCCGAGCAGCGAGATTATGATGGCTATGAAGGCGAAGAGCGATACAATCTTGGATGTGCGTATGTCCTTCTCAAAAAGTTCTGCTATCTGGCCGGTTACAGTCATAGGTCTGCTGTCGTTTATTTCTTCCTTAAACACTTCTTTATAAACCTTCTTCACTTCGTTTAGTGCGTCAACGATGTCGCCTTTCACCTTTATTGTTACATACCAGGGATATTCTATCTTGTCGTTTACGAAGATGAAATACGGACTTATCGGCTGCATAATATTTGTCGTATGAAAATTGTTTATCACTCCTCCGTATCTTACGTCGGCAGGCAGCATGTTGGAGTTTGTACTTTTGTATCTGCGGCTGAGGTGTGTGTCCGTAGGTTTCATGTGCAGCAGTTCCAGGGCTTGGTCGTTAAGATACAGCGTGTTGCCTGACTGAATCTTTTCGCCGTTTTTAGGCGTTATGCCGTATATCTCCATAAATTCCGGCGTTACGTTGAATATGTGTACGGTCGTCTGCGCCTTGTCTCCTTCAAAGGCTATTCCGGTATTGTTTCCTCCATATACGGCACATCCACAGGTGGCTGTGGCTTTTTCTGTACACGGCAGCTCGCGCACTTTGTCTAGAAATACGGTGAGGTCGTTGCCGTTGAACTTCCACGGATCAAATAGGCTTATTATGTTTTCCCTGTTGTATCCTACCGGAGCATTCAGCAGATACCGCATCTGTATCGACATTATAAGTGCACACGACAGCAGCACTATCGTAATCAGGTTTTCGGTTGTTATGAAGATGCGTGAGAAAATCATCTTTGTGTGCTTTGTCAGCGTACCCCTCACCACCTCAATCGGTTTTACCCTTGACAGCACAGTGGCCGGAATGATGCCTGCCAGCAGGCTTACAGCTACGACAAACAGCACTATTGCGGCTATGGCCCATGGTGTGGCCAGTATTCCTGTGTCTATGTCCTTGCCGATTATGCGGCCTGCGAATCCGGCTGTGGCTGTGGCCATTGCAGCGGCTATAATGCATGAAAAGGCACACATGGTGAGCGACTCGCTGAACATGTTGGTGCTGATGCCGGCCCTGCTGCATCCGAAGAGGCGGCGCGTGGCCATCTCTCTTGCGCGGTAGCCGCACTGCGCCACGGTCAGGTTGATGTAGTTCATGATTGAGAACAGCAGAATCACCAGTCCTACGGCAAGCAGGATTCTTACCATGTTAATATTGCCAAACTGCATGACGTTTACCTCCGACGTGTCGTTGAAGTAGAGCTTGTTGAGCGGTGTCAGGAACGGCCGTAGGGGCATTGCCGGCTCATAGGGCCAGAATGTAGGCCAGAACTTTTGTATGTCGGCTTCTTTCTGCATCAGGTCGCAGCCTTCGCGCACCTGCACGAAGCAGGCACAGTTGGTTACGTTTATCTGTCCCGGAAAGTATTTGTCCATGTTTCCTTCACCTTCACGTTCGGCATAAGCAAAGTCAACAAGCGCATCTGTGTTCTTTGATATTATCGTATTGTCGAAGTTTTGTACCACTCCCGTAACCCTGAAGTGCAGCGAGTCGGTGGTCATTATGGTGCGTCCCAGTACGTCGTCAGTGCCGAAATACCGGTGCGCAAACTGTTCTGTAACCACAATGTTGCCCTTGTTGCTAAGACAGGTGGCGCGGTCGCCGCGCAGCAGCTTGAAGTCGAACATAGAGAAGAACGTCGAGTCGGTGTTGATAGTGTTCACGTTCAGAACATCGTCGCGGTCTCTGACCTTTATGCTTCCTGTCACCATGCCGCATGTGTTTTCAATCTCCGGATAGTGCATGCGCAGGTTACGCAGCGATGCATGGTGGCAACCCATCACCCGGCTGCTGTCATCCATAAACTCAAGTCCTATGTTATATATTCTGTCAGCCTTGCTGTGTTGGCGGTCGATGCTTGTCTCCTGCCACGTGTACAGTCCGATGATGATGACGAATGTCAGGCTTACGGCCAGTCCGAACACGTTCACAGCCGTGTATGTCTTGTTCCTCGAGAGGAACGTGAAATAGCTTTTAAGGTTGAAGTTGCTCATATCCTGTATCTGTTATGTTACACAAATTTTATACTTGTCCGTTCATTTTTCAGAGTTTCCCGGTCATGGCGAAGCCTTTTCTTTACGATGTTCTTTCCGTGACTCTTACTCCTGCCTGATGTTCTTCACGGGGTTTTCGTTGCTCGCCATCCAGCTTTGCACAGCCACGGCAGCCAGACTTATAAGCATGACGATTGCTCCTGCCGCAACAATCCACGGCCACCATACTATGCGGTAGCTGTATTGCTCGATCCATTTCGACATGAAATGAACCACTATCGGCACGGCTATGACAAATGCGATGCCAACGTATAGCATGAACGTGCGTATCAGTCGCAGGCGAATCTGGTTGCCGGTAGAGCCGAACACCTTGCGCACGGCAATCTCTCTTGCGCGCTGCTGTATGAAGTATGTCGACATTGCCACAAGTCCGAGCAGCGAGATTATGATGGCTATGAAGGCGAAGAGCGACACGATTTTAGACGTGCGGATTTCCTGGTCAAACTTTTGTTCTATCTGCTTGTCTACCAACGGCAGTCCGTCTTCGTTTATCTCTTCATGGAAGATGTCTTTGTATATCTCCTTTATCCGGGCGTATGCCTCTACGGGATTACCCTTTACCTTTATCGTTATAAACCAAGGCATTGACACATTATTGCAAACAAGTATTGCTTTAGGTTCGTCCGGGTTAAGAATATTGCCGGTGCGGAAGCTTTCAAATACGCCTCCGAAACGTGCTTTGGCCAGTATGCCAAGAGGATCGAGTTCTTTTGCTATTCTGCTGGTACGTGTGTCTGTTGACTTCATCTGCAGGAGATTCATGGCTTTGTCGTTCAGGTATAATATGCTGTCGCCCTCCAGATGATTATCGCTGCTGAGCTTTATGCTGTAGATATCGAAAAATTCCGGCGTGACGATGAAATATTGAATGTTTACAGATTTTTTGCCGTCTTCTGATGTTTTTGTTGCGTTTATTCCGCCTTCAACAGGTGTACCCCAAGATGATGTTATGCCGCTGACGCATGGCAGTGCGCGTAGCTTGTTGAGGAATACAGGAAAGTCATTGCTGGTAAATGCAGGTCCTTGGCTTAGGCGGATCAGGTTTTCAGTGCAGAAACCAATTGGAGCCTTTACAATGTGTATCATCTGAAGCGACATGATGAGCGCGCAGGCCAGCATAACTATGGTTATCACGTTTTGTACAGTTATGAATATGCGGGCAAACACCATCTTTGTCTGTTTGATAAATGTGCCGCGTACCACTTCAATGGGCTGAACCTTCGACAGAGACACAGCCGGAAGTAAGCCTGCCAGAATACTTATGGCTACAATGAACACCACAAACATGAATATTGCATATGGTGTGGCGAGCAGCGACATGCTGATGTTAGTGTCAAGTAGTTGGCCGGCATATCGTGAGAACGACATGGCCATCACTACAGCTACTGCACACGATAGGGCACACATCGTAAGGCTTTCTGTGAATATGGTCTTGCATACATCGCTCTTGGTGCATCCAAACACGCGGCGTGTGCCCATCTCTCTGGCGCGGTAGCGGCTCTGAGCCATGGTAAGGTTGGTATAGTTTATGATTGAGAACAGCAGAATAACCAAGCCTACGGCAAAAAGAATGTTCACTACTTTTTTGTTGCCGAAACGAAGATTCTTGTCAAATCCTGTCTGTGAAAAGTACAGATTATCTAGCCTAGTTATGGTTGTTGATATGTTCTGACTGTTGTTTTCAGGCAGCAATGTCTTGAAAAATCCACGCAGGTCAGCCTCTCTTTGCATGAAGTCACAGTCTTCTTTTACTTGCACAAACGTAGCCGTACCGCTGAGATTGCCTTGTGGAAAATTCTTGTCAATACAGGCCGCATTGTCATATTCTGCATATGAAAAATCAATTAGAGCCTCTATGTCTTTATTGATGACCGTATTGTCGAAGTCTGCTATCACGCCCGTAACCCTGAAGTGCTGCGAGTCGGCCGTTATAATCTGTCGTCCCACGGCATTGTCGATACCAAAATATTTTCGTGCAAGTCGTAATGTAATGACAATATTACCCTTTTCTTTCAGACAAGTTGCGCGGTTGCCGTAGAGTAGGGGAAAGTCGAACATACTGAAAAACGTAGAGTCTGTTTCAAGTGTGGAGACATATATAAAGTTTTCACGGTCTCTTAGTTTCAGCGATCCGCGTATGAATGCGCACGTATTTTCAATTTCCGGATATCGTTTCTGCATATATCTTAGCAGAGCATGACTGCTGCCTGCATACCGGCTGCCGTCGTCTTTGTTAAATGTTCCTATGCTGTAAATGCGCTTTGCCTTGCTGTGCTGGCGGTCGATGCTTGTCTCCTGCCACGTGTACAGTCCGATGATGATGACGAATGTCAGGCTTACGGCCAGTCCGAACACGTTCACAGCCGTGTATGTCTTGTTCCTCGAGAGGAACGTGAAATAGCTTTTAAGGTTGAAGTTGCTCATATCCTGTATCTGTTATGTTACACAAATTTTATACTTGTCCGTTCATTTTTCAGAGTTTCCCGGTCATGGCGAAGCCTTTTCTTTACGATGTTCTTTCCGTGACTCTTACTCCTGCCTGATGTTCTTCACGGGGTTTTCGTTGCTCGCCATCCAGCTTTGCACAGCCACGGCAGCCAAGCTGATAAGCATAACGATTACTCCTGCCGCAACAATCCACGGCCACCATACGATGCGGTAGCTGTATTGCTCGATCCATTTCGACATGAAATGCACCACTATCGGCACGGCTATGACAAATGCGATGCCAACGTAGAGCATGAACGTGCGTATCAGCCGCAGGCGGATTTGGTTGCCCGTAGAGCCGAACACTTTGCGCACGGCAATCTCTCTTGCGCGCTGCTGTATGAAGTATGTCGACATGGCAACAAGTCCGAGCAGCGAGATTATGATGGCTATGAAGGCGAAAAGCGACACGATTTTGGTTGTGCGCAACTCCTGCTTGAAGCGTGCCTGCACATACTTGTCTACGAACGGCGAAGCGGACTCGTCGATGTCTTCGTGGAACACT
>ENA-UOJG01000383-UOJG01000383.1-human-gut-metagenome-genome-assembly--contig:-C47-NODE-383-length-63675-cov-52.153081_pt1 | contig 63675 bp, 61 predicted proteins | sample MGYA00242340_ERZ723887 | MGnify/ENA metagenome assembly ERZ723887 | reverse complement strand
TTTGCTTTTTACCGCTCCTGCTCATGGCTGTGTCCTCGCTTCGGCTGCGGCATCGCCATCTGATAGTTGCGCTGCATGGCCATCAGCTCATGCAGCCGGTCGCTTTTCTCACGGTAATCGTTGTAGCACTCGTTTTTCTGGGATACGAGAAACTGAATTTCCGCAACGACCTCTTTGCGTTTCGGAAGCTGCTTCGGTGCGCCCAGCTTGTCGAGCTGACGCTTGGCCGCGTCGTTGATGATAAAATCCGCTTCATGCGCGGAATAGAACTTCTGCCTGTCTTTTTCTTTGCGGATCGCACGATACTCCTTGATAACGGGATATGCTTTCTCAAACTGCCTGACGTTCTCGGCACTCGCTTCACGCCCGCAATTAACTCATGCGGCCTTTCATCGGATGGTCTGCGACGGTTGTTATCACGCTCGGACAATCCCGGATGGGAGTAGCTGCCCTCTGCTGTCATCGCCCACCGGGAACGACCCGGCTTTCCCGAAGCTGGCGTTGCTCGCTCGCTCCCATGCGGGAGGTCATGGCGCGTCCTTCGGCTCGGCTATCACAGAGAGCTTGTTGCCTGAAAAAGCTATTCGGTTGTCAAGGAACACCGTGCCGCCGGGGTCAAACTGTTACCGGCTCCGGCGTGGGAAGGACTTTCCGGCTTGGAAGCCCCTCAATTTACAACGGACATTTTTCCGGCAAAAAGCAGGGTGTGTATTTGCAAACATTTTGTAAACAGGCTGCCGCCCGCCGTTCGTCGCTGCAACCCTTTCTGCTTTTACGGTATCGCAGCAGCGGCGGGATTACGACATACCAACGGTGACATTGGCGTTACCATTAGCAACATTCGACCAGAGTGTTTTTCTTTCTCCCTACCCTTACTACAATTTCAAAAGCGCTTTTTGGCCAGTTTTCGGAAAATTGTTTTGCAGGACGAAAAAAGAACGGTCTGCATTGCAAACCGTTCATAAAAAAGCAGCGCACAAGTTACTTGTTCCTGTTGCGTTTGGTTCTGCGATATGCTATACTAATGGTGTTTACACCACAGCAGAAAGGAAGTGATCCTCATAGCCATCACAAGCGCAAGTTTGCCCACGAAGAAGCGGATACTGACCGTTTGCGTGAAGCTGTTTTTGGAAAAGGGCTACAAGCAGACCACGCTGGCGGAAATCAACGAAAAGGCCGGTGTGTCTTTCAGTCAGTTCCAGAACATTTTCCGCGCCAAGGACGGTGTTTTGACGGAGCTGGTGGAGTTTATGTTCAGCAGCCAGTTCGGTGCGGCACGAAAAATCGCAGGGGCTGATCTGCCGCCGATCTATGTCTACGCGGTCGAAACGGCAATCCAGATGACGCTGACGGAGCTGAACGAAAACCTGCGGGAGATCTACATTGAAGCCTACACGCAGAAGGAAGCGTCTGAATTTATCTTCCGGGAAACGGCGAAGGAGCTGTATCAGATCTTCGGTCCGTATCAGCCGGAGCTGACCGCCCGCGATTTCTATGACATGGAGATCGGCTCGGCCAGCATCATGCGCGGCTACATGGCGCACCCGTGCGACGAGGAACTGACGCTGGAAAAAAAGCTGCGGCTGTTTCTCACCATGAGTCTGCGGGCGTACAACGTGCCGAAGGAGGAAACGGAACAGGCGATCCGGTTCGTGGAAGGGCTGGATATCCGCACGATCTCCGAACAGGTGATGCAGGCGCTGTTCCGTGCGCTGGCGATGCGCTTTGAGTTTTCCCTCGCGGGGATCACGCTGCCAGCACAAAAATAGAAGCCAATATGTATTGCAAGGGAGTACTCCCTTGCATCGGGATATATCCCGATGCAATCCCCTCTTGCTCCAAAACGCGCTTCCCACGGGAGACGGGAGGTGCGCGAGAAGAAAGCGAGGAATGACTATGAAAAAACGACTGCTCAGCATCCTGCTCATGTGCTGTATGGTGCTGACACTGCTGCCAACAGCGGCCTTTGCGGAGGAAAGCACGGAAACCCCGCCTGTATGCAGCTGTGAAACAGCCTGCACGGCGGAAAGCATGAATGCAAGCTGCACTGTCTGCGGTGCAGACGGTACTCTGCCGGAAAACTGCGGGAAATATGCTGCAGAAAAAAGCGGACAGACAGGTGCGCCCGACAACGCTCCGGTCATCACCGCAGCAGACGTGCAGGCACTGATCGACGCGCTGCCGGAAGCGGAAACAATCAGCGAAGATAATGCGGCGGACGTAGAAGCGCAGTTAGAAGCCATTGACGAGGCGAAGGTACAGCTTTCTGATGAAGATTTCGCGGTACTCGATTTTACCCGCTATGATGCCGCAGTTGCCGCACTTATGGCGCTAAGCGGCGAACCGGATACTGCCTTTGCGCCCCAGACTGCGAATGACCACACCCATTGCTACTGCGGCGGCAGTATCACGGCGGGCGACCATGCCAGCCATTCCGACGTGACCTATACGGCATGGGACGGCACGAGCAGCATCACATATACCAACAATACCGCCTACGTTTACCTGACGGAGAACGCTACCCTCAGCGGCCATCTGACGGTGGATGGCAAAACACTATATCTGTGCCTGAACGGCAAGACCCTTGCCAGCAACGGCACAGCCAAGATTCAGGTCAAAAACGGCGGTCGACTTGTTCTCTGCGACTGTCAGGGTGGCGGCACCTTTAAGGGCGCGACGCAGAGTGTCTGGGGCGGTGCGTGCATTTACCTTTATACCAGCACGCTGGATATGTTCGGCGGCAAGCTCACCGGCGGCAAAGTCACCGGCAAAGGCGGCGGCGGAGCCATCGCTCTGGATGACCAGCAGTGCATATTCAACATGTACGGTGGCGAAATCTCCGGCAACAACGGCAAGAACTACGGCGGTGCCATTTACCGGAAATTCAATGCAAACATGCCGAACACCACCGGCGGCGCCTTCAACATGTACGGCGGCATCATCAAGAATAACACCGCCAAGAACGGCGGCGCGTATTTCTCCACCACCGGCGGCACCATCAAGATGACCGGCGGCACCATCTCCGGCAATACAGCGACCCAAAGCGACAACAATGCCGGCGGCGGCGCCATCTATATGCGCGGCAGTGGTACGATAAACATTTCCGGCAGCGCGGAGATCACCGGCAACTCCTCCAGTCTGGACGGCGGCGCGATTCTGATGGGCTGGGGCACCATCAACATTTCCGATAGCGCAAAGATCAACAGCAATACCGCCAGCCGCTGGGGCGGCGCCATCTGCCTGCGCCAAGATTCTAATCAGTCGACGACGCTCTACATGCGGGGCGGCGAGATCAGTGGCAACAGGGCCACGAAGGAAGGCGGCGCGGTTCATGTGCTTGACAAGGACTGCCAGTTCTTCCTCTATGACGGCAAGATCACCGGAAACACCAGCGGGGACGGCGGAGCCATCTATCTGAATCAGGAGCCGTCGTGGCTGATTATGCAAGGCGGCGAGATCTCCGGCAATACGGCCACCGGCAACGGCGGCGGCGTGTATATTTACCGCTCCGGCTCGGTCTGCCAACTCTATAGCGGTAAGATCGAGAATAACAAAGCCAGCGGCAATGGCGGCGGCATTTATATCAATCCCAGCAACAGCGGCCAGCTGAAGGTCGGAAACAAACCCATCGTGCAGAACAACACGGTTTCCGGCAAGGCCAACAATGTGTATCTGCCCTCCGGCAAGACGCTGACCATCGAGATCGGCATGTCCACCGGGGCGTCCATCGGCGTCACCACCGCGAATACCAGCTATCCTGTGGCGTTTTCCAATGCTTACCGCAAGGATTACGGGAAGTGTTTCTTCGCGGACGACGCCAATGCCCACGTGGAGTATAAGGATGACCAGAAGCTGTACCTTGTCTCCGGCGCGGTTGCGCGGCCCCTCACTGTGACATTTGACCCCAACGGCGGTACGCTGGCCGAAGCGGACAAGACCAGATCGTTGATGACCGGCGAACCCTATGGTACGCTTCCGGTTCCCAGCTATGAGGGCTACGATTTCGCCGGTTGGTACACGGAACAGAACGGCGGCACGAAGATCGAGAGCGACGCCACCGTGACAGTGTTCGGTACGCAGACGCTCTATGCGCACTGGACACCGATCCATGTGCATGCCTACACACAGCAGGTTCAAAAGCCCGAAGCGCTGAAAACTCCTGCGGACTGCACCAATAACGCGGTGTATTATCTATCCTGTGCGTGCGGTGAAGTAAGCACCAATGACGCCGATACGTTTACCGCAGAAAATACCGCGCTGGGCCACGACTGGGGCGCATGGACGCAGAACAGCGATGAAAAGACCCACACCCGAATCTGTAAGCGTGACACCAGCCATACGGAAACCGAGAATTGCCACGGCGGCACGGCAACCTGTACGGCAAGGGCCGTCTGCGCGGTCTGCGGCGGCGAATACGGCGAAATGAATGCACATGACTTCACCGCTGAAACGGCAGCAGAGCAGTACCTGAAATATGCCGCGACCTGCACAGAAAAAGCAGTCTACTATAAATCCTGCACCGTCTGCGGTCTGAGCTCCAAGGGCACAGCCGATGAAGCCACCTTCATATCCGGCGACATTCTCGGACACGACTGGGGTGCATGGACCTCCAACGGAAACGACACGCACACGCGCGTCTGCAAGCGCGACGGCAGCCACACCGAGACGGATAATTGCTCCGGCGGCACGGCGACCTGTACGGCAAGGGCCGTCTGCGCGGTCTGCGGCGGCGAATACGGCGAAATGAATGCACATGACTTCACCGCTGAAACGGCAGCAGAGCAGTACCTGAAATATGCCGCGACCTGCACAGAAAAAGCAGTCTACTACAAGTCTTGCACCGTCTGCGGTCTGAGCTCCAAGGGCACAACCGATGAAGCCACCTTCACATCCGGCAACATCCTCGGTCACGACTGGGGCGCATGGACTTCCAACGGCAATGACACACATACCCGCGTCTGCTCCAGAGATGCAAGCCACACGGAAACGGACAACTGCTCTGGCGGCACAGCCTCCTGCACGATGAAAGCTGTCTGTGAGGTTTGTAAAGCGGAATACGGTGAAAAAGATATTGAAAATCATGCGGAAGGCTGCGAACTTGAATGGGTCGTCACCGAGACCGAGCATGAGCAGAAATATTCGCTTTGCGGCAAGGTGACCATTGCAAAGGAAAAGCACACCTTTGGCGATTGGACGGTCACCCAAAGGCCAACGTCAAATCGGGATGGCGAAAAGGAACGTATCTGCCAAATTTGCCAGTACAAGGAGACAAAAACAATTCCCGCCACAGGCAGCAGCTACAGCTACTACACCATCAAGGCAACTGCCGGAACTGGCGGCTCCATTTCTCCCTCCGGCAGCATCAGCGTCCGTGAGGGCAGAGACCAGACCTTCACCATCACTCCGGATAAGGGCTATGCCGTCTCCAACGTCAAGATCGACGGCAAGAGCATTGGCGCGGTAAAGTCCTACACCTTCGAGAATGTCCGTAGAACCCATACCATCGAGGTCATCTTTATGAAAGCCAACGGCAACCCCCAGACCGGCGTGTTTGTGGATGTAGCCACCGGCAGCTATTATGAGGACGCTGTGGATTGGGCAGTGGAAAACGGCATTACCAAGGGAACCGATGATACCCATTTCTCCCCGGACGGCATCTGCACCCGTGCGCAGGCTGTGACCTTCCTGTGGCGCACCGCTGGAAGCCCCGCCTCTAAAACCAGCGCCATGCCCTTCACCGACGTTCCAGTGGGCAGCTACTACTACGACGCTGTGCTGTGGGCGGTAGAAAACGGCATCACCAAGGGCACCAGCGACACCACGTTCAGCCCCAACATGACCTGCACCCGCGCCCAGATCGTCGCGTTCCTGTGGCGTTCCGAGAAGTCCCCGGCAGCGGGTACAGCCAATCCCTTTGCCGATGTGAAGTCCACCGCCTACTATGCAGGCGCTGTACTGTGGGCGGTCAAGGAGGACATCACCAAGGGAACCACCAACATCACTTTCAGTCCCGACGCGGATTGCACCAGAGCGCAGATCGTGACCTTCCTCTGGCGCTGCAAGAAGTGACCGGCTGACATACGGCCAAGCAGCAAAACCGCTGACATGACCACATAAGCGAACAATGGGCAGCGCAGCGGACGGGTTTTTCGCCTTGACGCTGCGCTGTTCCTTTTTCGCTACAAGAAACAAATCAATGACATTTTGTAAGCGTCAAACCTACCCGCGCATAGACATGCATGAGACAATAGTAGCGGAACGTTGCGAAACGTTCCGCTACTGTCATATCGGAGGTATGGGGATGACAAGCGCAGAGTTGAAACACCAGACGAAGCAGCAGGAGTGGGCGGCACAAATCCAGAATTGCCGAAGCAGTGGTCTGCCAGTGCGGGCGTGGTGCAGACAAGAAGGGATCAACGCATCCACCTATTACCGCTGGGAACGGGAGCTGTTAACTGCTGCCAACCAATCGCCGTGCTCCGGTGTGCCGGCGGAGCTGCCGGAACCGAAGAAAATGTCTCGCAACGTTTCGGAACGTTGCGCCACGCTGCGTATCGGCAGTGCCAGTCTGGACATTTACCCCGATTGTGACGCAGAACAGCTGAAAATGCTGGTGGAGCTGCTGCGCCCATGCTGAACGATTTCACCGGCGCAGACAAAGTCTATATTGCCTGCGGCTACACAGATCTGCGCAAAGGTATAGACGGTCTGGCACGCCTCGTCCAGCAGCAGTTTGCGTTAGATCCGTTTACCAACACGCTGTTTTTGTTCTGCGGACGGCGGCGGGATCGGATCAAGGGCTTGTACTGGGAAAAGGATGGCTTCATCCTGCTGTACAAACGACTGGAAATGGGCGCGTATCAATGGCCGCGCTCAGAATCCGAGGTGAAGACGCTAACGCCGCAGCAGTACCGCTGGCTCATGGAGGGACTGCAAATCGAGCAGCCGAAAGCCCACCGACCGGTGACGGGATTGACCACAGTCTGAGCAGGGAAAGTGGCTGGAAACCATTGAAAATACTGGCTCTTTGCCGCGCCCTGTGGTATAATTTCCTCATGGAAAACAGAGAAATGCGGACAAGTAACACGGAGGAAATGGTGACCATTTCCCGTGCGGAATATGAGCGCTTGCAGGATGAAGCCGGCAGAGTTCTGGGTGCGCGAGGACGTGTACTACACCTACGCCTGCAAGAACTGCGAGCAGGAGACCGGTGAGGCCAACATTGTAACGGCAGCGAAAGAGCCTGCGCTGCTGCCAGGCAGTCTTGCCTCTGCGGAGGCGGTGGCTTATCTGGCAGCACAGAAATTTGTCATATACTCGCCGCTGTACCGTCTGGAGCAGGAGTTTAACCGCCAGGGCTTGAAGCTGTCCCGGCAGACCATGGCCAACTGGCTGCTGAACATCTCAGAGAAATGGCTGCGGCCGGTCTACGATGTGCTGCGAGAGCAGCTTTGCAGGGAGCTTGTGCTGCACGCGGATGAGACCACCGTGCAGGTGCTGAAAGAATCGGGACGCATGGCCACCAGCAAGTCCTATATGTGGCTGTACCGTACCAGCGGCTGCACAAAGCAGGCCATTGTGCTGTATGAGTACCAGCCCACGAGAAAAGCAGAGCATACTGAACATTTCCTGCAAGGCTTCTCAGGATGGCTGCACGCAGACGGATACCAGGGATACCACAAGCTGCCGGGCAACATCCGTGTGGTAGGCTGCTGGGCCCACGCGCGGCGAAAATTTGATGAGGCTCTGCAAACGCTGCCCAAGGAGATGCAAAAGGACTCCCCGGCAGCGATTGGCGAATGCTATTGCTCCCGGCTTTTCAAGCTGGAGCAGGCGTTTGCAGAGCTGACGCCGGAGGAGCGATATGAAAAGCGGCTGGAACAGGAGAAACCTGTTTTAGACGCGTTGTTGTCATGGGCAAATGAGATGCAGGTGAAAACAGCGCCGAAATCCGCGTTGGGCAGGGCCATTCACTATCTGCTGGAGCAGTGGCCGTACCTGACGAGGTATCTGGAGGATGGCCGTCTGGAGCTAAGCAACAATCGTGCCGAGCGCAGCATTAAACCATTTGTGATGGGGCGGAAAAATTGGCTCTTTGCCAATGCGCCCGGTGGCGCACAGGCCAGCGCCGTGATCTACAGCCTGATGGAAACGGCGAAGGAGAACAGCTTGGACCCGTACCAATATCTGCTTTGGATCCTGCGAAATGCGCCGGGTCTGAGCGAAACTGATGAAGCATGGACTGAAAAGCTGCTTCCCGCAAATGCCCCGAAAGAATGCTATATGCCGCAATAATAGAAGGCCGCCATCTCGGTGAGCGGCAGCTCGCTTTGAGATGGCGGCCTTTTATACGCGGGGAGTTTTGACGCTTACCGTGCATCTCGATGATGCCCTGCGGATCAAGCCCGTTGACCGGCTCGTCCAGCACAAGAAAATCCGGATTTCCCGCCAACGCCACAGCGATCCCCAGCCGCTGCCGCATACCAAAGGAGAAGTTTTTCGCTTTCTTTTTCCCCGTACCGTCCAGCCCCACCAGATGCAGCAGTTCTGCGATACCGTCCGCAGAGGGCATCCCCAGTACCAGATACTGCTGGCGGAGATTTTCCTCCGCCGTCATGTCCAGGTAAATGGACGGCGTTTCCACCACTGCGCCCATTTGGCGTCTTGCCCGCTCGATTTTCGCGTCTGTGTTCTTTGCGCCATACAGGGTGAAGCTGCCGCCCGTCGGCTCCTGCAAGCCGCAAATCAGGCGGATGAGCGTGGTTTTGCCCGCGCCGTTCCTGCCGACGAAGCCATAGATCGAACCCTTCGGGATGTGCATGTTCAGCCCATTCAGCGCCGTGAAATCGCGGCAGCGCTTGCAGAGTCCATTGGTTTCAAGCACATATTCCATGTGAAGTACCTCCTTTGCTTGATTGACCCAATGGTACCCTGCAAAGCTCCAGAAAGCGGTCAAGAAAATCGTCCAGAAATCCTCAAGATTCTGTTTTCAGCCGGAAGCCGATCCCCCAGACCTCTTCCACATAGTCATGGCCGGATGCTTGGCGCAGCTTGCCGCGCAGATTGCCGATGTGCGTTTTGAGCGAGCTTTCGGTGCAGTCTGGTGTATCGGCACTGATGCGGTCGAGCAGAACTGACTTTGCCAGCACCTGACCGGGATTCTGCATCAGCAGCTTCAGGATCGCGTACTCTGTCCGGGTCAGCTGCACCTGTACATCACCGACGCAGACTTCATGGGATGCCGTGTTCAGCATCAAGCTGCCGTGAGTGTAAATTGCCGCATGCGGGGAACGCGATGCCTCACGCAGGCGTACCGCCACGCGGGCTAACAGCTCCTTTGTGTCGAATGGCTTGGTGAGGTAATCTGCTGCGCCGCCGAGGAGCAGCTCCACTTTGTCCTGCACGGCGGTCTTGGCGCTGACCACGATGGCCGGAATGCCCTGGAGCTGCGGCAAAACTTCCTCGCCGCTCAGCCCCGGCAGCATCAGGTCAAGCAAAATGAGATCAGGGCGGCTCGATTTCAGAAGCAGCAGCGCCTCCGTCCCGGAGTAAGCACGCTGTACCGCATAGCCAGCCCGCTCTAAAACCTCCTGTTCCAAATTGCCGATGGCGGCATCGTCGTCAATGATCAAAATCGTCTGCATCATCGTTTCCTGTTCGCTTTGTTGATTTTGGCGATCTCTTTGAATTTCGTGCGCTTGACCTCCAGATACCGGCTATTGTCCGCTGCATAGTCGTTTTCCGTTTTCAGCTTTCGGTAGGATGCAAGGCGGGCGGCATCCAGTGTTCCGTCCGCAAGGGCTCGCACGACGGCACATCCCGGCTCCGAGGTGTGGGTGCAGTCGGCGTATCTGCACGCACGGGACAACGCTTCAATATCCGCGAACGCTGCATCAATGCCGTCGCCGCTGTCCCACATGCCAAGCTCGCGCATACCGGGCGTGTCGATGACAAAAGCGCCGTTGGGAAGCTGAATCAGCTCCCGGTGGGTCGTTGTGTGCCGTCCTTTATCGTCGTTTCCGATCCCGCGCGTGGCGATGCTGTCTGTGCCGGTCAGCTTATTGATGAGCGTAGACTTTCCAACGCCGGACGAGCCGATAAACGCCACAGTCATGCCGGGCAGGATGTACGGCATGACCGCTTCATAGTCATCATCCAGTGAGGAGATCGCCAGCACATTCACACCCGGCGCGGCATTTTGCACCTCAAGGATTTTGCTTTCCACATCGGAACAAAGATCTGATTTTGTCAGAACCACCACGGGAGCTGCGCCGCTTTCATAAGCAACAGACAGATACCGCTCCAGCCGACGGATATTAAAGTTGCTGTTCAGCGACATACAGAGGAAGGCGGTATCAATATTGGCAGCGACGACCTGCTCCTGCTTTCCCGTACCAGCCGCCTTTCGAATGAAGCAGCTTCTGCGCGGAAACAGTCCCGTAATGACCGCATTGCTGCCATCCTCCGGCCATGCGGCAATGACATAATCCCCGACTGTGGGATAATCAGAAACCGTCTGCGTCTCATATCGGTATTTGCCGGAGATCTCGGCCAGCTTTACCGCTGTACCGCTCTGGATTTTATAAATGCCTTTTTCCTGCGAGATGACTCTCGCCCGCAGCTCGTTCATGTCTGTGCCTCCCTATTGGAAAAGGATCTGCTGTAAACCGGCAAGACCCGTTTCCAGAACATAAGCCCGTTTACGATCAGGAGCGCTCCGAATCCGATCCTTGCCGCCCATTCGGGCAGCAGAAGCGCGATCCCATTCATATCTCCGCCGCCGAACAGACCGCACAGGACGCTCAGGTAAAGCGGATCGATCAAAAGAAGCGCGATCGTGATGTAATACAGAACTGCGCGAAGCAGTTTGCTCCCGGCCGTGCCGATCTTCTTTGCAAACGCCGTCAGCAGATATGCCATGCAGAAAGTTGCCACAGCACCTACAAGGCAGAAGATGCCGAGCTGCGTATCTGTCATGCGTTCACGGAAAACATCGACCTGCACGCCAAGCCCCATAAAATTTACCTGCCGGAACACTCCTGTAAACAGGGCGTACAGCAGGTGCGCCCCTTCGTGAACAAGATAATAAGCGATCACGGCCGCCAGAATACCGATGTATTGCCGTGTTCTCTTTGACATAGTCTTCTCCTTTTGTTTCTAAGGTTCCATGAACCAGAAGCTTGTCATTTCTTTGCGGGATGCAGGATAACCGCTTTCCATTTTTCCGGAGCAACCTTCCTTGCGTCAGACAGATATATTTCGTGGTGGAATCTTTCCGTATTCCTATCATTTACATATCCGCTCTGCTCCAAATACGCATCCGTGCTGATCCCAAGCCGCAGACCTGTGTCTGCAGGCTCTGCAAAAACCGGCCTGCGTGCGCGCCGTCCATCTGGGTATGGTGGAACTGGAACGACAGCTTCAGCGTCGTCTGAAAAGGCCCCTTATGATATTTGCCCCAGATAAGAAACGGATTGTTGAAAATGCCGCTGTTCATGCCGACCGCCCCGTCGATCTCGGTATCCACAATGGCGGAGGTGCCGATGACCATACTGTCGGTCAGATCGTGATTTTGGCAGCTTTCCGCTACTTCGTGCGTCAATCGCAGGTAGTCGGCGTTGAACTGAGCCAGATCGTCCGAAAACGGCACGTCGCAGGAGCTGACCTCGCCGTTTTTGTTTTTCACGATGGTATTGACCGCGATGCTGTCATATTGCAGCAGCTCGCGCCCCACAGGGAGCAGATAAAACTCTCTGATCCCGCTGGCCGTCTTGCCGATGCACCAACAGAGAAGCATATTGAATTTCAGCCCGTGCTTGCGGCTGAATCTCCCAAGCGGCGTAACATCCAGCGTTTTGAAAAACGTCACCATGGGATTCGGTGCGTTCATCCAAAGGTCGAACGCCTCAGCGCGGGCCGTCGTTTTCGGGTCGATTATAACCGGTTTCATTCTTCACACTCCCGATACGCCGTCCGTGCATCGTGCAGGCGGTGATAGCGCCTATTTTTCATTGCTGCTTTCCTCGCTCCCCTCTTTGTGCATACAAAGGCCGATCGCAAGGCCGAACAGCATACCGAGCGACGCGCCAAGTCCGCTGTTGCTGCTGTCGGACAGAGAGCCGAGCATAAGGCCGAGGCACATACCAACGCACATTCCCTCCTCTGCGCAATCGTCTCCCGCTTTCCCCTTGCGGATCGTCGGCCGCACGCAGAGAAAGGCGATCAGCAGGCCCATTGAGATCCACGGCGCTGCCGCGCGTAAAAAAGGCAAAGCATTTTCCATCATGACAGATGTCCTCCTGTTCAGAATAACTGCCCCGGCAGCTTCCGCTTTTCCTTCTTCGGGAAGGTGGCTTCAAACTGTTCAAACGCTTCCGGATCCTTCTCACAGACGAAATAGCCTTCCGGGTCTTTATAGGCGCCGGAGATACCGTCCAAAAAGCCGGGCGTCAGCTCCTTGATGAGAAAATAGTCCGCCTCCGGGTCGTCGGCATAGCGCACGCCCCTTGTCTTGGCGGGAACAAAGCCGGACTTGCCGTAAAACAGGGTATTGCCGGTGATGGCAAGCGCCCCCGCACCCATTTCTTTCGCCTTTTCCATGGAATAGTCCAGCAGCTGCTTGCCGTAGCCCTGCCGCTTGTATTTCGGCGCAATGCCGATGGGGCCGAAGGTCATGATCGGCACGGTTCTTCCGTCATCGCAGTCGATCTCCGACCGTACATAGATGACCTGCCCGATCAGCTCACCGTCCAGCTCCATGACGAAGTCCAGCTCCGGCACGAAAGCTGGGTCATCCCGATAGCAGTGCAGCACATAATGCTCCATGCAGCCGGGGCGGTAGACATTCCAGAAGGCCTCGCGGGTCAGGTTTTCCACGGCGCTGTAATCGTCTCTGGTTTCCAGGCGAATGATAATCTTCTTTTCTGACATGGTGTTTCTCCTTATCTCTTGTCTATAATTTTATCGATCAGCCCATAGCTCCGTTCGCCGCGGCTGGTTTGTTCGATCACATAAGGAATGCTGCTCCTATAGGTTTACCCCTTGATTTCTATTGGTTTCCCGCAAAACAGGTGAATGCCCAGCGCGGCATTGAAGCCTGTTGCAGCAAACACGCTGAAACGCTCGACCACGCCGAAGTACTCGGCAGGGACGATTTTCATACCCATTGCGCCCACAAGCATCATGGCCAATGCGACAGCGGCGCATATGCCGTAGGAACGGCAAGCTCTGCTTTTTGCTCCGGCAACGATGATAACGGTCAGCGATACGATAGACAGCAGCACCACCAAAGCGGTTGTGACCATGTGCATCACATCCTGAAAGGCCCCGGCATAGCCGCTGCTACTGAGCGGGAACATCCGGTACCCGACCGCCGAGATCCACTCCATGATGGCGAACAGATAAATGCCCGAACGGAGCAGCTTGGTTTTCTGTCCTTGGATGCCGATACAGACGACGGTCGCGCAAACGACCTCGCACGCATTGTAAAGGGCGCTGAGCTGATCCCACAGCGCCAGCGATGGCGCATTGGCGGCACTCAGGTCGCTGACGGCCTGTGCCATCCAGTGATAGCCGGGATAGGCCAGCGGCGCAAACACGACCGCCGCCGTGTAGGACAGAAAGCTGACAACGCCCAGCAGCCCCAGCTTCTGTATCAAAGATTTCTTCATGTTTTTTCTCCCAAAAAAGACGCAGTGCTGACCGCAGAAATTGCGGTCAGCACTGCGTCTTTGCGTCTGGCTGATCAATGATCTCTATTTGAAAATTCCGCGCGTTGATAATGCGCTCCTGCCTGCACTTGGGGCAAAAGAGTGGAAAGTTCCGCAGCACCGTTTTTTGCAGCAGCCGCAGCCGCGTTTTTTCTCCGCAAACGGGGCAAAGCACCCATTTTTCCTCCGTACTGCTCACAGCTTTCACCTCTTTACACATTCCCGCCATGAACCATGTGAAAAAAGAGCCGCACATGGTTTTGAAGCTTCTCAAGACATTCGCTTTCCCGTTCCGGCTGGCGGTCACAGATGCCGATAAGCGTCAGCACCGGCGCGACGTACATCATGGCCAGCGTGTCCGGATCCTCTGCTATGATTTCGCCCGCCGCAATCAAAGCCCGGAAGATACCGGCATGATAATCCAGCACCCGCTCCACATATCGCTTGGAATAGAGCGCCGCCAGCTCCGGTGAGCGGAATTGCTCGATGGTCATCATGCGGCGGAACCGGCTGATGGTTTCATTATGGAGCGAATACTCAAAGATCTGCCGCACCTTTTCAAAGAGCGCGTCGGCGGTGATCTCCGTAAAAACAGGAATATCCTGCGCCGCATTCTGCACATGAATGTTGATCCGGTCGGTATCCGCTTCATACTGCGCCGCCGTAGATTCCAGAATGGCGTCAAAAATCGCCTGCTTGCTTGGGAAGTGATTGTAAAGAGACGGCGCTTTGATGCCCACCGCCTTTGCAATCTCTCCCACGCTGACGGAATCATAGCCCTGCGTGGAAAACAGCTCCAGGGCCTTATCCAAAATTCTCTGCTTGGTATCTTCCTGCTTCATCGTCGCGCCTCACTAACTAATATTAGTTAGTCATATTATAGACGCTTTTGGGAGAAAGTCAAGTAGTTGCAAACGATGAATTTTTCTTGCAGAACGCCATGCCGGTTTCAAAGCCCATTCCTTCGCGCCTCGCCCGTAAATTACCCTCACGCTGTAGTAACCAATCGGTAACTTGCATTATAGTTACCGATTGGTTACTTGTCAAGACCTGTTTGAAAATTTTGCAGAGCGCAGCGCACAGCAAACGTCAGCGAAAGGATTGAACCGACACGGCGTAATACAGCACCAGGAAAACTGCCGCAAGGGAAAACCAGACGCTCCGGAAGCTGAGATTTTCCCGGCTCACAAGCAGCATAACTGCAAACAGATAGGCGATGCGGCTGATTTGTTCGACGATCTCAACCCAATGCGTGACCGCCGCGGTCTGTTCCGCTTTTCCAGCTGGCGGAAACATGACATAGGCAATGTTGATCAGCATGGGCAGCGCAAAGATCACAAGCCCGATCCACGAAAAGGACACCTTCAGATTCATAAAACAACACCGGCTTTCACAGCAAATTCCGGCTGCTTTGCGGGCTTTCCATAGATGGCGATCAGCGCGCGGAACTCCCGGCGGAACGCCTCGCGCAGCTCTGTTTCCGTCAGATGCAGATGATCCGTATTGGCGAGGATCGCCAGTCCGTAGGTAAAGTAGATCATATCCTGATGAAAGCGGCGGGCGACGTCCTCCGCATATCCGAATTCATCGACGATCACGCCGATGACCTCCTGCGTCAGAATGTCACTCTGATAGGCCCCCGGTTGTTCGCCTTCCAGATAGAGCCAGCGGAACAGCTGCTTTTCCTCGGCAGCAAATTTGACGAAGCCCATGCCGTAGCTGCTGTAGCGGCTGTCGCTTCCCTCGTGGGCGCGCAGAGAATCCCGCACACGCTGCGTGTGCAGTTCGATCGCACGCTGCGTCAGCGCGGCCTTCAGTTCGTCCATGTTCTTGAATGAAAAGTAGATCGGCTGCGTGGAGCAGCCCAGTTTTTTGGCGACGCTGCGAGCATTGATGGCGGAAAAGCCGTCGTCGCGCAGCACCTCCACCGCAGCGTCGATGATCTGCTCCTTTGAAACCTTTCTGACTGCCGGCATAAACACCATCTCCATATAATAACAATTTGTTATATATAACGTAGCGTTATTATGCTTGTGGGGTGTGATTTGTCAAGCGGTATGTTATTCTCCCCTTTCAAGGAGGGACGCGATACTCATTTCGGAAATGGCGCGCAGCGGCTTGTCTCTTGTTTTTCACTGCGGAATGTGGTATACTCACATCACTTTATTTCAACCAGAAAGGGAACGTGCGATGTCTTATATGGATATGACCGCTGCGGAATGGCAGAAGGAATACGACAAGGTGTCCGCTGAGTTTACAGCGTGGAAGGCAAAGGGGCTGAAACTCAATATGGCGCGCGGAAAACCGGGAAAGGAGCAGCTCGACCTTGTGAGCGGGATCCTGACGGTGCTGAGCGATCCGGCCGACTGCGTGGAGGACGGCGTGGACGCGCGCAACTACGGAGAGATCTGCGGACTGATGAGCGCGCGCAGGCTGTTTGCCGATATTCTCGGCTGCAGGCCGGAGCAGGTCTTTGCCGGCGGAAACGCAAGCCTGCAGCTCATGTACGATACGGTCTCGAAGGCCTATACCCACGGTCTGCTGCACAGCACGTCGCCATGGTGCAGGCAGGAAAAGCTCAAGTGGCTCTGCCCCGCCCCGGGCTACGACCGCCACTTCAAGATCACGGAAAGCTTTGGCTTTGAGCTGATCATCATCCCGATGACCGAAAACGGCCCCGATATGGACATCGTTGAAAATCTTATCAGGGATCCGAGCGTCAAGGGAATGTGGAACGTACCCAAATACTCCAACCCGGACGGTATTATCTACTCGGACGAGACCATCGAACGCATTGCAAGGATGAAGCCCGCCGCGCCGGACTTCCTGCTGATGTGGGACAACGCCTACTGCATCCACGAGTTTGACGGCGAATTCGTGCCGTTCCCCGACATTTTGAGCCTGTGCGAAAAATACGGCAACGCCGATATGGTCTTTGAGTTTGCCTCTACCAGCAAGGTCACGCTGCCCGGCGCAGGCATTGCGTGCTTTGCGTGCAGCGAGGCGAATCTGGCCTACATGACAAAGCTGATGGGCGTACAGGTCATCAGCTTCGACAAGGTGAACCAGCTGCGCCATGTGAAGTACCTCAAGGACAGGGAACACACGCTGGAGCTGATGAAAAAGCACGCGGCGGTGCTGAAGCCGAAGTTCGATGTGGTGGCCGATACGCTTGCGCGCGAGATCGCGCCGCTCGGCATTGCCTCATGGCACCGCCCGAAGGGCGGATACTTCGTATCCGTAAACACCGTGCCGGGGATCGCCCGGCGGACGCTTGCGCTGTGCCGGGAGGCCGGCGTTGTGATGACGGGAGCGGGCGCGACCTATCCCTACGGCCATGACCCGGCGGACAGCAACATTCGCGTTGCGCCGAGCCTTCCGCCGGTAGAGGAGCTTGCGCAGGCGATGGAGGTCTTCTGCTGCTGCATGAAGCTGGCCGCGCTGGAACAGGAAAGAAAATAAGCAGGCTCCGCAAGCAGGCCAACGGCTGGCACAGTATTGAGGTTCTCTGCGTACAAGGCAAGCCGCTGCCAAAAGCTCCCACGCGATGAAAACATGGGAAAAAGGCCCGACAGAATGCTCTGTCGGGCCTTTTTATCCGCTTGTCACGGCGCCGCGGAAAGGCGGGCGTCCAGATTGTCATAAAAGCGCTGTTCGTTGATCTTATATCCCTCCGGCGCATCGAAGAATGCCTTGTAAACCAGGTCGTCCGCTACCTGGCGCGTCTCCTCCGCCGTCATGTCCGGCTGGAGGTAGCGGTCGTAATAAAGTGCGCAGAGGAAATCGTAGATCGGATAATACTCCGCCCCATCGATATCGATCCGGTCGTTTTCCCAGTCGCTGCGCTGCAGGGTGATCAGCTGCCAGAGAACCTTGGCATAGTTCCGGTATCCGGCCGTTTCATCAAGCTTGCGGTAAAAATAGGTGTCGCCGTGATTTATGTAGTCCGCAAGCTCATAGTTATCCATGCATTCAAGCATGATGCGCAGATAGTTGCTTGGCACCTGATAGGCGATGTCCCACTCGTAGTAATTCAGAAGCGAGCAGGAAAAGACGCTGTTCATGCACTCAAGCAGCAGCGTGCTTTCCGGGCAGTAGCTGAAGTAGGCCTTCTGCGCTGAAGAGCCGTTCAGCCAGCAGTCGCGTGCGGCGTGGCAAAACTCGTGCAGCAACGCCTGAAAGCCGAACTCCCCCTCGATGTACTGCGTCCCCTCCGGAATGTAGATCGCATTCTGATCGTTCCGGTAAACGCCGAGGCTGTCCGGGCTGAGGCTGACCATCATGTAGTCCATGCGGCTGCATTCCTCCACATGGAGCGTTTTCAAATTGTGCTGCAGCACGGTCAGGTCCGCCTGCGGATAAACCGTGGCGATCCGGCCGACAAAATCCGCGAAAAAGACCTTCATTCGATCCGGGATCTCCGGATTTGCGGCGATCGCTGCGCGGCAGCCCTCCGCCGTCCCCTTTTCGCTGCCGAACAGTCGGTAAAGCTCGCTGCTGCCGTAAACGGAGATGCGGTCGCTGTAGCCCAAAGGGTCGTAGTCAACCTCCACGATCTCGATCGGTTCCGCGCCATCCTCCACAACGAAGTCGTAATCCACCTGGACAGAGCGCTCCGACAGCTCGTGCTGCTTCTCCAGCTCGGCATAGTGCCGCGCCGTCAGCGACGGCGTAACGGCAAGAAGCAGCGCCGCCGCACAGGTAAGACCGGGCGCCGCGCAACGAAGCACGGGCGCCGGCTTCTTGCGTATCAGGCGAATCAGGAGCGCCGCGAGCATTGGCACGCCGTTTAAAAGCAGCAGAATGCCGAAGATCTGCGTAACATCGCACAGAGGCCGGGTGTTCAGAAGCCGCAGCGCGAACGCGGCCAGAAAAAGCAGCAGCGCAGCCCAAGCGTGCCGGGCTGCCGGCCGCTTCCGCAGCCGCTGCACGACCGCCAGCACCGCCGTTATGATCGCCGCTGCCGTACCGAGAAACTCCAGCAGCATCCAAAGCGCCCGAATCTCGCCCGTGCCAACGATCACCAGAACCAGCCCGCCCAGAAATGCGGCGGGCGCAGCCCACCGCAGCCACAGGAGCGGCTTTTTCCGCAGGGCGCGGATCAGCAGTATCAGGGCCGACACGGCGGACGCCAGAATCAGCAGCAGCCCAAGAATTATCATGGTGTTCCCTCTTTCTGCGCAAAGCATATTCATATTTGCAAATGCGCAAAGAGATTGTACCATATCATGCCGCCCGGAAGCAATCCTCGCCGGCATTTTTGCGGCCGGAGAAGCCTGAAGGAAATGGGAAGAACGGCGCGCAGGCCCGATTGCAAGCAGGGAAGCGTCCCATGTGGGACGCTTCCCTGCTATGTACGCGCGATAGCGCGCCCTGTGCCGTTACAGCGCTGCTTCGTCTGGAAAAATCTCGTCAGTCAGGGCTTTCAGTTCTTCATACATGGGCAGCCCGGCCAGCGGCGCAAGGGCGGCTGCCGTTTTCCGAAACAGCCACGCCTGCTGCGCTTTGCCGCGCTTGAAGCGGCTCCAAACAGCGTCGCCTTCCTCTGCAAGCCCTGCGCGGACGCTCCGCAGGTTTGACAGCTTGTCTGCGCACATGAGCATCTGATGGTCCCGGCTGCCCCGGCGCAGATCCTCCAGCGCCGTCAGCTTGCGCTCTTCCCAGCTTTTTGATTTGTCCTCGCTGTCTTCCGCCACCAGCTCCGCCACACGGGGTGAAAACGCCTGCTCCAGCTGCTCACGGGTGATGTGGGCGTCCTCAATGGTGTCGTGCAGAAAGCCCGCGCAGATAAGATCCTCTCCCGCACCGTTCCGCGCCAGCTCCACCGCCACTTCTACAGGGTGGACGATGTACGGCTTTCCGTCCTTTCGCTTTTGCTCACCGTGAGCCTGGCAAGCAAACAGAAACGCCTCCTGAATCATGCGAACATCTCCTTTCCAATCCGACCGTTAGTCCATTTCCGTTATCCTATGGCGCTATTATACCGGAAATCAATCTGCATTTCAATGAGAAGAGAAAAATGACCGCCGTGCGCCGCCAGACAGCAGCCGGAAAGAGCCGTCTGCGGCATCTTCCGGCGCAGCCAAAGAAAGCCGCCCCGGCGCAAAGCGCAGGGGCGGCAATTCCGTAAGGCTGAAGTTGAAGGGGCGCTCAGCCCATGTTGGCAATGATCTCGACCAGCTCTTCGCCGATGCGCGCCTGCGCCTCGAGCGTGGCGGAGCCGATGTGCGGCGTGCAGGAGACCATCGGATGGGAGTAGAGCGCGGCGTTGGTAGCGGGTTCGTCGGCATAAACGTCCAGGCCGGCAGAGCGGACCTTGCCGCTGTTGAGCGCGTCAAGCAGCGCAGCCTCGTCCACGTTGGTGCCGCGGGAGGTGTTGATAATGACGACGCCGTCCTTCATCTTGGCAATACGCTCGGCGTTGATGAGCGCGCCGCCGTCCACTGCGGGCGCGTGGACGGAGATGAAATCGGACTTGGCAAGCAGCTCGTCCATTTCCACATAGGGGATGCCGAGCTTCTCTTCGATGCCGGGGATGTGGAAGATATCGAACGCGATGACGTTCATGCCGATGGCCTTGGCCATCGTGCCGAGCTTCTGGCCGATGCGGCCGAAGCCGACGATACCGAGCGTCTTGCCGCACAGCTCGATGCCCTTGCCATAGGCCTTCTTCTCCCACTTGCCCTCGCGCATGGAGTGGCCGGCGATGGAGATGTAACGTGCGCAGGAGAACATATGAGCCATGGCCAGCTCGGCAACGGACTCGGAGGGGGACTTCGGGGTGTTCTTCACCTCGATGCCGTTATCCTTGGCATACTGCACGTCGATATTGTCAAGGCCGACGCCCGCGCGGATGACGCACTTGAAGCGGCTGCCCTTGGCCTCGTCGATCTGCTTGGCGCGCAGCTTCGTTTTGGAGCGGATGATGGCAACGTCGAAGTCGCGCAGGGCCTTGCCCAGTTCATCGGGCTCGTAAAACTGCTCGACCAGCTCATGACCCATCGCGCGGACCTTCTCGATCGCGCCCTTATCCATACCGTCGGTAACAAGAATACGCATTTTATTTTTCTCCTTGTATGTTATTTTGATTTACTTGGTGTGTTCGGCCTCGAACTTCTTCAGGAATGCAACGAGCGCTTCGGCGCCTTCCTTGGGCATGGCGTTATAAACGCTGGCGCGCAGGCCGCCCACGCTCTTGTGGCCCTTGAGGTTATCATAGCCCGCAGCCTTCGTGGCGGCAACGACCTCGGCGTCCAGCTCGGCGGAGCCGGTAACGAACGGAATGTTCATCAGGGAGCGGAACTCCGGCTCAACAGTTCCCTTGAACATCTTGGAGGAATCCAGGAAGTCGTAGATGACCTTGGCCTTTTCGATGTTGCGCTTGTGCATCTCCTCCAGGCCGCCGATGCTCTTGAGGTACTTGAACACCTTGCCGCAGCAGTAGATCGCCCAGCAGTTGGGGGTGTTGTACATGGAGTCGTTCTTGGCGTGGGTGTCGTAGCGCATATAGATGGGCATCTTGGGATCGAGATCCTCGCGGATAAGATCCTCGCGGATGATGGCGATGACCATACCGGCAGGGCCGACGTTCTTCTGCACGCCCGCGTAGATCATGCCGTAGTCGCTGACGTTGCAGGGCTGGGAGAGGAACATGGAGCTCTGGTCGGAGACGAGGACGTGGCCCTTGGTGTTGGGCAGCTTCTGCCAGGTCACGCCGTGGATGGTCTCGTTCTCGCAGATGTAGACATAGTCAGCGTCCTCGGGAATGTCGAGGTCGGAGCAATCGGGGATGTAGCTGTAGTTCTTGTCCTTGGAGGAAGCGGCAACGATGACCTCGCCGTACTTCTTGGCCTCAGCGATGGCCTTCTTGGACCAGGCGCCGGTCTCGATGTAGACAGCCTTGCCGTTCTTCATCAGGTTCCAGGGCACAGCCGCGAACTGCAGCGTGGCGCCGCCCTGAATGAACAGGACCTTGTAGTTGTCGGGAATGCCCATCAGGTCGCGCAGGTCGGCCTCGGCCTCGTCGATGATCTGCTGGAAGACCTTGGAGCGGTGGCTCATTTCCATAACGCACATGCCGCTGCCGCGGTAGTTCATCATTTCGTCACGGATCTCCTCCAGCACGGGTTCCGGCATCATCGCGGGACCGGCAGAGAAATTGTAGGTGCGGTTGTACTTCATCGTGTGTTCCTCCTGAATGTTAATTTTGAGCAATTTTGACAGAAATTCTATGTTTTGACAAATACAGTATAGTCTATCAGGCGCGGATAATCAATAGAAAAAAGGAAACGCCTTATTTATTTTAAGACAAGTGAACAAAAAGTAAGCTTTTTTCGCGTCTTAGCCCGCTGCGCAGCAAAGTGCTTTTCCACGGCAGAAAATTATTGACAAACGATAATTCTTTTGCTACACTGCGCTTAGAGATTATCGAAAAACGATAATTCGGAGGTGCAGCATGAAAAATGATCGACTGAAAAAGCTGCTGGCGGCCGAGGCGCTCGTCTGCGCGGCGGCGGTGGCGGCACTCCGCCTTTTGGAAGGCGCAGCGTTTTCGCTTGCCGATTTTCCCGCAGGCGTCATCGGACAGGGATTGACAGCGCTGGCCGGTACGGGGCGCGTGGGCTTTGCGCTGGCGCTCACGCTTTACGCGGCGCTCGTGCTGCTGCCCGTCTATGCGCTCGTGCGCCTGTCCGCGCGTCGCGCGCTTGCGCCGGAGGATGCGCTCATCGGCGGCACGGCGGCCGCCGTCGCCTGCGCGCTCGTCCCGCGTGGCTGGATGCGCTACTGGGATACGCTGTCGGAGCAGCTTCTGCCAAGGCTTGCGTGGCAATGGCTCGTCCTGGCGCTGCTGGCGGGCTGGGTGGTGCTGCGGCTGCTGCGTCGGTTTTCCGGCGGCGATACAGAAGAGCTTTTGAAGCTCTTTCGCGCGCTGCTTGCCCTTGCGGCGGCGTACTTCGTCTTCGAGGTCTGCTTTGCCGGATTCGCGGGCCTGTTTTCCGCCATCGATACGCTCAAGGCGGGCAACACCGCCTTGACAACCGATACGGCCCTGCCTGTGGCAACGGACATAACGGGATCGAGGAGCCTTGCCTTCAGCTATGTCATCCTCGCGCTGCGCTTTGCGGCGGAGAGCATCCCCTCGCTCTTCGCCGCGGCGGCGGCGTATCTCGCCATCGGGCTTCTCGACACGATGGAGGGCGGCGCGTTCACACAGGAGAGCGCGGCTTGCGCTCCCAAGCTCGCAGCCTGGTGCGTCAGGGCGCTAAAGACCAGCGTGCTGTTTGCGCTCGCGGTCAATGTTTTGCAGGCGGTCTGCGCGCCGATCCTCCTGAACACCAGCATATCCATCCGCCTGCCGGTCCTCGAGCTGTGCTTCGTGCTGGCGGCGCTCCTCGGCGCGCGGCTCATCGCCTCGAACGTCGCCCTTGCGGCGGACAACGACCTCTTTATCTGAGGGTGCTGCCATGGCGATCACGATACATCTCGACGAGGTGCTGAAAGCGCGCGGCATGACAAGCAAGGAACTTTGTGCCACCGTCGGCATCACGGAGGCGAATCTTTCCATTTTGCGCAGCGGCAAGGCCAAGGGCGTGCGCTTTGCGACGCTCAACCGCATCTGCTGCGCGCTCGAGTGCAATGTGGGCGATATTCTGCAATGCGACGGAGAATTGGAGGCAGAGCATGAAGAGTAAAACGAAAACGATACTGATTTTTGCTGCGATCCTCGCGGCGGTCTTTCTCATTGCCTTTCTCGACGGCGGCGCGGTGCAGTCCGCCGCGGACGAGGAGGAAGAGGGGATGCTGATCGGCGCTTTCGTCTCGGAAAAGGATCTCGACATCGGCGGTGATCTTGCGGTCTCGGCCGCGGGCAAATTCGTCTGGAAGGCCGGGCGGCTCTATATGGATACGGACGAAGACTGGTGGGCGCTCAAAGACCGCGGCGGCGGCATCTACTGCACGATGGAGCCTGACGCGCGCGACGGCGAAGAGGACGCCAAGTCGCCATGCATCACGAACTTCGGTACGCTCGGCGCACCGCAGGGGAAGACGGCCATCGACAACGACAACGGCATCCGCACGACGGATATCGACCTCTCGGGCGAGGTCTACGCCTGCGACGACAGACAAGTGATTTTCAATCTTTATCCCATCTACCAGACGTCGGATGGACGCATTTATTTGACCCGCGGCAACAGCATGGGCATGTCCGGCGCGGACGGCGTGAGCGTGACCCACACGCTCACGAGAGATAAGACCGAGACGATCGGCGGCAAGTCCGAGCGCGTGAAGGTCAGAGTTGCCATCACCGCCGTCTCCCGCCCGACACCGACGAAGTTCACCGTCGCGCACATGGACGAAAACGACGATCTCTTGAAGCTCGAAGAGTTCGCGCCAGACGCGCTGCCCGAGTCTATTACTGCCGCGGACGGCGCGGCGTATCTCATCGGCACGAGCTATGGGCAAGACGGGAACGGAGAGACGGCGGAATATACCATTTGCAACCGTGACGGAAGGATTCAACCGCCTCTGGACACGTTTGCGTATCAGGACGGCAAACTCAAAGCGGTCTGCATTCGGGTCAACTGGAAGGAGGGGGCGGCATGAAACGACTGATTGCTTTTGCGCTGGCGCTCGCGGTGGTGTTCGGCGCGAGCCTTGCGCTCTACCGTCCGGAGCTGGAGGATGCGGCGCAGGAGACTGCGGCGGACGAGTGGGTCGGGTATTTCTTTGCCCTCGAACCCTTCGATGAAAAACGCTATGCGACGGTGACCGGCAATGATTACGATTTCGGCGTACCGGGCGTGCCGGTGTTTGTGAGCATCACGGCGTTTAAGCCCGGCGAACCGGACTACGAAGAGGACTCGGAATTCAACTATGCTGTCGGCGCGGCGGTGTCCGACGAGGTCGTGGGCAGCGGAATGAATATCAAGGTCGGCGACAACGGCAGCAGCTACGAGACGGGTGGCGAGATATGTTATGCAAGCGGCGAATGGGAGCCGGTCAAACAATGCTTCGTTTACCGCACAAGTGACGGAAAATATTACGCCGAATGGGATCACACCAGCATCGGGGCCCACGTCGGCGTGAGCAGGGAAGAAAGCGTCGAATGGAAAGTAAACGGCAGAACAGAGCGACGCTCTATCAAGGTGAATGTTTCCTTTGCGGAGCACACAGCGGCGGAATCGGTCGACTTCGTCTGGATGGACAGCGATAAAAATGTCCTGTCGCGCGCGGCATACGCCGCCGACGCTCTTCCTGAGACGCTGCCCGCGCCGGACGGCGCGTCGATGCTTGTCGTGACGCAGACGAGTGCGGACGGCACAAGCGCCCGCACGCTCTGCACGCAGGACGATCTGTTCGCCAGAGCCTATGTTCCCTCGATGCTTTCCGGCCTCCTGCGCGTCGTCGATGTCTCGCTTGACTGGGGAGAGGGCGGCGGTTAAGACTTTTTTAATAAAGAAACCGCTAAGAAATTGTTGCCAAGCGGATGATTCGCGTGTAATATAGGGAAGGATCAAGAGAGTCCGAGAGAGGAGCCTGCCATATGCGCGCTGACGGAGTAAGAGTAAAGAACGCTTCTGCGATCGTTTCGGCGATTCCATATATCATGCCGAAGCGCTACGATGCGCAGAATTTCATCACGGAATATGCCGACATGGAGATCCTGCGCCGTTATATCCACGAAAAGCGGCGCGCGGGCGTGCGCATCCCCTATATGGCGCTCATTCTTGCCGCCTATTTCAAGGCGTATCAGGAAAACCCGAAGATCAACCGTTTCATCATGAACCGCAAGATCTATCAGCGCAACCATTTCTGCGTCAGCTTCGTCATTCTCAAGAACCGCGCCGACGGCACGCCGGACGAGACGACGATCAAGCTGTTCTTTGAAGATGGCGACGATGTGTTTTCCATCAACCGCAAGATCGAGGAGGCCATCGCCAGAAATCAGATAGAGACGCACAACAACAATACCGATAAGTTCGCCAACTTCATGTTTTCGCTCTCGCTGCTGCCCGCGCTCGTGATGGGCGTGGTCAACCTGCTGGACCGCTGCGGACTGCTGCCGCGGAAGATCATCGATCTCAGCCCGTTCCACACAAGCCTTTTCATCACGAATCTGGCCTCCATCAACACAAGCGCAATCTACCATCACTGCTACGAGTTCGGCACAACGGGCGTATTCGTCTGCATGGGCAAGCCTGTGGCGAACTATATCAGCGGCGAGTACCGCAAAAAGCTGATCCCGCTGTCGGTGGTGATGGACGAACGCATCTGCACGGGGCATGAGTATGCGCTCTTCTGGGCGAGCCTGCGGCGCTACCTCAGGCACCCGGAGCTGCTGGAAAACGGCGCCCGGGAGGAATCCGGCGGCGCGGTGTGCGCTGCGGAAGAGGATTGAACGCCGCGTTCTTAAAAATTTTTAATAGGTCTTGACAAGTAACCAATCGGTAACTATACTACAAGTTACCGATTGGTTACTATTTTAAGGAGGACTTTATGGCGGAAGGCACGAAGGAACGGATTCTGGAAACGGCGCTGGAGATGTTTGCCCAGAACGGCTACCTTGGAACATCGATGAACGATATTGCGGGGCGGCTGGGATTTACAAAAGCAGCCCTGTATAAGCACTATGCCAGCAAGCAGGAGATTTTGGACAGTATTGTGGAGCGAATGAACAAGATGGATTATGAACGCGCCGAAAGCTACGAAATGCCGGAAGCAGAGCCGGACGGCTTTGCGGAGGCCTACCTGCACACGCCGGTGCAGAAGATCCGCGCATACAGCATGGCGCAGTTTGACCATTGGACGAAGGAATCGTTTTCCTCCAATTTCCGCAAGATGCTGACGCTGGAGCAATATCGTAATCAAAAGCTTGCCCAGCTCCATCACGACTACCTTGCGGGCGGACCGCTTACCTACATGGCGGCGATCTTCCGCAAGCTGACGGACTCTGACGAGGCCGCCATGCAGCTGGCGCTGGAGTTTTACGGGCCGATGTACCTGCTCTACAGCGTCTACGATGGGGCGAAGGATAAGGCATCCGTTGCTCCCCTGCTGGACGCGCACATTGGCCGCTTTATCGCCAGAATAGAAGGAGAAAAAAGAGAATGAACGCAATCATCTACACCACCAACACCGGCAGCACGGAGCGCTATGCCAGACTGCTGGCGCAGGAGCGCAGTCCTGCTGGCGTTCGGGCTGGTCGTGTGCTGCTTTGCGGCGGCGCAGTGCTGAAGATCGTGACGATGGAGATCGCGCGGATCCTTCTCTGAAGCGAAAAGGAGGCAGCTTGTCCCGCTGTTGGAAAAGGCGGCGCATTTTGACGGCGGGATCCCGCAGTTTTAAGAGCGGGGCAAGGCTTGCAGGCGATCCGGCAGAATTCCTCCGTCTTAAACTGTCCGGCAAAACGATTGAGAGAAAAAGGAGTATCGATATGATCCCGAATTGGAAAATTTATCCCCGTTCTCAGGGACACAGCACGGTGTACCTGAAAAACGTGATCACCGATCCCGCGATTGAGGTCGGCGACTATACCGTTTATGATGATTTCGCGGGAGACCCGCGCGATTTCCAGCGCAGAAATGTACTGTACCACTATCCGGAGTGCAATCACGACAGGCTGATCGTCGGAAAATTCTGCTCCATTGCCTGCGGCGCAAAGTTCATCTTCAACGCTGCGAACCACGCGCTCGGCAGCCTTTCCACCTATCCGTTCCCCATCTTCTTTGAGGAGTGGGGGCTGCCCACCGATACGGCGTCTATTGCTGCGGCGTGGGACAACCATGGAGACATCGTGGTAGGAAACGACGTATGGATCGGCTATGAAGCCGTCGTTCTTGCGGGCGTGACCATCGGCGATGGGGCCATTATCGGCAGCCGCGCCGTGGTGACAAAGGACGTTCCGCCCTACACCATCGTGGGCGGCATTCCAGCCAAGCCCATCCGCAGGCGCTTTGACGATGCGGCCATCGAGAAGCTGGAGGCTCTGCGCTGGTGGGATTGGGATGAGGAAAAGATCCGGCGCAATCTCCCTGCGATTCAGTCCGGGGATCTTGCAGCATTGGAACGAGCGGAATGAAGCCCTGACAGGCCATCGTTCCATCGCCCGGCACTAAGATGCTGCGGATCATTGGGTACCCTTCCGGCGATATCCGCATTATGCCGAACGGGGAGGATGCAGAAAAACGGCGGGTGTGAAAGCCTCTTATGCGCAGGCGTTGGAATTCCGCAGATGCGAAAAGAAGCGGCCTTGAGAGGAATCGCAAAGGGCGGCGGCTCGTGCGGGCCGCCGCCCTCCCCATATGCTGGTCGCTATGCGGATCGTCCCGCACCGCCGCAGCGCGCAGCGCGCCGCGCGGCTATTGCACAGGGCATTGCCGCCCCGTGTGGTCAATGCTGTATTCCCCCGTCAGCAGGATCTTCGAGATCGGCACGATATCATAGCCCTCGGCCAGCAGATAATCGAGGATATCCGGCAGCGCCTCCGGCGTATGCTCCCCCGCGTTGTGGAACAGCACGATCGAGCCGCTGGATACCTTGCCCGTCACGCGTTTGGTGATCTCAGCTGCGGAGATCCCCTTCCAGTCGAGCGAATCCACGTCCCACTGGATCGGCTCCATGCCGATGGAGCGGATGGCGGAGATCACATGGTCGTCATACTCGCCGAAGGGGCAGCGGATGAGCGTAGGCCGCACGCCGGTGAGCGCCTCGATCTTGTCATTGCAGAGGTTCACATCGGCGATGATCTCATCGGCGGAGAGGGCGTTGTAATGGTCGTGCGCGTTGGAGTGGTTCATCAGCTCGCAGCCGCTCCCGGCTATGGCCTTTGCCTGCGCGGGGTACTGGTCGGCCCAGTTGCCCACAACGAAGAACGTCGCCGTCACGCCGTATTCCTGCAGCACATCGAGGATCTTCTGGGTGTTGTCTGCACCCCAGGCGGCGTCGAACGAGATAGCGCACACCTTCTGGTCGCGCTGCACGCAGTAGATGGGTAGCTGGCGCGCCGCCGCCGAGGCGCTCACGGCCGCGGGATAGTTCACGGCGGCAAAAATGGCTGCGGCGGCCAGCCCCGCTGCCGCAAGGCCGAGCCAGCGACGCCGGAGAACGAGGAAGCGCGGGTGCGCCGCGCCGCGCTTCCGGCTGCTTCTGCTGAAAAACATGGACAAATTCCTCCCTTTTCCGTTTTGGTAGAGGATATGCCGCGCGCAGAAAAAAAGACCGCCGCGGGATTCGTCCCGCAGCGGTCTGCGCCGTGTTATGTTTACTTGTTCAGCTTCAGGCGGAAGTCCCCGCCCTCGGCGGCATAGCTGACCTCATAGCCCTGCGAGCGGGCGTAGCGCGTCACGTTTTCCACGCAGGTCATGCTGTCCACCAGCACGTCGAGCGATGCTGGCGCGCTTTTTTTCACCTCGTTCTGCACCATCACCACGGGCATGGGGCAGGAATATCCTCTTGCGTCGATCATGCTTTCGCCTCCTCTTTCTTCGGCAGGTTCAGCAGCACGATGACCAGCAGCACCGCAAAGCCGAGAACGACCGCGATCTTACCCGCGTTGGAGATGCCGCCGACGATCAGCTCGCCCGCCTCGCTCTTGGAATCCGGGTTGCCGGCAAGGCCGAAGTTGTGCGCGAACGCCGCGCCCACGATCATGCCGAACACAGTAACGGCGCTGTCGCCGTTGCCCTGCGCGGCCAGAATGAGCTGACGCAGCGGGCAGCCACCCAGCAGCACGCTGCCCCAGCCAACCAGCACCATGCCCAGCAGATTCCACAGGTGGCTGCTGTGCGCCACCGGCTGCAGCGCAAAGCCAAGGCAGAAGCTGCCCATGACGAGGTTGCCGGCCAGCGCAACGGCAAAAATGGCGGCAAAGCCGTAAAGCAGGTGGAAATCCTTCAGCATGAACGCATCGCGCAGGCCGCCGACCATGCAGAGCCTGCTCCGCTGCGCCAGCGCGCCCACCGCGAGCGCAACGGCCAGCGCGATCCAGAACGGCGCGTGCATCGAGCCGGGGCCGGCCTCGGAAAACTTGAACAGCGTCGGCACGGCAAGCACCAGCACCAGCAGCGCCGCCATCACGGTGGGCAGCACGCCGCCCTCGGCGGCGCTTGCCTCATACGAACGCCGCAGCGAGAAGCCCTTCTTCAGGCAGGCGATGCCGACAAGGATGCCGATGAGGAATCCGGCAAGGCCGACAAGCGCGTTCAGGTCGCCGCCGGCAAGGCGCAGCACCATGCGCAGCGGGCAGCCGAGAAACGCCAGCGCGCCGATCATCACGAACGCGCCCAGCACAAAGCGCACGGCGGGCGAGGAGCCTGCGCGCGCCTTGAATTCCTTCCCGGCCACGCTCATGAGGAACGCGCCCAGCACCAGGCCAATGATCTCCGGACGGACATACTGCACCTTCGCCGCGCCGTGCAGGCTGCACGCGCCGGCGATATCGCGCAGGAAGCACGCGATGCAGAAGCCCATGTTCGCGGGGTTGCCCAGCGCCGTCAGCACGAGCGCGGCAAGCCCCACCGCAGCGCCGGCAATGACGACGCCAAGATGTACTTTTTTCATTTTCTCACAACACTCCTGTTCTGTTTTATTATCCTTTTCGTTATTCTTCCGAAAAGATATTGATGGGTACAGTATAAAATATCCGATGGCAAAAGGCAAACGGATTGTTCCCAACAAAAGCACGGTATCATCGAAAAAAGCAATGATACCGCGCCATATTCAGATCATCAGCTCGTAAAACCCGTCTGTTTCCAGCGCCTGGCTCTGCGCAAGCGCCGCAAGCGCCGCACGGTCCGCGCACGCCGCGCGCCATGCCATGCCGCAGTCGGCCGTCAGCTCGCGCGGCACGGGGATGAGCCGCCCGGGCAGCCCCTGCGCGCGGCAGAGCTTTTCCATGGCGATCGCCGCCGCCGTGGTGTGGAACGTGATCACGAGCCACAGCTTTTTTTCTCTCATGTTGCAATCTCCCGGAGCGCACACACAGCGGCGTCCGTCTCCTCTTCCGTATTGTACCAGCCGAAGCTGAAGCGCACAGCGCCCTGCCTTTCCGTGCCGAGCGCGCGGTGCATCCGCGGCGCGCAGTGCGCCCCCGGGCGCGTGGCGATGCCGTAGTCCTCCGAAAGGATATCGGCGGTCTCGCCAGAGTCCATCCCGGCAACGTTCAGCGCGGCCACCGCCGTGCGTTCGCCGGAAAAGCTGCCGTAAAGCGTTACGCCCGGGATCTCGGATACGCCCGCCACAAAGCGGCGCAGCAGCGCCATTTCATGCGCGTGGATGGTATCAACGCCCGTTTCCGCAAGGAAGCCGAGCGCCGCGTTCAGCCCCGCGATGCCGTGGCCGTTGAGCGTGCCGGCCTCCAGTCGCACGGGCAGCTGCTCCGGCTGCGCTTCAGAGTAGGTCTGCACGCCCGTGCCGCCCACCTTCCACGGCCTGATATCCACGCCTTCGCGCAGGCACAGCCCGCCGGTCCCCTGCGGCCCCATGAGCGACTTGTGTCCCGTGAAGCACAGCGCGTCGATCTGCATTTTCTCCATATCGATGGGCAGCACGCCCGCGCTCTGCGAGGCGTCCACGATGAAAAGCAGCCCATGCGCGTGCGCAAACGCGCCGATGCGCGCAAGATCGAGCGCGCAGCCCGTCAGATTTGAGGCGTGCGTGCAGACCACCGCGCGCGTATCGGGCCGCAGCAGGCGCGCAAAGCCGCCGTAATCGATCTCCCCGCGCTTATCCGCCGGAACAAAGTCCAGCGATACGCCGCGCTCATCGCGCAGCCGGTAGAGCGGGCGCAGCACAGAGTTGTGTTCCAGATCGGTGGAGATCACATGACCGCCGGTGATAGCGCCGCTGATGGCGATGTTCAGCGCCTCGGTCGAGTTGCAGGTAAAAACCACATGGTCGGGCCGCGCGCAGCCAAAAAGCGCAGCCAGCCTGCAGCGCGTATCGTAGATCACGCGCGAGGCGGCCAGCGCCTCCTCGTGCGTGCCGCGCGCGCTGTTGCCGAAGCTGCTCATCGCGTCGGCTACCGCGCGGATCACCTGCGGCGGCTTGCGCAGCGTGGTCGCCGCATTGTCAAGGTAGATCATGGCGCTCATGGATGCAGGATGGGGCAGGCGCAGCCCATCGCGTTGACTTCGATCTTCATTTGTGTCGCTCCTTTGGCAGGGCGTCTCCCGCCCGTTGTTTCTTTTCCACTATAACAGATTTTGCGCGCAGCGGCACACTTTTTTTCTGTGCCGGGCGCATTATTGATTGTTTTTTCCGCGCCATACGGCGTTTTTATCGTTCTTTCGCATAACAGCGCGGCGGGATTGACAAAGCCCGCGCTCTTCTCTAAAATAAAAGCGGGCCGCGCCCTTCGCGCGGCTCGGAAATATCCGCAAAAGGGAGGTGTGCGCATGAACGACAAGCTGCGTCTCACGCAGATGACGGGCGCCGCAGGTTGAGCGGCAAAATTGGGGCCGGGTGTCCTTACGAAAATTCTTGCAAACCTGCCGAACGTGTCTGATCCGCGCCTGCTGGTCGGCTTCGACAGCAGCGATGATGCCTGCGTTTACCGCGTTTCCGATGAGACGGCCGTTATCGAGACCGTGGACTTCTTCACGCCGATCGTAGACGATCCCTATCTTTTCGGGCAGATCGCCGCAGCGAACGCTCTGAGCGACGTTTACGCCATGGGCGGCGAGCCGAAGCTCGCCATGAACCTTCTGTGTGTGCCAAACTGTCTTCCCACAGAGGACGTTCGTGCGATTCTTGAGGGCGGACACGCCAAGGCTGTGGAGGCCGGCTGCGTCATTGCCGGCGGCCACACCATCCAGGACAATGAACCGAAATACGGCTTGTGCGTTACAGGCTTTGTGCATCCTGCACATATCCTGAAAAACGTGGGCGCACAGCCGGGAGATGTGCTGGTGCTGACCAAGCCGCTCGGCAGCGGCGTGCTGACGACCGCCATCAAGGCGGATCTGGTTTCGCCCGCCGCGCGCGAAGCCGTTTACCGGCACATGGCCGCGCTGAACAAAGACGCCGGCGCCGCCGTGCGTCAGGCGCGCAGCGTCCATGCCTGCACCGATGTGACCGGCTTCGGCCTGCTTGGCCACAGCTACGAAATGGCAAGCGGCAGCGGCGTGACCATCCGTCTGCACGGCGCGGCGCTCCCGCTGATGGACGAAGCGCACGCCATGGCGGAAATGGGCATCATTCCGGGCGGGGCCTACCGCAACATGGATTATGTCAGGCCGCAGCTCACCGTGCTGCCCTCCGCGCAGCAGGCTCTGCTCGACCTTGCCGCCGATCCGCAGACCTCAGGCGGACTGCTGGTTGCGCTGCCGCGCGCAGACGCCGCGCCGCTTCTGGAGGCGCTGCGCGTTTTTGCGCCGTGGAGCGCCATCGTCGGCGAGGTGCTGGAGCGGCAGTCCACCGCGCTGGAATTCGACTAATTCAATGGAACGCAAGCAAGCAGGAGCTGAATGCCTTGGCATTCAGCTCCTGCTTGTTATTTCTCTCGTATCTTTTCCGCATCTCATTTTCGCATCCGCAGACGCGAAACATTTTCTAATCCGTATTTACTGACGACTGGTGCGTCAGTAAATACGCTCTGCACGGAGTGCGTGTCGAGCCAAGGATGAGGCACAGAACGCAGTGAATCTTTTACACGAGCAAGCGACTCATGTCACTTGTTTGTGTAAGTCACGTGCAGCAGCTCGTGGCAGCGCTCCTCGCCGTAGTCCGCCATCATCTGCACTACGATGGGGTTGCGCTCGGCGCGCTTGAACATCGCGGCATTGTCGGAGCGGTGCAGCCCCTCGCCGCGCTGCTCCTTGGTCCCCTTGAGGCCGTAAGGCTGGCCTGCGCCGCCCACGCAGCCGCCCTGGCAGGTCATGACCTCGACCAGATGATAGAACTTCTTCCCCTCGTCGATCTCCTTCAGCAGCTTTCTTGCGTTGGCAAGGCCGTTGACCACCGCGAGCTTCAGCTCGGTATCACCGACAGTCACGCTCGCCTCCTTGACCGGCGCGTCGCCGCGCAGGCCGAGGATACTGATCTCGCGCAGAGCGTTTTTGCTCTTGTCGCTCAGGCAATGACGCACCACCGCCTCAGCCACGCCGCCGGTCGTGCCGTAAATGACCGCCGCGCCGGAGCCGAGGCCGAACGGCAGGTCGGGAGACTCCAGCTCCAGCTCATTGAGCTGGATGCCTGTCTCCTGCATCATGTCGATGACCTCGTGCGTCGTCAGCACCAGGTCAACGTCAGGACGCCCATCGTGGACGAACTCGGGGCGCGCGGCCTCCATCTTTTTCGCCGTGCAGGGCATAATGGCGATATGATAGGTCGTGCGGCCGTCCGTTGCGTCCTTGACGGCGTATTTGTCGCGGAAGATCGCGCCCACCATCTCCATCGGCGACTTGCAGGTGGAGATGTTTTTGAGGTACTTAGGGTTCTCGTTCTCCAGATACTTCACCCACGCCGGGCAGCAGGAGGTAAACATCGGGAATGGGCCGCCGTTTTTCAGCCGCGCAAGGAACTCCTCCGACTCGGCGATCGTTGTAAAGTCCGCGCCGAACGTTGTATCATACACCTCGTCCACACCCATCAGCTTGAGCGCCGTAACGAGCTTGTCGAGTACGTTCTCGCCTGCAGGGATGCCGAAGGCCTCGCCCACGGCCACGCGCACGGCGGGCGCGATCTGAACGACCACGCGCTTTTTCGGGTCATGGATGGCGCGCCACGCCTCGCCGATCTGGTTTTTCACGGTGATTGCGCCCGTGGGGCAGACCGCCGCGCACTGCCCGCAGCTGACGCACTTCGTCTCGTTCATTTTCCGGTCGAATGCCGGCATGACCTGCGCGCTGCTGCCGCGGTAGGCAAAGTTCAGGATCCCCATGCCCTGCATCTCGTCGCACACGCGCACGCAGTCGCCGCAGAGGATGCACTTGTTCGGGTCGCGCAGCACGGCGGGAGAGGTGTTGTCAATCGCAAAGTGTTCGCGCGTATCCTCAAAGCGGATGCGGCGCACGCCAAATTGCTGCGAAAGCGCCTGCAGGTGGCAGTGTCCGCTCTTTTCGCAGGTGGTGCAGTTACAGTTGTGCGAGGCGAGCAGCAGCTCGAGAATCACGCGGCGGTGCTTGAGCAGGCGCGCGCTGTTGGTGCGGATGCGCATCCCGTTGCGCGGCTCCATGGAGCAGCTCGCATCGATTTTGCCGGTCTCTTCATTTTCCACCACGCACATCCGGCACGCGCCGTAAACGGAAAGGTCGGAGTAATAGCAAAACGTTGGCATTTCAATGCCGGCCTTGCGAATAACGGAAAGCACGTTCTTCTCGCCGTCGAAATTCACGCGCTGACCGTCGATGATCATCATACCCTTTGCCATAATTCTCAGCCCTCCTCTTCAATGGCGTCGATCGCGCCGAAGGGACACGCGCCCCAGCACGCGCCGCAGTGGATGCACTTTTCGTTGTCGATGACGTGGGGCATCCGGATCTCGCCGGAGATCGCCTCCATCGGGCAGTTGCGCTTGCACTTGCCGCAGCCCTTGCACAGCTCGGGCTTGATCACAAGGTGGCGCTTGCGCCCGTTGCAGATCGGGCAGTGGTGATCGACCACATGCGCAAGGTATTCCCTGCGGAAATATTTGAGCGTGCTGACCACCGGGTTGCACGCAGCCTGTCCAAGGCCGCACAGCGCCGTTTCCGTAATGGTGCGCGACAGCTCCTCGAGCAGGTCAAGGTCGGCAAGGCTGCCCTCGTTGTTCACGATGCGCGTAAGGATCTCCAGCATCCGCTTGGTCCCTTCGCGACAGGGAACGCACTTGCCGCAGCTCTCGTTCTGCGTAAAGCTCATGAAAAAGCGCGCCGTTTCCACCATGCACGTTCCCTCGTCCATCACAACGAGGCCGCCGGAGCCGATGATCGCCCCCACCTTCTTCAGCGAGTCAAAGTCCAGCGGCAGGTCCAGGTGGTCCTCGGTCAGGCAGCCGCCTGCGGGGCCGCCGATCTGCACGGCCTTGAACTTTTTGCCGTCCTTGATGCCGCCGCCGATGTCAAAGATGATCTCGCGCAGCGTTGCGCCCATCGGCACCTCGATCAGCCCCGTGTTCACCACATTGCCCGTCAGGGCGAAGGCCTTGGTGCCGGGGCTTTTCTCCGTGCCGATGCTGTGGAACCACGCGCTGCCGCGCAGAATGATCTGCGGAACGTTGGCGTAGGTTTCCACATTGTTCAGCACCGTGGGCTTTGCCCACAGGCCGTGTTCCACCGTGCGCGGGGGCTTGACGCGCGGCATACCGCGCTTGCCCTCGATGGAGGCGGTCAGCGCGCTGCCTTCACCGCAGACGAACGCGCCCGCGCCGCGGTTGATGTGCAGGCGGAAGGAAAAGTCCGTTCCCATAATATGCTCGCCAAGCAGACCCAGCTCCTCGTCCCTGGCGATGGCGATGCGCAGGCGCTCGACCGCCAGCGGATACTCCGCGCGGACATAGATGTAGCCCTCGTCGCTTCCGGCGGCGAGCGCGGCGATCATCATGCCCTCGATGATCGAGTGGGGGTTGCCCTCCATGATGGAACGGTCCATAAACGCGCCGGGGTCGCCTTCGTCGCCGTTGCAGACCACATACTTCTTGCCCTTGGGCTGGCGGCGGACGCTGTCCCACTTCCTGCCCGCAGGGAAGCCCGCGCCGCCGCGGCCGCGCAGGCCGGAATCGAGGATCTCACGGCAGATATCCTCGTCTGTCATTTCAAAAAGCGCCTTTTCAAAGGCGGCGTAGCCGTCGTGGGCAAGGTACTCGTCAATGTCCTCCGCGTCCGTCGTGCCGCAGTTTTCCAGCACCACGCGCTGCTGCTTGGCATAGAAGGGGATCTCGCTGTGCTTTTCATACTTCACCCCGTTCAGCTCGTAAAGCAGCCTGTCGATGACCGCGCCGCCGAGGATCGTCTTTTCGATGATCTCGTCGCAGTCCTCTAGCCTGACGTGCGTATAGAGCAAGCCCTCCGGCTCGATCTCTACCAGCGGCCCCATCTCGCAGAAGCCGTGGCAGCCGCTCTTTTTGAAGTGGATGGCGTCGTCTCCGCCCTCATGGCGCAGCGCCACGCGCGTTTTCATCCCGCGCTTCTCGCATTCGGTCTTTAAGTAGTCGTAGATCTTCAGCGAGCCTCCGGCGATGCAGCCCGTTCCGGCGCAGACCAGGATCTCACGGCGGTCCGCCGCCAGCAGCGTCTTCGCCCGCGCACGCAGGGCGCAGAGTTCCTCTCTCGTCAGCTTAGCCATTCTGCGCCTCCTCCTTCCCGCGGATCTCTTCCAGCAGTGCAAGCGCCGTCTCGGGATCCATCTTCGCGTGTACCTCGCCGTCGATCGTCATGACCGGCGCAAGGCCGCACGCGCCGAGACACGCAACGGTCTCCAGCGTGAACAGCCCATCGTCCGACGTCTTCTTTTTGCCGGAAAGGCCCAGATACTCATACACTGCATCGTAGATCGGGCCGGACTTGCGCACATGGCACGCCGTACCCGCGCAGACCTTGACGATGTGCTTTCCCTTGGCCTCAAGGGAAAAATTCTCATAAAACGTCGCCACACTGTACACCCGCGACACACTGATCTCCAGCGTGTCGGCGATCAGCGTCAGGTTCGCTTCGCTCAGGTAGTTGTACTCCGCCTGCACATCCTGCAATATCGCAATGAGATTTGCCGCATCGTTCCCATGCGAGGCAATAATGTCCAGGACTTTTTGCGTATCAGGTTTCATAGTTACCCTCCTAACCTATCCTGAGGGTGATTATACTCCACTCATTTGGTTACTTTCAACAGATTGCTTTGAAACCGGTGATTGATTATTCCTATGCCCGCGCAGCTCCGTCCGTTTATAAATAGACTCTGTCCCTATATGCTTTCGCCCATTTCCGACAACGTGGGAGCGTCCGCCTGCGGCGGACGCTCCCACGTTCTGTTCAGTTTTTCTGCGGTCCGCGCGGCATCCGCTCTTTTACTGCTCTGCCCGTTGGCGTGGCGGCAAGGCCGCCGAGCGCCGTCTCGCGGAACTCCACCGGCATCCGCCGCCCGACCTCGCCCATCGCATCGATGACCTCATCAACGGGGATGCGGCTCTCGATCCCCGCCAGCGCCATATCCGCCGCCGAGATCGCGTTCACCGCGCCCACCACATTGCGCTTGACGCACGGCACCTCCACAAGGCCCGCCACCGGGTCGCAGACAAGCCCCATCAGGTTTTTCAGCGCCATGGCGACCGCGTGGCCGATCTGCGCGTTCGTGCCGCCGCGCAGCGCAACGAGCGCGCCCGCAGCCATGGCCGACGCCGCGCCGATCTCCGCCTGACAGCCGCCCGCAGCGCCGGAAATGCTTGCGCGATATGCAATGACCGCGCCGATGCCGGAGGCGACGTACAGCGCCTCGAGCAGCTGGTGCTGGGTAAAATGCTCCCGCTGGCACAGCGGCAGCAGCACCGCCGGCACCACGCCGCACGACCCCGCCGTGGGCGAGGCCACGATGCGCCGCATACAGGCGTTGGACTCCGCCATGGACAGCGCCTGCACGATCACCTCGTCAAGGAACTCCCCGCCGATGCTCCCGCCGCGGCGCGCATAGAGCCGCATCTTCAGCCCGTCGCCGCCAACCAGCCCGCTCACGCTGCGCTGCGTACCGGTGTAGGAATCCGCCGCGTCCTGAATGGCCTGCCAGGTCGATAGCATTTTTGCCATCGACGCCTGCCGGCTGACCTGACGCTCTTCCATATCGTAGCGCAGGACGATTTCCCAGAAGGGCAGCTGCTCGCGCTCCGACTGTTCAAAGATCTGCTTCATCGAATCCAGAACCATCTTCCTCGTCCTCCTTATCATAGTAGGTCACGCTCAGGATCCCCGGCAGCTGGGCAAAAAACGCCACCTGATTGGGCTTGATGTGCTGGTCGGTCTCGATCACCATCAGCGCATCGCCGCCGCGGCGGTGACGGTTCACGCTCATATTCGCCACATTGATGCGCAGCTGGCTGAGGATGGAGGTGATCGCCGCCACTGAGCCGTGTTCATCCTGGTTGCGCACGATGAGCGTATTGCTCTCGCCGGTGAAATTCACGCAGATGCCGTCCAGCTTGTTCACTACAATCGCGCCGCCGCCAACGGACGAAGCCTGTAATTGCAGCGTTTTTCCGCTCACGCCCACGAGATCCAGCAGCGCCGTGTTCGGATGCGCATCGCGCAGCTCTACCAAGCGGAACGAATAGCGCAGCCCCGCCTTTTCCGCTTCCTCGTAGGCGTTGGGGATACGCAGGTCGTCCGGCTTCATGCCGAGCAGCCCCGCCAGCAGCGCGCGGTCCGTGCCATGGCCAAACCCCGTTTCGGCAAACGAGCCGTGCAGCCCGATGCGCGCCTCGGCGACCTCCTCGCCCAAAAGCGTTCTGGCCATGCTGCCGATACGCGCCGCGCCCGCCGTGTGCGAGCTGGACGGGCCGATCATCACCGGCCCCATCATATCAAAAATATTGATCATTGTTCCGGACACCCTTTCCTGTATTGCCTTTCCGCGTCAGCATACCACAGTTCCGCAGAAAAAGCGAGAGGGAGCCGCGCATCTGCGTTGCAATTATTTGATAAGCTGCATGAAAAAAGCAGACGCGCTGTCTCCCGCTCTGCGGCGCAGGACAAATCGCAGCTGGTCTTCCGCCCCATCGGCAAGATCTCGGGCGGCCAATTCTTAACATTCCAGGCGCCGAGGACACGATTTTGAAGGGATTTTGGCGTAATAATTTATCGCATGAGAAAGGGAGGGGCTGCACCCCTCCCTTTTCTATGATCGCAAGCATTAGAACCAGCCTTTTTCCATGGTAGCCCCCGCAAGCAGGAATATGATGCCGAACGGAAGAAAAGTGCAAGAGGCCCGATGTATGCGCTGACCACAGCCTTAACAAAGAAGTAAAATAACCATCCGATAACCGGAAGGATCAGGAAGCCCCGCGGGGTAAACTCAGTCAGCTTATACCAGCCAAAAGGTATGCAGGCAAGAAACAGCGCAGAAACCAGCACATGGATTGGCGGCACTTCAGGCGTGTAGGACGTGACAATGACGATCAAAAATACGACTGCCAATGCCACAAAAAGAAGGCATGCTTTTTCGAGATTCTGCTTGATACGGAGCGCTTTTGAGACCGCACACTCAGGGCAGAGAGGCTTTGCATAAAACGATGCGCATTCCTTGCAAAGTCCTCTGCCGCATTCTGTGCAGACAGCAACCGCATCGCGGTCAGGGTGATGGTAACATTTCATTATCTGCTTCTCCTTCTATTTATTTTTCACCCAATTCCCCTCCGGAGAGAATTCCCCTCCGGAGGGTGGGCGAAAAATAAAAACGCCGTGCAGGACATAAGCCTACACAGCGTAAGAAGGTTCAACTTCCTGATGCATCACAAGCACTCGGGCAAAATACGAAAACTCCCCTTTACAAGAAAGGCCGGAATGTCGTATAATAACCCTTGCGGTGCGACCGTAAGGTCATTGTGTAGGTGGTAGTGACACCTGCGCAGGCATATGGGTGTTGGCGCACCCATATGCCGCCGCATTTTTGTTTTTCAATTGGATTATAGCAACATTTTCCATCGCTTTCAAGTCATTTTGCAAAAAAGCAAAGGCATGACCGGTGTCATGCCTTTGCTTTTTGGAGCGGGCGACGAGGCTCGAACTCGCTACCTCCACCTTGGCAAGGTGGCGCTCTACCAGATGAGCTACGCCCGCGGAACAAAAAGAATACTACCAGATGATCCTCTGTTTGTCAAGATGAAATTTTTAATTTCCGGCAAAATCCGGAAGCGTTTTCTTGCAAATGCGGCCAAGCTATGCTACACTTCCCTTCAGAATGCAAAACGGTCCGGCAGGCGGAGCGCCCGGCCGCGCCGCTGAATCTACGCTCACAGGAGGACATTTTCATGCCCACCCTTCAGGAAGAGATCTCCCGCCGGAGAACGTTTGCGATCATCTCGCACCCTGACGCCGGCAAAACCACACTGACAGAGAAGTTCCTGCTCTACGGCGGAGCCATCGCCCAGGCGGGCGAGGTCAAGGGCAAGCGCGCCCGCGCCGCGACCTCCGACTGGATGGAGATCGAAAAGCAGCGCGGCATCTCCGTCACATCGTCGGTCATGCAGTTCCAGCACGGCGGCTACTGCATCAACATTCTCGACACGCCGGGCCACCAGGACTTCTCCGAGGACACCTACCGCACGCTGATGGCGGCGGACAGCGCCGTGATGGTCATCGACGGCGCAAAGGGCGTTGAGCCGCAGACGCGCAAGCTCTTCAAGGTCTGCGCGCTGCGCAATATCCCCATTTTCACCTTCATCAACAAGATGGACCGCGAAACGCGCGATCCGCTGGAGCTATGCGAGGAGGTCGAGCGCGAGCTGGGCATCGGCACCTATCCCGTCAACTGGCCCATCGGCTGCGGCAAGGAGTTCTTCGGCGTATACGACCGTGACAGGCACTGCATCCTGCACTTCACCGACGAGGGCCACGCCAAAAAAGCGGGCGTCACCGAGATCGAGCTGGACGATCCCGCGCTGGCCGGCCTGATCGGGCAGGCGCGGCGCGACACGCTGGCCGACGAGGTGGAGCTGCTGGGCGCGGGCCGCGACTTCGACCTGGGCGCCGTGCGCCGCGGCAAGCTCTCGCCGGTATTCTTCGGCAGCGCACTGACAAATTTCGGCGTAGAGCCGTTTCTGAACGCCTTTCTGGAGATGACCACGCCCCCGCTGCCGCGCGTAAGCGATGCGGGCGAGGTGGACGTTTACTCCCCCGATTTTTCCGCGTTCGTGTTCAAGATCCAGGCGAATATGAACAAGGCGCACCGCGACCGTCTGGCGTTCATGCGCATCTGCTCGGGCAAATTCGAGCGCGATGCGGAGTATTTCCACGTTCAGTCCGGGCGCAAGATGCGTCTCTCCCAGCCGCAGACGATGATGGCCGCCGAGCGCGAGATCGTAAACGAGGCCTACGCGGGCGATATCATCGGCGTGTTCGACCCCGGCATTTTCTCTATCGGCGACACGATCACGACGCCGGGGAAAAAGTTCCGCTTTTCCGGCATCCCGACGTTTGAGCCGGAACACTTCATGCTCGTATCCCCCAAGGACACGATGAAGCGCAAGCAGTTTGTCAAGGGCGTGGAGCAGATCGCGCAGGAGGGCGCGATCCAGATCTTTAAGCTGCCCGACAGCGGCTTTGAGGATGTGGTGGTCGGCGTGGTCGGCACGCTGCAATTCGATGTTTTTGAGTATCGCATGAAAAACGAATACGGCGTGGAGCTGCGCATGAGCGGCCTGCCCTATGAGCATCTGCGCCTCATCCGCGAATGTCCCTGCGATGTGAAGGATCTGCTGCTCTGCTCGGGTTCCCGCGTACTGGAGGACTTCAAGGGCCGCAAGCTCATCGCCTTCGGCGGCGAGTGGAGCGTAGGCTTCCTGACCAAGCACAACGAGGGACTGGTGCTGGACGACTGGCTGAGCGTATAACCCTTTTCTCAGGGCGGCTTCCGCATAACGAAGCGCGGGGCGATCCAATGGATCGCCCCGCGCTCAGTTTTGCGCCGCAGACCGGCATTTTTGCTTGGCATACCTGTACAAGGGGCGCGGAGCGCGGCTCCGCGTTTTTTTGCATTCTCCCGAAATTCCCGCAGCGGATCGCACGGAGCTGCACAAAGCGTTGTTCTGCGGCGGCGGATATGATATAATCAGCGCGATTTCAGGCCGCGCCGCCTCCCATCCGGAGGCGGATAGAAAGGGATGATATCATGAACCCCAATTACCGGCTCGTCGCGCTGGATATGGACGGCACGCTGCTCACGCCGGATAAGACCATCGACCCCGCCACTGCGCGCGACATTGCGCTGGCGAGCGAACACGGCGTGCAGGCCGTATTCTGCACGGGACGCGCCGTGCCGGAGCTGCGCGACTATTTCGGCATGGTGCCGCAGATGCGCTACGCCGTGTGCAACAGCGGCGCGATCGTATATGACTGCACGGAACGAAAATGTCTTTTCCGCAGCCTGATCCCGCACGAAATGCTGGCCGCCGCGCTGGCGGCTGCGGAAAAGTACCGCGCCATGCTCCATTTTCTGACGGAGGATGAATCCATCGTCTCCGCATCGGACGTAACGCACATGGCCGACTTTCACATGGGGATCTACCAGACGATGTTCCAGCGCGTTGCCCGGCCAGTGGAAAGCGTGGCGCAGGAAGCGGCGCGGCACGGCGCTGTCGCCAAGATCAACCTCTATTTCCGCTCTCCGGAGGAGCGCAGCGCCTGTTTTCAGGAGATGCGGCAGCTGCCGCTGGTCATCACGCTGCCGGAGGTCACCACGCTGGAAATGACCGCTCAGGGCGTGAGCAAGGCCAGCGGGCTTTCCTGGCTTGCGGAAATGCTGGGCATCCCCATGGAGCAGGTGATCGGCATCGGCGACTCCGATAACGACCGCGAAATGCTGCGCAGCGTAGGACTTTCCATTGCAATGGGAAACGCTTCGGCGGATATTCAGGCGCAGTGCGGCATGGTCACTGCGGACAACGCGCATAACGGCGCAGGCAGGGCGATCCGCCGCGCGCTGGCGCTATGATGAAAGGCGGTACGACATGAAGGAAAAATTAAGCAGAAGTGAGCTTGTGTCCGTGGCAAGTATGCTGTTCGGACTGTTTTTCGGCGCGGGAAATCTGATCTTTCCCACCCATATGGGGCAGCTGGCCGGGCGCAATCTGCTGCCCGCCATGGCCGGCTTTCTGATCACTGGCGTGGGACTTCCGCTGATGGGCGTGGCGTCCATCGGCGTAAGCCGCAGCAACGGCCTCATCGAGCTTTCCGGCAAAGTCGGGCGGGGCTACAGCGTGTTTTTTACCTGCGCGCTCTACCTGACCATCGGGCCGTTTTTCGCCATCCCCCGCTGCGCGGCGGTGCCGTTCACCGTGGGGGTGGAGCCGCTGCTGGGCAGCGGCGCAGGCAGCGCGCCGGCGCTGGCGGTATTCTCGGCGCTGTTTTTTGCAGCAGTGCTTGGCTTTTCACTTTTTCCGGGAAAGATCCTGACGTGGGTCGGCAGGATTCTTACCCCGCTGTTCCTTGTATTTCTGGGCGTGCTTGTCATCGCAGCGCTCCTGCATCCCATGGGTTCGGTCTTTGCCGTCGCCCCGGTGGCGGGCTACGATACCGGCGCTTTTGTCACGGGCTTTCTCAGCGGCTACGACACCATGGACGCGCTGGCAAGCCTTGCCTTCGGCATCGTTGTGATCAACGTGATCCGCGATCTTGGCATCCGTCAGCCGGGCAATATCGCCAGAAGCACCGTGCAGGCGGGCGTATTCAGCTGCCTGCTGATGGCGCTGATCTATTTTGCGGTGGCGGTCGTCGGCGCGCAGAGCCGCGGCCTGTACGAGATCTGCGCCAACGGCGGCGAGGTCCTTACGCTGGTGGCGCACCACTACTTTGGCCAGGCGGGCGCGCTGATCCTGGCTGTCACGGTAACGTTCGCCTGCCTGAAGACGGCGGTCGGGCTGGTCACAAGCTGCGCGGAGACCTTCTGCGCGCTGTTTCCAAGGGCGCTTTCCTACCGCAAGTGGGCAGTGCTGTTCAGCGTCTGCTCCCTGCTGATTGCGAACCTCGGCCTTACGGCGATCACGGCGTATTCCGTCCCCGTACTCATGCTGCTCTACCCGCTGGCCATCACGCTCATTCTGCTGGGTCTGTTCGGCGGGCGCTTTGGCCACAGCCGCTGCGTTTATGCCTCTGTGACAGGCTTCACGCTCTGCGCCGCCGTATTCGACTTTCTCCGTTCGCTTCCCACGGCTGCGATCGAGGCACTGCACATTCAGCCCGTGCTGGATGCCGCCGCAGCCGTTCTCCCGCTCTTTGGGCGCGGCCTTGGCTGGCTGCTGCCTGCGCTGCTTGGGCTGATCATCGGACTCTGCGCCATGCGCGCAGGACGGGGCCGGGCAACGTAAGCGACACTGAAAAAAGAGAACCGCCCAGGGCGGTTCTCTTTTCTGTTTTTCCGGCGCTCAGCGTCCGGCGGTTCTTTTTCCTGCGCGCCAGGCGCGCCATACGGCAAGCGAGCGGACAAGCAGAAGCGCCGCGAGCGCAAGGCGGAGCGCATCGTAAAATGTTTGGAAGAGGGAGAACCCCAGATAACTGCCCGAGCCGCTGGAAAGCGCCGGCCAAAGCGGCAGCATAGCATAGTGCATCAGCAGCGGAAGTACGGCGAGTAGCGCGAGCCAGCCTGCGGCCAGCCGAAGCAGCCGCCTCTTTGCCACCGGCAGACACAGCCCGCGGTAAGACCGCAGCGTGCAGAAAAGCAGGACAAGCATGGCCAAAAACTGCATCCACGCAGCGGCGAGACGGGCATAATTCATCTCCGGCGTCCAGAGATGCGTCATGCGGATAGCCCCCCACGAAAGGCCGGCCGCAAAGCGGAGATAGAGGTCGGCGCAGGCGTAAACCGCCCAGCCGCACCAAAGCCCGGCGCGCCGCTTTGCCGTAAAGCAGATAACGCCGCAGGCAAGAAAGGGCAGCGCATAGGCCAGTCCTGTCAGCAGGCTCCCAAACAGCAGCAGGCAGAGGACAAAAACCGCCGCGCCCGTACACAGCAGGGCTGTCCCGGCCGTGGTATGCTGCTTTTCGATCATCGGCGGATGCGATTGGGGACCCTGCGGCGTCTCGGCGGGAGCAGCCCCTTCCCCCTGCGGCGCATCTCCGCCGTGTACCAGCGCATCGAGCGTTACGCCGAACAGCTCTGCAAGCCTCATCAGTTTGTCAAGCTCCGGAACGGATGCATCCGTTTCCCATTTGGAAACGCTCTGGCGTGAAACGTCCAGCTCGCCGGCCAGGTCTCCCTGCGACCAGTTCTTCTGCGCGCGCAGGCGCGCAATATTCTCTCCAAGGGTCATGCGGAATCTCCTTTGCAGATTTTCTGCACTCAGTATAGCAGAAAACAGCGAAGAAGTCCACCAAGCGGACTTGGAAACCTGGCAACTGCCAGTTGCAGGCAAAACGAAAGGGCTTGCCGCCTGTTCATCACAGGCAGCAAGCCCCTTTTGGCTGCTTGCGCACTTTGCGCTGCGGTCATTTGCCCGCCCTTTCGGGAGACAGCGCAGGAGTCTCTTTCCCTTTCGTTCTTTACGCGCGCTTCCACTTTGCGCCGCCGGGGATATCGGTCACTTCAATGCCCTGCGCCTTCAGCTCGTCGCGGATGCGGTCGGCCTCGGCAAAGTTCTTCGCCTTTTTCGCCTCTACGCGCTGGCGGATCATCGTCTCCACCGCCTCGTCCGCCGCGCCGTCCTCAGCGATCACGGTAAACGCGCCTGCACTCTGCGCAGCCGCCTTTGCCTTCTTCTCCCGCTCGGCTTCGGCCTTCCTGAGCAGGTCGAGGCTCAGCACCGTGTCGTAGTCGCCGATGACGGCAAGCTTCGTCGCGCCCGTAGTCTTGGCTTTGAGTACGTCGTAAAGCGCGGTCACGCCCATGGCGGTGTTAAGGTCGTTGTCCATCTCCTTTGCGAACTTCGCGCGGTATTCTGCGCGCACGGCCTCATCCACGCCGCCCTCGTCCTTGATGCCCGCGATCTTCGCAATCAGCTTGTTGTACGCGACCACGGCATTGTCAAGATTCTCCCACGTGAACACCAGACTCTTGCGGTAGTGGCTCTGCAGGCAGAAGAAGCGGTATGCCAGCGGGTCGTAGCCCTTTTCTTCGAGCAGCGAGACCGTCAGAAATTCGCCCTTGGACTTGGACATCTTGCCATCGCTTGTATTCAGGTGCGCCACATGGCACCAGTGCGGGCACCAGGGGTGGCCCAGGTAGCTCTCGCTCTGCGCGATCTCGTTCGTGTGGTGCGGGAAGGCGTTGTCCACGCCGCCGCAGTGCAGGTCGAGGTATTCGCCGTTGTATTTCATCGAGATGCCGGAGCACTCGATGTGCCAGCCCGGATAGCCCACGCCCCACGGGGAATCCCACTTCAGCGCCTGATCCTCGAACTTGGACTTGGTGAACCAGAGGACGAAGTCGTTCTTGTTCTTCTTATTTTCGTCCTCCTCCACGCCCTCGCGCACGCCGACGGCGAGATCCTCCTCGTTGTGGTCGTTGAAGATATAGTAGCGAGAGAGCTTGCTCGTGTCGAAATACACGTTGCCGCCGGCGAGGTAGGCATAGCCGGTGTCGAGCAGCTTCGTGATGATCCTGATATAGTCGTCGATCAGGCCCGTCGCGGGCTGGACGACATCGGGGCGCTTGATGTTCAGCTTTTTACAGTCGGCAAAGAAGGCGTCCGTGTAGAACTGTGCGATCTCCATCACGCTCTTATGCTCGCGCCGCGCGCCCTTGAGCATCTTGTCCTCGCCCTCGTCGGCGTCGCTCGTCAGGTGGCCGACGTCGGTGATGTTCATCACGCGGTTCACATCGTATCCGGCAAAGCGCAGATATTTCTCCAGCACATCCTCCATAATGTAGGAGCGCAGGTTGCCAATGTGGGCGAAGTGGTAAACGGTCGGCCCGCAGGTGTACATCTCCACATGGTTCGGCGTATGGGTCTTCAGCTCTTCCTTCTTATGCGTGGCGGAATTGTATAAATACATGGCAAATCTCCTTCATCCGCTTAATCCGCGTCCTTGAACACGTCGCGGTTCTTTACAAAATACTCGGCGCCGGAATACACCGTTGTCCCAACGATCACGGCGATGCAGACCGTACCGAGAAGCTCCGGTGCGGGCACCCAGCTCTCCGTCAGCAGCATCATGATGCACAGGCACACCATCGTCGAGGCGGTCTTGATCTTTCCCGACCACGCCGCAGCGATCACGCGCCCCTGCTCCACAGCCACAAGCCGCATTCCGGAAACGGCGAACTCGCGCAGCAGCACGATGGCAAGGCACCAGCCGGGCATCTGCCCGCATTCAACAAAGTAGCACATCGCCGCCATGACGAGCATCTTGTCCGCCAGCGGATCCATAAATTTCCCGAAGTTGGTGATCTGGTTATAGTGGCGGGCGATGTAGCCGTCGGCAAAGTCTGTCAGGCACGCGGCGATAAAGATGCCCAGCGCCCACCAGCGCGCGCCGGCAAAATCCCGGTACAGCACCACCAGAAACACGGGGATCAGCGCCACGCGCAGAATCGTCAGTTTATTTGCAGTCGTCATATCTTTTTCCTCCTGCCTTGCAGGGCTTTTTATTCCACGGCTTCGCCGGTCAGCTCGCCGTCCATCGTGTCGGTGAGTCGGACGTTCACGAACTCACCCGCCATTATATCACGGTTTGCAGAAAAGTAAATCTTTCCGTCAATATCCACGGATTCCGCGTAGCTGCGTCCGGCAAAGGACTGCGACTCCTCATTCCAGCCCTCGCACAGCACCTCGCGCACGTCGCCGAGGACGGATTCGTTGTACTCGTCGATGATGTCGCTCTGCACATCCACCAGCAGCTCCGCGCGGCGGCGCGCCTCCTCGGCGGAAACGTGCGGCATCCCTGCCGCCTTGGTTCCGTCCTCGGGCGAGAACGGGAACACGCCCGCGCGCTCGATCTTCTCCTCGCGCAGAAACCCGCACAGCTCTTCAAATTCCGCCTCACCCTCGCCGGGCAGGCCTGCGATGATGGAGGTGCGCAGCACCAGCCCCGGAATGCGGCTGCGCAGCGCCGCAAACATCGCGTGGATGCTCTCGTGCGTGTCGCGGCGGTTCATCGCCTTCAGGATGCCGTTATTGCAGTGCTGAATGGGAATATCAAGATACGGCACAATCTTTTCCTCCTGCGCGATCGTGTCGATCAGTTCGTCTGTGATCTCGTCGGGATAGAGATAGTGCAGGCGGATCCAGTGGAAGTCCAGCTTGCACAGCTCGCGCAGCAGCGCCGCCAGCTGATGCTCGCCGTTCAGATCCGTCCCGTAGCGGGTGATGTCCTGCGCGATGACGATCAGCTCCTTCACGCCCGTCTGCGCCAGCTCGCGCGCCTCCTCCAGCAGCTCCGCCATCGGGCGGCTGCGGTAGCGCCCGCGCAGGCGCGGGATCACGCAGTAGGCGCAGCAGTTGTCGCAGCCCTCGGCAATGCGCAGATACGCATACCACGGCGGCGTGGAAAGGATGCGCGCGCCGCCCTGCGCGCAGTTCTGAATGTCGCCCATGTGGCAGGGGCGCAGCGCGCCCTGCATCACCTCGTCAACGGCAAGAGCGATATCGCCGTAGCTGCCGGTACCCAGCACCGCGTCCACCTCGGGCAGCTCGTGCAGCACATCGTCCTTGTAGCGCTGCGCCATGCAGCCGGTAACGATGATCTTCTTCAGCAGCCCGTTCCGCTTGAGTTCCGCCATTTCAAGGATGTTGTCGATTGCCTCCTCGCAGGCGGACGCCAGAAAGCCGCAGGTGTTGACCACCGCCACGTCCGCTCCCTCGGGCGAGAGCTGGATGCTGTGGCCCGCGTGCTGCACAGTCGCCATCATCTGCTCGCAGTTGACCTGATTTTTCGCGCAGCCAAGAGAAATAAAGGAAACCTTATAAGGCATAAAAATCGCTCCTATTGATAAACTGAATGTAGAAAGCCTCGGTAAAATTACTCTTCGTAGTCGAATTCCGGCGCATTTTCGCTCATTTGGGCGAGCGCTGCGCGCACATCGCGCCATGCAAAGCCGCGCCGCAGCAGCATATCGGAAAGGCGCTTGCGCCCCTTTTCATCGAGCGCGCGGCCCTTCGTCTTCTGCGCGATCACGCGCGCAATGACCTCCTGCGTGTCGGGCGACTTCGACAGCGCGTCCTCCCACAGCTCGCGCGGCACGCCGCGCCGGTAAAGCTCGTCGCGCAGCTTTGCCTCGCCGTACCCCATGCCGCCATAATGGCGTACAAGCATCGCGGCATACTCCGCATCGTTCAGCGCGCCGATCTCCTCGAGCCAGTCGCACGCCGCTTCGGCGTCCGGCGCGTCCGCACCCTTGTCGCACAGCTTTTTCGCAAGCTCCTTCCGCGACAGCGAGCGGGCAGAGACCATATTTGCCGCGCGCACGCGCGCTTCGCTCCGCGCGGCTGACCGCTGCAATTCTACCACAGTCCCCCGGCCGATGTCCAGCCCTACATATAGGCCGAAATGCAGAAGCTCGCCCTCGGTGACCCGGAGGAGGTCTCCCCCCTCCAGATGCACGAGAACGCGCTCCTGCTTATGCTTCGACCGCTCGATTTTCTCAATCCTCATCCTTGAAATCGTCGGCGCTGACGTCCACGGCACGGCCCGCAGCCTTCGCCGCCACGCGCGACTGCCCGGTCATCAGCTTGTCGAAGTTCCTGCGAATGTCAGCCTCCAGCCGGTCGGCAATCTCCGGATTGTTCTTCAGGTATTGCTTGGCTGCATCGCGGCCCTGCCCGATGCGCGTTTCGCCCATCGAGTACCATGAACCGCTCTTCTGCACCAGACCGAGCTTCACGCCAAGATCCACCAGCTCGCCGAGCAGCGAGATGCCCTCGCCGTACATAATGTCGAATTCCGCCTCGCGGAACGGCGGCGCCATCTTGTTCTTCACGACCTTGGCGCGCGTGCGGTTGCCGATGATCTCGCTGCCGTTTTTCAGCGCCTCGATGCGCCGCACGTCGATACGCACGCTCGCGTAGAACTTGAGCGCGCGGCCGCCGGTCGTGACCTCGGGGTTGCCGTACATCACGCCCACCTTTTCGCGCAGCTGGTTGATAAAGATGACGATGGTATTCGTCTTGCCCACAGCGCCGGTCAGCTTGCGCAGCGCCTGCGACATCAGGCGCGCATGAAGGCCGACAAAGCTGTCGCCCATCTCGCCCTCGATCTCTGCGCGCGGCACGAGCGCCGCCACAGAGTCCACCACGATCACATCGATCGCGCCGGAACGCACGAGCGCCTCGGTGATCTCAAGCGCCTGCTCGCCGGTATCCGGCTGGGAGACGAGCATATCCTCGACCTTGACGCCGAGCGCGCGCGCATAGGTGATGTCGAGCGCGTGTTCAGCGTCGATGAACGCGACCTCGCCGCCAGCCTTCTGCGCCTGCGCCAGAACGTGCAGCGCCAGCGTCGTCTTACCGGAGGATTCCGGGCCGTAGATCTCGATGATGCGGCCCTTGGGCAGCCCGCCAATGCCGAGCGCCAGATCGAGCGCGAGCGAGCCGGTGGAAACAGACTCCACGTTGCTCGCGCTGTTATCGCCGAAGCGCATGATTGCGCCCTTCCCATAGGTGCGCTCGATCTGCTGCATCGCAGTTTCGATCGCCCGCTTCTTGTCGTCCGTCATTGCTGCGGCCGCCCTGGTCTGAGCCTTTTCTGCCATAATCTCTTTCCTCCCGTTGCCTCATATGTAAAGTATGGTTGCTATTTCAGATATGGTCGCACAGCGTGCCGTATACCACGCGCGGGATATTGTTCAGATCTTTGACGATTTGGATGTCGCCAAATCCGTTCGTGCGCATAATGCGCAGGATGCTGTCCGCCTGGCCGATGCCGGCTTCGAAAAAGAGCATCCCGCCCGGCGCGAGCGCATCGCGCCACTTTTCGCAGATCAGGCGGTAAAAATCCAGCCCGTCCTCGCCGCCGTCGAGCGCAAGGCGCGGCTCATGCTCGCGCACAGAGGGGTCGAGCGCGTCCACCTCAGCGCTGGGGATATACGGCGGGTTGCTCACGATGAACTGGAATTCCCCCAAAGAGCGCGAGGGCTTCTCGCGCGCGTCGAGCTTCAGGCACGCCACCCGTCCCGTCAGGCTGCTGCGGCGGATGTTCTGCCGGCAGATCTTGAGCGCCTCATCGTCCAGCTCGCCCAGCAGCACCCGCGCGTGCGGCAGATTCGCCGCAGCGGCAAGGCCGATGCAGCCGCTGCCGGCGCAGAGATCGAGGATCCGGCAGGCGTCCAGCGGGCGCGCCGCATCGATCAGCTTGGTCGCCAGCACCTCCGTGTCCGGGCGCGGGATCAGCACCGCCGGGGAAATGTCGAGCGGCAGCCCGTAAAACTCCCACTCGCCGATCAGGTACGCCACCGGCTCGCCGGCAAGATGCCGCCGCACAAGCTGCCGCGCCGCACGCTCGATCTCGGGCGGGGCGTAAAGCGAACCGTCGCGCACCAGCTCCTCACGCGTCTTTCCCGCAGCGGAGCAGACCAGCTCGCGCGCAGACTGCGTGGCCTCCGCATCTCCTGCGGCGCGCAGCTCCGCGCGCAGGTCGAGATAAAGATTATTGTAAGTGATCGCCATCGTTACCACGCATCCTTCCCCTGCTGCTCGGGGATCACCAGCTCAAGCGCGCGGATGGCGACCTCAAGCATACTGTCGTCCGGCTCGTTGGTCGTAAAATTTTGCAGCCAGAGGCCCGGCTTCGCCAGAAAATTCGTCACAGGGTTGTCATGCCCGCCAACGTAGCGGTTGAACTCATACGTTATGCCGATAACAGGGATGAGCAGCAGCAGATGCAGCCCCATGCGCACCCAGATATTGCGCCAATCCACAAAGCTGAACACCAGGCTGGACACCAGGATCGACACCACCACGACCACGAACAGAAAGCTCGTGCCGCAGCGCGGGTGGTGACGCGGCTGGATGCGGCAGTTCTCCACCGTCAGCGGCAGGCCCGCCTCGTAGCAGAAAATCGTTTTATGCTCCGCGCCGTGATACTGGAACACGCGGTAGATGTCCTTCTGCTTTGAACACAGCAGCAGATAGCCGAAGAAGATCACCAGCTTGATGACGGACTCGATCAGGTTATGCACCGCCGCGCTCTGGATATAGGGGTCGATAAACCCTGCAAGAAACGTCGGCAGCAGGAAAAAGAGCAGGATCGTCAGCCCCAGCGACAGCACGACCGCCAGCGCCGTGATAAATTTCTGCATTTTTTCGTTTCCCAGCTTCTTTTCCAGCCATTTGTCAAATTTGCTCGGCTCGGCAGGGTCCTCCTCGGGGAAATAATCAGCCGAAAACATCAGCGCCTTTACGCCCTTTACCATCGAATCTACAAACGTTACCGCGCCGCGGATGACCGGAAGGCCGAGGATGGGGTATTTGTCGCGCACAAGCGTCAGCTCTTCTACCTTTTCCACAAGCCCGTCCGGCGAGCGGACCACGATCGCCTGCTTTCCCGGGCCGCGCATAAGGATGCCCTCGATGAGCGCCTGCCCGCCGATGCTGGTGCGGAATTTGGGCTTGGGGATCGTTTCTTTTGCCATGGGGTGTTCTCCTTTATCTATCACTGATCTTACCACAGCTTTTGCAAAAATGCAACAGCTGTTCTATTTTTCTTTCGTTCGTTTTCAGCTGATGGGGATCGCGATCGTCACCACCGCGCCGCCGCCGTCTGCATTGGCAATGTCAAATGTGCCGCCGTGCAGACGCACGATCTCATCGCACACGGCAAGGCCGATGCCGCTGCCGCGCGCTTTGGACGAACCCTTGTAAAACTTCTGCTTTACAAACGGCAGCTCCGCCTCAGGAATCCCCGGCCCATAGTCGCGCACGCGGATAACGAAGCTTCCGCCCTCGCGCGCGGCGCTCACGTCGATGCGCTTGCCGCTGCCGCCGTGCTTGGCAGCGTTGTCCAGCACGTTGCAAAACACCTGCTTCATGCGTTCGCTGTCCGCCGCCACAGGCGGGACATCCTCATCAGGGCCGGAATAGCAGACCTCGATGCCCTCCTGCCGGAACAGCTCAAAGTAGGTATACACCGCGTCCTCCAATTCGCCGGCAAGATCCACGCTCTCCACGCGCAGCGTGAAGCGCCCATCCTGCATTTTGGTAAATTCCAGCAGCTCCTCTACCATCGTGGTGAGCCTGCGCGATTCCTTCAGGATGATCCCAAGGCCCCGCCTGGTCTGGTCAAGGTTGCTGCCCGGATCCGCGCTCAGCGTTTCCGCCCAGCCGCTGATGGCCGTGAGCGGCGTGCGCAGCTCGTGGGAGACGGAGGAAATGAACTCCTGCTGGATCTTCTCTGCCTGGCTGATCTTGAGCGACATATCGTTGATATTGTCCACCAGCTCGCCCAGCTCGTCGCGGTAACGGTTCTCTACCATAATGCCGTAGCTGCCGCCGGAGATGCGCCGCGCAGCGTCGCTCACCACCGCCACCGGTTCGACCACGTTGTTGATAAAAATGGCATTGGACGCGGCAATGAGCGCTATGCACACAAGCGCGATCGCCGAGGCGATGAGCGAATCGAGGAAAACGCGGTGCTGCGCCTCGCGCAGCGATGTTACATACCGCAGCACGCCGATGACGCGGGAGTTGAAGTAGAGCGGATAGGAGATGGAAAGAATATTCTCTCCCGTCTGCGGGTCGCGCCCCTGAAAGAATTTCGTCTCACCGGCGATAGCGGCGGCAATGTCGCCCGTACCGGGTGAGGTTCCCGCCGTCAGCCCGTAGGACGAGACCTGCACGCGGCCGTTGGTATTGATAAACTGAAGCTCGATCGTGTCCTTTTCCGTAAAGGTCTCGGCAGAGTAGGAGGCCAGGCGGTAGTATTCGCTGTAGCTTTTCACGCCGGAAGCGGCAAAGCTCTCCGATGCGATGCGGGCGCGGCTCTCAAGGCCGGTGCGCATCGCGTTATAGTAGTATTCCTGTACGCCAACGGTAAACAGCGCCACCGCCAGCACAAGCAGCAGCAGGATCGGCAGCGCCGCCGAAAGCATCCAGCGCTGCCGGAGACCCCGGATATGCAGCGCCGCAGTAAGCCCTTTTTTTGTTTCCGGCACGCCGTTCGCCTCCCTTCGCGCCGCTTTTACCGGCTCCGGTTCAAACCGTCCACTTATAGCCAAAGCCCCAGACGGTGGAAATATACTTCGGCTCCTGCGCATCGTCCTCGATCTTCAGCCGCAGGCGGCGGACGTTCACGTCCACGATCTTCAGCTCGCCGAAATATCCCCTGCCCCACACGGCGTCCAGGATCTCCTCGCGCGCGAGGGCCTTGCCCCGGTTTTCCATAAAAAGCTTCACGATGGAATACTCCAGCTGCGTCAGCTTCACGCGCTCGCCGTTTTTCTCCAGCGTCCGGTTCGTCAGGTTCAGCAGAAACGGCGGCTGATACAGCTCCCCCGTCCGCTGCGGCGCGCCCTCGCCCGTGCGGCGCAGCAGCGCGTCCACGCGCGCGGTCAGCTCGGCGGGTGAGAAGGGCTTTGTCACATAGTCGTCCGCGCCGGTCATCAGCCCCGTCACCTTGTCCATCTCCTGCGAGCGCGCCGTAAGCATGATCACGCCCACCTGCGCGTTCGTCGCGCGGATGCGGCGGCAGACCTCGAACCCATCGATGTCCGGCAGCATGATGTCCAGCAGGCACACGCGCGTGTCAGGGTTGTCCTGCAATTTCCGCAGTGCCTCCTCGCCGCGCTCTGCTTCGATCACCTCATAGCCCGCGCGCTGCAGATTGATCACGATAAAGCTGCGGATGCTGGCTTCATCCTCCAGCACCAGTACCTTCTTCATCCCGTTTTCCCCCTCTCAGTTGTCGCCCGTGGTCCATTCCGCCACGATGAGCGAAAAGCGGTCGCGCAGCGACTGCTCGTCCAGCTGCACGCCCCACGTCTCGCCCAGCTCGGCGGCGTAAACCGCCTCTACCTGCCGGGTGAGCGCAACGCGCCCGCCTGCGCTTGCCAGCTCCTCGCGCGACGCCCCCGTCAGGCGGTAGATCGTCAGCAGCGTTTCGTGTGCGCCGTTTTCGCCCACGCGGTAAAAGCTCACGCTCGTCTGATCCACGCCCGCAGAGCGGCCGGCCGTCAGAGCGGCTTTGTCCCACTCTTCCGGAAGCGTCAGGCTCCAGCCGTCCGGCACGTTGTGAAAGCTGCTGCGCACGTCCGCAGCGCCGCCGTCAGCGCTGTACTGCCGCCAGGCGATATAGTACAGCTGCTCGCTCTCCCGATCCAGGCGCTGCAAGGGCCGCGCCTCAGGTACCTCGGTCACGCCGTCGCCGTCCTCATCGTGCGGATACAGCCCCAGAAACGCCGATGCCGCCGGCACCTGATTGCCTTCCGGCCCAAGCGCCGCATTCTGCAGCCGCCCGCCACGCAGCGCCAGCACGTCCGTCACCGTCATACTGTCCGCCGTTACGCCCGTGACAAACAGCGCATTCTCTCCTCCGGCGAGCGTCCCCACCGTCAGCCGGCTCAACTCCGCCACTGCCATGGAAAGGCGCAGCGACGCCTGCACGCGCAGCTGCTCGCCGTCCCAGTCGTAGTAATCCACGCAGGCGGCGCTTTCCTCATCGCTGTAGATGACGAGCAGCTCCTGCTTTCCGTCGCCGTTCATATCGAGATTTGCGTAGCGGGAATATCCCGTTACCAGCAGCGGACTTGGCGTGCCGCGCGTAAGCGGGTAGACCGCAAAGCCCTGCACGTCCGAGCTGCTCTTGTAGCCCACCAGAAGCTCGCGCTTGCCGTCGCCGTCCAAATCGGCATAGTTCACGCTGTAGATCGACGCGAACGTTCCCTCGATCACGGTATAGCGCTCGTATACGTCGCCGTTGGCCTTGAAGATGTAGATCTTCATCGGCTTTTCATCGCTTGCGCGGCGGAAGAATGCCACCGCCTCTTCGCTGCCGTCGCCGTCCAGATCGACCATCTGCACGCTTTGCAGGTTGCTTCCCGAGGTCGGCGCGGCATACTCCGCGCCGCTTTCCAGCAGCGCATCGATCTGCGATTCCAGCGACTCATATTCGCCAGAGAGCTTCGGCAGCCTGTAGAGCGCCGTCTCCGGCGTTGTGAACATACAGCCCGCGAGCGCCAGCGCCAGCGCGCACAGCGCCAGCAGTACCGCGATCCGCTTCATCTGCCCTCCGCTCCCCTCTTTTGGATACTCATACAAAGATATCATATCACAGCCTTGAGCAAAAAAACAGTCTTTTCTGTAAATTCCGTCCCGCTTTTTGCACTTTCCCTTCCCCTGCGGCAGCCGGCTCCGGTCATGCTCCGCCGATATGCGCGTTAAAAAACCCGCCGCATCCGCGCGGCGGGCTTTCCCGCAAAAAGCTGAGCGGGAGGGAGCGGCAAGCCGCCCTCCCTCCCGCTTTCAGGCCGTCAGAGCATTTTGTAAAGTACTGTTGCGATCTGCGCGCGCGTCATCGGCGCATCGGGGCAGAACCGCCCGTCTCCCATGCCGGAGAGAATGCCCATCGCGCACAGCGTGCTGACATATTCCGCCGCCCACGGCTGGATCGCCGCGCTGTCGGTAAAGGTCAGCGCGGGCGCGGCGTAGCCCTTCTCCAGCACGCGGCCAAGCATCGTTACGACCTCCTGCCGGCTGACGTTTGCCTTCGGATTGAAGTAGAGCCGGCCGGCCTTGTCCGCGCTGCCCTGGATCACGCCGAGGGCATACATCGCGCGCACGCCGCTCAGCGCCCAGGCGTCGATCTTGTCCGCATCGGCAAAGGGCAGCGACACGCCGGAATAGTCCTGCAAGGGCGCGAGGTAGCGCTCCAGCAGCACCGCAAACTCCTGACGGGTGATGTTCGTCTCCGGCTGGAACTTGCCGTTGCCCGAGCCGTTGGTAATGCCGCTGCGGCTAAGGTAGGAGACCGCCGCGTTCGCCCAGTGGCCGCTCATGTCGGTAAAGGCAGGCGTGCTGTCCGTTGCCGCAGTGTCCACGCTCGCGCGGCTGAGGTTGCCGCTGCCGTCGCCCGCAGTGACCGTCAGGCGGTGCTGCGCGCCGTCTGCCGCAGGCAGGCGCACGCTCAGCGCGCCGGTCGTCCGGTTGTAATCAAAGCTCGAAAGGCTCTTGCCGTCGTAGTTCACGCGCAGCGAGGGAACGTCCGCGCCGTCGGTCGCATCGTTCACCGTACCGCTCACGGCGTTCCCCGCCGCGTCATAGCGGAGCGTGATGACCGGCGCGGCGCTGTCGGCCACGCCGTTGTAGGAAAGCACGAGCTGATCAAGATAGACCGTTCCCGTGCGTTCACCGCTCAGCGAGAGCGCCAGCGCGCGTACAGCGGACGCGCTGCCAAGCGGCGCGCTCAGCAGCTTCCAGCCCGTAAAGCTCATCGTGCCAAGATCCACATAGCCCATGTCGGTCACGAGGGAGAGCTGCGCGCCGCTGCCATCGCCATAGACCCAGAGATTGAGCTGGTCGTATCCCGCCGGCACGGCATAGCTCAGGGGGACGAGCGCATCGCCCTGCCCGGCGGTATAATCGATTCTTGCCGAGGCGTAGCCGTTGTGAACGCGGGACATATCGGTGCTGCGGGAAAGGCTCGCGTGCGTGCCGGTCACTGCGGAAAAGCCGTCCTCAAAGTCCTCGAGCGTGCGCAGCGCGCGGGTCGTGACCGTCACGGGAATGGTGACCGCCACCGTCCCCAGGCTGACGCTTACGCTGCCGCTGCCCGCCTGGTTCGACGCCGTGAACACGCCGTTTTCGATGGTTCCAACGCCGCCCTGCACGCTCCAGGCAAACCCTCTGTTATCGCCCGGAACGCTCAAATGCCGGTAGACCGCCGAGGCGGACAGCTCCGCCTTCTCGCCCACGCTCAGCGTGATGGCGCTCACGTTTCTGTCGTTCTGCTTCACGCTGATGCGGTCCACCGCCGGAACGACCTGCACGCTCGTTGAGGCGCTTGCGCCGCCCGCGCGGGCATACACCGTCACTGTGCCGCGATCAGGCATGGTCAGCGTGCTGCCGCTGATGCTGCCGCGATCCGCGCTGAGCGAAACGCTCGCCGCGGGAATGGGAATATAATTGCTGTCAAGCGCAACGGCCGTCAGCTCCACCTGCGCGTTCGGCAGGGCGAGCGCGCTCTCCGCGCCGACATACACATGGGAGACGATATTGGTCGGCCGGCTGTCCGCCACAAGGAAGATGTGGTTCGTCACAGCGCGTTCCTTCCCGCCGGAGGGTCTGCTCACCAGCGCCGCGCTCGTGGCGGCGGGCGATGTGGCGACCATCGCGGTCGAGCCTCCCCCATCCAGGCTCAGCGCCGTCACGCAGCCAAGCTCCACCATGCGCTCTGCTACCTGCGTGAGCGTTGCGCCGATGGAATAGCCGCTTTGGCGCCCGTCGATCGTATACAGCACAAGCGAGCCGTCCCGCCGCAGGCCCGCCGCTGTGCGCGGCGCCGCGCCGGCACCAAGACCACCGCACACCTGTCCGTTTTCCACCAGCTGGTAAAGCGCGCCGGCCATTTCCGTCACGCCGTTCCACTCGGGACTCTGCGCGCTCACGCTGACCGTGAGCCGCTGCCCCGGCTGAAGCGCGCGCAGCTGGTCGGCATAGCTTCCGGCCTGAAGATTTGCCGAGAGGACGTACCGTCCGGCGCCCACCGTCGTGTCCTTGCCGCCGTCCACCACCTGCTCGACCATCAGCGTCAGCCCGCCGCCGATGGACAGCGAACCGCCCAGCGCCGTGCAGATCACATCCACGCCTGCCTCGCTCGTGCCGATGGTGCCGCGCGCATTGAAGGCAGCGTCATAAAGGTAAATGCCATAGCCGCTCTGGCGCACCTGATTGAGCGCGGAGATCCTGAATCCCGTGCCAAAATCGCTCTGCGCATACAGGCTCAGCCCCGGCTTGCCCATCACAACGCTTCCATCGCTGCGAAACCCGACGGCATAATACTCGCTCGAGCTGCTGCGCAGCACGCCGCCGGACATCACACTGCCCAGCGCAATGCCGGTAGCGGTATCATAATAATCGCCGTTCACGCCCGCCACCACACGGTAGCCCTGCGCCTCCAGCGCCTTTGCCGCGGCGGACACCGTGGTCAGCTGCGTAGCGTAGTCGCCGCCTGTCACAACGGGCTTCACGCGCGTGTTGGGCGAATAAACAACATAGTTCTCCTGCCGGAGATCAGAGTAGGTGTTGCTCCAGAACGTACCGGCGTTCAGCTCCGTGCGCTCGTTCACCGTAACGGACGAGGCCGTCAGGTCATCGCCGAGCGCATCGGACGCCAGCACGGTAAGCGGGGCCGCTGCCAGCGCAACCGCCAGCGACAGGGACAAAAATTTGCGGATGATGGATCTCACGATATGCCTCCTTGAAATCATGCGGGTGGTTTGGTAAACATAACACAGTATAGCAGAGAACGTCCTATAAGTAAAGACGAAGAAAGGCGGAAAAAGTTCCCTCCTCTTTCCGCTTTATTTCTACAGCGCCAGCGCCTCCAGCACGCGCACAATGATCGCGTTGGACAGCAGGAAGCCCTGCGGCGTCAGTCTCCACCGCCCCTGCTCCTGCGCGGCAAGGCCGTGCGCCCGGCATTCCTGCAGCACACGCGCGGCTTCCTCCGCCGGTCGTCCCAGCGCGGCAAGCTCCAGTCCCCGCACCGTGCGCAGCGAGAGCATCACGCGTTCCTCCAGCCGCTCGCGCGCGTTGGGCGATGCGTCCTCGCTCAGGCGTTCCTCGCCCGCAAGAAACGCGCGCAGATCGCGCGCGGCGGCAAAACGCCTGCCGCCGAAGTCCGAATGCGCTCCGGGGCCGAAGCCGAGATATTCCTGCATCGTCCAGTATTTGAGGTTGTGGCGCGATTCCCATCCGGGCCGCGCGAAGTTTGATATCTCGTACTGCGCATAGCCCGCCGCTTCCAGAGTGGACGCCGCATACAGATACGCCTCCGCCTGCGCATCGTCGTCCGGAAGCGCCGCCTCTTCGCGCCGCGCGTAAAGCGGCGTCCCCTCCTCCACCTTCAGCCCATAGCAGGAGAGATGCTCCGGCGCAAGCGCCAGCGCGGCGGTAAGGTTCGCCCGCCAGCGCGCCGCCGTCTGTTCCGGCAGCCCGTAGATAAGGTCAAGGCTCAGATTTTCAAATCCTGCCGCGCGCGCGCATTCCACCGCCTCTACCGTTTCTCGGTGCGTGTGGACGCGTCCGATGGCGCGCAGCTCCGCATCGTCCGCCGACTGCATCCCAAGCGAAATGCGGTTGAACCCCGCCGCGCGCAGCCGCCGCAGCGCGGGTATGCCGCGCGCGCTGTCTGGATTGGCCTCCAGCGTGATCTCCGCCCCCGCGTCCACGCGATAGTGCGCCAGCACCGCCTCCAGCAGCCGGCAGAGCCGCTCCGCACCAAGATAGCTCGGCGTTCCGCCGCCGAAGTAGACGGTATCGACCGTATACGCCTCCGCCTCCGGCGCGCTGCGCGCAAGCTGGCGGCACAGTGCGGACACATAATCGTCCATCTGCTCCTCCGCGCGCGGCAGGGAGTAAAAATCGCAGTAAACGCACTTGCTTTTGCAAAACGGAATATGAAGATAAAGCCCAAGCGGACGCATGGCAGCGGCTCCTTTCAGTCTGCTGCCGGCGGCAGCATTATTGTTCATTGTAGCACAGATCCGCCCATACGCAAGCGGCAATCGCCGCTTGCGTGCCTTCCCGCAGCCGCCGCACACGCATATTCTTGCCGCATTTGGCCAAGGCTAAGCCAAAAAGGAGTGATTTTATGGATATGTCACCGCAGGAATATCAGGCATACGTCAAGCGCATCGCGCCAAAATCGCCCGTTGTCAAGGACACGGCGTTCGCCTTCCTCACCGGCGGCGCGATCTGCGCGCTCGGGCAGCTGATTCAAAACGGATTCCTCTCGCTGGGGCTGGAAAAGGCCGACGCCGGCACGGCGGCCTCCATCTGTCTCATCTTTCTCTCCGCACTGCTGACGGGGCTGAACCTCTATAATTCCATCGCCCGCTTTGCCGGCGCAGGCACGCTCGTCCCCATCACGGGCTTTGCCAATGCCGTCGTCTCCCCCGCCGTTGATTGCAAAAGCGAGGGGCTGATCACCGGCATGGCGGCAAAAATGTTCGTGGTGGCAGGACCGGTCATTGTCTTCGGCACGCTGGCAAGCGTCGTTTACGGCGTTGTGCTGATGCTGCTGTAAAAAAGAAGAAGTGAGCAGAAGCTCTCTGCTGGTAAGACAGTAAAATCAAATTTCTTGGAACAGGCATGATCTCGGTCATGCCTGTTCCGCTTTTAGCAGCTCATCCACGGGAATGTAGCCCACAAGGTCGTACTCGATATGTACCTTCTGCCTGCGCTTGCCGCTGGACTTGTCCGGTGCATCCACATAGACCGCCTTGACAAGCTCTCTGAGGGCATAGGGCGTCAGCTCCGTGAGGGTGCTGTTCCTCTTTACCCGCTGAACAAACTGCTCTATATTCTCTGCCTGTTGTTCCTGTTCATGTATTTGCTGTTGCAGACCCTTGACCTCGGCTTTGAGGTCTTTCTGTTCCTCGGTGTAGTTCTTGCTCATCATGGCAAAGCGTTCATCGTCCAGCCGACCGGCTACATTGTCCTCGTAAATGCGGATGAAAAGACGGTCAAGTTCTCCGATTCGCTTCTCAGCCTGTGCCAGCCGCTTTTGATACAGCCGCAGCGATTCCTCGCTCTGTATGCGAAGCTTTTGCTCCATCTCGGAACGGAAATAGGCCTCGTAGCGAGTGACTACCGATATGACCTCCTGAATGTGCTTCCAGACGATCTGTTCCAGCACAACGGCACGGATATAATGTCCGCTGCACTTGTCCTTGTTGGCACGATGGGTGGAGCAGATGAAGAAGTCCTGCCGCTTTTCAAAATAGCTGGTGGTGGAGTAGTAGAGCTTCTGCTTGCAGTCGTTGCAGAACACCAGACCGGAGAACATATTGCTCTTGCCCGTTGCCGTTCTGCGGTGCCGCTGCTGCCTGATCTCCTGCACCTTATCAAAGACTTCCAGAGAGATGATCGCCGGGTGGGTGTTATAGAAAATCTTGCGATTCTCCATTGGATTTTCCCGCTGCTTTTTGTCCCAGATGGAGTTGGTGTAGGTCTTGAAATTGACCGTGCAGCCTGTGTACTCCATGTATTCGAGGATGTAAGCAACGGTGCTTTCGTGCCAGCGATACTCGTTCTCCGGGGTCTGATGCGGTGTTTTTCTGCCCTCCCGCTGTTTATAGGCGGTGGGATTCAGCACCTTTTCCTTTTCCAGCAAGGCGGCGATCTGGCTCGGCCCTTTTCCCTCCATGCAGAGCGCAAAGATCCGCTTGACGACCTGTGCAGATTCCTCGTCAATCACCCATTTCTTGGGGTCGCTAGAGTCATGCTTGTAGCCGTAGGGAACGTTGGTGGTCAAGCGCTCTCCACGCTCACCCTTTGCCTTGTTGACGGCACGGATTTTGCGGCTGGTATCCTTGGAATACCACTCGTTGAACCAGTTCTTGATGCCTGCCATGTCGCTGTCGGTGCTGTTGGGGTCAATAGTGTCGAAGTGGTCGTTGATGGCAATATACCGCACGCCGTACTGAGGAAACGTGTAGTTGATATAAAGCCCTGTCAGCGAAGAATTACGACCGAGTCTTGAAAGGTCTTTCGTAATCACCACTTCCACATGACCGGCTTCAATTTCCGCAAGCATCTTCTGAAAGCCGGGGCGGTTGGAAAAATCCACGCCGCTGTACCCATCATCAATAAAGAACGTCGGGTTCGGAAAGTGCTGAGATTTTGCATACTCCATTAACATGATCTGCTGATGCTGGATGGAGTTCGACGGGTCATCTTTGCCGTCCTTTTCTTTGGTGTCCTCCACGGACAGTCTGCAATAAAGCGCTGTGATTTTGTCGGTTGCCCTTAACATATTGTTGTCCTCCTTCGGTGGGGCAACTGTCTGAACAGGATTGGATTTTTGGTTTATATCAAGAGAAACGTCGTTACTCATCGGCGTCCTCCGTGATACCGTTTTTATCATCGGCAGCGTTCTGCTCCATAATGCGTCTGAGCTTCTTGTCGAGGGTTTCCGTACCCTCATAGCTGCCGGTTACGGTGTATTCCGTGCCGCCGTGTTCCTCCACGATTTTGACGTCGGGCAGCCAAAAGGCGGACGGATTTTTCACCACGATGTTGCCATTTTCATCGAAAGAAAACTCCCTCTTGGGGGCATCGTCGGGGTGCGGCTTGACCTTGGCATACGGGTCGGGATTGGAGAAATAAAACGAGCGGATTTCAGCGTCCTCCTCGCCGTTATCAAAATCATCGTCGGCGAAAATCTCATCCAGTTCCTCGTCGGTCAGTTCGATGATCTCATTGTCATTT
>ENA-UOJG01000379-UOJG01000379.1-human-gut-metagenome-genome-assembly--contig:-C47-NODE-379-length-64099-cov-16.859597_pt1 | contig 64099 bp, 74 predicted proteins | sample MGYA00242340_ERZ723887 | MGnify/ENA metagenome assembly ERZ723887 | reverse complement strand
CTGGCGTTCAAAGTATAAAATGAAGGCCTCCGGCCCGGCCGGAGGACTTCTTTTTATACTTTGAAATCCATAAACGGGGCGAATTTTTCAGCAAACAGCCTGTCGCCACAGTCGCGCAGCTCCTGACAGAACTGGTCATAGGCCGTCAGCAGGGCCTTGCCCTCCGGTGTCAGGGTGGCGCCGCCGCCGTGCTTTCCGCCGGCGGTGGAGTCCAGCAGCTTGAAGCCCAGGGCGTTTTCCGCGTTCTTGATGACGGTCCACGCCTTGGAATAGGCCATCTCCAACTCCAGCGCGGCGGCGCGCAGGGAATGGAGCCGCTCCACACGGTGCAGCAGCTGGGCAACGCCGGGGCCGAAGCACTTGGCGTCGGTGAACAGGCGGCAGGATAGATTGTAGCGTAATTCTTTCATGAGAATATTGTACCAGCAGGAGCGCCGGTCGTCAAGGTCACAATTGACTATCTCCGCGGGAAGTGTTATTCTCATGAAAAAGAAACGGTAGGGAGGTGCGCCTATGCGCGTGTTGATCAGAGGAGCGGGGGATATTGCCACCGGTATCGCCCTGCGGCTTTACCGCGCCCGGATACAGGTGATCATGACGGATCTGCCCAAGCCCACGGCCATCCGCCGCACGGTCTGTTTTTCTCAGGCTATCGTCCACGGCGAGACGGAGGTGGAGAGCGTCCGCGCCGTTTACGCGGCGGATGTCCCGGCGGCGGAGGAGATCGCGGCGCAGGGGGATATCCCGGTGCTGGCCGATCCGGACTGCGCCTGCCGGAAGGCGCTGCAGCCTGACGCGCTGGTGGACGCCATTCTGGCCAAGCGGAATCTGGGTACGAAGATCACGGATGCGCCCATTGTGGTGGGTATTGGACCCGGCTTTACGGCGGGGGAGGACTGCCACGCGGTGGTGGAGACCATGCGGGGTCACACGCTGGGGCGGGTGATCTACGAGGGCAGCGCCCTGCCCAACACCAATATTCCCGGCCTGATCGGCGGCTACGCCGGTGAGCGGGTGCTGCGTGCGCCGGACGACGGCATTTTTCATACGGTGCTGGATATCGGCGCGCAGGTCAAGTCCGGTGACGTGGCAGGCGAGGTGAACGGAAAGCCTATGGTCTGCACCATTGACGGCGTGCTGCGGGGCCTTCTGGTGGACGGAACGCCGGCCCATAGGGGGATGAAGTCCGGTGACGTGGACCCTCGCTGCAAAGAGGAGTATTGCTATACCGCCTCCGATAAGGCGCTGGCCGTGGGCGGCGGTGTGCTGGAGGCACTGTTGTATTTTGCCAAAGGGAATCATCCACAGCACTAATTATTTGTTAGGTTGTCTAAAGTATTGTAAGATTTTTATACGGTTTGAACAATGGAATATCCCAAAAAGCTGTGGTATAATAACGGTAACCCTGAATGTGGGGGACATTCCATACAAGTATAATTGATTGACAATAAATGAAAAGGAGCATAAACATGATCGATCTGAAAAAGTACGGTATCACCGGCGTAAGCGAAATCGTCTATAACCCCTCCTATGAAGCACTCTTTGCCGAAGAGACCAAAAAGGAGCTGACCGGCTATGAGGTCGGTCAGGTCACTGAGCTGGATGCCGTGAACGTGATGACCGGCATCTACACCGGCCGCTCTCCTAAGGATAAGTATATCGTCATGGACGAGAATTCCAAGGACACCGTGTGGTGGACCACGGAGGGCTATAAGAACGACAACCATCCCATGAGCGAGGATGTGTGGGCCAAGGTGAAGGATATCGCCGTCAACGAGCTGTGCAACAAGCGCCTGTTCGTGGTGGACGCCTTCTGCGGTGCCAACAAGGACACACGCATGGCCGTCCGCTTCATCATGGAGGTGGCATGGCAGGCCCACTTCGTGGAGAATATGTTCATCAAGCCCACCGCCGAGGAACTGGCGAACTTCGAGCCGGACTTCGTGGTCTATAACGCCTCCAAGGCCAAGGTGGAGGATTTCAAGGAGCTGGGTCTGAACTCCGAGACCTGTGTGGCCTTCAACATCACTTCACGTGAGCAGGTCATCATCAACACCTGGTACGGCGGCGAGATGAAGAAGGGTATGTTCTCCATGATGAACTACTATCTGCCTCTGAAGGGCATCGCCTCCATGCACTGCTCCGCCAACACCGACATGAACGGCGAGAACACCGCCATCTTCTTCGGCCTGTCCGGCACCGGCAAGACCACCCTGTCCACCGACCCCAAGCGTCTGCTGATCGGCGACGACGAGCACGGCTGGGACAACAACGGCGTCTTCAACTTCGAGGGCGGCTGCTATGCCAAGGTCATAAATCTGGACAAGGATTCCGAGCCTGACATCTACAACGCCATCCGCCGCGACGCTTTGCTGGAGAACGTCACCGTGGACGAGAACGGTAAGATCGACTTCAACGACAAGTCCGTCACCGAGAATACCCGCGTCAGCTATCCCATCGACCATATCAAGAACATCGTGCGTCCCATCTCCGCCGCTCCCGCCGCGAAGAACGTGATCTTCCTGTCCGCCGACGCCTTCGGCGTGCTGCCTCCCGTGTCCATCCTGACCCCGGAGCAGACCCAGTACTACTTCCTGTCTGGCTTCACCGCCAAGCTGGCCGGTACCGAGCGGGGCATCACCGAGCCCACGCCCACCTTCTCCGCCTGCTTTGGTCAGGCATTTCTGGAGCTGCATCCCACCAAGTATGCCGAGGAGCTGGTGAAGAAGATGGAGCTGTCCGGCGCCAAGGCGTATCTGGTCAACACCGGCTGGAACGGCACCGGCAAGCGTATCTCCATCAAGGATACCCGCGGTATCATTGACGCCATCCTGTCCGGCGCCATCAAGACCGCGCCCACCAAGATGATCCCCCACTTCAACTTTGAGGTGCCTACCGCGCTGCCCGGTGTGGATCCCGCCATCCTCGATCCCCGCGACACCTATGCCGACGCCGCCGAGTGGGAGACCAAGGCACAGGATCTGGCCAGCCGCTTCGTGAAGAACTTCGCCAAGTATGAGACCAACGAGGCCGGTAAGGCTCTGGTCAAGGCTGGTCCCGAGGCGTAAGGATCACGCGCTGCGTATCAGGCAATACTGAACAAAAATACCGGAAGCTGTCGGCTTCCGGTATTTTTCTGTGGGAAAACATTGACAGAACTGTGCATATATGGTACTTTTAAGAAGAAAATACGATGAAAAGGGGAGAAATATATGCTGGAAGTGAAGCTCTTGATCTCAGATCTGGATTATGACGGTGTGGTGGATCTGGTGGTGCCGGCGGTGGCCAAAAAGCTCAGAACCAGAAAGGGGCTGGTGGGCCGGCTTGCGTGGAAGCAGGAGGAGCTGCTGCGTATGGCCCACAAATTCCTCGACAAAAAGGATCAGGACGAGCGGGACCGGTTTGTGGCGGATATGGCCGCGAAGAAGCGCAGTCTGATCGTGGAGAAGGTCTCGGCACTGGCGGAGAAAAAGGGCGTCAATGTCCAGATCTGCGACATCTCCGTAAAGAAGATCTGAACCATCGCAAAAAGGGGAGAGGAGCGATCCTCTCCCCTTTGTTGTTTTCTCAATAAAAGTTGAGGTACGGTTGAAGAAAAGTTGATGTGCCGCTATGATATTTATGGTATACTAATTCGGAAAACAGCCGATACAGGAGGTTCCCATGTTTAAAATATTGATCGCGGAGGATGACCGCGAGCTGCGGCAGCTGTTTCAGCATGTGCTGACCAAAAACGGATACAGCGTTGTCGGCGTCTCCAATGGTGAGGAAGCGCTGCACGCCCTTGATACCAGCTATTACGATCTCATTATATCCGATATCATGATGCCGAAGATGGACGGCTATCAGCTGGTCAGTGCGCTGCGGGAGGCAGGCATGACCACGCCTGTCATGATGATTACCGCCAAGGACGCCTTTGACGATATGCGTTTGGGCTTTCTCTCCGGCAGCGACGACTATATGGTGAAGCCCGTCAACATCAACGAGATGGTGCTGCGGGTGGGAGCGCTGCTGCGTCGGGCGCAGATGGCCAACGAGCGGCGGCAGGTCATCGGCGGCACGGTGCTGGAGTGTGACTCCCTGTCCGTCCACACCGATAAGGAGACCATGACGCTGCCCCAGAAGGAGTTCATGCTGCTCTACAAAATGGTTTCCTTTCCCGGCCGCATCTTCACACGCCAGCAGCTGATGGATGATATCTGGGGTTACAGCTCCGAAACGGACACCCATACGGTGGACGTTCACATTGGACGCCTGCGGGAACGGTTCAGGGACAATCCGGATTTCAAGATCGTCACCATGCGGGGCGTGGGCTATAAGGTGGTGAAGCTGTGAAAAAGGAGCTTACCCCGAGGGTCACGCTGCGGGTGAAATTTTTCCTGATCTGCATGGCGGAGTTCGTCGTGGTGGTGCTGCTGTCGGAGCTGGCGGGCTGGCTCCTGCGGCGCTGGCTGGGCGTTACGCTCAGCATCCCCATCTTCGTGTGGGCCATCCTGTTCAGTATCGTGGTGGGCGGCGCCATCACCAAGTTCATCACCCGGTTCTTCATCGATCCCATCACCCAACTGGGCAAGGCCATGAAAGAGGTGGCCGACGGCAACTTTCAGGTAACGGCTCAATGCCGCAGCAGGCTGAAGGATGTCAACGACATCTATGACAGCTTCAACCTGATGGTCAAGGAGCTGGCCGCCACAGAGACGCTGCAAACCGATTTTATCTCCAACGTGTCCCACGAGTTCAAAACGCCCATCAACGCCATCGAGGGCTATGCTTCGCTGCTGCAGGATCACCAGCAGTCGCAGGCTGAGCAGGATGCGTACATTGAGAAGATCCTGTTCAACACCCACCGGCTCTCCACACTGACCGGCAACATTCTGCTGCTGTCCAAGATCAACAACCAATCCATCCATCCGCAGCGCACGGTTTTCCGCCTTGATGAACAGGTGCGGCAGGCCATCGTAGCACTGGAGCAGAAATGGACGAAAAAGGACATTGACTTCGACGTGGAGCTGGACAAGATCTCATACAGCGGCTATGAGAGTCTGTTGCTCCATGTATGGAGCAACCTGATCGACAACGCCATCAAGTTTGACCCGCAGGGCGGCATGATCGCGCTGCGGCTGCGGCAGGCGGAGGGGACTGCCGTGTTTACCATCGACGACAACGGCCCCGGCGTCGCGCCGGAGGAGCAGGAGCGTATCTTCCACAAGTTCTATCAGAGTGACAACTCCCATGTGATGGACGGCAACGGTCTGGGCCTTCCGCTGGTCAAGAAGATCGTGGAGTTCAGCGGCGGCACGGTCACGCTGGAAAACCTTCCGGAAGCCGGATGCCGCTTCACGGTGCGGCTGCCCTTATAAGCAAAAAAGTATCCCGGTCTGCAGGACCGGGATACTTTTTTGCGCGGAAAGTTCAACAAAGATTGATGTTGAATTGAGGTTTTGTTGCAGCTTCCCTTTTAAAATGGGAAAAAAGATGGAACACTAGACAAGAGGGAAGGAGGAACATGCTGTGAAATTTCTGTGCTGCGCCCTGTATCTGGCGGTTACCGGAATCGCCGCATTTCTGCTGGGACGGCTGCTGCCCAAGCAATGGTTTCGCGGCGACGCCTTTCCCTACCGCTGCTCACCCAAGGAGCAAAAGCTGTTCCGCGCCCTCCGTGTAAAGGAGTGGCAGAGCCGTGTGCCGGACATGAGCCGTATTCTTCCGGGGCTGATGCCTGCGAAAAAGCTGACGGCAGAGACCTTCAGCGACCTGCCCCGCATGATCCAGGAGACCTGCGTGGCGGAGCTCATCCATACGCTGCTGTCGGTGACGGGGTTTGCCTGCCTCGCCATCTGGCCCGGCTTGGGCGGCATTGCGGTCACCGTCGTCTATATTCTGCTGGGCAATTTGCCCTTTATCATCATTCAGCGGTACAACCGTCCAAGGCTGGAAAGACTATTGGCTTTACAGCAACGGAAACAAGAAAGGAAGGACACCCATGCGCACGCTGATACTGAGCTGCAATACGGGCGAGGGGCATAACTCCTGCGCCAAGGCCATACAGGAAGCGTATCTGGATCGGGGAGAGGAATGTGAGATCGTAGAAGCGCTACAATTCATCTCCAAGCATGCCTCACGCTTTATTGCCGACTGGCACTCCCGCATTTACCGTCACGCGCCGAAGCTGTACGGCGCGGGCTACCGCAATGTGGAGAACCGCACCTCGCTGTTCCGGGAAGGGACCACCGTTTACCACTATCTGACCTCCGGCTCTGAGCGGCTGTATCGCTTTATCTGCGCCGGGGATTACGATGCTGTCATCTGTACCCATGTTTTCCCGGCGCTGGCGGTAACGGCCATGCTGGAGCGGCACCCCATGCCGCTTCTTACCGGCTTTGCGGCCACAGACTACACATGCAGTCCCAGCGTAGAGGATTCTGTGCTGGACTACTACTTCATTCCCGACGAGACACTAAAGGACGAGTTTGCCGCCTGCGGCGTACCCCGTGAAAAGCTGGTGGCCAGCGGTATTCCCGTGAAACCGGCGTTTTACCGCTTCACCGATAAAGCCGCCGCCAAGGCGGAGCTGGGCATCCCCACCGATCACCAGCACATCCTGATGATGTGCGGCAGCATCGGCTGCGGCCCGATCCGGGAGCTGACGGAGGAGCTTTCCATCCGCCTGACGCCGGAGCAGGAGCTGACGGTCGTCTGCGGCGCCAACGAGGAGCTGTACGGCAAGCTGCAAAAGCACTATGCCGGAAACCGGCAGCTCCATATTCACGGCATGGTACACAACGTGCCGCAGCTGATGCACAGCGCCGATGTATTCCTGACCAAGCCCGGCGGCCTGAGCACCACCGAAGCCGCCGCCTGCGGCCTGCCTATGGTGCTGATGGATACCGTGGCGGGCTGTGAGGGTCACAATCTGGACTTTTTTCTGGGGCGCGGCGGCGCTGTTACCGCTAAGACACCCAAGCTGCTGGCGGATACCGCCATGGCGCTGCTGGCCGATCCGGAGCGCCTGCGGCAGATGTCCACGGCGATCCGTCGCCCGGATGATGAAACGCCTGCCCGGAGGATATGCCGCCTTATGCACGGCCAAAAGGCGGCGATCCCCCACGAAGAACGCTATGCCTGAGAACGGAAACGTCTATCATATCCTTTTTATCCCCAACAAGGAAGAAGCGCCTGTGCATCGCGCAGGCGCTTCTTCCTTGTATTTTGTCAATCAATGGGGACCAGCTCGCCAACGACCACATAACGGGCATCGGAGAACTCATAGGAGCAGGTGGACAGCGTCACCGTCTTTCCGGTGGGGATGCCGTAGCTGGACTTGAAGTCGGACTTCGCAGCCATCGCCTCCAACTGAGACTGCGTCAGAGAGGTGTTGTAGACCTCGTCATCATGCTCGCAGACAAAGCCCGCGAACAGCTGCAGCTTGTAGTTCTGGGTAGGCGTATAGATATACATGTACGGATGGGCGGCGTAGTAACCCTTATCCGTATGATAGTTCCGCAGACCGGCAAACATCATACCGGTCTTCATGTTGTGACCGTAGATGATGGTGTTATTGTCGGAGAAGCTGCTGCTGTTGACCTGTTCAATGAAAATACTGCCGTTGCTGTTGCTGTTGCCGTACAGGTCATGGCTCAGGTAATACTCATTGCCCTTGCCGTACTGGATCGCATGCTGGATCTTCGTGTTCGCCGCATAGATATATCCCACCACATCGGGATAGTCGGCGCACAGCTTGTCGAAATCCACATCGATCGTTTCATCGTCAAGCTTTGTTTGACCGTCGCTGTTTTTATCGTCGTCGTTGCTGTCTGGCGTGTTGGTGTTATCCTGATTGCTGCTTGGCTTTGTGTAGTCGGAGATCACGCCGTTCTGCGCGTCGGCCGCTGCGGCCTGCTCTTTGAAGTAGCTGATGATCTTCACAGCGGAGAACACCAGAATACCCACCAGCACCAACAGGATCACATAGTACAGCGCCTTGCTCTTTTTTCTCCTTCTTCTGCGGCGGGGCTGTCCCTCGCTGCGCTGGCCGGCGCTGCGTTGGCCGCCGCTGACGCGCTTGCCGCCTTCGGGATAGTCACGGTAATTATCGTTTCTTGAATTGTTCATCTAACAAGCCTCCTTGTCATCTTTGTCATTGTAGCAGATTGCGTCGGGATTTGCAAGCTGTATCGGAAATTTCCCTTTACTTGGTGGGGTAAATGAGATAGAATAGCCTCAGGAAAACGTTGCAAAGGAGTATCCGTCATGATCTATTTCAACAGTGACTATCTGGAGGGCGCTCACAGCGCTATTATGGAGCGTCTGGCCCAGACTAATATGATGCAGACCATCGGTTACAGTGAGGATGAGATCTGCGCCGCGGCCCGCGAGAAGATCAAGGCCGCCTGCCATGCGCCTGATGCCGATGTGCATTTCCTTGTGGGCGGCACCCAGACCAATACCACCGTCATCGCTTCGATCCTGCGTCCCTGGCAGGGCGTGCTGTCCGCTGTCAGCGGCCATATCAACTGCCATGAGACCGGCGCCATCGAGTCCACCGGCCACAAGGTCATCACCCTGCCCACCGATGACGGCAAGATCACTGCCCAGCAGATCGCCGACTATGTAGAGTGGCACAAGCACGATGAATCCACCGAGCATATCGTTCAGCCCGGCATGGTTTACATCTCCCAGCCCACCGAGACCGGTATGCTGTACAGCAAGGCAGAGCTGACCGCTATCTACGATATCTGCCGCGCCTACGGCCTGCCCCTGTTCATCGACGGCGCACGTCTGGGCTATGGTCTGGTGTGTGACGCCAACGACATCACCCTGCCGGAGCTGGCCCGTCTGTGCGATGTGTTCTACATCGGCGGCACCAAGGTGGGTGCGCTGTTTGGTGAGGCTGTGGTCATTATGAACCCGGCATTGAAGAAGGATTTCCGCTTCATGATGAAGCAGCGGGGCGGTATGCTGGCCAAGGGCCGTCTGCTGGGCATCCAGTTCGACACCCTGTTTACCGACGATCTGTACTTCAAGATCTCCCGCAATGCCATCGATATGGCATTCCAGATCCGGGATATTTTCGTTTCCAACGGCTATCCGCTGCTGTTCGATTCTCCCACCAACCAGCAGTATCCGATCATTCCCGACGAAGAGCTGGCCATTCTGGGCAAGGAGTTTGGCTATGAGTATTGGACGCGGGTAGACGAGACCCACTCCGGCGTCCGTTTCTGCGGCAGCTGGGCCACAAAGCAGGAAAATGTGGATGCGCTGCGCGCCGCCGTCAATGCCCTGAAAGGCAAGCGCTGAAAAATAGTCCTAATATATAGACGCAAAAATACCGCCAAAGGTTTCATCCTTGGCGGTATTTTTTGCGGATCAAGCCGCCAGACTTGATGGTACCATCGGATGACAAGGGCAGACACGCTGCAAGTCTGTCCTTTTTGCATAAGGTGCGGCTTGAAGCGGATACTGCTAATGTCTGTTTTTCCTTGCACGGCCCGGAAAAATGTGGTATACTATCTCATAATCAGTATCAGAAAGGAGCACGCTCAATGCGAGTTATCGACCTGGAAAATATCAACAGCGCCATGCGGAACGAAACTCAGTTTGTCCTGCGCTGTGAGGAGGTCTTTCACGATAAGATCAGTGCTGCCGCGGCCGCGATCCTGTCCACCCGTCAGGAGCGCCCTGTGGTGGCGCTGACAGGCCCTTCCGGTTCCGGAAAGACCACCACCGCCCTGCGGCTGGAGGACTATCTGAAGAACATTGGCGTAAAGGTCTGCGTGATCCATATGGATAATTTCTTCCTGCCGTTGGATCGCCGCCCGCCGGAGGCCACCGACTGGGAATCCCCCTATTGCGTGGATGTGGACAGTTTGATCGGCTGTATCAGCCAGCTGATGGACGGCAAAGAGGTGGATATCCCGTGGTACGATTTCAAGACCGGTTCCACCGGCGGCTATACGAAAATGCAGGGCTATACGGATGCCGTTATCATCGCCGAGGGTATTCATATGCTCAACCCGCTGATCTTCGATAAGATCCGCGGCGTAGCCAATGGCGTATACGTGGCGCCCCGTACCCGTATCATCACCGACGATGATAAGATCGTCCGGCCGGAGCAGCTGCGTGTGGCCCGCCGCATGATCCGGGATTACAACACCCGCGGCCACAGTATCGCCGAAACGGTGGAGCGGGCGCAGAGCGTTGACCGGGGCGAGATCAACTATATCCAGCCCCACAAGGGCAACGCCGCCATTCACATCGACACCTTCCACGACTACGAGCCGTGTATTCTGGCCAAGTACCTGAACGAGATCCCCTGCTTCCGGGAGGAGATGACGCCGGAGTTTCTGGAGGATCACGGCCTGACCGACCTGATGAAGGTGGTTCGCGGCGTGCCGCCGCTGCACTGCCCCTATGTGCCCCAGAATTCTTTGGTACGCGAGTTTGTGGGCGGCAGCTGCTACGAATATTGATCTCAATTCTGAAGGAGTGATATCCATGATTATTACCATCAGCCGTGAATTTGGCAGCGGCGGCCGTGAGCTGGGCAAGCGTCTGGCGGAGGCTCTGCACATCCCCTGCTACGACCATCAGATCATCGAGATGATTGCCAAGGAGAACGGCCTGAACGCCGACTATGTGGCCAACGTAGGGGAGAAGTGCATTGAAGCCGCCTATCCCATGACCATCGGCCACCGTCTGGCCATGATGCCCGTTACCGTGATGGATCAGCCCATCCGCGTGGCGGTGGCCCAGCGGCAGCTGCTGGAGAAGTTTGCCCAGCAGGGCGACTGCGTGATCGTGGGCCGCTGCGCCGATGTGATCCTGAAGGACTATCATCCGCTGAACCTGTTTGTCTACGCGGAAATGGACGCCAAGGTGGAGCGTTGTATGAAGCGCGCCCCGGAGGGCGAGCATCTGACCCGCGCCGAGATGGAGAAGGCCATCCGCCGCATCGACAAGGAGCGTGCCCAGAACCATCTGATGTATGCTGATACCAAGTGGGGCACCAAGGAAGCCTATCACCTGTGCGTCAACACCACCCACCGCGAGATCAAGCAGCTGGTTCCCGCTCTGGCTCAGTTCTGCAAGGACTGGTTCGCCGCCGAGTGACCTGCCGTATACGAAGGAGACGCTATGAAGATCCGCTTCAATGACGATCCGAAGATCGTAGAGACGGTGCGGGAGGGGCTGCGGCGCAAGGATGGCTACTGTCCTTGCCGCCTGCAGCGGACGCCGGAAAACATCTGCATGTGTCAGGAGTTCCGGGATCAGATCGCAGACCCCGATTTCGAGGGCTACTGCCACTGCCGCCTCTACTATAAAGAGAAATAACAGGAAAGCCTCCGCTGCGGCGGAGGCTTTCCCGCATATGAAAAGGAGTAGAGAAAGAACCGCCGCCCGTGATAAACGGGCGGCGATCCTTTTACCGGGAAACTATGAAAAATTGGAAACTGTCAGTTACAGAGTCGCATGCAGCTTGGCGGCACGCTTCTTACCGTACATGCAGCAGGCAACCACATAGGCGATGGCGCAAACCACACCGATGATGTAAGCGGGGGTCCAGGGAATGTTGAAGCCGATGTGAGCGTTGGCGATGTAGGTCACGCAGATGAAGGTGTAGAAGCAGCCGGGGATCATGGGGATCCAAGCCCACTTGCCCTTGCCGTTTTCGAACATCCACGCGGTGATGCACAGGAAGGCGAACAGGGACAGGGTCTGGTTGGCCCATGCGAAGTAACGCCACAGGATCATAAAGCCGTTGCTGTTGGTCTTGGCGAACACCAGAATGGCGATGACCAGAACGAAGATAGGCACAGCCAGCTTGATACGCTTGCCGTTGGTGGACTGGTCGATGTGCATGGTCTCAGACAGGCTCAGACGCAGCGCACGCAGTGCCGTATCACCGGAGGTGATGGGCAGAACGATAACACCGATCAGGGCGATGATGCCGCCCACATGACCCAGCAGGTACTTGCAGACCACACCGACGGTGCTGGTGGCCAGAGTAGCGTTGGGCTCCTGCAGAGCCAGATTGTAAACGCCCATGGCGCCGGCAGCCCAGACCATGGCGATGAAGCCTTCCAACACCATCATGTTATAGAAGGTGTTGCGGCCCTGACGCTCGCTCTTCATGGTACGGGAGATGATAGCGGTCTGGGTGGAGTGGAAGCCGGACAGAATACCGCAGGCCACCGTCACGAAGAAGATGGGCAGGAAGTGTCCGTTAGAGAAGTAGTCAGCATAGGTGAAGGTGCCGACCTCGCCGGTGGCGGCATTGGTCAGGCTCAGCACGGGAGCGGACCAGCTCTCCCAAACGTTGATTAGAGGCATCTTGGTAACAAAGATACCGATGAACACGCCGACAGCGGAGAACAGCAGGATGGCGCCGAAGATGGGGTAGATCTTACCGATGATGGCGTCGATGGGGAACACGGTGGCGATCAGATAGTACAGGAAGATGACACCGTAGATGACCCAAGTGGAAACGGAAGTGGCCTTGCCGTCAAAGCCGAAGACCTGAGTGGCAGCGATGTCGCCGGGGGTGTAGATAAACACAGCGCCCACCAGCAGCAGCATCACGCATACAAACACGTTGTAGAACTTATAGATGCCCTTGGTGGAGTACTTGCGGATCATCTCGGGCATCTGGGTGCCGCCGTCACGCAGGCAGATCATGCCGGAGAAGTAGTCGTGCATAGCACCACCGATAATGTTGCCGATAGGAATGGTCAGGAACGCGATGGGCCCGAACAGAATGCCCTGAATCGGCCCGATGATGGGGCCGGTACCTGCGATGTTCAGCAGGTTGATCAGGCTGTTTTTCCAGCCGCGCATAGGAATGTAGTCCACACCGTCCTCTTTTGTGTAGGCGGGGGTCTTCCGGTCGTCAGGGCCAAAGACCTTTTCGCAGAACCGTCCGTACAGGGCGGCGCCGCCGATGAGGATCACGAGACCAATAATGAATGTAGTCATAATCTCATACTCCTTTTTACCGGTTTTGTTTCTCCAAAGTTCCCGGACAACTCTGGATTTGATTGCACTAGTATAGCAGAAAATTCATAAGTTGCACGTCAAGAAAATGTTTCTAGACATAAATTGTTCATAAATAAAACGCCTATTTTCGACAAGAAACTCCCCCGAGAAGGAGGAGATAATCATCACAGGAAACTATCTTTTTTCCTTGTTAAAAATCAAACATATTAACTCCGTAGTATAAAAATCAGGAGGTATGATGGCACTCATACCTCCTGCTAATGATACGCTTATTTCTGCTATCTGTGCCGGCGGCGCTTGATGGAGAAACCGAACACCAGACCGCAAACGCCGCCTACGATGTGCGTCAGTTGAGAAACATTGTCTGCGGTGGTCAAACCGTCCATCAGTTCGCCGCCCAGATAGAAAATGACCACAAGAATCAAGGTGATAGGGATGCCCTCCTTGCCCATCTCGGTAAAGGAGGACAGCACGATCATCATGAATACTACGCCGCTGGCGCCCAGCAGGACGGTGGTGGGGAAGAAGATGAACTGCACCAGTCCCGTCACCAGTGCCGTGATCGCAATACAGAGCGCGGTAGTCTTGTGGCCGTATTTTTCCTCGATCCCCGGCCCCACCAGCAGGAGCAGCAGCATATTTCCCATGTAATGCGCATATCCGGCGTGGCCCAGTACATGGCCGAAGAAGCGTACATAGGTCAGCGGATCGGACAGGGAGGAGCGGTATACGCTGAAAAACCGGTATGTCGTAGCATCGTTGGTCAGCGTTCCCAGCACTAGCGCCAGCAGCGACAGCAACGCAAAGCTTAAAATCACCGGCGCGTTGAACCGGATCACAAGGCGTCGTTTCAATGGAAATTCCTCTTTTCAAAACGTAATGAAGCCATTATAATAGTTTTAGTTCGATTTGTAAACGGGAGGTTTCTCCATGAAGAAGATGAAGCGATGGGTAAAGGTGTTATTATGCATCGTGCTGGCATTCGTGCTGGTGGTGGGCGCATACGTGGCCTATGTTTTTATTGATTATCACCGCATTGGCGACATGGAGCTGACGCCGGAGGGCGATGCCGCCGCGACGGAGCTGGCAGCAGGGAAGCGCTATACCGTTCTTTCCTATAATATCGGTTTTGGCGCCTACGAGGATGACTACGGCTTTTTCATGGATGGCGGTACGGAGTCTTGGGCGTGGAGTGAGGAGCGCCTGACAGCCAATGTGGATGCCATCGCGGCCTTTCTGGCCCGGCAGAAGGCGGACTTTTATCTGCTTCAGGAGGTGGATATCGACTCCACCCGCAGTTACCATGTGGACGAGCGGCAGCCCATCTATCAGGCGCTGCCGGGCATGAGCCATGTGTTTGCCCAGAACTATGACTCGCCCTTTCTGATGTATCCTCTGACCCAGCCTCACGGTGCGTCCAAGTCCGGCTTGCTGACCTTCTCTCCAGCCGCCATTTCCTCTGCCAAGCGGGTGGAGCTGCCCATTGAGAACAGCGTTATGAAGCTGGTGGATCTGGATCGGTGTTATTCCGTCAGCCGGATACCGGTGGACGACAGTAAAGAGCTTATCCTTTACAACCTTCATCTCTCCGCCTATACCTCTGACGGCACCATTGCCACCGAGCAGCTGAAGCTGCTGCTGGCGGATATGCAGGCGGAATATGAGGCCGGGAACTGGTGCGTGGCAGGCGGCGACTTCAACAAGGACCTGCTGGGCGATTCGGCGGTGTGGTTCGGCGAGGCGGATCAGGATTATTCGTGGGCGCAGCCGATCCCGGACGGTATTTTCGATGGCTATGATGTCACACTGGCAGCGCCGCTGGACGAAGATGCCCCTGTGCCCAGCTGCCGCAATGCCGACAGCGCCTATCATGAGGGACAGTATGTGCTGACGGTGGACGGCTTCATGGTATCAAAAAATGTGGCGGTAGAAAGTGCCGAGGTGATCGACACCGGTTTCCGATGGTCGGATCATAATCCGGTGAAAATGGTATTTACTTTACAGTGACGAACAAATCCTGACCGCACCGCTGCGCCGGAGATCCTTTTATTGCATAGCGAATGGGAGCAAAGGCCCGGATCAAAATTGATCCGGGCCTTTGTATCACGCATCAAAGCTGGGGTTGATATAGTAGAGATTCTTCTGATCCATTCGTTCTTTGGCAAGGCGAAGTCCCTCGCCAAAGCGCTGGAAATGCACGATCTCACGGGCCCGCAGGAACTTGATGACATCATTTACGTCCGGATCATCTGATAGCCGGAGAATATTGTCATAGGTGACGCGGGCCTTTTGTTCGGCGGCCAGGTCCTCCGTCAGGTCGGCGATCAGGTCGCCCTTGACGGCCATAGACGCGGCGTTCCACGGGAATCCAGAGGCCGCTGTAGGATAGATGCCGGCGGTGTGATCCACGAAATAGGCGTCGAAGCCGCCCTGCTTGATGTCCTCCTCGCTGAGGTTCCGGGTCAGCTGATGCACAATGGTGCCGATTATCTCCAGATGCCCCAGCTCCTCTGTGCCGATGTCGGTCAGCAGGCCCTTCAGCTCCGGATACGGCATGGAATAGCGCTGGCTGAGATACCGTAGAGATGCTCCCAATTCGCCATCTGGGCCACCGTATTGCAATAGACTACTATGGCGAGTAAAAAAATAAAATCAGTCCAGCAAGAGGCGGTAGTGGATGGTGAGGAGGTTCTGGGCTTTATCCCATGTGATATGGTCAATGATGGAGCGGGCGGCGACGCAGCGCTGCTCCAGCGTGGCAGATTCGTCATTGATAATGGCCAGCGCGTCGCGGATGGCGCTGCGCATGATGTTAGGATTGCCGACACGGCGGTTTTCGGCGTTGGCAGCCGCTATGGCTTCGTCGATCTTCTGGATGGCGTCGGTGACCTCCTCTTTGGCCTGCCGGTATTCATCCATAGTGTCCACACCGGAAAGGAACGCTTCACGCAGACGAACCAAACGGCGGCCCATGGAAAGGCGCTGGGCCTTGAGGGTGGCCACCCGATCCCCGTCTTTCTGGGAGAGACGTACCACGTCATAATCGAAGGGGCCAGTGGAATCAGCGTCTGCCTGCAACCGGGAGAGAATGGCCGACTTGAGTACATCGGTTCTGACGTGCTGCGAGGTAAGACAGCGGCCGCGGACATAGTTATTACACTTCCAGAAATTGGGCTGGGCAAAAATCAAGACGCCGCCGCAGGAGGCACAGCGAACCAGACCGCTGATCCAGTCCTTGTTGCTGCCCAAGGGACGGCTGTGATAGGGGCGCATGGCCTTTTGATGGTCAAGGCGAGACTGGGCCGTCTGATATTCTTCTTCCGTCACCAGCGGCTCATGCAGACCGTTGACAATAACGATATTGGGATCCTTATAGTCCCGGTGGCTGCGGCCGGCAGGATTCCACCGGAGCTTGCCGATATACACGGGGTTGCGAAGGATGTATTCAACAGTGCGGTTTTCAAAAGCGCCGCCCCGGTGAGTCTTTACACCCATACTGTTGAGCCAACGGGCAATGTAATAGGCGCCCTGGCCGGTATTGAAGCGGCGGAATATCTCGCGCACATAGAAGGCCTCCTCTGGTACAGGAACGAGCCGGTGGTCCTCCACTTTATAACCAAAGGAGGGGGTGGTTTGTACCTCGCCCCGGCGGTGTTTTTCCTCCATTCCGCGCTTGACATCCTCGGCCAGATTGATGGAGTAATATTCGTCCATAGCTTCGATCATGGATTCCATGATGACGCCCATTTTGCCATCTTCGATAGGCTCTTTAATGGAGATCACGTCGATTTTCAGCTGCTTGCGAAGAATGCTCTTATAGTACACAGCATCGTCGCGGTTGCGGGCGAAGCGGGAGAACTTCCACAGCAGGATGGCGTCAAAGGGTTTGGGCTTTGTCTTGGCGGTGGCGATCAGGCGGCGGAAGTCGTCGCGGCCTGTGACCTTCCGGCCGGACTTGGCTTCATCCACGAACACATATTCGTCAGGTATCAGATACCCGTTGGCGGCGCCCCACTTGCGGATCTCCACCAGCTGGGAGGCGGGGGAGAGCTCCACCTGATCGTCGGTGGACACACGGATATAGGCAGCGGCGGTCTTGTAGTCTATCATAGGATACCTCCTTGGAATGCATCTATTTACACAAATGGGTAAAAAAGGTCACAAATTGCGCAAAAATTTACAAAATAAGTGTTTACAAAATTGAACAGACGTAATATACTATGAACACCAGAAGCGAAAGCTTCTGGTCAGATAAGAATTGACCCCATGTCAATCTCCATCTGCCCGAAAGAGGCGAGCCCCTGCCTGCCTGAAAAAGTGGGGAACGAAAAAAGCGGTGAGCTCTTACCGAAAATAGAGAACGAAAAAAGCGGCGAGCCCCTGCCGTGAGTGGGGAACTAAAAAATGCGGGATGGCTCTGCTATCCCGCATTTCTTTCGACGGAGGATAATGGATGGGCTATTTGAAGTTTTATCACATCAGAGAAGAATACATCGCATATCTTCACAGAACAGACAGACGGGTACAGTTCAACAAGGGTGAGCGGCGTCCCTATGTGGGGGTCGTGCTGAAGGTCAACGGGCAAAACTATTATGTGCCGCTGGAATCGCCAAAGCCGAACCACGCCAATATCAAATCCGGCGGCCCTATCCTGAAACTGGATGAAGGCCGGTTGGGCATCATGGGCTTTAATAACATGGTGCCGGTAAAACAGGGGCAATTGATCGAATTTGACATTGCCGCAGAGACGGACAAAGAGTATCAGACGCTGCTGCTGAAACAGTTCCACTATTGCGCCAAGAACAAAGACATCATAGAGCGCCGCGCCGTCAATACATACGCGAAGCAAGTGAGCGGAAAAAACCCGTTCTATGAAAAGGTCTGCTGCGACTTCCGCAAGCTGGAGACCGCATGCAGACGGTATAATCCCAACTGGAAACCGAAGGGAAAATAAAATAGCTGCACACCAGCCCGTTCCGGGGAACCGGGGCGGGCTGTTTTTTGTTTATCGGCGTAGAATACCTTCTTAGAATTGCCAATAATTCCCTGTGGAAACATATGGGGAAGGGGACTATACTTGCATATGGGCCCAAAAATTTACATTGGAGCTCCACGAAAGGAACGAAAAGATGAAGAGCAGAGAAGAAAAGATCCTTGAGGGCTTCCGGCAGCTGACGGAAGAAAATCAGATCATCACCCTTGCTTACTTAGCAGCAGTTCTATCTGCGCCAACAGCATTTCCTTCTGATCGTCCGAGAGACGATGCACCAACTGCATGAGCCTTTTCTCCAATGGGGAAAGACCGTCGCCTTCACCGGCGGCGGTTTTTTCTGCGCCGAATTCATCTTCCCAGCCCATCAGGTAAGCGGGGGTAACGCCGAGAATAGACGCGATGGGCCGGACAGAATCAATAGGCATCTTTTCAATATATCCGTTTTCATAGCGATATATGGTAGCAGGAGAACAGCCGAGTTTTTCTGCAATATATTCAGCGGAATAACCAAGCTGTTTCCGGCGACTGCGCATGCGTTCACCAATAGTCATAAAATCACCTCAGCATATAAATAACATAGTTTTCGCAAAAATGCAATAGAAAATTCGCATAAATGATATTTTTGTATTGACAAGCGGAAACGACTGTGGTATAAAGACAATAGAAACTCGCATTTATGCAAGAAAGGAGGGTGGGCCATGAGCGTCAAAATGGAGCTTCTTAAAAAGATCGCCAAGGATAACGGGGTGACCATCGAGCAGATGGCCGCCAGCGCGGGCATGAGTACAGCGACCCTGTATCGTAAAATCAAGGCTGGAGGCAGCAAATTCACCGTTGAGCAGACGGAGAAGATTGCCGCCTGCACCAAGATGACACGAGACCAGGCTGTCGCTGTTTTTTTTAACTAAAAACTCGCATTTATGCAAGTTTTTAAGGGACATGAAAAAACAGCCGAGGGAGGTAACCTCGACTGTTGTGTGTTCATCAGCTGCCACTATTTGCGGCGCTTTCCAAAAAGCAATGCAGCCAGCGCATAGAGCGCAACGGGCGAAAAGGTAATGGCTAAACCGGCTATTGGGCCGATGGTTTCATGAGCTGGCTTATCCTGAGAAGGAGATGCTTCATCTTTGAGCTGCGGGAGTACATAAGGCCCATTGTCTGAGGTGGAGCCAGAGGACGTGCCGCTGTTGTGGCCGGTCGTGTCCTCGAAGTCATAGGGGCAGACGCCGCCCGGATGCTGGTGTTCCGGCTTTCCGTGATGGTAGTGATACTCACCGGTGGAGCGGTTGTAATGACCGCCGTTGGCATCAGTCTTTCCGGGGTGTGCATATGCGGGCACGGTAAGCAAAAGCAGCAAAATGGTTATCAACAAGACGGAGATACGCTTCATGAGAGACCACCTCATGAACAGTAAATCACAAAAACGCGAAAAATGCAATTACAAAAGGGAAGCCCCGCCGTTTTCGGCGGGACGATCACAGGACACCCTCTATATCGCCAAGGATATCATCCAGCACCGGTACAAGCCGGTCGACCACCCTGTCGATGTCCTCGGCGGTGGGCGGTACGCAGCCATCATTCAGGCTGGCGCTGTTAACGAAATCATGGATCTGCTTACGCAGCGCTTCGGCATCGGTCAAAGTGACGCCCCCCCTTTCTCAGATAAATTTTACCATATCTGGCGGACGGGAGCAACTAGGACAATCCCGCATTTGCATAGGCTCAGACTATCAGGAAAGGAGTGACGCATACATGGCGAAGAAGGAACGGCCGCCGATCACGGTAAAGGCGTATGTGAAGGTGAACGGCGTGGAGACCGACGTGGACACGCTGTCGCCGGAGCAGCGGCGCAGACTGGCCACGATGATAAACGTGACGCTGCTGAACGTGCGGTTTGCCGGGCAGGCGCATTTCTACCCGGTGGAGGAGAAGCCTGAGGAACAATCCCTCAGTCAGCCTTGCGGCTGACAGCTCAGCTGTGCACACCCCAGTGTGTACCCCAAGGGCACTTGCTTCGCGGCGCGCACTGGGGCGCCTTTACACAAGGGAGCCTTTGGGCGGACAGAGTCGTCCACCCCTACAAAACGAAACCGAATACAAAGGAGGATATCAGATGGGCAGGAAGAAAAAGAACCGGGGCGCGAAGTTCGCCGAGGGTGACCGGGTGGTCAACTTCGCGCCAAGGGCCTGCGAGGAGAACGGAGGGCACGCGCCGGAGGGCACCGTACTGCGGGCCACGAAGAAAAACGGCTTCTGGCAGTATCAGGTGCAGGTGGCGGGCAGTGACCGGATCGCCACATGGGACGAAATGCTGATGGGGGCGGTGGACGTATGACGGCGCTGACGTACATTTGCCTGATCGTGGGCGCGTGGCAGCTGGCCAGCGGCGTCCTCCGTCTGGTGGACAAGCTGGAGAACCGGAAATGAGCGGTCAAGGCTATCATGGCAGTCCATGCGTAAAGGACTGCCCGGACAGGGGCGCGGGCTGCACAACACGCTGCCCTCACGGCTACGCCGAATGGCGGGCGGAACGGGACAAGCTCTATGACCTGCGGGCAGAGCAGGCAGAGAAGAAATACATGCTGGATGCCGGAACGAAGCAGCAGCGAGACAAGTATTACCGGCACCAGCACAATCACGGGAGGAGGTGAACATCATGGCGGCGAAGCCGAAGGAATATCTGTGGTTCATCAAAGCGCCGGGCCATGTGCAGGTGCCGGTGGTGGCGGCGGACTGGGAACAGGCCACCGTACAGGCGGCAAAGTTCTGGGACGTGCCCTGGGCGAAGATCTTCTGCCAGTGCGAGCTGGTGCGGAAAACCGTGGTGATCCGCAACGTGTGCTGCCGGTGCGGGAAGCATTTCAACGCGCCCGGCGTGGAGTGCGAGCCATGCCGGATGATCCGCGCCACCGAGGAGCAGAACGCGCAGGCTGCGGAGCGGCGCTACTGGCAGCGGCATTACATCCGGAAGAGTTCGGAAGCGTAACGAAAAAAGGAGGATATTGATATGAGCAACTATGATTTTCTCACCGCGGCGCTGAAAAAGCTGACAGAGGAAGAAAAGAAAGTGACCGGCCAGAAGGAGAGCGTCATAAAGCGGGAGGTACGCGCTGCATTGGAGGAGTTCTGCCGTCAGGACGCGGAATTTGCCCAAGCGGTGGTACAGGGCGGCAGTTTTGCGGACTGCCTGAAAAAAGTATGCGAGGACGTGGGGAGCTGCATCAGCGACCTGAAAGCCTATCAGAAAGCGGCGGCTTTCTATTTTCCCGGCTGCGATGTGACCATGACAATGCGGATCGCTTTGTGCGAGAGCGACGTAAAGGCAGCTCCGGCGGCTGCGCCTGCTAAGGCCGTGACGCTGGATCTGACCAACTTCTGGTGATGGCCATGGACAGCAGGAAAAGAGCGGAGGAACTGGTTCGTTTGGCCCCTGAGCTGAGCGATCCGGAAAAATTGGCCATCAACGCCCTGTTCCGGGCGTTTCTTTTCAAACGGAACAGTACCGGCGAGGTATGGACGACCTGCTGCCGGAAGCATGTCTTTATCAGGCCGGATACTGACAACGCGGACGAGCTGCGTATTCTGAGCGCACCGCACACACCGGAGCCGAGAAACAGTTGGGACAACTCACCGCCGCCGAAGATGCGGGCAAGGTGCCCATACTGCGGCAAAGAAGTCACGGTGAAGGAGCTGCGCTACAGCGGCCGGAGGAAAAAGCTCTGGGAATACCAGCGGGCGGTGGTGCTGCGGCAATGGCGCGGAGCGCTGTGGGCCACAGCGTGGGATTGCTTCAAGGATTATGAAGGCAAGGAGCTACTGACCAACGCACCGGTTTTGACCATGCTGCCGAAGGTAAAGCTGCTGGGCGTTTACCGCTTCACGCCGGGAAAGGTAGAAACGGCCACACGGGTATGGTGGAGCGACGGCCCCTTATATTACAGCTATCAGGATACACCGGGGAAAAGCACCGGTCGTAAGGGCAGTATGTGGCACATCCACTCGCCTTATGGCTATTGCAGTGAGCTGGGCAAGAGCTATGACATTATCGGACTGCCGGAGCTCCAGAAGAGTGCCCTGCGCTGGTGCCGTCTGGAACAGGTGCGGATCGCCAGCGACGACTTTATAGAGCTGCTGACGGCGGCCTGTTTTTATCCGAAGCAGGTCGAATGGCTGGTAAAGCTGGGTCTGCAAGATGCTGTCCGGGACTTGGCAGGGCGGGGCGTAAAGAACGCCGCTGCTGTGAAGTGGAACGACAATACACCGGCGGCGTTTCTTGGGTGCGGCGTGAAGGAGCTGGACGCGATCACGAAAGAGAGTGATCGCCCGTTGGTGGCGCTGCGTATCTATCGGGCGCTGCATGATATGACACAAGCACCGACGCCGGAGGAGTGCGCGGCACTGGCGGACTGCGCGGATGACCGCACGCTGCGTGTCCTTCTGCCAAGAATGAAACGTTATGGGCTGCGGATTCCGAAGCTGATTTCCTATTTGGAAAAGATACGGCGTCACGGGAAAATACACTGGAGCAATTTTGCCGCGCTTTCCGCCTATGCCGATTACATCACGGCGGCAGACGGGTGCGGGCTGGATCTGAGCAATACCATCCACCTGCTGCCGAGAGACTTCTGGGAGAAGCACGACACGGTAACGGCGGCATGGAGCGCGATCTGCGCAAACCGGCGCAATTCAGAAGCGAACGCAAAATACAAGGCGCGGCTGCAAAAGCTGACCGCCAGATACCTCTATTGGAGCGACACGCTCCTGATCCGCGCCCCGGTCAACGCCGGGGAGATCGTGGAGGAGGGCAAGCGGCTGGAGCACTGCGTGGGCGGCTATGCTGACCGCCACCTGTCAGGCAAGACGACAATCCTGTTTCTCCGGCGGAGGGACAAGCCCCATGTGCCGTTGGTCACGATTGAAATGGATGGGAACACGATCCGGCAGGTTTACGGGTATCGCAACGATTGCGCGAGCTGCCCGGAGAATCCGAAGGGGATACCGGCCCGGAAACTGTATGGAGCATTTCTGGACGAATGGCTGGAATGGCTGAAAGCCGGAAGTAAGCGCTATAAGGACGGCAGGCCCAAGCTGCCGAGAAAGAAACACAAGGAGGATGTGGCATGAGTGAATTTATGACGGCGGCGGAAATGGCCGAGCTGGCCGAGATGGACGCTGCCTTTGAGGAGCGGGACATCGAGGTCATCACCGAGGAGATCAACTTCTACAAGCGGCAGGCCGGGAGCGCCATTCTGGAGATCGGCAAGAGGCTGGTGGAAGCGAAAGCGCAGCTTTCCCACGGGGAATGGCTGCCATGGCTGGAGGAAAAGGTGGCCTTTTCCGAGCGCAGCGCACAGCAGTATATGCGGCTGTGGAAGGAGTACGGCAAATCCGCATTATCTGCGGATTTGAGTATCTCCAAAGCATTGGTATTACTGGCTTTGCCGGAATCTGAGCGGGAGGATTTCACCACCGGAACGCACAGTGTGAACGGCGAGGAAAAGACCGTTTCCGCCATGACGGTGAAGGAGCTGGAAAAGGCCATTGCCGAGCGGAACGCCGCACGGGAGGAGGCCGAGAAAGCCGCCGCTGACATTCAGGAGGCAAAGGACACCGCGCTTGCCGCGCAGGAGGAGCTGGCCCGCGTGCGGAAGGAGCTGGAGGAGCTGCGCACCCGCCCCGTGGAGGTGGCGGTGCAGACGGTGGACGCCAGCGCGGAGCAGATCGCCGCCGCCCGCCTTGAAGCGGAGAAGGCCGCTGCCGCACAGGTGGAAAAGGCGAAAAAGACGCTGGCGGAAGCGCAGGAGCGGCTGCGGAAGGCCGAGGAGCAGGCCGCCGCTGCCGACAAGGAGAAAATCGCGGCGCTGGACGCTGCCAAGAGCTACAAAGCCGAAGCGGAAGCCGCCCGGAAGAAGCTGGCGGCATCGGGCAACGAGGGCCTTATCAAGTTCAAGACGCTGTTCGACCAGACGGTGGAAAACGTGAACCGACTGGCGGAGCTGCTGCGGCAGCAGCCGGCGGACGAGCGGGAGAAGCTGAGCCGGGCCATGCAGGCGCTGAGCCAGCAGATCGGAGGGATCGCATGACACGAGAAGAGATCGTAACGGCGCTGCGGTGCTGTGCATTTAACAGTGAAGATTCTTGCGAACACTGTACAGAGTGCCCTGCGGCGGGCGATGATTGCGAAAGTGAATTGCAGTTTGCCGCCGCCGAGCTGATCGAGAGCCAGAGGCAGGAGATCGAAGCGCTGCGGCGGGCAAATGAGGGTCTGCGGTTTAATCTGGATTTATGGATGGGCCATGCAAGAAAGACTGTAGGGGCCGACGCCCCTGTCGGCCCGCAAGAATCCGTATCAGCGCCACCGGGGCGGACAGAGTCGTCCGCCCCTACAACGATGCGTGAAGGCGTTTCTGGTGACGAAATCTGCCGTGCAGCGCTGGAGACGTTCGGGGAAATGGCGCAGATGGCAATGGCCGTCGAGGAAATGAGTGAACTGACCAAGGAACTTTGTAAGTACCGCCGTGGCCGCAACAATGTGGAATCCATTGCAGAAGAGATCGCCGACGTGCAGATCATACTTCGGCAGTTGGTGATTCTGTTTGACTGCAAGGAGACTGTGGACAAGTACCGCCAGTACAAGCTGGAGCGGTTGGCGGGAAGAGTGGAGGAAGTACGTGGACAATAAGCTAAAAACACGAGAGAGACTTGTGGCAACACTGCGGGGATGTGCCGGTGATAGCAATATACCGAATTGTAATACCTGTGCGTTCCGTGGCGAAAATACAAGCTATGCCAAGGGCGATTGCATTGGAGCGGCCCTGCTTGCGGCCGCCGATGCTATCGAGAGCGAACACGTTGAACTGGTGGAGGTACAGGGCCAGCTGATTTGTGATCCGCTGTCGGCGGACAAGCCGGAGGCCATCGGGTCGGAGGTGCGCCGGAAGGCGCGGGAGATCTTGATGGAGGAGCTGGAGAGAAAGGGCCTGATCCGCTATCAGATGCTGAACGGCGTGCTGTACGCCGGTATTCGTGCAGCTGCGCCGGAGGATAAGACATGATCTGCCCGGTGTGCGGGAGCGGGAACCAGTACTGCGTGGATTCCCGTCCGCGTCAGGGCAACCGCATCCGGCGGCGCCGGGCATGCCGTGAGTGCGGACACCGGTGGAACACCTGCGAGATGGCCGAGAACGCCGCCACCGGGCCGGGCGACCAGAAAAAGACGATACAGGCGCTGCGGGCGGCACAATTCGCCCTGCGGGATTCCCAGCGGGCGTTACGGGCCGTCTGCGATGCGCTGGAAGGAATGAATGATGCAGAAAAAAACGAGGCATGAGAACCGCTGCTACAAATGCGTATGGCGGCACACCGGCGGGGACTATCTATGTGACTTTGCCACGCTGGCCGCTCCGCTGACACGGGGCGGCGTATCGCCCGAAGCGTGCGGGCATTTTGTGAAGGGACACCGCATCCGCAACGCGGCAGAGCTTGAAAAGGCGCTGAAAACATTAGGGCTTGGGTAAAGTACGCGGCGGCATGAGAGCAGGCCGCCCTACAAAATACAAGAAAAGGAGCAAAACTATGAAATTCAAGGAAGCACTGCAAGCAATGAAGGAGGGCGTGAAGGTCAAACTCCCGTCTTGGGGCGGCTATTGGTATTGGGACGCTGACAAGCAGACCATTATGATGCACACCAAGGATGGCAAGGAGCTGGACATCCGGGAGACGGAGGTGGTGGAGTACACCACGCTGAATATCTGTTCTGACGAGTGGGTGATCGCCGATCCCCACAACTGCCCTCAGCTGGGCGGCGACGCGGCGTTCTCTTTCGGTGAGGCTATCAAGTACATGAAGCGCGGCCTGAAGGTGAAGCGTAAGGGCTGGAACGGCAAAAACCAGTATATCGAGCTGGCAACGGCCATCAGCTATGTGAATCCGGAGGGAACCGTGGTCAATGCGGAGCATGACGCCATCGGGAACAAGGCTATTGCCTTCTGTGGCACGTCCGGTGTGCAGATGGGATGGCTGGCCAGTCAGGCTGACATGCTGGCGGAGGACTGGGTGTTTGCTGAGTAAAACGGCCTGACCACAGGCCACCGAAGCAAATCACAAGGGAGGGATCGTCGGCATGAATCTGCGGAATCCGAAAGAATACTGTGAAAACCTGCTGATGATCCGCACCAAGAAGCAGGCGCTTGTGCCGCTGCGGTTCAACGAAGCCCAGAGCAAACTGTACGCCGTGATACGGCAGCAGGCGGCTCTGGGCAAGCCCATCCGCATCATTGTGCTGAAAGGGCGGCAGGAGGGTATCTCCACGGTGACGGAGGCGCTGATGTTTCAGGACGCAGCCACGCGGCCCAACGTCAGGACACTGATCGTGGCCCACAACAGCGACGCCACCCGCGCCCTGTTCAAAATGAACAAGCTCTTTTACGACTGCCTGCCCCGGCGGATGCAGCCCATGCGGAAGAACTCCAACGCCAAGGAGCTGGCCTTTGAGAATCCCACCAGAGACCAGAGGGTCAAGGCCCGGCGGCCGGGCCTGCGCAGCGCCATCCGGTGCCAGACGGCGGGCAGCGGCAGCGTGGGACGCGGCGAGACGCTGACCAACGTACATATCTCGGAATACGCCTTCTGGCCCAAAAACAAGATGGATCTGCTGCTGGGCATCATGCAGTCCGTCCCCGACGACCCCAGCACGATGGTGGTGATCGAATCCACCGCCAACGGCTATGACCACTTCAAGGAGCTGTGGGACGGGGCGGAGAACGGCACCAACGAATGGATCCCGGTATTCCTGCCGTGGTATCTGGAGAAGGGCTACCGCATGGCGGTGCCGCCCGGTACGGAGTGGACGGAGGAGGAGCGGCAGCTCCAACGGGATTTCGGACTGGACGAGGAGCAGCTGCAATGGCGGCGGTGGTGCATCCGGGCTAACTGCGGCAGCAGTGTGGACAGATTCCGGCAGGAGTACCCCAACACCCCGGCGGAGGCCTTCCTGCTGAGCGGCACGCCGTTCTTTGACAATCAGGCGCTGAGTGTGCAGCAGATGCACGCGCCGGAGCCGCTGGTCACCGGGTGGTTCACCTACGACGCGGTGGAGGAGCAGGGCGAGAAGCCCCGGAACTGGAAGTTCACCCCCGCTGCCGACGGCGCCGTCCGCATCTGGAAGGAGCCGGAACAGGGCGTACCCTATGTGCTGGGCGGCGACACGGCGGGTGAGGGTAGCGACTGCTTCACGGCCCATGTGCTGGACAACCGCACCGGCGAACAGGTGGCGGAATTGCAGCAGCGTCAATCGGAAATCCTTTACGCCCGGCAGGTGTATTGTCTGGGCCGCTACTACAATACGGCGCTGGCCGCCATCGAGGTAAACTTCGGCACCTATCCGGTACGGAAGCTGGAGGAATGGAACTATCCCAAGCTCTACCAGCGGGAGAGGTTCGACACCTACGCCAACGCCATGGTGAAGGCCTTCGGCTGGCAGACCTCACCCGCCACCCGGCCCCAGATGCTGGCGGAGCTGCACACGGTGATGGCGGAAAGCCCGCAGGTGATAAAGAGCCGGTGGACGCTGGGGGAGATGATCGTATTCGTGTACGACAAGAACCGGAAGCCGCAGGCGGCGGAGGGTCAGCATGACGACCTTGTGATCGCGGCCGCCATCGCCCAGATGGCCCGAAGCCAGCAGCAATACACCGTGGAGGAGTCCGGCGGCGACAGGAGCCACTGGACGCCGGACATGTGGGAGGACTACAACCGGGCCGACGCGGAGACAAGGAGGATGCTGGAAAAAAGATGGAAACAGTAAATAAACTTATTTATTTACTTTTTCCATTTGAACATTTGAAGGAGGAATACCATGAACAACGAAAAGAAACACACACGGGAGGAGATCGTGCGGTCGCTGCGATGGTGCGATACAGGCACTGAGGATGGCTGCGATAATTGCACTTTCGAGCCAAAGTGCGACGAGGATGCAGTTACCTGCGTGAGCCACCTGTGCGGTGCTGCCGCCGATCTGATCGATGAGCTGACCGACCGGTGCGCACGGTACGCCGAGGAGATCATGGAGCTGCGACAGGTTAATGACCTCTCCGGCGCTTCGCGCCACCTCCCCTTAAAAGGGGAGGCAAGGGCCGACAGAGTCGTCGGCCCCTACGAAGCAACCGCCGATGGCCCGTGCGTAGGGGCCGACGACCCTGTCCGCCCGAACGATGACCGCAATAGCCGCGATAGCGCGGGGTAGAACCCCGCCCCTACGAAGCGGTACTGATAGAGCGTTATAAAAAACAATATTTGAAAGGAGAAATAGGCATGAAATACAAAATCTACATCTCCCCGGAGGACCGGGCCAGCAATGTGTACGATTCCAGCGTCATGTGGAACGGGCACACCACCAACGAAAAGGAGCAGATGGGACGCTGCGCCGACTACATGGAGCGGGGCCTGCTGCGGTGCGGCAGCTTCGAGGTGCGGAACGCCCAGTACGGCAACATGTACGACCGGGTGAAGGAGTCCAACAACTGGCCGGCCGACATGCACGTTGCGCCCCACACCAACGGCTTTAACGGCAAGGCAGCGGGGACGCGGGTACACTGCTACCCCTCGGAGAGGAGCCGCCGCATCGGCAAGCTGATCCAAGACCGCATCGGGCCGCTGTCTCCGGGTGCGCCGGACTTTCTGGTGGAGGACGACCGGCTCTATGAGCTGCGGGCCACCCACATGGCGGCGGTGCTGCCGGAGTTCGCGTTCCATGACAACGCCGCCGACGCCCAGTGGCTGGTAGACAGCATGGAGCAGATCGCCGAGGAGACGGTGCAGGCGATTTGCGAGTACTACGGCGTGGCCTATGTCCCGCCTGCCGAGGATGAAAACGGTGCTCCGGCGGAGCCGTCAGAGCCGGAGGAAAAGCCGCAGGAGAACGCCCTGTACCGGGTGCAGGTGGGCGCGTTCCGGGTGCTGGCCAACGCGGAGGCCTTCCGGGCCAAGGCAGAAGCGGCGGGCTTCGCCGGGGCCTATGTGGTGAAGGTGGAGGAATGACGGCATGAACAGTGAAAAAGCATATGCCGACCTGCAAGCGGCAGTGGCCGAACAGGTGGCCGCCCTCACAGAACAGCGGGGCCGGGGCTTTGCCAGCGACAAGGAGAGCTGGGCTGACCTGCGCAAGCGGGTGGAGGAGTGCGACGACCTGCTGAAGAACATCAAAAATGTGCAGAAGGACATGTGGAAGGCCATCCGGGAGAATGATCCCGATACCTACGGTGCGCTGGCCGCCGAGCTGGTGCGGGAAAGCATGACCATGACCACCAACTGGCTGGGCATCGCGGCGGCCAGCAAGGTGGCGCTGGAAATGACGGAGGAATGACCATGCGGGTATCGCGGAAGAAATTTGTGAAGCACCTGATGTCGACGGGTGTCAGCCGGAATGTAGCCAACGAAACGGCAGATCTGACCGTGGCCAGCAACCGGAGCTACCGGGACGTGCTGAATCTGTGGTATCTGTTCATCGTGCGAAAGCTGCTGTATGACCGGTGCACCCTGACGATGCACACCAACGCCTTTACGCCGAAGGTGGCGTTCGCGCTGCCGCAGGGTGGGTTTGTGATGGACGCGCCGCTGGTGCCCCCTCCTGCGGGCAGTGACGGCGCCGGAGGACAGAACGGAGGCGTGAGCCATGGCTGAGAGAAAACTGCCTATGGGCGCCAGGGAGATCGTGGCCAGCTATCGCACCGCCAAGAATCCCAAGGCGCAGATCGGCGTATTGGCCGACCTGAACGGCTGCTCCGAGAAGGAGATCGAAGAGGTTTTGGTACAGCTGGACGCGATGAAGCCGGCAGAGCGAAAGAAGCCCAATCCCCGAAAGATCAATGTTGACGCCGACAAGGCGCGGGAGCTGCTGGAGCAGGGACTGACCGACGAGGAAGCCGCCGCGTCGCTGGGTATCAGTATCAGCAAATTCGCCGAGTGGCGGCGGGAGGAGGGACTCAAGCCCAACCGGAAGGCGGCTGCTTTGCAGGAAACGGCGGAACAGCCCGCCGAAAGCAAGGAACAACCCGCAAGTATTGAAGTGATCGATGGCCACGATCTGGACTATGTGACGGTGGGCAAGCTCTACAACATTCTGACCGCCGCGCTGGCGGGCAAAATGGGCCACGCCGCCGTCACGGTGAAGGGTCAGCGCTTCCGGAGCATGGCGCTGCGGATCAGCTACACCATCGGCGGGGAGGATGGAGAGCCTACCGCGGAGCTGGTGGCGGAGCCGCTGTAATAACAGAAAAGCCCAGCCCCGAAAGGGGCTGGGCGGTGGCATAGAAACAATGTTCGATATCTGATAGCGCTGCCCTACATGGGGCCGAAGGCCTGCGCTGATGCGTGGGGTACGGAGCGTAGGCCCGGCGGGGCGGCGCTATGAGAGATCGAAGCACACTATATAAATTCAGTTGTTGCAAAAAATGCAACGACCACATGACCTATATATAATACGCGCACGCGCGTATCTGCGGGGCTCTTAAACGCCTAAGTTTACCGGCAAAGCCTCTTGCGAGAGACAGCGGGGCGGATTGCCGCCGCCCGGATGTCTCGGAAAAACGCAAGCGGCTTATGACGGATGCGAGAAATGTGAAGGCTGGTTCCTGTGCGCGGGCGTCTTTGATTTTAATAAATTGCGAAAATTTAGAGGAACGGATTGCCGCGTCGCTTCGCTCCTCGCAATGACAGACGGGGGAGGGGAGATATCATGATATCACGGGAGGGATGGTATATGGTCAAGAAGATCACCAGCGGACAGGTGGTGGAGCGCCGCAAAAGCTATGTGGGCCGGAAACCCTCACGCCGGGGCGCACGGGCCAAGGGCAACAGCAGCGAGAAGAAGCAGGAGAACAACCGCCAGCAGGCCGTGCTGGCGCTGGCCCGACTGCTGAATTGCAACTACACCCACGGCGACGCGCTGCTGACGCTGACCTTCATCGACGAGGCACTGGCACGCTGCGGCGGCACCTTCGAGGGCGCAGTGAAGGAAGCGAAGAATTTCCTCGACCGCATTGCACGCCGCATGAAAAAGCACGGCGATATCCTCAAGTGGGTGCTGGTGCCCAGCGAGGTGGACGGCGAGACCGGCGAAGCGGTGCGCCTGCACTGTCACATCGTGATAAACAGCGCGGGACTGCGGATGGAGGATCGGACGTTTACCCTGTACGGGGAGCCGCTGGACAGCATCTGGGGACGCGGCACGGTGGACGTGCAGCTGCTGCGGGATCAGCAGGACTACTACCCGCTGGCGCTGTATCTGATCCGGCAGGCGCGGAACATCCCGGATGGCAAGAAATACACCAGCAGCCGAAACATGGAGAAGCCCAAGGTGGAATACACCTATGTGCTGACGCCGGCCCAGCTGCGCGTACCGGCGGGCGCTACCACGCTGCCGGGAACACGGTACGAGCCGGAACTGGGCGTCAATTTCGTCCGCTACATACCCAGAGAGAAAGACCCGGCGCGGAAGATCGGCGGGCGGAAGGAGATGGCCGTGGCCTGCGCCGGAGAGGAGGGCGGGGAGGCAGAAGCATGAAAAAGCTCCGAGGGGTGCACTTGAGCCGCAACATGCAGGGCTTTATCCGCTTCACCTGCCTGACCTACGATCAGCAGCCGAAACGGATGCAGAATAAGATCGACAGGCTCTTACGCGAATGCGGAGGGCCTTATGATGCTGCGCTGCGGGAGGTGATGTGCGGCGAGGACAGCATCACGGCCATCGCCCTGCGGCACTTCACCAGCGAGAGCAATCTATACCGGATGCGAAAAGCGTTTTATGAAAGCTGGGAGAATGGACGAAAAAAGGCTTGACTTTTGCCCTTGCATAAGTTATACTTAATTATGCAAGGGCAAAAGTGAGGTGATAATATGTCTCCCAGAACAGGACGCCCACCGAAAGCAGAGAGCAGCCGGAACGTCAATCTCAACATCCGGCTGACCGAAGCGGAAGCGAAAGAAGTCAAGGAATGTGCCGAGAAGCTTGGGGTATCCAGAACGGATGCCATCATGCGCGGGATTCGCTTGCTTTTGGGCAAATAAAAGAACACTCGCCCTCCCAACCACGAGACAACGAGTGTTCTATGCACCAAGAGGTTTCCCTCAAGGTAAATCCATTCTACCACAGGGGAGACCTCCAGACAAGAAGAAATTTTTTGGAGGTAGCCATGAAAACATCAACGAAGCAGACAAAGACCAGCTCTGATTTGGACGCAGAAATCCTTGAGAAGTTCGGAAGACTGACAGTGCAACAGCAGCTCGCAGTGCTGGAAATGGCAATCAGGTTTAAGGGCGCAACGCCGCCTGACATTGAGATCGCAACGGCGTTTGTGGATGGGCTTCTGCCGGGAGGTGCAGCATGATAAATAGCGCTGATCTCACAGGCAGAAGATTCCGGCACTTGACTGTCGATGGGGTGGCGTTTGCCGCCCTCGACGGCTCCGTGTATTGGCGGTGCCGCTGTGATTGTGGGAAGAGCACGGTAATCAGGGAAAGCCTGCTGCTTCATGGAAACCAGAAGTTTTGCAGCAGAGCGTGTAAGCTACAAAGGCCAGTGCCGGAAAAATCACCGCGAAAGCCTAAACCGAGGAAACCGACGGTCAAGGGTGCAGAACACAAGAATTTTCGGCATGGAGGGACGGCACAGGGATATCATTCACGTCTCTATGTGATCTGGCATAACATGAAATGCCGATGCCTAAACGAAAATCACCCTGCGTATGCGAGGTACGGTGGGAAGGGCGTGACAATCTGTAGCAAATGGGTAAATGATTTTGCTGCATTTCAGGAATGGGCACAGTCGTCAGGATATACGGACGAAATGACGATTGACAGAATTGACAGCGATAGGGGATATACACCGGACAACTGCCAGTGGCTCACAAAGTCAGAGCACGCCAAGAAAACGAATTTCGAAAAGTACCACAAAAAAGCTGAATAAGCAAAGAAGGCTGGAAGCACAAGGCTTCCGGCCTTTCTTTTTTGCGTTTTTTTGAGGTCGAAAGTTGATGATAACGGGCACTCCATCTGTGGTACGCTATTAACATGAAGAAGTTTTCCACAGGGGAGGTGACGGCATGGCAGAGAACACCGACAAGAAGGAGCTGACGCCGAAGCAAAAGCTTTTTGCACGGGAGTGGATCGTTGACTTTAACGGCACCCGCGCGGCCATCCGGGCCGGATACAGCGAGAAAACAGCGGCGCAGACTGCCAGCCGCCTGATGAAGCTGCCGGAGGTGCGGGCATACAGGGACGAGCTCATGAAGCAGAAGTTTGACGAGCTTGGTATTACCCGCCACTCGCTGGCGGTGGAGGTGTACGAGATGATGCAGAAATGCAAGGGCGGCACACCTCACATGGTATGGGACAGCAACATCCGCGACTATGTACCGGACGGCACATGGGAGCAGAACGAAAAGGGCCTATATAAGGGCGCTGACCTGCTGTCAAGGCTGCTGGACAAGATAGGCAGTCAGGATGACGAGGACGACGCCGACAGCTACGAGGAGATGATCTCCTCCGGCGGCCGGGAATTTTGAGGAGGAAGCCATGAAGAAGGATGAATTGCGGAAGCTCAAGACGTGGCAGGACAGGCTGGAGACGGCCAAGGAGGCCATCATGCCGGAGCTGAACCGCATGGGCAAGCGGGAGAGCATCTATGACGGCGATCCCACCATCTACGCGCCGGACGGCAGCGTGGCCCAGCAGGGCAAGGCCACCCATGTGCGGAACGTGGGCTTTGAGCTGATCGAGACGCAGGTGGAAAGTGACATTCCCTCGCCGAAGGTGACGGCCATCCGGCAGGAGGACGAGTGGCTGGCGGACATTGTGGAAAACCTGCTGCGGAACGTGATGGATAAGCTGCCCTTTGAGCGGATCAACGACGAGGGCGAGCGCATCAGCCCCGTGCAGGGCGGACACGGCCTGCTGGTGGACTGGCAGGACGGCATCAGCGGTAAGGACTGGCTGGGCGACCTGCGGGTGACCATGATGCACCCGCGAGGGATCATCCCGCAGGCAAACGTCAGCCAGATATCCGACATGGACTGGATCTTTCTGGAATCGCCCGCCACCCGGCGGCAGATCAAGGAGGCCTTCGGCGTGGCGTTGGAGGAGAACGAGAACGAATCCGACCCCGACGCCCGGCGGCTGGGCGACAGCCCCGACAGCAGCGGCGAGATCGTGACGCTGGTGACCTGCTACTACCGCAACAGCAAGGGCGGTATCGGCCGCTACCGCTGGGTGAACGACACGGTGGTGGAGGATCTGGAGGACTATCAGGTGCGGCGGGTGAACCGCTGCGACGCCTGCGGCATGGTGGGCGACGGCCACCGGTGCCGGTACTGCCAGAGCACCAAGTTCACCGTGGAGGTGGAGGAGTTCGAGGAGCTGACGGAGGATATCGTCACACGGAACGGCACCACCATCCCCGCCACCAGCGAGCAGCGGGACGAATACGGCCAGCCGGTGGTGGAGGCGCTGACGGCGGGCGAGGGCGTGCTGCCCCAGCTGCGCTCCGTGAACGGTCCGGCGGCAGTGACCTACATGCCGGTGATGGCTCCGACCCGCATCCCCTACTACAAGCCGGATGTGTACCCCATCGTGGTGCGGAAAAACGTCAGCAAATTCGGGCGGTTCATGGGCGGCAGCGACATTGACGCCATTGCCGACCAGCAGAACACCATGAACCAGCTGTCCACCAAGATCAAGGCCAAGGTGCTGGGCGGCGGCAGCTTCACCACGCTGCCGGAGAACGGCGTGACCATCGTGAACGATCAGGACAACCGCATCGTGAAGGTGGACAGGGTGGACAAGCTCCAGATGATAAAAACCTTCAACACGCAGGTGGACATCAACATGGATCTGGCGCTGCGCTCGCAGATCTACGAGGAGGCCCGCCAGACCATCGGCATCACGGACAGCATGCAGGGCCGGAAGGATCCCACCGCCACCAGCGCTGTGGCCAAGGAGTTCAGCGCCCAGCAGGCGGCGGGCCGCCTTGAGAGCAAGCGGGTGATGAAGCGGGCCATGTATCAGGATCTGTTTGAGGTGATTTTCAAGTTCTTCCTGGCGTACTGCGAGGAGCCGCGGTGGCTCCACAAGTCCGACGAGAACGGCCAGACGAAGTATCTGGTGTTCGACCGCCACGATTTCCTGTATCAGGACGAGGCGGGGGAGTGGAAATACAACACGGATTTCCTGTTCAGCTGCGATAGCGCCGCACCGCTGGCTACCGACCGGCAGGCCCTGTGGAAAGAGGCGCGGATGAACTTCCAGCAGGGCGCGATGGGACCGGTGAACGAGATATCCTCGCTGCTTCGGTTTTGGACGCAGATGGAGAAGCTGCACTACCCCATGGCGTCGGACATGCGCAGCAGCTTTGAGGAGGAAATGGCACGCCAGCAGGAAGCGGCACAGCAGCAACAGGCCGCCGCCATGCAGGGGGGTGCGGACACAGGTGCGGCGCCGGTCGTGGACGCCGCCATGACGGAAGGGGGCGGCATGGCATGACCTGCCCGGAATGTGGACTGGAAATGATGATCTGGCAGGTGACCACCGCACCGGACGGCACCGAAGATGTGGAGTACGTCTGCCGCAATAAGCGCTGCGGCCGGTACGACCGGCGGCTGACGCGGAAAACGGTGGATGAGACCCCAGAGGAAACTTCTTAGGGGCCGATGCCCACATCGGCCCGCGCAAACAACAGCGGTAAATCGACCAGCTTCGCGGCTGCGCCGGGCAGGGCTCGCACGACCTGCCCCGGATATCCTCCTCTTTTCTTTTTTCTGCCGGGCGTCCCGAACGCAAGTCGGGTGTCCGGCGGAGCCGCGAAGCTATACGGGTGTCCTGTTGCGGTGCCCAAAATTTCCGCGCTGCCTTACGGCGGACGCTTGAAATTTTGAACGCTGCCACTCGATCACCTCGCTGTATCCGCCACCGGCGGCGCTCGGATCGCTCCCCGGCGGAGCCGCGAAGCATCCACACATGACAACGATTCGCTTGGGGACAGCGGAAAAAGCCCCAGAACACCGGAAAGGAGGACACACCATGAGCAAGACGAACGGCTACGCCGGTAAGATCGCCAACGTGGGCAGCCAGCGGGTAGAAGCACCCTGCGCCAAGGCAGCGCCCGCGCCCAAGGGCAACGTGCGCTACAGCGGCAGCGACCTGCGCACCGGCACCGGCGGCAAGAAAAAGAGCAAGTAACGCCGCCTGACGCGGCACATTTACCGGCATGGCCGGAACATTTCGCTTGGCCCCGGCGGAAATGGGGCACTTTCGCACCGAAAGCGGAAACATGGAGGAAAAAATGGAACTGACACAGGAAGAATACGCCCGCGCCTTTGGCGTGGAGGACGATATGCCCGCTCCGGAGACGGATACCGACACCGCTGATACGCAGGAGACCGGACAGGAGCCTGACGGCGCACCCGGAACACCCTGCGCGGACAGTGCGGACGGCGCGGAGACCGATCCCGCCCCAGCGGAGGATACCGCGCAGGATCCGGATACACGCCGCCGTCAGGCCTACGGACGCCGCCGGCGGGAGGATGAAGCCCGGCGACAAGCAACAGAGGCCGCGACACAGGCCCGCATCGATCAGATCTATGCGGACATGTTCCAAGGGCAGAACAATCCCTACACCGGCCAGCCCATCCGCAGCGAGGCGGACTACCGGGCCTATCAGGACGCTGACAGGCAGGCAAAGCGCACCGCGCAGCTGCAGCAGGCCGGTATCGACCCCGACGCTGTGCGGGGACTGGTGGACGAGGCGGTCAGGCCCCTGCGGGCACAGATGCAGCGGCAGGAGCTGGCGGCCATCCAAGAGCAGGCACGCAGCGTGGACAGCCGGGCGCAGGAGACCATCCGGCAGGGTGTGGAGAGCATCCGGCAGTTGTACGGCGCGGAGGTGGGCAGTCTGGAGGACATTGCCGCCATGCCAACAGGGCCGCAGTTCAACGCCTACGTTCAGAAGGGCCTGAGCCTTGAGGAGGCCTACTATCTGGCCAACCGGAAGGACATTGACGCCCGGCGGCTGAGCGCTGCCCGTCAGGCCGGTATCAACCGGGCCAGCGGCAAGGGCCATCTGGCCGGGATGCCTGCGGCGGCAGGGGAGGCCCCCTATCAGCCCACGGCGGAGGAGAAGGCGGCGTACCGTGAGTTCCTGCCGGACGCCACCGACGCGGAGATCGCAGCTGCATACGGGGCGTACCGAAAGTAATGACAAAAGTAATGACAAAAGTAATGACATTTGAAAGGAGCTGGAAAGCAGCATGTTTGCACTAAGCAAGATGAAGGTGGGCCTGACGCCCCCTATCGAGTATAAGCCTGCCACCGCCGACGAGAGCTACGTCGTGGGCGAAGCGCTGAAGGTGGCCAGCGGCGCGGTGACCAAGTGCACCGGCGCGACGAAGCCCGCCTATGTGTGCGTGGGCCCGGCCAACGCGGCAGGGGAGGTGCCCTGCGTGGCGGTGCAGGACTACATGGAGTTCGAGACCACGCTGGGCGTGGCTCCGACGGAGAGCGCCACCGTTGCCGTGGGCAACAAGGTGACCATCCACACGGACGGCGCGTCTGTCACCGCGACCACCACCAGCGGCGTGGCCGAGGTGCTGGCCATCGACGGCCAGACCGTGGGCAGCCGTGTTGTGGTGCGATTCTAAGAAAGGAGATTATGAGACATGAGTGGTTATGTGACCGTATCCATCGGCTCCGGTCTGGTGGATTCTATCTACGGCAACTGTCAGGTGCCGCTGAAAAGCTATCTGGAAAAGCGGGGTGAGGCCTTCGAGCGGGAGAGCCTGCTGAAGTATCTGTTCCGCATGGAGAGCAGCCGCCATTTCGCGGAGCATTATACCGGCGAAACGGCCATGGATGATTTTGAGCCCGTGGGCGAGGGCGGCGCCTATCCCCACACCGGCTTTCAGGAGAGCTATGGCCGCGACATCGTGAATGAGACCTTCAAGCAGTCCTTCGCGGTGACCAAGGAGCTGGTGGAGGATGCCATGATCGGCACCATGAAGAAGCGGGCCAACAAGCTGATCACCGCCTATGGCCGTACCCGCGAGATGCTGGGCCGTACACTATACGCCGGCGGCCTGTATGGTACGCAGGTCGATTTCAAAGGCAAGAAATTCTCTTGCCACAGTGCCGACGGCCTGAGCCTGTTCAACAAGGAGCACCCCAACAAGGTGACCGGCGAGAAGCAGAGTAACCTGTATAAGGGCGCGTTTTCTGCAACGATTCTGAGCAAGATCGAGACTGAGATGCAGAATTATACGGGTGACAACGGCGAGCTGCTGGCGGTGGCTCCCGACACCATCTGGATCCCCAACGACGAAGCGCTGAAGGACAAGGTGTTCAGCGCCATCGGCGCGGACAAGGAGCCCACCAGCGCCAACAACGCCTTTAACTACCAGTATGGCCGCTGGAACATCATCGTGGACCCGTATCTGACGTTGGCGCTGAAGAAGCTGGGCAAGAGCAGCGAGAAGCCCTTCTTCCTGCTGGACAGCAAGTTCATGGATGTCAACGACTGTGCCATCTTCCAAGACCGCGTGAAGCTGGAGGTTCGTTCCGTTCTGGACGAGAGCAACGACAACAACATGTGGAAGGGCCGCGCCCGCTTCTCTGCCGGTTTTGTGGACTGGCGCGGTGTCGCGGTCGGCAACATCAGCACCGGCACCGACCTGAGCTGAGTACATAGCGCGACGTAAAAAGGCCCGGTTCCACGACTGGGCCTTTTTTGAAGGGTGAAAGGAGGCAAAATCCAATGACATGGGGCGATGTAAAGCTGATCGCCTTGCAAACCATGTTCTCCAACGAGGGCGCCGTCATCACGGTGGACGACATCAATCAGGAGTACATTAACGCCATGCCCGGCAAGGCCAACGAGGCCATGCAGCAGATCGCGGCGGTGGGGCGGCCCATCTTGAAGGATTGGCACGTCAGGATCGCCGACGGCGCGGCCGAGACGGAGACGGACGCAATGCTGACGCTTCCGGCGGTGGAAAAACGCTACAAGATCAGCCTGCGCCACTATCAGCCGCGGTTTCGCGCCATCGACCGGGGACAGGTGATGCTGGACGACGGCAACATCTACGACGTGGCGGAGGACTGGAGCCTTGAGGGCGACGACGTGCTGGTGATCCCCGGCAATGTGGAAGGGGAATACACCGTGTGGTATCAGGCCTATCCCCAGACCATCACCGCCCAGACGCCGGACGGGGAGGTCATCGACATGCTGCCCGACGCGGCGGCGCTGATCCCCCTGTATATCGCGGCGGAGCTCTACAAGGAGGACGAGCTGGCTATGGCAACCGTACTGCGCAACGAGTATGAGGACGGCTTGCAGAAGCTTCAGGCGGCGTGGCAGGCATCCGCCATGGGCATGCGGGCGGAGCGCGTCCGCAACACGACGGGGTGGTGGTAAGGGATGGCACAATTCAATGTACCCAGCGAGAGCCAGCGGTTCAGCGCCGTGGTGGAGACCTTCCGGGGCGTGGATCTGAACAACAGCCCCAGCAATGTGGATAAGTCCCGCTCTCCGGCGGCGCCCAACATGATACGGGATCAGGTGGGCAAGGTGCGCAAGCGGATGGGCTACACCACCAAGGCGACGGCCCCGGAGGGCGCGGCCATACACGGCGTGCATCACCTGATGGACGAGACGCTGATCCACGCGGGCAGCAAGCTCTACCGGCTGGTAAAGGCCGCGGACGGGACATGGAGCCTGACGGAGATCGGGGCCATGGCCAACAGCCGCAGCCGCAGCTTCGTGTTCGACCAGAAGCTCTATCTGCTGGACGGCACCACCTATCAGGTGTACGACGGCGAGACGCTGACGGCGGTGGCGGACAGCGCCGCCGTGCCCACCATCATCATTTCCCGGCGGCCCAACGGCGGCGGACAGTCCTATGAGGGGCTGAATCTGCTGGGGAAGAAGTGGACGGAGAGCTTTCTCGGCACGAAGGATGACAAAACCTATCAGCTGACCACCAAGGAGCTGAGCGACGATCCGGTGACGGCCAAGGTGCTGGACGCCAACGGCAACTGGGTGGACAAGGTGGAGAACACCGACTTCACCGTAGACCGGGCCAAGGGCACCGTTACCTTTACCACCGCGCCGGGAGAAAGCCCGGTGACCGGTCAGGACAATGTGCAGATCACCGCCTGCAAGGTGCGGGAGGGCTATCTGGACACCATCAACAAATGCACCATCGCGGCGGTGTACGGCGTGGGCGGCAGCACCGACCGGGTGTTCCTCAGCGGCAACGGCGACAAGCCGGGTATCGACTGGTACAGCAGCTTTGAGGATCCCGCGTTCTGGCCGGACACCAACTATACCAAGCTGGTGCGGGATGGCGGCGCGGTGACCGGCTACGCCGTACTGAGCAACACGCTGGCGGCCTTCATCAACGGGGCCAGCGACGAGCGGAACGTGGTGGTACGAGGCGGCACGCTGGACGAGGACGGCGACGCCCTGTTCCGCATCAGCAACACCATGATCGGGCAGGACGCGGTGGCCCCGGACACCTTCTGCCGCACCGATAAGGAGCCGCTTTTCCTGACGGATCGTGGAGTGTTCGCCATCACGGCGGAGGAGCTGACCGGCGAAAAGTACAGTCAGGAGCGCAGCTACTACATCGGCAGCGCCCTCCGGGCGGCGCAGGACAGGCAAAGCGCCTGCGCCTGCATCTACGGCGATTTCTACGCGCTGGCGCTGGACGGCACCATATACCTGCTGGATTTGCAGCAAAAGACCTATGAACGCAACAGCCCCTACAGCAGCTTTCAGTACGAGTGCTACTACTGGCCTGGCATCCCGGCCACGGTGCTGTTTTTGGACGGCGACGCCCTGTGCTTCGGCACGGCAGACGGAAAGCTGTGCCGCTTCGGCACCAATGTGGATGACGTGGGCGGCTATAACGACGACGGCGCGGCCATCGACGCCTACTGGGAGACCAGCGACTTTGACGGGAAGATCTTCTTCCACGTCAAGACCTTCACGGGTCTTGCGGTACGGCTGGCGGCGGCCACCAACACCGGCGTGGTAGTCTATGCGCAGGTGCGGGGCATCTGGAAAAAGGTGTATTCCAGCGGCGCGAAGGCCCGATACTTCGACGATAGCTTTGGCTATATCGATTTCAGCAAATTCACGTTTTCTACAGACCGGACGCCCCATACGCTGTTCGGAAAGATCAAGATCAAAAAGGCCGACAAGGCGCGTTTCAGGCTCCAGAACAACGTGCTGAACGAACCCTTCGGCCTGTACGCCTTCGGCTTGCAGTTCAAGGAGCCGGGCGGCAACTACAAGAGATAGCGAGGTGAAAGACCAATGGCAATTACAGACCTCAAGCTGAAAGACAGCGACATTGCGGCCAAGGGCGTGGTGGCCGCACCGACGGTGCTGAACGGCACGCCGGAGGAGAACAAGAGGGTGTTCGACCGGCTGATCCGGGAGGTTTTTCAGGGCGACTTCAACGGCCTGATCGACGCGCTGACCGCCGCCACCGGCGCGGGAGAGATCGGCGCGGCGGTGGAGGGACTGACGGGCGCCACCGTGCAGGCCATCCTGAACGCCATCAAGGCGGCGCTGGACGCCAAGGCATCCGACGCGGCCACCTCGGCGGCGCTGGAGGGCAAGGCCGACAAGCTGACCATCAGCTCCCACATCAAGGAGGTGGAGCTGGACAGAAGCACCGGCGTGTTCACCTTCACCCGGCAGAACGGGACGAAGATCACCATCGACACGGCTCTGGAAAAAGTGGCGGTGAACTTCGCTTATGACGCCGAGACCCAGAGCCTGGTGCTGACGCTGGCCGACGGCAGCACGGAGACGGTGAGCCTGGCGGCATTTATCACCACCACGGAGTTTGACGACAGCGACACGCTGGAATGGAGCGTGTCCGCCGACGGCAGCAAGGCCAAGGCCACCATCAAGGCGGGCAGCATCACCGACACCATGCTGTCCAGTGCGCTGAAAGGACTTCTGGCGGGCTATGTAAATAAGGCCGCACAGGCAGCCACAGCGGCTGCAGGCAGCGAGTCCTCGGCCCTGAGCTACAAGAACGCGGCAGAAGCGGCGGCCCAGGACGCGGACGGCAGCAAAAAGACGGTAGGCGACTACGCGACCGCCGCACAGCAGGCTGCGGACGATGCGAAAAGCAATGCCACGGCGGCGCTACAATCAGCAAATACCGCTGATACTGCATCCGCAAATGCGGAAGAAATGGAATCACGTTCAGCCGATAACGCGGAGAACGCAGAGGCGTGGGCGGTGGGCCAGCGCAACGGCGTGGACGTGGGCGCGGATGATCCCGCCTATCAGAAAAGCGCCAAGTACTGGGCGGAGCAGGCCGCCGGCGGGGGTACCGGCGGTGGCAGCGTGACGGACGAACAGGTCTCCAGCGCTGTGTCCACATGGCTCACCGCCCACCCGGAAGCTACTACCACGGTGCAGGATGGAAGTGTTTCTGCGAAAAAACTGGAGGGGTATCATGTAGCATGCAGGGACGTTCCGTGGACGCTATTTTTGGACGGATACAAGACAACTGCCGGAGCATCATCAGAGGAGCCTAGTTGTGCGATCTATTCTGTGAAGTTTGAAAGCGGAAAGACATACCTCATTTCCCCCCTCCCATATCCAAATAACACGAATGAGTTTGTGTCAGACCCAAGTACTGCCAATTTTGGCTACTACTTCGGCTACAGTGCGCTTCCCGATGTTGATGCGAACGTTGCATCCAATCGAGATCGGCTCTATGGCTACTTTGTCACAGGCCTCATCAACACTTTCGTGAAAAAAGCTATTAGCGAGGGCTACATAGAACTCGTGATTCCTGGGGATGTGCCTCGCACCGTGCCTTACTACTTTACGGTCAAGCAGGATTGTTTTCTGTTACGAGCAAGCACAAAACCCGCTACAGGCCAGCGTGTAAACAATTATCCGGTGGCAGAAGTGCTGCCCGGAATGAGCGACACCGGGAATGGCTTCTACGGCCAAGGCTGGTCTACGTTCAAAAAAGACCTTGGTAGCGGAAGTGCAACAGATAAGGGATATATACAACAAATTTTTGTTTCAAAGGTTGCAACGGCTGAAAAGCAACGCGCCTATGCGGCAATGTCCAGAGATGTCCCGCGTGATCGGACGCTGAACATCCAGTTTATCGGAGATTCCCTCACTTTCGCGGCGTCGGTCGGGTTGCAGAATGCATTTCGCAAATATGTATCCATGAATTTGCAAGCGCAGCAACTCACGCTATGCCAGAATGGAGTCTCGGTCACGACTGGAGGCGGCAGTTACGATTGGAACGGAAAGCAGAACTCTAGCGCAGACTACAATGCAGAGATGTCTGGCTATTCGGGTTTAGCTCAAAAACTCGCAGAATATAGGTCAGACCTATCCCTTAGTGTCTGGTCAGACTCTGTAGACATTGTGGTCGTAGAACTTGGGACAAATGACCATTGGGAACAGTCTACGCTCGGCGTGCAGACCGATCTAACGGCAGACACGAATTTTTATGGCGCGGTTGAAAAAACGTTAACGCTTTTAGAGGAAACTTTCCCCCACGCCCAGATTCTATGGCTGCTGCCATTCAAAAACCAGCGGTGGAAGACCAGTACAATCAAACTAGTGGACTACCTGATAGCGCTAAAAGTCATCTGTCAGATGCACACGCGTTGCTGGGTTTTGGATTTAACCGACAAGTGGTTCTTGGACTATGATGACACCGACCTGCGCAGCTCCTTTTTCATTGATGGCGTCCATATCACTGGGGCTGCGCACAAATGTGTTGCAGAATCTATGATTGAAAAAATCCGCGAGATCGTCTCCGTTTGCGGCACTAGGCAAATTGAGACCGTCCATATAACCAATGCCAATGATAGTGTTTATGGCAGTTCTTCCACATAAAGGAGGTGCGGCAATGGATAACACTTGTGTATGCTGCGGGGCGGTGATCCCGGAAGGACGGATGGTCTGCCCCATCTGCGAAAAATACGAGCCGGAAGCGGCGGAAAGGGACAAGTAACATGTCATCGGAGATAATCATAGCGATTCTCAGCCTTGTGGGAACGCTGGTGGGGAGCTATTTCGCCAACCGCAAGAGTACCGCCCTGATCGCCTACCGGTTGGAGCAGCTGGAGGGCAAGGTCAACAAGCACAACAATCTCGTGGAGCGCACCTATAAGCTGGAGGAGCATCTGGCCGTGGTGGACGAGAGCATCAAGGTAGCCAATCACCGCATTGCGGATTTGGAAAGAGACGTACAAATTTTGGGACAGGGCTAAAAGCCCGGAAAGGAAAATCAACATGAACGAGACTATCAACACCATCGGAGTGGCCACCGTGGCCGCTATCATCGTGATCTGCTATCTGATCGGCATGATCGTCAAGGCAAGCCCGCTTCAGGACAAGTGGATCCCCATTGTCTGCGGCGTGTGCGGCGGCGTCATCGGCGCACTGGCGCTGCTGTGCGGCATGCCGGAATTCCCCGCACAGGACTACTTCACGGCCACCGCTGTTGGCATCATGTCCGGCCTGACCGCCACCGGCGTCAATCAGATCGGCAAGCAGCTGAGCAAGTAATATTCGTACATCGCCAAGGCCCCGGCCTCCCGCAATGGGGCTGGGGCCGCAGCGCCCCTAGGAAAGGAGACAAAGAAAATGGCACTGAGCAGCAATGATATCAAGAGCATGCAGAGCTGGTACGGCACCAAGGCCGACGGTATCTGGGGCAGCGGCTCCACCAAGGCGGCGGACGGCCGCAGCGAGATCAAGGCGTGGAGCTTCTATAACCAGAAGAAGGGCAGCTACAACAGCTATACCGATTACGTCAGCCGGAACGCCTCCGGCAGCACAGTAAGAAGCGACACCGGCACGGGCTCCTACGGCGGCACCCAGAGCAGCGCTACCGGCAGCGGTATCAATGCCAACACCATCAAGGAGATGCAGAAGTGGTACGGTACCGGCGCGGACGGCATCTGGGGCAAAAACTCCACCGCTGCGGCGGGCGGCAAGAACGTGAACGACGCTTACACGGAGTGGAGCAACAGCCGCCGCTATTACGGCAGCTATGCCGACTATCAGAACGCACAGAGGAACAATGCGTCCTCCGGCGGTACCCAGAGCAGCGGCACCGGTAGCGCCGGCAGCAGCGGCAGCAGCGGCAGCAGCGGGAGCATGTCCACGCCCGGCGGCAGCTACGCCTCGGACGACTACGGCTATTCCGGCGGCAGCTATGACTACACCGGCCCCATGAGCTACAGCGATTATCTCCAGCGGGTGGGCGGCGACGACTATCAGGCGGCGGTACAGCGGGCCATTGAAGCGCAGGTGCAGGCTGCCACCGACCAGTACAACAGCCAGATCAAGGACGCGGGGCAGGACTATGAGGAAGCCGCTCGCCGCGCCTACGTCAGCAAAATGATGAGCCAGCGGAACATGGATCAGGAGCTGGCAGCCAACGGCATTTACGGCGGCATGGCAGACAGCCAGCGGATCGCCACGGAGACCAACTATGAAAACGACCTGACCGACCTGACCACCCAGTATCAGAGCACCATTGCCGACTTGCAGCAGGCCATCACCAGCGCGAAGCTGGCGGGCGACGCGCAGGCGGCGGAGAGCATGGCCAGCTACCTCAGTCAGGTACAGGCCCAGTACGCCAGCTACCTGCAGAACGAGCGGGGCATCCAAGCGGAGATAGATATGTTCAACCGCCAGCTGGCCGCCCAGCAGGCACAGGCGGCGCAGTCGTATTCCTCCGGCGGCAGCGGCTACTCCTCCGGCGGTGGCGGGTACGACAACGGCGGCCTGACTGCGGCGCAGATCATGGAGATGCAGCGGGCCTACGGTGTAACGCCTGACGGAAGATGGGGTTCGCAGTCCATGGCAAAAGCAGGTGGAGCTACCGCGCTGGAGGCGTGGCAGGCGTATCAGGCTGAAAAACAATCCAGACTTATGGGCCTTGGACGCATAGCAGGAGGTGCTACGATGTCGGCGCTTCGCCAGTCGAGACTATAAGGAGAGGAGACCATCATGGGATACCGTTTTCTGGGCGATTACGAGCCGCAGAAGGGTAAGAAGAAAAACGGGGCGCAGACCGCGCCCCGTTCCGGCAATTCCGTAAATCCCTTCGCGGTGAATCAAAAAAAGCCGTCTGCGCAGGCCACAGGAGCCGCACAGACGGCGCAGAGCGTGCGCACCTCACGGGGGACTGCCCTAGGCGGCAGCGCCGTGACGCCCGTTCAAATGCTGAAACCGACGGCGCCGAAGCTGACGAAGGTCAGCACGCCGGTGCAGAAAACCACGCAGGTGCAGGGCCAGCAGCTGAAGCTGCCCAACATTCAGGCGTTCGGGGCGGGGGATTACTCGCGGGCGGGCAAGACCTTAGACCGCGCGGCAAAAGCTGTGAAGGCCGGTGCTCTGAACTCTGCCGCGGGGTTTACGGAGATCGCCGCGCAGTTTCACCCCACCACGGGCGAGCAGAGCATGGGACAGTTCTCAGGCTTCGGTGATCTGGGCCGCGCCGTACGGGAAAACCGGGAGAAGGGCACAGACATCAACGCAAGCATCCGGCAGCAGGAGGAACAGCGGCGGGCACAGCGAAAGCAGAGCCAGCAGAAGATGTTCGCCGCCGCCGACCGGCTGACGGAGAAGGGCCAGCAATACGAGCAGGAGGCCAAGCAGGGCTTGGGTACGGTGGGACAGTTTCTGGTGGACATGGGCGTGACCGGCACGCAGATGGCCGGAGACGCCATTGCCAACCTTGTACTGCCGGGCAGCGGCCTTGCCATGATGGGTATGCGCTCCTACGGTCAGGCGGCGGGTGAGGCCCGCAAAGCGGGCAAGAGCGAGCAGCAGCAATTTCTGGCCGGACTGAAAAACGCAGGCATCGAGGTTTTCACAGAGAAAATGTTCGGTGCGTTCTCGAAGGTATACGGCGGCGCCGCGGCGGATGAACTGATCGAAAAACTGGTAGGCAAAATGACCGGCAATGTGACCGGACAGGCGCTGCTGACATGGATGATAAACGGCGTCGGCGAAGGCGTGGAGGAAGTGACCAGCGACCTGCTGAACCCGCTGGCCGACCGCCTGATGGGGCTGGACGACGGGACAGGCCCCATCTGGTCGGTGGATGATCTGGCACAATGGGGCTATGACTTCCTGCTGGGCACTGCCATGGGCATAGTCGGCGGCGGCACACAGCTGGCGCGGGGCGTGCAGCAGGGCCGTGCACAGACGGCGGAGAGCCGCTATTATGACGACCTGCTGCGCAACGGACTGGGCAGCGCCGCCGCAGCGGAGAACGCCCGGAGGGCCAGCGCCGCCATGGGGCGCGTCATGCCCGCCAGAGACGGCCTGCGCCTGCCGCAGCTGACCACCTATGAGCAAAAGAGAATGGACACGTCATCTCCTACAGGAGGGCGTCATGCACCCAACATAGTCTTCAGAGACGACGTATCCATTTCTGATCCCAGTGTACCACAGGCGCAGGAGTCTGTCAACCGGCTAAAAATGCCGCAGCTGACGGATGAACAGGGCCGCACCTATGAGCAGCGTCAGGCGGCGGAGACGTTCAATAGCGAGACGAAAAGTGATGCGGTCGGTGTATTAAGTCTTTTGCGATCTAACATAAAAACACTGCATGAAATGCAGCCGGTAACGCGCGTGATCGGAAGTGAGGTGGAGCAGTCAGGCAAAGCAACGGATCGGGTATATAATTTCTTCCGAAGTATTGGCGGTAAAGTACGACGCGAAGGTTTTGGCGAAGTGCTTTTTTCAAAAAGCAGAGTGCGAAACAGCGTGGTAGGTCACGGAACCGGGGAAGCAAAAATCCAACTGGCGGCTGCTGTGCCGAGTGTAATAGAGCACGGCGCAGAAATCAATTATACCCCCAACTGGAAGGGCAGGGGCTATGATAGTTACGTTTTTGCGGCACCTGTGGACTACAATGGAGTGGAAACTTATGTTGTTGCTATTGTGACAAGGGACAATGCCAACAGGTATTACTTGCATGAAGCTTTGGATGGCGAAGGCAATCTGATATATAAAAAACCAGAAGGCTCAAATGTCGCCTCCGATAGCCCCACGGCAGAGCCGCAGAATACTATAGCTGACATTGAGCCTTCTATTGACACCACTATACCACAGGGACAGGAGGGTGTCAATACACAGGGTATGCAGAACGGCGGAGAATATGCGGCCAATAGGCTGCGTATGCCGCAGCTGACAGACGAACAGGGCCGCACCTATGAGGAGCGCGTGGCGTGGCAGCAGATACCGGAGACGCAGCGGGCCGCCTTTGACGAAGCACAGCGCATTGCCCAGCGGTTCGGGGCGCGGGTGGTGGTCAGCCAGCAGGAGGGCGTCAACGGCTCTTACCGCGACGGCGTGATTTCCCTGAATCCCTACGCCGTCAATCCGGTTCGGCAGACGCTGATCCACGAGCTGACCCACCACATGGAGCGTAGCGGCCTGTACGGCGAGTTCCGGGATATGGCGCTGCGGTATGTGGCAGAGAACATGGGCGCGGATGTGGACAGCGTGCGGCAGGCCGTCATAGCCGACTACGCCCGGAACGGCGTGGCGCTGGACGAGGACGGGGCCACCCGCGAGATCGTGGCCAAGTTCGCGGAGGAAAAGCTGTTCACCGACGAGACCACCGTCCGGCGGCTGCTGGCAGAGGACAGAAACCTGTTCCAGCGCATCTATGACTGGATCCGCGACATGGCGGGCAGGCTGACCGGCACCAGCGAGAAAAGCTTCCTGCGCAGCGCGGAAAGGCTCTATGCCAAGGCCCTGCGGGAGACGACGGCGGAGACCGGACGGGGGACGCAGATGCTGTTTGCCGGAGAGAATGCCAGAACGGCGAATATGCAGACGCTGAACCGTGCCCAAGCGCTTGAAGCCAGCGGCGCAGCGGCGGAGGATATCCGCAGGGAAACCGGCTGGTTCCGTGGCATGGACGGCAAATGGCGCTTCGAGATCGACGACAGCGCCATGCGGTATGACCGTCAGGGCGTGACCCAGAATCCGGATGTGCAGCGGAAGCGCCAGCTGGAGGAAAGGCTGCTGTACGGCCAGCTGACACAGGAAGAGACGAACGAGCTTCGCGCCCTTACGGAGATGACACAGGGCATACCCGGCCCGAGGACGCTCAGCGACTACATCCAGCATGACGCGCTGTTTGAAGCATACCCGGAGCTGCGGGACGCGGCGGTGGTATTCGAGGAGACCGAGCCGGGCGTCAACGGCTATTACAACGCCGGACAGAATACCATTGTGCTGGACAGCAAGCTGCGTGGAGCACCGGAGAGCACGCTGGTGCATGAAATTCAGCACGCTGTCCAGAGCACAGAGGGATTCGCGCGTGGCAGCACCCCGGAGTACTGGGCGGCAAGAGACTATGAAACCGGGGAAATTATACAAGCGCTGGAACAGGAGTACAATCAGGTTCTGCGCGGTCTGGACAGTAAAACGCTCAACAAGTATCTGCGGTATCAGGAGGTCAACCGGGTTATGGAGAATCTGGAAAGCGCAGAGGAGGGCACTCCGGCGGCAGAAAAATACGTTCAGCTTGACAGAATCTCCGACCAGCTTTACACGGAACTGTGGGATATCCCTGAATTTAAGAGACTGCTGGACTTGAAGCGGCAGATCGACACGCCGAGAGAGGTATATGATCGGTTCTATCGCAACACGGCGGGTGAAATCGAAGCGCGGGATGCGGAGGCCCGGCGCAACTACAGCGCAGAACAGCGCCGTCTGCGTATGCCGAATCTGGGCAATGCCAACACGGTGTTTGCGGGGGGTAATGGGACGGCGTATGACATCAATCCCTTCCGCCGTAAGGCGGCGCAGCTGTCGGCCATCCAGCAGAGCAATCCCTTTGACCCGTCGCTGGGCGCTCACACATGGATACGCAGCGAGGGCGATATCCTTACCTATCAGGAAGCCATCGACAACTTTGGCGGCGTGGACGATGTGACGCCGGACTTCCGGGCGCAGGACGTGCAGGCAGCGCTGGACAGCGGTTATATGACCGTATACAGCAGCTACCCCATTGAGCAGGGAACATTTGTCACGCCGTCCCGCATGGAAGCACAGAGCTACGCCGGAGAAGGCCGGGTATACAGCAAGCAGGTGCCGCTTAGTGATGTGGCGTGGCTGGACGAGGTACAGGGTCAGTATACCGGCCCCGTGGGACAGGAACAGTATTCCACCGGGCGCAGGCTGGATGATCTGGCCGGGAGCAGCGACTATCTGGACGCGCTGGCGCGGGACGAAAACATGTTCACCTCAGACGCCTATACCCTTGCGGATCGGCTGTATGACCTTCAGCTTCGGCGGGCCCAGCAGCAGGAAGCACCGCCCGAACGTCCGGCGGCGCAGGCAGCCCGCGAGGATCTGGACGAGATCGCCGAGCTGTTTACCGATCAGGGCAATTTCTTTGCCAGCAGGGAGGACCGCATCCGGGAGACGGAGAACATGGTCACGGATCACACCATCGAGGCCGGTAAGAGCAGGAAGGAGAAAGCCACGGAAGCGTGGAGCTATTTCTACCGGAAAATGGTGGACGCCGGACACAGTGTGGATAAGTTTGCCAAGGCGGCGGGAGATCCGTATCTCTATCAGATCTACAATCAGGCGCGGGCCTCCAGCTCAGCGGGCGTCAGCATGATTACGGACGCCCAGACCAACGTAAATGCACAGAAGGTGGGCGAGAGCCTGAACGGCGTATTCAGCCCCATCCGCGCCAAAGGTGAGGACTACTACCGCGCTTTCCAGCTTTACATGTTCGACCTGCACAACATTGACCGCATGAGCCTGTCACAAAACAAGGAAGCGGCGGTGCTGGAAGCGACGGCGGCGCTGAACGAGTTCGACGCCAACCACCCGGAAATGCGCACCAGTACAGAGGCACAGCTGGCCCGTATGACGGAGAGTTTAGACCCGGATGTGGCGGAGCTGGCCCGCGAGAGGATGCAGCTGCTGCGGAACATCAACAAGGCGGATGCCATCAAGGACAAGCCGGTGTTCTCCTTCGACGTGACGGCGGATGTAAGTCAGGAGCGGGCACGGCGTGCCGTGCAGGAGCACCCGGAGTTCGAGCAGTACCGCCAGCAGGTGCGGACGTACATTGATAACCTGATGCAGTACCGTGTGGACAGCGGCCTTATGACGCAGGCGGACGCCGACTATCTGAAACGGCTCTATCCCAACTATGTACCCACCATGCGAAAGGGCGGGGAGCAGGCGGGCAAGGGCCGTGACCGAAACGCCGTGCGCATCGGCAGGACGGTGGGCCGCGCAGAGGGTGGCACCGCCGATCTGGTGCCGCTGCACGAAGCGCTGGGCCGCCAGACCATGAAGGTGGTTCGGGAGGGCAGCAAGAACCGGTTCGGTCAACGGCTGCTGGATGACTTCGTGCGCGTGGGGGAAAACTCCCCGGCGGCCCGCTATGTGCAGGAAGCCCACGAATACGAGCATGAATTTACGCCGGACACGCTGGATGACATGAGCCAGGAGCAGCTGACGAAGGATAAGACGCTGACGGTATTCAAGGACGGCAAGCTGTGGGAGCTGACGGTGGACGATACCATGTTCGACGCGCTGAAAGCCCTGTCTCCGGATGCGGCGGAAAGCAACGCCGTGACGCGGACGATTCGGACGGCCAACAACCTGTTCAAGGCGCTGGTAACGGGCTACAATCCCACCTTTACCATCCGCAACACGGTGCGCGACCTTCAAACGGCGGGACTGTATACCAGAGACGCCGTGGCATTTGCCCGGAACTATCCCAAGGCGCTGGCGGAGATCAAGAACAACGGCGAGTATTGGCAGATGTATAAGGCGCTGGGCGGTTCCTTCTCCTCGGTGTTCGACTACAATACCGGCACGGTGAAGGAGCCGAAGGGCCGCACCGCCAAGCTGATGGCGAAAATTGAAGCGCTGAACATGGCCATGGAACAGGCGCCGCGTCTGGCGGAGTTCATGGGCGTAGTGGAGAAGGGCGGCACCAGCACCGAAAATCTGGCAGACGCCCTGTATGCCGCCGCCGATGTGACGGTGAACTTCGGACGATCCGGCACGCTGGGCAAGGTGCTGAACGCCAACTATGTGCCCTTCCTGAATCCCGGCATCCAAGGCTTTGATAAGCTGATCCGGCGGGTAACGGAGACGAAAGGCGGAAGAGAGTGGGCAAAGCTGGCCGTCAGAGCCGTGGCACTTGGCGTGGCTCCGACGCTGCTGAACGCGCTGCTGTATCACGATGACGACGAATGGGACGATCTGAGGGACAGCGACAAAGACACCAACTATCTGTTCAAGCTGGGCAACGGCACATGGTTGAAGATCCCCAAGGGCCGCGAGCTGTCGCTGCTGGGCATTACGGCAGACCGTATTGGAGACGTGCTCCGGGGCGATAACGTGGATCTGATCGCCACCATCAACACCATGGGCAATCAGGTGGCGCCGGCAAATCCGCTGACCAGCAACATTGCGTCGGCCCTGTTCGAGGCGCAGCTTTTCGACCCGTCCAGCCCCGGCCGCACATGGTACGGCGGCGATATCGAAAACCAGCGTCTGCAAAGCTACGCGCCGGGTCAGCGGTACGACAGCAGCACGGATATTTTCTCCAAGGCTGTGGGCGGTGCGCTGGGCATCTCGCCCAAGAAGCTGAACTATGTGCTGGATCAGTATTCCGGCGTGGTGGGTGACTTCCTGCTGCCGCTGCTGACGCCGCAGGCGGAGCGGGGAATGTTCTCCAAGGCCTTCACGGTAGACGCCGTGACCAGTAACCGGCTGAGCGGAGATTTCTATGACGAGTCGGACGCGCTGACCTATGCCAAGAACGGCGGCGACGAGACCGCCGCTGTGGTGAGCCGGTTCTGGAGCAAGCAGCAGTCCGCATGCAGCGACCTATATAAGCAGATCCGCGAGGTGGAAGCTTCCAACCTGTCCGACCGGGAGAAGCGCCAGAAAACCAGAGAGATGAAAGCACTGGTGAACGGCATCCAGAAGAACGCCATGGCGGTGGAGGATACCTACCGCGCGGCCGTGGAAAAGAATCTTCAGAAGGGCATGGACACAGACGACGCCTACCGTACAGCCAACAAGGACTGCTTCGGCGCGGAGTACGCCTTGCAGGTATACAGCAAGGACGTGTACGAAAAGGCCAAGAACGCCAAGAGCAACGGAGTCAGCTACGACGACTATTATACCTACTACTTCGGCACCAAGGGGCTGAAAGCCACGGATGACACCAGCGTGACCACCCAGAAATTTGCGTTCCTGCAAAGCTCCGGGATGGATCTTACCTCGCAGGCGGAGATCTATTTCGCGGACATGGCCAGCGACAAGGTACTCCAGACGCAGGCGCAACTGGAGATCTCCAGCGGGATCACGGCGGAGCAGTTCTATCAGTACAAGGTGGCCAGCAGCGGCATGACCAAGAAGGCGGAGAAGATGCAGGCCATCAACAGTCTGAATCTGACCTCCGCCCAGAAGGACGCCATCTATTATGCCGAAGGCTGGGCACAGAGCACCATCGGACAGGCTCCATGGCGCGGCGGTTACTCCGGCGGATATACCGCTTTCGGTTCCGGCGGCAATCCGTTCACGAGGGCACGGACGGGAAGCAATCCGTTCCTGCGTACATCCTCCGGCACGGCGAACACCGGCGGCGGCTATGAGCGGGCGCTGGCAGTGCTGCGGAGACGGCGAGGGCTGACCTCCTACACCGAAACGGGCAGTACGATCCCTACCGCTAGCAGTGGCTATGAACGTGCGCTTGCTGTGCTGAGAAAGCGGAGAATGGAGGTGAGCGGGTAAAAGCAACAGAGAGACCGAAAGGTCTCTCTGTTTGCTATTATGTTCAAAAGAGAAGTGCCATATTAACCAAAGGGATTAGGATGTCGTATATCGTGGCGAAGCTTTGACGTATTAAAAGCGGAAGAAACGCCGCACATATACTCGACATCTTCTTGAAGATACCTGTTGTACTCTTTGAGGTAGGTAATGGTGTTTTTGTAATTATTGATGGTCTGCTGTTTCGCGGTGATTTCAAGTTGAGCATCAGAAAGATCGCTGCTAAGTTGAGCGTTCGTGCTGGATTGTTCTGCGTTATAGAACACGGAACACGCCAGAGCAACGGCCAGAACAGCGATGATGATGGGTAGGCGGCGCTTCTTGGCAGGTGCTTGTGGCTGCGCTGGCGCTTCGGCCTGCGGATGGTATCCGCAGGCACAGACTTCGCCGGTGGGCAGGAGACAGCCACATGAAGGGCAAGTATTCCACGTTTCTGTGATGGAAAGCGGAGTATCAGGTTTTGCGGGTGCGGCTTGCGGCGCTGGTGAAGGCTCCGACGTTGGAGCAGAGACCTCTTCCGGCTCTGCCGAAGGTTGGGGGACAGTAGATTGTGCGGGAGGAGTGGCTGGAAATGTGGTTTTGCTTTTGGCGTCCATAAGCATACCACGCTTGCGGAGAATGACAAGGCCAACATTGTAAAAAACAAGGCCCCAAAGAATAGCGGGAGAAAATGAGCCACCGCTGACATCCGTTGAGGTACGCCAGTACTGAAAAGCAATAGCAATCACAGCCTCACCGATGAAACAGATAACGCCGTATTTCTTCTTTGACAGAGTTTTTTTCCAGAAGTTTGCGACTGTGAGGGGAATAACACAGTATACACCAACCGTAAGAATCAAGCTAAAAGCGATATCACCGAATGACATGACATTTTAACCTCCATGTTCGATATATCACCATCGTATACAAAAATGCGACGATTGTCAAACTCTTTTTGAAAAAGGGCTTGACTTTTGTGGCCCAATAGTATACTATAATTATGGGCCACAAAAAAGAGAGGTGATGAAATGTCTCCCAGAACAGGGCGGCCTACCAGCAATCCCAAAGGGACTTCACAGCACGTCAGGCTTGACGAACGTTGTCTTGAAGTTTTGGATGCGTATGCAAAGCAAGAGGGAATATCCCGTGCGGAAGCAATACGCCGTGGGATTTTGAAGCTGGAGCCGGATATAAAAAAATAACAGAAACGCCCTCCCGTCGAAAGTTGAGCGTTCCTGTTATCCGAACCAAGAGGTTTCCCTCAAGGTAAATCCATTCTACCACAGGGGAGACCTCCAGACAAGTAAAAATTTTGGAGGTTATTATGCAATTCATCAACTGTGTGGAAGTCTATCGGGATGATCTGGAATCCGAGGTCATGACATCGGAATGCGTGGGAAGTACGCTGCGCATTTTGTGGGAGGCGGCCAGCAAGACCGACAGCGACATCAGCGCCGACGTGAGCAACGTGTGCTGGATGCTGATGCAGACCATGGATGAGCACGCCATGACGCTGCGCAAGGCGGCAGACGGCAAGCTGACCGGGCCGAAGATGACCAAGGCCGGAGGTGCGGCATGAGCGAACTGATGGTATTCCAGAATCCGGAGTTCGGGGAGCTGCGTACCGCCGAGCGTGACGGCGAGACATGGTTTTGCTTGGCAGATATTTGCAGGCCGCTGGGGTTGAAAGCGTGCCATGTGCGCGGGAGACTGAAGGATGACGGTATCGTTACAACCGATACCGTCGATAGTGCAGGCAGAGCAAACCGCATGTTATACGTCAACGAGGGCAATCTCTACCGCGCCATCTTCCAGAGCCACAAACCGGAGGCGGAGCGGTTCACAGATTGGGTGACGGAGGAGGTGCTGCCCAGCATCCGCAAGACCGGCGGCTACACGAACAAGCCCATGACCATGGCGGAGAATCTGGCGGCACAGGCCCAGCTTCTGGTGGAGCAGGAAAAGCGGATCGCCCGGATCGAACAGCGGGTGGAGACAGCGCTGACGGCCATTGCCCGTCCGGCGGGCGATACATGGGTGGAGGACATGAAAACGGCCATCGCCGGGTACTGCAAGGCCACGGGCCTGACGGAGATCACCGGGCGGGGACGGCTGTATGAAATGCTGGACAGAGAAGCCAATTGCAGCACGGACGCACGGCTGACCCGTCTACGCAGCCGGAAGAAGGACGCGGGGGAACGCCGCAAGGACTACATGGCATTGACGAAGTTGGACGCTATCGCGCTGGACAAGAAGCTGCGGGTGGCCTTTGAGGGCATTGTGGCCCGTGAGACGGCGCGGGCGGCGAATAAGTGAGGATAACGAAAGCACCCGCTGGTCGGGTGCTTTCGTAGCTTATTGTCATTAGGGCCACCGTATTGACTGATGATGAGCGCGGCCAGCTTCGGGTTGGTGTTTTTGATCTTTACCGGATACTGTAATTTCTTTTCATAGACAAACATTACTCGTTCCCTCCTTCGTCCCAAGGCCACGGATCATCCAGCCAGCGGAAGGAGCCTTCCGTGATGTCGGTCTGAAACAGCGGACCGTGCATTTCTTCGTATCTTCTGCGGCCCTCCTGCCCAAGGCGGATATAGTTCCAGTACAGGGCCAGCGCCTCCTGATCGTCCCGATGGGTGGTCAGATAGAGACCCAACTCATCAATGGCAAAATCCAGCGCCATCAGCTCGGAAAGATGGGTGTTGGCGGCAGGAAAGCGGGTTTTCAGCTCACGGTGGAAGGGAAGATCCAGCCCCGGAAACAGCGTGCCCCGCTGTAAGGCTTCGCGGTTATCGTAGCGCTTGGGATTCATGTCCTGCATGGGGATATACGGGAAGGCCATCGGGGCACAGGTCCACGGCAGACTGCCGTTTTTCCCGCTGCATGCGGTCTCACTGACCGGCATGACGGTACGTTCTCTTTCGCCTGCGGCGGCAGGCGTGGCCGGCGTAAACGGCGCGGCCGGAGCAGCAGAGGGCTCCGGCGCGTCAGCGGCCGTTCTGCTGGCTAAGGTTTGTTCGATATACAACAAGGTGTTCCTCCTTTTATGATCGATCGGCCATAGATGGCTCATGCCAGTATATGCCGTGCCAGTCAAACTGGGGATTCCTTTTCCGGTCATTGTGTGATACAATGCATAGTAACGGCAAGGGCATCATAGATTGTCCCGAAAGGGGTGTTATGATGATCCTGCTGCTGCACCGAAAGCATGTGCTTTGCGCCGCTATGCTGCTGCTTCTCTCCATTACAGTGTTGTCATTGTCGCTGCGGCGTACCGCCGTCCCGGCCTTCTCCTATACCGAAATGGCAACCGATGAGATCATTGTGCTGGATGCGGGTCACGGCGGCTCTGACGGCGGCGCTGTATCGGCGGACGGTACGCCGGAGGATGATATCAATTTGGCCATTGTGCTGCGGCTGCGGGATCTTTTCGCACTGATGGGCCGGCAGACGGTGCTGACCCGGACAGGAGAGAACTCCTTGGCCGATCCGGACAGCGCAACGCTGCGTCAGGAGAAGGTCAGCGATACCAAAAACCGTGTGGCGCTGATCAACAGTGTGTCGAACGGACATCTCATCAGCATCCATCAGAATACGCTGCCCGGCCATCCGTCGGTACACGGTGCGCAGGTATTCTATGGCAAGGTGACAGACAGCGACGCGCGGGCCGCCGCGGTACAGCAGGCGCTGAACAGCGTCGTCAACGTGGGGAACGAAAAAACCGCCAAGCCCATCGGCAGTGACATTTACATTATGGCTCACGCGAACTGCCCGGCGATTCTGGTGGAGTGCGGCTTCCTCAGCAACAGTGCCGAGACAAGGCTGCTTTTATCGCCGGAGTACCAGACGAAATTGGCCGCCGCCATCTGCTGCGGCTATCTGCAATATCAATAGACAGGTGATACACAAATGAAGAAAACAACGACCTATTTCTGCACCGAGTGCGGCAGCGAAAGCCCCAAGTGGGCGGGGAAATGCCCTGTCTGTGGTGCGTGGAACTGCATGGTAGAGCAGAAGGCGGAAAAACCCAAGGGCAGCGGAAAGCTTTCTTCCGCCCCACGATTTGTGAAGGCATATCCGATCACAGCGCTGGAGTCGGAGGACGAGATCCGGTTTTCCACAGGAATGGGGGAACTGGATCGGGTGCTGGGCGGCGGCGCGGTAAAAGGCTCGCTGGTGCTGGTGGGCGGTGCGCCCGGTATCGGTAAGTCTACGCTGATGCTGCAAATTTGTCAGACGTTGGGTCAGTCGTGGCGGGTGCTGTATGTGTCCGGAGAGGAATCCACCCGCCAGCTGAAGATGCGGGCCAAGCGCCTGCAGGTGGATACGGAAAACCTTCTGGTGCTGTCAGAGACGCAGCTGGGCGACGTGCTGGGCTGCGTGGAGCAGGAAAAGCCGGACGTGCTGATCGTTGACTCCATCCAGACACTGTATAACGAGGACAGCGACGGCATCCCCGGCGGTATCGGACAGGTAAAGCAATGCACCTTAACACTGATGCAGCTGGCGAAAAGCCAGAATATCACGGTGTTTGTGATCGGCCACGTCAATAAAGAGGGCGCTATCGCCGGGCCGAAGGTGCTGGAGCATATGGTGGACTGCGTGCTGTACTTTGAGGGCGACCAGCATATGACCTACCGCATCCTGAGGGCGGCGAAGAACCGCTTCGGCACCACCAATGAGATCGGCGTATTTGAGATGATGGATCGTGGATTGAAGGAAGTGGAGAATCCCTCCGAGATGCTGCTGTCCGGACGGCCCACCGACGCGCCGGGCACCTGCGTGACCTGCGCCATGGAAGGCGCGCGGCCGGTGCTGGCGGAGGTGCAGGCGCTGGTGGCGCCTGCGGCGGGAACAAAGCCTCTGCGCTCCAGCAACGGCTTCGACTACAACCGTGCCTCCATGCTGCTGGCGGTGCTGGAAAAGCGGGGCGGCCTGAAGGTCAGCCAGTGCGATACCTATCTGAATATCATCGGCGGCCTGACGCTGGAGGAACCGGCGGCGGATCTGGCGGCGGTGGTGGCCATTGCCTCCAGCTATCTGGACAAGGCCGTGCCGGACGACATGGCAGCGGTAGGGGAGATCGGTCTTTCCGGCGAGGTACGCAGCATCAATCATCTGGAGCAGCGGCTTTCTGAGGTGCACCGTCTCGGCTTTACCAAGTGCATGATCCCCGCCCACCGTGCAGGCGAGCTGAAACCGTTGCCGGGACTGACGCTTCTGCCGGTAGAGAACATCGGACAGGCCCTGCGGCTGCTGGCGCAGGGAAAATGAATGCACCGGAGAACGACTTATGAAGTATTGCATAAAGGATCAGCTGTCACCATTTGAATTTCATGATGCGGAGCTTTCCCTGCTGAGCTTCGACGGCAATACGCTGCGTCTTTCTGTACGGTTTCTGAATGTGCACAAGGGTATCCCGGAAAATCCCTATGATACGGATATGGAGATCGAATCCGCGGTAATGACTTTCCAAGGATTCCAGATGCATTCTTACACACGATTCGACGATAACAATGAGGCGATCTGGTTGTATGATGACGCGCTGCATGACAGGCTGAACACGGAGGGGATCACCCTCTTGACCGAAGCCGCGACGGATGCGTTTCTGACCAGCCTGCGGGAAGGAATTACCGTGTTAGACCATGACCTCAGTGGGGAAAACAACCAACTCTGCTTAGGAGGCATGTCCGGCATGGACCCGTTTTTTGAGGTGGGGTTTGCCTTTTGCCATGTGCTGATAGCGTGGGACGTATTTGCTCGAAAGGCGTGGTATGAGCAGATCCGGCAGTATACCTACGATGAACCTGAAACGTTGAGAGAAAAATAATAGATTATTCTATAAGGAGGAGCCCGGTACGCCATACCGGACTCCTCCTTATCCTTTGCCAAGTGCATATTTCGCGGGGTGCCGCGCATATAGTGGACGCAGGAGGTGTTGTCCCATGACGAAAGGAAAACGTGTGCAGTCCACCCGTCTGCCGCCTGCCCCGCCGCGTTCCAGACGGCCCGCCGCCAGTGGAAAGCCCGGCAAGCGGCAGCAGTCTGCCAGATCCGGAAGCCCACGGCGGATGATACAGCTGTTGGCCAGCGCCGCCATTCTGCTTGCAGTGGTGCTGGTGAAGTTCACCATGCCGGACGTGGCACAGCAATACGGCGGCGAGGTGCTGCGCCTGATGGGGGAGGACACCGATTTTGTGTCAGCCTTCTCCTCGGCGGGACGTGCCATCGGCGGTGATGATCTGGCCGATGCCATCAACGACGCCTGCGTGGCGGTGTTCGGCTCCCAGACAGCGCAGGTCAGTCACGAGCTGGACCGCAACGCCGTCGTCTATGGCGACGGCACCACGCCGGAGATCGTGAACATGCTCCAGCAGGTGCTGGGTTTTGACTATCAGAAGCCGGTGGAGGGTACGATGACCTCTGCCTTCGGCTTCCGCGACCATCCCGTGGAGGGTACGGAGCGGTTCCATTACGGCATGGACATCGGCTGTGAAAAAGGGGAGATCATCCGCGCCTTTGCCGACGGCACCGTTACCGCCATTGCGGAGAGCACAGATCTGGGGAAGTATATCATCGTGACCCACGCGGGCGGCTATACCACCCTGTATGCCCATTGCAGCCGCATCAACGCCTCGTCGGGCCAGTCTGTCCGAATGGGTGACCCCATTGCAGAGGTAGGCGATACCGGAGACGCCACCGGCTATCACCTGCATTTCGAGCTGCACCAGAACAATATTTATCTGAATCCGGTCTACTATGTCACATAACACACCTGTCAGGATTCATGTTTCGCCGTCGGCGCCGCTTTTGCTGGCACTGTTTGTGATGCTGTCCTCGCCGCTGCTGCTTTCGGCGCTGCTGCTGGCGGCGCTTTGCCATGAGCTGGGGCACTATGGGATGCTGCGGCGGCTGCGGGCGCGGATCAGCGCGGTCCGTATTACGGCGCTGGGCGCGGAGATGCAGGTGGCGGGACGGCTCTCCTACGGCGGTGAGCTGCTGGCGGCAGCCGCCGGACCTGTGACGAACCTTCTGCTGGCACTGCCGCTGGCCTATGGCGGGCGGCTGTGGGAGGTGCTGTACCTGTTTGCCGGAGCGCAGCTGGTACTGGGGGTATTCAATCTGCTGCCCATCCTTCCGCTGGACGGCGGCAGCGTTCTGTGGAACCTTCTGGCGTGGCTGACGGAGCCGTACACCGCCGACCGGGTCACCGGTATCATCAGCTTCGGTATGGCGGCGCTGCTGACGCTGGCGGCGGCCGCGGCGCTGCGGAAGGGAGGAAGCCCCTTCCTGCTGCTGGCATCGGCGGCGCTGCTATGGCATACCATCGCAGCAAATAGGGGTTGCCAAACCGCCGCAAAGAAGGTAAAATAAGACGATATTCAAGTATACGACAGGAGAACGACTGTGGATAAAAAGCTGGAACGCATCCTGCCACGGGTGCAGAAGCCTGCCCGCTATGTGGGCGGCGAATATAACGCGGTCATCAAGGATAAGGCGCAGGTGGATACCCGTATCGCCTTCTGCTTCCCGGATACCTATGAGATCGGCATGTCCAATCTGGGCATGCGGATCCTGTACGGCGTCATGAACAACATGGACGGCGTGTGGTGCGAGCGGGTCTTTGCCCCATGGGGCGACATGGAGGAGGAAATGCGTAAGGCGGGTATGTCCCTCTTTGCGCTGGAATCCGGCGATCCCATTACGAATTTCGATATCGTGGCCTTTTCCGTAGGCTATGAGATGGCCTTTACTGCCATTCTCAACATGCTGGATCTGGCGGGGATCCCCCTGCGCAGCGCCCAGCGCGATGGCCTGACCCCGCTGGTGATCGCCGGCGGCACCGCCATGTATAACGCTGAGCCGATCGCCGATTTTATCGACCTTGTCAGTCTGGGTGAGGGCGAGGACATCACCGTGGAGCTGGTGGAGCTGCACCGCAGGGCGCGGCGCGAGGGCTGGAGCAAGGCGGAATTCCTCCGTGCCGCCTCTCAGCTGGACGGCATTTATGTACCCAGCCTGTACGACATTTCCTACCACGACGACGGCACGGTAAGTGCCATCACGCCCCGTGACGGCGCGCCCGCTGTGGTGACCAAGCGCATTGTCCGTGACATGGACAAGGCGTATTTCCCGGTGAATACCATCGTGCCCAGCACAGAGATCGTGCAGGATCGCGTGATGCTGGAGCTGTTCCGGGGCTGCATCCGGGGCTGCCGCTTCTGTCAGGCGGGCTATGTGTACCGCCCTGTCCGCAACCGCAGCCGCGACCTGTGCGCACAGTACTGTCTGGATTCCTGCAACGATTCCGGCTATCAGGAGGTAACACTGTCCTCCCTCAGCACCAGTGACTATCCGCCGCTGACCGACCTGTGCGACCAGCTGGAGCCCTTCTGCGAGAGCCGCCATGTGAACCTGTCGCTGCCCAGTCTGCGTGCGGACAACTTCTCCATGGCGCTGATGCAGCGGCTGGCCAAGGGCCGTAAGACCGGCCTGACCTTCGCGCCGGAGGCGGGCACCCAGCGGCTGCGGGACGTCATCAACAAGAACGTGACGCTGGAGGAGCTGCTGAACTCCTGCCATACCGCCTTTGCCGGCGGCTACAACGCGGTGAAGCTGTACTTCATGCTGGGCCTTCCCACCGAGACGGACGAGGATGTGCTGGGCATTGCCGATGTGGCGGCCCGCGTCATGCACGCCTGGCGGGAGAGCGCTCCCAACAAGCAGCGGGGCGTTCGCATCACTGTGTCCACCTCCTATTTTGTCCCTAAGCCCCACACGGCCTTCCAGTGGGAGCCCCAGATCACCCGTGAGGAATACGAGCGCCGGGTGCAGCTGCTGCGGGAGAATATGACCACCAAGACCGTTACCTATAACTGGCACGACGGGCAGACCTCCTTCATCGAGGCGGTGCTGGCCCGGGGCGACCGCCGTCTGGGCAAGGTGCTGGAGACCATATGGCGTAAAGGTGGACACCTTGACGCATGGGAGGAGTATTTCTCTCTGGAGCGCTGGATGGAGGCCTTTGACGAGTGCGACGTTGACCCGGCGTTTTACGCCTATCGCCGCCGGGAAAAGGACGAGATCATGCCTTGGGACATGATCTCCAGCGGCGTCACCAAGGAGTATCTGTGGCGTGAGCACGAAAACGCCGTGGCGGGCGTTACCACGCCGGACTGCCGTACCCGATGCAACGGCTGCGGCGCCAACAAGCTGGTAGGAGGGAAGTGCGATGTCTAAGTTGAGACTGCTGTTCGTCAAGGAGGCGCAGGCATCCTATATTTCCCACCTTGACCTGATGCGCACCTTCCAGCGGTGTTTTCCCCGCACGGAGCTGGACATCAAGCATACGCAGGGCTACCACCCCCATCCCATCATCTCCATTGTCCTGCCGCTGCCGGTGGGACAGAGCAGCGACTGTGAGCTGCTGGACTTCGAGGTGACGCAGGACAGCGACGGCAGCGGCATCGCGGAGAAGCTGAATACCGGCATGCCCACCGGCATCCGGGTGCTGGACTGCTATGAGGCCAAGCGTCCCATACGCGAGCTGGACAGCCTGCGGGCAGACGTGACGCTGGAATACGATGCCGGTGTGCCGGAAGGTGCGGCGGAGCGCCTGCGGGAGCTGCTGGCGCGTAATACGCTGGTGATCCAGAAGCGCACCAAGCGCAAGGAGCTTGCGGATGTGGACATCGCGCCCATGATCCGCAAGGCGGACGTGACGGCGGACGAGCATAACGTGTTCATCGATATCACTGTTCAGGCCCAGAACCCCGGCCTGAATCCCCAACTCATCGAAAAGGCCATCGCGGCGTATCTTCCGGAGCTGACGCCGGACTTCGTCCGTGTGCGCCGACGTCGGCTTCTGGATGCAAACGGGCAGGATTTTCGATGATTTTTCCGAAAACGAGAAAATAATGCTTGCATTTGTGGGATTTATATGATATTCTATTATGGCGTGAAAAGGGCGGTCCTCTGTCGCCGGTGCAAAATGCACCCTAAGAATGGCGTTATGAACACCTATAAATACAGGAGGAAAAATCCATGGATCTCATCAAAGCATTGAACGAAAAGCAGCTGAAAGAAGTGCCTCAGGTGCAGGTGGGCGATACCGTCCGCGTGCATGTGAAGGTCAAGGAAGGCTCCCGCGAGCGTATTCAGGTTTTCGAGGGCACCGTTATTGCCAAGAAGCATGGCGGCATCGAGGAGACCATCACCGTCCGCCGTATCTCCTACGG
>ENA-UOJG01000378-UOJG01000378.1-human-gut-metagenome-genome-assembly--contig:-C47-NODE-378-length-64176-cov-11.816285_pt1 | contig 64176 bp, 59 predicted proteins | sample MGYA00242340_ERZ723887 | MGnify/ENA metagenome assembly ERZ723887 | reverse complement strand
TTTACAAGGTGCACGCTCCAACCGCGGAACAGGTGTTATCTTAGCACGTACCTTACCGTTTGTCAACAGTTTTTTCCAAACTTTTCGTTTTTTCTTCAAATTCCTTTTGAGGCAGCAAGAAACGAACAACAGGAGAGGCCGCTCCCCCGCCCTCTCCTGTTGCTTTTCCACAGCACCGGTGTCTGTTTCTGCATCAATGCTTTTCAGTCTGCATTGTACTTTGCGTCAAAGCCGCCCGGAAAACTCTCTGCATACAGCGGATCGTCCCATACAGCGCGCAGACCTGTCTCCAGTTCCGCCGCCTGTTCGGGCGTGAGCGCGGCAAACGCTTTGCGCAGTTCTGCGCCCGGGCGGGCGTAGATCATATTGGGGAGCCGCCACTCATGCGACTCGCCCGCCGACAAAAACCAGCAGTCTATGAGCTGTGCCGCCGTTGCATCGTTCTGCGCGGAGTCCCAACTGCTGCCGATGTACGGCAGCCAGATTCCACCGCCGCCCGTCCATGTACCGGCAACGTACCAGTTTCCCGCTTCATCCCGGCATGCGTCTGCAGCCATACCCCAGCTGAAATAATCGCCGTACTCGCCTTCACCCGTCGGCTCGTTCATGCCGCTGCCGGCCTCCCATTGATAGCGCTGCGAGGACTCCGGGTCATCAAAGCGCATCATCACACCAAAGCCAAAGCAGAAGTTTGGGTAGTCCGTTCCGTAATACGCGTCGAACACGCGCTCCTTCACCGGCGATGCCGCGTCATCCGGTTTCCTGCTGAACCAGCGCGGCGCGGCGTTCAGACCGGCGGCGAACTGCGCGCAGAACTCGTTTGCGATATTCTCGTAGTCCGTCTCTGTGCCGGGAACATGCAGGTCGTACAGCTTTTCCGCCACCGCTTCCTGCGCATAGCCGAACAGGAGCTGTGCCGCGTGCGCCGTATTGCTTTTATAATAGGTAGTCTCGCCGTTTTGCGTCAGCCGCAGCACGTTGCCGCCCGGATGCTCGTACTCCGCATCTGTTTTTATCGCTCCCCAAGGCGGAATGAACGCGATCGCATCTTTCCCATAAGAAATCTCCGCAACGACCCCGTTGCGGCAATCGTCCCAGTCCTGCTCCGCCGCCGCATACCACGGCTCGTCGCCGTACATCGACGGTTCACTCAGCGCATATACAGGCGAATTGCCATAGCCCTGCTCGTCTGCACCGCGTGGGCAGTCGTATTCATCCACGCGCCCGCCGCCCTGTTCGTCCGTCACACGGATGTGATAAGTACCCGTTTCCTCCGCGCCGCCGAAGATGGCCTCGCAGCATTGCAGGATCGCCTCCCGCGCTTGCGGGTCGTTTTCTTCGGTATTCTCCTCTTTTTCCTGCGCGCAGCCGCCGAGAGAAAGCAGCGCCAGCGCTGTCAGTGTGATGAGCCAGATACAGCTCGTTGCCTTTTTCATTGCACTTTCCTCCAAATCAAACGGTTTAGAAGGGGCTCTATATTTTCTCAGACGTTCAGCGCGGCAATTTTGTTCCCACTTTCAATAATATTATATACAGCAAAAGAAAGCAAGAAAGGAACGGCTCAATTTCGCCGTCCCCTTCTTCTGATTTTCCCTTGTCAGCCTTTTCTTGCAGTGCTATACTATGTGATATATACCCATCAGAAGCCGAACAGCATGGAGCGCTTGATCTCCGCGAGCGAATGCGCGCCGCACATACGCATCGTATCAGCAAGCTCGGCTTTCAATTTCTGCACATAGAGCTGCACGCCTTCTTCTTCGCCGCCGTACACGGCAGTAACGAAGGGACGGCCAATGAGCACCGCGTCCGCGCCGAGCGCCAGCGCTTTGAACATGTCCATGCCGCCGCGGATCGCGCCATCGACCAAAATCGTCATCTTGCCGCCGACCGCATCAACGATCTCCGGCAGCACCTCCGCCGTGGCGGGGCAGTGGTCGAGCACGCGGCCGCCGTGGTTCGAGACAACGATGCCGCTCGCGCCCGCCTCCAGCGCCTTTTCCGCGCCGCGGGCGGTCATAATGCCCTTCAGAATGAACGGGCGCTGCGCCCAGGAGACGATCTGCTTTAACTCCTCCACGCTCTTGCTGCCCGCAGGAGGCGTCAGCCCCTGCAAAAACGGCAGGCCCGCCGCGTCGATATCCATCGCGATGGCGAAGGGCTCGGCTTCCTGCACGAGTGCGAACTTCTCGCGGATCGTATCCATGTCCCAGGGCTTGATGGTCGGGACGCCGCAGCCGCCATTGCCCTTGAGCGCCGCAGCCGCACCCTCGACCACCTTCGGGTCGGTGCCGTCGCCGGTAAAGGCGAGAATGCCCGCGTTTGCGCACGCGCGGATGAGGACATCATTATAAGTAAGGTCATCGTACTTGTCGCCGTAGTGCAGGCGCATCGCACCAATGGGCGCGGCGAAGGCCGGAATTTCAAATGTTCGGTCAAAGAGCGTATAGGACGTATCGACCGGCATGTTCTCGCAGATCGTATCCATGTTGACGCAGATCTCACGCCACTTTTCTGCGTTGCGGATAAAGCCCGTGCCCTCGCCCTTGGCGCCGGGGCCGGGCATCGTGTTGCGGCAGACCTTGCCGTTGCAGTCATTGCACGCCTTGCAGTAAGGGCCGATGCAGGTCCTTGCGTTTTCCAGCACTTGCTGATAAGTCATGTTGGTTCCCCCTTCGGAAATGAGTTTGCTTGCCAATATCGTGTCGATCCGACGCGATATCGCCTATATTTTATCCCGTCCTGCCGAAAAAGCAAGACCCAAAGGAGCTATTTATGAATACCGTTCACACACTGAGAGAATATGTCGATGCGCTGCGCGACGCGGGCATTCTGGTCGAAAGCACCGTGAGCGACGAGCTCGCCGCGCGTGAGATCCACTGCCTCACCTACGATACGCGCGCACTGAGCGAGGACGCGCTTTTCATCTGCAAGGGCGCACACTTCAAGGAAGAGTACCTGTGCGACGCACTCTCGCGCGGCGCCGTTGCCTACGTGGCGGAGGAAAAGCATAATGTGGACGCGCCCTGTATTCTCGTCAGCGACATTCGCTATTCCCTCGTTGTGCTCGGGCAGCTCTTTTATGACCATGTGACGGACAAGCTCACGAGCATCGGCATCACGGGCACAAAGGGCAAGAGCACCACAGCCTACTACGTGCGCTACATCTTAAATGACTGGCTGCGCGCACAGTCCATGCCCGAGTGCGCCATTCTTTCTTCCATCGACAACTACGACGGCAAAGTAAGCGAGGAATCCCACATCACCACACCTGAGGTGCTCGAGCTCTACCAGCACTTTGAAAACGCCTATGAAAGCGGCATTTCACATCTTGTGATGGAGGCTTCGTCCCAGGCGCTCAAATACGGCCGCGTGCGCGGCATCATGTTTGACGTCGGCGCATTTTTGAACATCGGCAGCGACCACATCAGCCCCATCGAGCACCCCGACTTTGAAGATTATTTCACCGCCAAGCTTAAAATTTTCGATTCCTGCCGTTTTGGCTGTGTCAATACCGACGCAAAACACGCCGAGCGCGTCATCGAATACGCCAAGGGTCGCTGCAACCTCATCACGTTCGGCTCGCATGAGAGCGACACCGTCTCCTGCCGGCATGTGGAAAAACGCAGCGACGGACTCTATTTTACGGTTGTTTCGCCAAAGTACAACGGTGAATTCTCCATCACCATGCCCGGTCTTTTCAACATTTCCAATGCCCTCGCCGCCATGGCGATCTGCATGGCGCTTGATGTGCCGGAAGAATATGTGCGCTCAGGCCTTCGCAAGGCGCGCGCCGCAGGCCGCATGCAGATCTACGAAAGCCGCGACAAAAACGTCGCCGTCATCGTCGACTACGCGCACAACCGCATGAGCTTTGACGCGCTCTACCGTTCAACGAAGATCGAATACCCCGGCCGCCAGATGATCTCCATCTTCGGCTGCCCCGGCTCCCACGCACTCCAGCGCAGGAAAGACTTAGGCGAACTGAGCGGAGAGAACTGCGACTTCGTCTTTATCACCGAGGAGGACTCCGGCGAGGAGCCGTTCGCGCAGATCGCCGCCGACATTGAAAAGCACGTGGCCTGCCCGCACCTTGTACTGGAAGAGCGCAGCGAGTGCATCCGCCGCGCGATTTTGGACGGCAAGGACGCTCGCGTTATTCTCTTGACCGGCAAGGGCGAGGAGACGACGATGAAGCGCGGCAGCGCCTACGTTCCCTCCCCCTCCGATGTGGAGCTGACGCAAAAATACCTTGCTGAGTACGACGCCGCGCACCCCGCAGCGCCCCGGAGCAGCGGCAAGAAGTCAAAAAAGGATTTCCTGCCCATCATCCTCGGCAGCGATGAAAACGCCTACGGCACGGCGCGCCTCTTCCGCGAAGCCTACGGCGTCACACCGCTGCTGCTGTGCACGCAGCAGCTTGTGCCCACGCGCCACTCGCACCTGTTTCTCTGCCGCATCATCCCGGATTTTGAGCGCGAGGAGGTTTTCCCCGACGCGCTGCTCGAGGTTTTGAAGCAGTGCGCGCAGGACTATGAAAAGCTGCTCGTTATCCCCTGCTCGGACTATTATACGAGCCTTCTCTGTCGCCACTACGACCACTTTGAGGGCTTGATCGCGAACCGCTTCATCTCCGAAGAGCTTCTTGAGACCTTCGACACGAAGGACAAGTTCTACGCCCTCTGCGAGCAGTACGGCATGGACTATCCCAAGACCGTCGTCGCCTCTCCCGAGGAGCGTGAGAGCGTCGCCGAGCGGCTGCCGTTTGACTTTCCCATCGTCGTCAAGCCCGAAAATTCCAACGCGCTCGACTATCTCCGCTGTCACTTTGAAGGCCAGAAGAAGGTATTCTTCTTCGACACGAAGGAGCAATACCTCGAAATGGTTCGCAATATGAACCGCTCGGACTATCGCGGCAAGCTCATCTTGCAGGAGTTTATTCCCGGCGGCGACGACGCCATGCGCGTGCTCAACAGCTATTCCGATCTGGACGGCCATGTGCGCGCGATGTGTCTCGGCCAGCCGGTGCTCGAATACTACGACCCCAAGTCCGTCGGCAACTATGCCGCCATCATTTCCCGCGGCGATCAGGCACTGTACGACAAGATGCAGGAATTCCTTGAAAAGCTCGGCTACGTCGGCTTTTCGAACATCGACATGAAGTACGACTGCCGCACGGGGCGCTATGTGCTCTTTGAGATCAACCCGCGCCTCGGCCGCAGCAGCTACTTCTGCCGCGCCGCAGGGCTCAATATGATGAAACTTCTGACCGATGACATCGTCTACGGCAAGCGCGAGGAGTGCATCTATAACCACACCGTCGCCCTCTGGCAGAACGTGCCGACCGGCATTTTGCGCCGCTATGTAAAAAACAGCGAGCTTGCCGAAGAGCTCAAGGCCTTCAAGGGCACGCACGTGCTCTTCTGCAAGGGTGATCTTCCGCTCCCACGCCTCTACCGCCTGCTGCGCTACTACGGCGCGCAGTACCACAACTTCCGCGACTATTACTTTGACAAGAAGTAACCATTCCAATCCAAAAGGACGGCTCGCAAAAGCCGTCCTTTTCCTTTTTTCCGTTTCGTGCTAAAATCGAAATGCGGGAACTTTTTTCCTCTCTTTCGCGTCTAAAGAAACGGAAGATAGATGTATTCCGCAGAAAAAAGGAGGATTTCCGATGAAAAGAGCATCCCTTCGCGCGTTTGTTTGCGCGCTCCTCGCATCCCTTGTACTCACGACCTTTGCCTTTGCCGACTCAGGGCCGAAGCCCCAGCTCACCGTGCGCGTCGAAAACGCGCCGCAGGAACTCTACTACCTCGACCTGCTCGCCGAGGGCGACTGGGGCGCGGAAGATGGAAACCGTATCGACGGCATCGACTGGAACTACGACGGCAAAGAGGATACGCTCGACCCCGATCTCCTGGCGCTCCTGCGCGAGAATGTTCCCGCAGGCTGGCACGCCTGCGTGGCGCAGGGCACGACCGGCGCGCCGATGTGGGGCAAGCTGTACGCGGAAGGGACGGATGCCTTCGGCAACGATCTGCACATTTTCGGCTATCACGGCGTACCGAGCACCTACCGCATCATCCTTGTCACCGAGTCCGGCAAGGTCTGGCTCTCCGAAGCGCTTGAGCGCAAGGTGCTGCAATCAAGTGTGACCGTTCACTGGGCAGATGATGCAGAAAGCACCACTGTCACCGTTCCCTCGACCGTCACCGGCTATTTGCTGCAATTTCTTGCAACGCTCGTGCCGACGCTCCTCATCGAGGGCATTCTGCTGCTTCTGTTCCGGTATTCCTGGAAAGAGAATTGGAAAGCATTTTTGCTTGTCAACCTCGTCACACAGGGGGTTCTGGCGGCTGCAAGCAGCGTTCTGAACCTGCAAAACGGCGCAGCCCTCTGGAACTATTTCCTGTTTCTTCTCCCAATGGAGGCAGCCATTCTGCTCATCGAGCTCTATCTCTACGCCGGCCGCGGCCTTCTCACCGGCCACAGCAGGGGCCGCGCCGCACTCTATGCTGTTGCGGCAAATCTTGCCTCGGCCGTCCTCGGCTACTACCTTGCCGAGCCCGTCTGGAGCTTCGTCGTGTCTGTCTCATAAATACCATCCGCGCTGCGGCGTTCTTCCACCGGGAGAACGCCGCGTTTTCCGGCAAGTCTTACTTGACAAGGCCATTTTGACTCCTTATAATAATTCGCATCGCACAAACGCTCCTCGCAGGAGCCTTTTTTTATGTTTCGGAGAAAGAGAGAATGCCGCCATGCAAAAAAAATCCAACCCCGCAGCGCTGCTGCCGATCTTCGTTTTCCTGGTTCTGTATCTGGGTCTCGGTCTGGTCTTTGAGTATGTGCTCAAGATCCCGATGGGCTTTTATTCCATTCCCATCGTTGTCATCTTCCTCATCGCACTGCTCGTGGCCTGCTGCCAGAACCGCACCCTGTCCTTTGACGAAAAGCTCGTGCTGATGGGCAAGGGCATCGGCGATAAAAACATCGTCACGATGCTGCTCATCTTCCTCGCTGCCGGCATGTTCGTCGGCGTGGTGGGCCGTTCGAGCGCGGAGAGCGTTGCGTACTTCATGCTCTCTCTCATTCCTGCAAAGTTCGCCGTGGCGGTACTCTTCGTCGTCAGCTGCTTTGTCTCCACCGCAATGGGCACGAGCGTCGGTACCATCACGCTCATCACGCCCATCGCCATCCCCATCGCCGCAGCCAGCGGTTACTCCCTGCCGCTGTGCATCGCGTCCGTCATGGGCGGAGCCATGTTCGGCGACAACCTGAGCTTCATTTCCGACACCACCATCGCCGCCTGCAACGGCCAGGGCTGCGCGATGAAAGATAAATTCCGCGAGAATTTCCACATCGCGCTTCCCGCTGCGCTCGCCTCTCTTGCGCTCATTCTCGTGCTGACGCTCCGCGCCGATGTCACACCCGCAGAGATCCCGCCCTATAACCTCATTCAGATCATTCCCTATGTGCTGGTGCTCATCGGCGGCATCATCGGCATCAATGTCTTTGTCGTGCTGCTCATCGGCATCGTCTCCGGCTCGGTCATCGCGCTGGCGACCGGTGCGACCGGCCAGAGCGGTATCCTCGCGGTCAAGGCGCTGCTTGAGAATATGGGCAGCGGCGCCGCCGGTATGTTCGAAACGTCGATGGTCGCGATCCTGGTCTCTGCCATCTGCGCGCTGATCCGTGAATTCGGCGGCTTCGAGGCGCTGCTCGGCTGGATTCGCCGGGCGTTCCGCGGTAAGCGCGGCGGCCAGATCGGCATGGGGCTGCTTGTCGGCGCGATGGACATTGCCACGGCGAACAACACCGTTGCCATCGTCATGGCAAACCCCATCGCCAAGGAAATGAGCGAGGAATACGGCATCACGCCGCGCAAGGCCGCCTCCCTGCTCGACACGTTCTCCTGCATTTTCCAGGGCATCATTCCCTACGGCGCGCAGATGCTCGTCGCCATCTCCGCAGCGCACGAGCTTGGTTACAACATCTCCGCCTTCGACATCATTCCGAACCTGTTCTACCCCTACCTGCTGGCGGTGAGCTCGCTGTTCTTCATCGCCGTGGACGGCAAGAAGAAGGGGTCTTGATCTTCTCCGAATAAGTAAATGCAAAAAGCGCAGGAAAGGAATCGACTATGGCATCCATCATTGAAATTCAAAATTTTTCCGATCCCGCACTCGATCTCTATGCGCGGCTGACGGAAAATCAGCTCTTAAACCGCGCCGATCCGGAAAACGCGCTTTTCATCGCAGAAAGTCCGCTCGTCATCGGCCGCGCGCTCGATGCGGGCTGTAAGCCGGTTTCCTTTCTGATGGAGCGCCAGCACATCGGGGGCAAGGGCCGCGAGATCCTCGCGCGCTGCTGTCAAGATGTTCCGGTTTACACCGCTGAAGAATCCGTGCTTACACAGCTCACCGGCTTCCATCTGACGCGCGGAATGCTCTGCGCCATGCGTCGACCGAAGCTGCCGTCAGTCGAAGAAGTCTGCCGCAGCGCACGGCGCATCGCCGTGCTCGAAAACGTAATGAACCCGACGAACATCGGCGCGATCTTCCGCTCCGCCGCTGCGCTTGGCATGGACGCCGTGCTGTTAACCTGCGCGGGCAGCGACCCGCTCTATCGCCGCGCTTCGCGCGTAAGCATGGGCAATGTCTTCCTCATTCCGTGGACGTATCTCCCCGAGGAAGGCGACTGGACACAGCTTCTGCGCTCTTTCGGCTTTCGCACGGTCGCCATGGCGCTGCGCGACGACTCCGTGCGGCTTGATGACCCCCGCCTCGCCGCGGAGGAAAAGCTTGCCATTGTCATGGGCACGGAGGGTGACGGCCTCGCAAGCACCACCATTGCAAGCTGCGACTACACAGTCAAGATCCCGATGTACCATGGCGTCGACTCACTCAATGTCGCCGCGGCAAGCGCCGTGGCATTTTACGAGCTGGGGCTTCCTCCGCCGAACGAAAAGGAGGACTGACATGCTGAACAACACTGGCTTCGACCTCTGGGCCGACGGCTACGACAAGAGCGTCGGCCTCTCCGACGAGAATGACCGCTACCCCTTCGCAGGCTATCGTGCCATGATGAACGCGCTCTATCAGCGCGTGCTTGCACAAAGCGGTCATGACGTGTTAGACATTGGCTTCGGCACGGGCGTTTTGACCTCAAGGCTCTATGAGCAGGGCTGCCAAATCTATGGACAGGATTTTTCCGCGCGCATGATCGAGCTGGCGCAGGCCAAAATGCCGGAAGCCAAGCTCTATCAGGGCGACTTTTCCAAGGGGCTTGTGCCCGAGCTCTGCCCGCGACAGTATGATGCCATCATCGCGACCTACTCGCTCCACCATCTGACGGACGCGCAGAAAATTGACTTTCTGCGCGCACTCCTGGCGCTTTTGAAGCAGGACGGCTGCATTTTCATCGGCGACGTCGCCTTCCGCACCCGTGACGAGCTCGAAGCGTGCCGAAACGCGGCGGGCAGTGAATGGGACGAGGATGAAATTTATTTCGTCTACGACGAGCTCCACTCACAATTCCCCGCGCTGACGTTTGAGTCTTTCTCCCACTGCAACGCACTCCTGACACTGCGCAAGTGATTTCCCAGGAAATACGATAAAAAGCCTCTGTATGGTCATGCCATACAGAGGCTTTTCTGTGAAGTATTATTCCTTTTCAGCCATTCAGATGGTCAAGGATCGCATTGATGAGCTGCTCCTTGCCCGTCCCCTTTTCCGCAGAGAAGGGGACGATGATCTCATCGTCGCGCAGATTCAGCGTTTCACGGATCTTGGCAAGATTCGGTTCCACCTCGCGCGCTTTGAGCTTGTCGAGCTTATTCGCCACGATCACGACGGGGCAGCCGGTCTGCACAAAGTAGTCGTGCATTGTCACGTCGTCCGCCGTCGGCTTGTGCCGCGCGTCAACGATCTGCACGCCGAGGTGAATAAGTCCCGCGCTCTGGAAGTAGTCCTCCATGAGCTTGCCCCAGCGGTCGCGCTCGGTCTTGGAGACCTTGGCGTAGCCGTAGCCCGGCAGGTCGACGAGGTAGAGCTTGCCGTCGATCTTGAAGTAGTTGATCTGCGAGGTCTTGCCCGGGGACGCGCCCACGCGGGCAAAGTTCTTGCGGTTCACGATCCGGTTGATGACCGAGGATTTGCCGACGTTCGACCGCCCTGCAAACGCGAGCTGCGGCATTCCGTCGCGCACAAACTGCTTCTCCGACGCCGCCGAGAGGACAAATTCCACCCTGTTGAAATTGATCGCCATGGTTTTCGTTTCCTTTCAGCTCATTTCGCCCGCACGCAGCGCACCGGGCGCTGCCTCCTGCATGGGCAGATAAGTCTCATGTGCGGCAGCGGTGCATTTTTCCGGCAGAACGAGCGCCTCAGCAAAAACGGCGTCCACCGTTTCCACCGGCACAAAGCGCAGCTTCTTGCGCACCAGCGGGTCGATCTCATCGAGATCCTTTTCGTTCTCCTTCGGCAGGAGGACAGTATGTACGCCCGCGCGCAGCGCGCCCATCGTCTTCTCGCGCAGTCCCCCGATGGCAAGCACGCGGCCGCGCAGCGTGATCTCACCGGTCATGGCGATCTCGCGGTGCACCGGCCGGTTCGTCAGCGCCGAGAGCACCGCCGTTGCGATGGCGATGCCGGCGCTCGGGCCGTCCTTGGGAATGGCGCCCTCGGGGAAGTGAATGTGAATGTCCTTTGTTTTATAGAAGTCCGCTGCAATGCCGAGCTCCTGTGCCCGCTGGCGCAGACACGAGAGCGCCGCGCGGCAGCTCTCCTGCATCACGTCGCCAAGGTTGCCCGTCAGCTCCAGCTTGCCGCTGCCGTCCATCACACCGACCTCAACCGGTAGGATCTCACCGCCCGCTTCCGTCCACGCAAGGCCGTTTACCACGCCGACGAGATCCTTTTCCGGGATCTTATCCTGCGTGCTCCGCGGCGTGCTGAGGAAATCTGCGAGGTTCTTCTCTGTAACGGTAACTCGCTTTACATCACTTGTTGTGAGCTGCATTGCGGCCTTTCGGCAGATCTTGCCAAGCTGGCGTTCCAGCGACCGCACGCCGCTCTCGCGCGTGTAGCGCGTGATGACCGCGCGCAGGGCGCTTTCTTCCACGCGCAGGCTCGAAGCCGTCAGTCCGTGTGCCTGACGCTCCTTGGGCAGAAGGTGGCGCTGTGCGATCTGCGCCTTTTCCTCGTCCGTATAGCTCGGGATCTCAATGATCTCCATGCGGTCGAGCAGCGGGCGGGGAATGGTGTCGAGCGTGTTGGCCGTCATGATGAACATCACGCGGCTCAAATCGACGGGAATCTCCAGATAGTGGTCGCGGAAGGCGTAGTTCTGCTCGCTGTCAAGCACCTCGAGCAGTGCGCTCGCGGGGTCGCCGCGTCCGTCGCTCGAGAGCTTGTCTACCTCATCGAGCACGAGCAGCGGGTTCATCGAACCACTGCGGGAAATGGCTTCGATGATGCGGCCGGGCATCGCGCCGATGTAGGTCTTGCGATGGCCGCGGATATCCGCCTCGTCACGCACGCCGCCGAGCGACAGCCGCGCGACCTTGCGGTTCATCGCCTTGGCAACGGACAGTGCGATCGACGTCTTACCGACGCCCGGAGGGCCGACCAGACATAAAATCTGCCCCTTCGCCTCGGGGTTGAGCTGGCGCACGGCGATGAACTCTAAAATGCGTTCCTTGACCTTTTGCAGTCCATAGTGGTCGTGGTCAAGAATCCTGCGCGCGGCTTCCACGCTCGCGCGCTCCTTTGTCTCCTCGCCCCAGGGCATTTCCATGCAGGTATCGAGATAGTTGCGCAGCACGCTTGCTTCAGCGCTGCCGAAGGGCTGCCTTGCAAGGCGGTCAACGTCCTTGAGGAGTTTCTTTTCCGTTTCCTCGTTCAGGTGCGCCTTAGCGATTTTTGCGCGGTATTCGTCGAGTTCTTCGTCCTCGCCGCCCTCGCCGATCTCGTCCTGCAAGACTTTGATCTGCTCGCGCAGGACAAAATCCTTCTGGATCTTGCCGACACGGGAGCGAACTTTGCTCTCGATGTCCTGCTCCATGGCGGTCACTTCGATCTCGCGGCGCAGGATCTCGTTCATGCGCTGCAATCTCGGCAGCGGACGCAGCTCGCTCAGAATATCCTGCTTGTCCTGATAGCGCAGGTTGAGCTGCTGGGCAATAAAATCAGCAAGATAGCCGGGATCGTTTGTTGAGAGAATGGCGGCATAGACGTCGTCCGGCAGCTTCTGTGCAAGCTCGGCATATTCCGTCACGCTGGCGTAGGTCTGGCGCAGCATCGCCTCCGTCCGCTTTCCGCTGCGCGGCGCTGCGGATTCTTCAACGAGCTCCACCTGCGCCTGCAAAAACGGCTCGCGCTGCCAGAGTCTTTTGAGGCGGGCGCGGCATGCGCCCTCCATCATCACGCGCAGCACATGGTCAGTCACGCGCAGGATCTGCGTCACACGCGCAACCGTACCGATCTCATACAGGTCTTTTTCCTCCGGCTGCTCCACGCCGATCTCCTTCTGCGTGACGAGGAAGATCTCCTCCCCGTTTTCCATGGCGCGCTCAAGCGCGCGCACCGAGATCGGGCGCTCAAGATCAAAGCTCGTATTCATGCGCGGGAACACGTTGAGCCCGCGCATGGCAATGACCGGAAGATTTTTTGTTACAGGTTCCATGCTTTCTCCTTACGAAGCGGGATCTGCCAACAGCGGCGGCTGAGGCTCCTCCCCTTCTTTGTTCGTGCGGTGGGAAATTATCGGCTCTTCCGTCCCCTCCACGCAGCCCAGCGTGATGGTCACGCGGTCGATCGTGCGGTCAGACGGAATGTCGTACATCACGCGCATCAAAAGTCCCTCCATCACCGCGCGCAGACCGCGCGCACCGATCTTTCGCGCAATGGCCTTGTCAGCGATCGCCTCGAGCGCGCCGGGCTCAAACGTAAGCTCAGCGTCATCGTAGGAGAAAAGCTTCTGATACTGCTTGACGAGCGCGTTTTTCGGCTGCGTCAGGATCTTGACGAGATCCTCGCGTGTGAGCGCGTCGAGCGCCGTGATGACCGGAAGTCGGCCGACCAGTTCGGGAATGATGCCGAATTTGAGAATATCGTGCGGCTGCACCTCGCGCAAAATCTTGCTCTCGTCCACGTCGTTCTTGCTCTTGAGTTCTGCGCCGAAGCCCATCGACTTGCGGTCGAGGCGGCTTTCGATGATCTTCTCAATGCCCTCAAACGCACCGCCGCAGATAAAGAGGATGTTGTGCGTGTCGATCTGGATAAATTCCTGGTGCGGGTGCTTGCGCCCGCCCTGCGGCGGGACATTGGCGACCGTACCCTCGACGATCTTCAGCAGCGCCTGCTGCACGCCCTCGCCGGAAACGTCACGCGTGATGGAGGTATTCTCGCTCTTGCGGGCGATCTTGTCGATCTCGTCGACATAGATGATGCCACGCTCGGCAAGCTCCACATCGTAATCCGCCGCCTGCAAGAGGCGAAGCAGAATGTTCTCCACATCGTCGCCGACATAGCCCGCTTCGGTGAGCGTCGTCGCGTCCGCGATCGCAAACGGTACCTTCAGGATGCGGGCGAGCGTCTGCGCGAAGAGCGTCTTGCCGCTGCCGGTGGGGCCAAGAAGCAGGATGTTGCTCTTTTGCAGCTCGACTTCGTCGCCGCCGCCGAAGAAAATGCGCTTATAGTGGTTGTAAACGGACACGGACAGCGCAACTTTCGCCGCCTCCTGCCCGATGATATACTGGTCGAGCACCTCGTGGATCTCGCGCGGCGTGGGAATGGAATCCGGTGCCTCCAGCTCGTCATGCGGCTCGTAGCCGTCTTCCAGCACGTCCATGCACAGCTGCACGCACTCATCGCAAATGCGCACGCCGGGACCCTGGATCATGCGATGCACTTCACGCTCGCTCTTACCGCAGAACGAGCAGCGAAGTTCCTTCTTCTTATCTTCACTCATCATGCAAAAATCCTTATCTCTTGTAAATGACCTTGTCCACAAGGCCGTAGGCCTGCGCTTCGTCGGCCGTCATCCAGTAGTCGCGCTCGGAGTCGAGCTTGACCTGTTCGGGCGTCTTGCCGGTGTTCTCGGCCAGAATCTTGTTCAAGCGCTGCTTGATGCGCAGGAAGTGCTCCACGTCGCTCTCCATGTCGGTCACCTTGCCCTGCGTACCGGCGGATGGCTGGTGGATCATGATCTCCGCGTTCGGCAGCGCAATGCGCTTGCCCTTAGCGCCGGAAGAGAGCAGGAATGCGCCCATACTGGCGGCAAGACCCACGCAGATGGTGGACACATCACATTTGATATACTGCATGGTGTCGTAGATCGCCATACCGGCCGTCACGCTGCCGCCGGGGGAGTTGATATAGAGCTGAATGTCCTTGTCGGGGTCTTTGGCCTCAAGGAACAACAGCTGCGAGACGATCAGGCTCGCGGTCGCATCGTTGACCTCTTCGCCGAGGAAGATGATACGATCTTCCAGCAGGCGGGAGAAAATGTCGTAAGAGCGCTCACCGCGGTTGGTCTGTTCAATGACGTAAGGGACTAAACTCATTTTGGTAACCTCCTTGTTCATACCCTGTTCAAAAAAATGGTATGTACACAATCAACCACAAATGGCAGGCATTTGTGGTTGATCGTCGTTTCTATCTATTATGGCCGCTTTGCCGATTATTCAGCCTTTTCTTCTTCCTTCTTGGCAGTCTTCTTGGCAGCGGTCTTCTTGGCGGGCTTTTCCTCGCCCTCAGCGGCTTCGCCCTCGGCTTCCTTCTTGGGAGCCTTCTTCTTTTCGACCTTTGCGCTGTCCACGACGACACTGATGGCCTTGTCGCGGATGAGCTGGGCGCGGACGCTCATGGGATCGAGATACTTCTTCAGCTCGTTCACGTCCATGCTGTACTTCTCAGCAAGGTCGGTGTACTGCTTTTCCACTTCCTCGTCGGTCGCATCAAGGTTCTCTTCCTTGATGATGGCGTTCACAGCGAGATCCATGCGCACCTGACGGGTCGCGGGCTCCTTGCCGTCCTCCATGAACTTCTGCTCGTTCATATTGGTCATCTTGCAGTACTGGTCATAGGGGATGCCCTGTGCCTGCAGACGCTGCTTGAAATCCTCGAGGAAGCGGGCGCACTGCTCTTCGATCATCGCGTCGGGAATATCGCACTCGATGCCCTCGGCGACCTTCTCCATAAGGCTGCTCTCGACCGTGAACTTCGCGGCCTGCTCGCGCTGCTCGGTGATCTCACGCTTGATGCTGTCCTTGAGCTCCTTGAGCGTGTCGTACTCGGACACGTCCTTGGCGAAATCGTCGTCGAGCTTGGGCAGCTCCTTGCACTTGATCTCCTTGGCCTTGACGTGGAAAACGACCTTCTTGCCGGCCAGATCCTTGTGGTAATCCTCGGGGAAGGTGATGTCGAGATCCTTCTCTTCGCCGGCCTTCATGCCGATGACCTGATCCTCAAAGCCGGGAACGAAGCTGCCGGAGCCAAGCTCGAGCTCGTAGTTCTCGCCCTTGCCGCCCTCGAACGCCTCGCCATTGTTGAAGCCTTCGAAGTCGATGACGGCGATGTCGCCCTTCTTGGCCTTGCGGTCAACAGAGACAAGGCGGGCGTTGCGCTCGGCCATCTCGTTCAGGCGCTCCTTAACGTCGTCAGCGCTGACCTTGACCTCTTCCTTCTCCGCGGTCAGGCCCTTGTACTCGCCGAGCTTGACCTCGGGATACACGGCAACGGTCGCCTTGAAGGTGAAGCCGTTCTCGTTGATCTTGTCGTCCACGATCTCGACCTCGGGATAGCCGACAACGTCGAGGCCGCTCTGGCCGATGGCCTGCGTATATGCCTCGGGCAGGGCGATGTCAACAGCATCGCTGTAGAAAACACCCGCGCCGTAGAGCTTCTCAATCATCTTGCGGGGGGCCTTGCCGGGGCGGAAGCCGGGAATGCTGAGCTTACCGCGCGCCTTGGCGTAAGCCTTGGCAACAGCGGCTTCAAATTCCTCCGCGCCGACCTCGACGGTCACCGCGACTCTGCTCTTTTCCAGCTTTTCAACATTTTTGACAGTCATGATTTCTTTTTCCTCCGTTTAACATCATAAGTAGGACAATGATGCTTTTGCAAAGTAGGATTATACCATAGCTTCTTCGGAATATCTACCCTTTTTTGCATCATTTTATGTCCTAATTGCAAATTTTTACCGGCTGAAAGGCGACATAATCCGCCGCGATCAGCGCATATTCGGTTTTTCCCCGCATTCCTTCGAACGCGCGGCGGTGCGTATAGCCGTGCAGATGCCCGTAATAACAGCGCTCGACCTCGTACTTATCGAGAAGCTCAAGCATCTCGGGGCACTGATAGCCCTGATAGATGGGCGGGTAGTGCAAAAAGCAGTAGATGGGCTTTCCTTCCGCCGCCTTGAGCGACGCCTCCAGCCGCAGCGCCTCGCGCGCGAGCATCTTGCCCGTGTGCGTCCCCGCAGCGTCCTCCTCGTAAAACCACCCGCGCGTACCGCAGATGGCGTGGTCGCCGTAGAAAAAGGCGTTGTTATAGAGAATGTCGAGGGTCGTAATATCATGCTCGGCAAAGAATTTTTTCATCTTCGCAGCCGTCCCCCACCAGTAATCGTGGTTGCCCTTCAAAAGGAGTTTCTTCCCCGGCAGCACGTCGATAAATTGAAAATCGGGCAGCGACTGCTCAAGCGACATCCCCCACGAGATGTCCCCCGCCAGCACGATGACATCGTCATCACTGAGGTGCGAAAAATTTTCGCGGATGCGCTCGACATAGTTCGCCCATTTGGGGCCGAACACGTCCATCGGCTTATTCGTGCCGAGCGATAAGTGCAGGTCGCCGATCGCATACAGAGCCATCGCCTGCCTCCCTTCTTTTTTCAAGTCAAAATGCGTTCTCGATGTATTCGATGCGCGTGGAGCGCGCGCTATGGTGCACATCGGTGTAGACCTCCGCCACATCGAAGCGGGCGGACGCGTCAAGACCGTGCATGCTCAAATAGAGCAGCGCGGCGGAGCGCAGCTTTTCCTGTTTTTTCGCCGTGACGTACTCGCGCGGCGCACCGTACTGCAAATTGGTGCGCAGCTTCACCTCGACGAACAGCAGCACGCCGTCCTTCTCGGCGATGAGGTCAATCTCGCCGAAGCGGCAGCGCCACTCTTTTTCCACGATGCGGCAGCCGCGCGCTTCGAGGTATTCCGCAACCAGCGCCTCGCCCCAGTCACCGTCCTGCTTGGTGCTCATCGCCGCGCCTCCCACTTTTTGAGGAACGTCTTGCGATGCACGGGGCTCGGCCCGTATCGATCAAGCATTTCGTAGTGGAGCTTTGTGCCGTAGCCCTTGTGCTTGGCGAACTGATACTCGGGGTACTGAGGATCCAGCACCTCGACCACGTAGCGGTCACGGCTGACCTTTGCCAGCACGCTCGCCGCAGCGATGGACAAGCTCACGCCGTCCCCGCCGACGATGGTCTCGTGCGGCGTGGTGATGCGTGCCGACGCGCCGTGATCGCGGTTACCGTCGATAAGCGCATAGTCCGCCGGAACCTCCAGCGCGTCGATGGCAAGCTGCATCGCCTTCATGCGCGCGCTGAGAATATCCGTCGCATCGATCTCGCTTGCGTCGACGGACGCGACGGCGCAGGCGACGGCTTTCTCGAAAATAACAGGGAAAAGCGCCTCGCGCTTTTTCTCCGTCAGCTTTTTGGAATCGTCCAGTCCTTCGATCACGCAGTCCGCCGGCAAGATGACCGCAGCGGCATACACCGGCCCCATCAGCGGCCCCGCGCCCGCCTCGTCCACGCCGCAGACGGCAGAAAAGCCCGCCGCGCGGGCTTTCTCCTCAAAATGCAAGTCAACGCTCATGCGCTCTCCCCATCCGGCGGCAGTTCAAGTGTAAAGCGCCCCAGCTTGCCGCCGCGGAATTCATCGAGCAGAATGCGGCTCATGCGTTCGGTGTCCACCTCGCCGCCGGAGATCAAAAATCCGCGCTTGCGCCCCGCTTTTTCGAGCAGCGCGTAGCCGTCGTCTTCTTCGGCAACGGTGAGCTTATAGCGCTCCTCGATCGCCTTGGGATAATTCTTGCCGAGATAGTCCATCAGGCGCATGGCGAGTTCCTCGATGTCGACGACCTCGTCGCGGATCGCGCCGGTGAAGGCAAGGCGCACGCCAACGCCGCTGTCTTCAAACTTCGGCCACAGGATTCCCGGCGTGTCGAGCAGCTCGAGCGTCTTGTCGACCGGCACCCACTGCTTCGTGCGCGTCACGCCCGGGCGATCCTCCGCTTTGGCGCTCTTGCGGCCGGAGACCTTGTTGATGAAGGTCGACTTGCCGACGTTCGGAATGCCGAGCACCATCACGCGCAGCACACGGCCGATCTGACCCTTGGCCTCGTAAGAGTCGATCTTATCGCGCAGCAGCGTGCGCACGGCAGAAGAAAACTGCTTCACGCCGCCGCCCTGCTTGGCGTCCGTTTCGATGACGGCATAGCCAAGCGAGCGGAAATACGCCGCCCATTTTTTCGTCATTTCCGGGTCTGCTTGATCGACGCGGTTCAAAACGATCAAACGGGGCTTGCCCGCTGTCAGCTCGTCCACATCGGGGTTGCGGCTGCTCATGGGAATGCGTGCATCTAAAATCTCGCACACAGCGTCCACATTGCCGAGCTCCGCCGTGATCATGCGGCGGGTCTTGGTCATATGTCCCGGGAACCAGCTGAGAGAATCCAACTGCATTTTCTCTGCCCCCCTTTACTTCAAAAGGCCGATGCGGCCGAATTCGCGCTGCTCGGTCAGGTAGTCGCGGCCGGGAAAGACAAGAAAAACTGCCTTGCCGATCAGCAGCCGTGTATCCACCGTGCCAAGAGACGAGTCACGACTGTCGTTCGAATGGTTGCGGTTATCGCCCATGAGGAACACCTCGCCCTCCGGCACGGTAAGCGGGAAAACAGTGCCTTCCTCGCGATACGTATAGTCGTTGATATAATCCTCGTCCAGAAGCTCGCCGTCCACATAGACCTGTCCCAAGTCAAAGTCGATGTCCACGGTCTGTCCCGCGGTGGCGATGACGCGCTTGACGATGGGCTTCGAGTCAAAGGTCTCCTTGCGCGCGATGACGATGTCGCCGACCTGATAGTCGCCGCAGAGCAGCGAGTTGACGACGAGAAGCCGGTCGCCGTCCTGCAGCGTCGGGATCATTGACGGGCCGGAAACGCCCATCAGCCGCACAAGGAACGTAAATACGAGCACCACGACCAGCAGCGCCGAAACGAGCGAAGAAACAGTCTCATACACGTCGCGCCCGGGGATCTTTTCCACGATCTCCTCCTGCGCCTGCTCGTTGATCTCCAATTTCTGATCAAATTCGTCCATTTTGGTCTCCTCAATGCAGCGCCCGCGCAAAAGAAAAGCGATGCTCCTTTTTGCGGCAAAATGCGCCTGATTTTCTAATGTATTATTGTAGCACGCTTTTTGAAAAAGGCAACAAAAAAAGCGTGGTTGCAAAAACCACGCTTTTTTGTTCTCAAAGAATCTGTCTTACAGCTTCTCGCGGATCTTGGCAGCCTTACCGACACGGCCGCGCAGGTAATAGAGCTTGGCGCGGCGGACATAACCGCTGCGCACGGTCTCGACCTTCTCGATGAGGGGAGAATGGACGGGGAACACCTTCTCGACGCCGACGCCGTAGGCGAGACGACGAACGGTGAAGGTCTCCTCAAGACCGCCGTGCTTCTTCGCGATAACGATGCCCTCGAAGACCTGGATACGCTCGCGGGAGCCTTCCTTGATCTTGACATGAACGCGGACGGTATCGCCGACGTTGACAACGGGCATTTCCTTCTTCAGCTGCTGGGATTCGAGCTCTTTGATGAGATCCATGGGTAATTTCCTCCTATTTATAGGCGTTCTTGACCGCTTTTCTGTGGCGCTTTTGGGATTCTTTCACCCGCGCACGGCAGAGGACCGCCCTTTTCAAGCTATGGTAGCATATCATACGGCAGAACGAATTGCAAGCACTTTTTACAAAAAGAGAAAAAATGTGCTTTTCTCAGCGGAAAACGTTCATATCCTTGTCGTAAACTTCTTTTCTGCGCACGCGGACAAAGTCCGGTGCGATCTCCGGCAGGTGCCGCGTGATGGCTGCGCCGATGAGCGCGGGGTTGAGTCCGGGATCCTGCGCGGCGACGACGGCATCGGCGCGGATCAGATTCTCCTCCTCCGTCAGCGTCAGCGAACGAAGAAGCGGCGCGATGTTCAGTTCGGTCATACCCTTGTGCTTCGTGCGCTTTTCGACAAAGATCTCCTCCTGCGCAAAAAGCGCGCGGATACGCTCGCATGCCCCCTCCGGCACGCCGTTGTCGTACTCCATTTCGAGCTGCGCGCGCAGGTTGACCATCTCGCGCACGTGACGCGTCACGCCGTAGCAGTCGAGCACGCGGAGTCCCTCGGGCATACCGGTATTCAGCGCCTCGGCAACCCCCTCGCCGGTGCTCTCCTCCACGCTTTCAAAGTCCAGGATCTCGCATTCGCTCGACTGTCCCACGGGAAGCGGCAGCACAATGGATAGAATGGGGTGCGGGTGGAAGCCGTTGGAGTGTTTGATGGAAAGTCCCGCGCGCGGAAACACGCGCTGGAAGGTGCGCATCACGTCGAGATGCGAAATATAGGAAGCCTGATGCTCCTTGATAAAAACCAGTCTCAGCTTAGACATTGCACGTTCCTCCCACGAGGCAGTTTGCACCGCAGGCATTGCAGTGCGTGCGGCAGTCGGGTGTCGTCACGCCCTCGTATGTCAGCGCGTGCTCGCGCTTAAAGTACGCAGGCGAAACACCGGTGGAGATCATGCTCCACGGCAGGATCTCATCCTCGCTGCGGCGGCGGTTGGCGTAAAAATGCGGGTCGAGTCCGCACTCTTCAAAGGCCGCCATCCAGCGGTTCAGATCAAAATAGTCCTCCCACGCGCTGAGCGTTTCGCCTTTGCGCCATGCGCTCTCGATGACCTTGCCGAGCCTGCGGTCGCCGCAGGAGATGACCGCTTCCATAAAGCTCGTGGGCGAAGGGTGCCAGTTGTAGGTGACGGATTTGGTGGTCATCGCCTCGCGCAGAAGCTTGACGCGGCGCTCGTATTCCTCAATGGGGATCTGCGGCTCCCACTGGAAGGCCGTGTGGGGCTTGGGCACGAACCACGAGGTCGACACCGTGATGCGAACGCCGCGGCTCTTGTTCACGGCGCTCTCGCGCCAGGCGTGCATCACATGCGCCGCAATGTCGGCAATGCCGAGCACGTCCTCGTCCGTTTCCGTCGGAAGGCCCAGCATGAAGTAGAGTTTGACCGCGCTGTATCCGCCCGCGAACGCGCGGCGGCAGGATTCGAGCAGATCTTCCTCCGTGAGATTTTTGTTGATGGCGTCGCGCAGTCTCTGCGTGCCCGCCTCGGGCGCAAACGTAAGGCCCGTTTTTCTGCCCTTTTGCAGCCGCTCCATCAGCGCCATGGAAAAGTTGTCAGCGCGCAGCGACGGCAGCGCCAGCGTCAGGTGGCGCTGCGCGCAGAAGTCCTCTAAGTCATCGCACAGCTCGACAAGCTGCGGATAGTCGGAGGTGGAAAGCGACGAGAGCGTCATATCCTGATAGCCGGAATCCTCGACCGCCTCAATGGCATAGCCGCGCAGCAGCTCCTCCGAGCGGTTGCGCACCGGGCGGTAGACGTAACCCGCCTGACAGAAGCGGCAGCCGCGAATGCAGCCGCGGAACAGTTCGAGCGAAACGCGATCCTGCACGATCTCGGTCGAGGGGACGATGGTTTTCGTCGGATAGTAGGCCTTGTCCATGTCCTGCACGATGCGCTTGAGCACCGTTTTGGGCGCGCCGTCCTTCGCGGTGATGGACTTGACCGTACCGTCGTCGTTGTAGTCGACGTCATAAAGACTCGGCACATAGACGCCGCGGATCTGCGCTGCGCGCACGAGGAAATCGTGCTTGCTCCAGCCCTCGCGCCGCGCCTGACGGTGCAGCTCGATAAGCTCGACGTCCATCTCTTCACCTTCGCCGATGAAGGCAAGATCGATAAAGTCGGCGATCGGCTCGCAGTTGTACATCGCCGTACCGCCCGCAACAACGAGCGGCGTGAGCGCCGTGCGCTCGCTCGCGTGCAGCGGAACGCCCGCAAGGTCGAGCATATCGACCATCGCAGGAAACGCCATTTCATAGCCGACGGAAAAGGCGATGATGTCAAAATCCCGGATGGGGTCGAACGACTCCAGCGCGTAGAGCGGGATATTGGCCCGGCGCATCTCCTGCTCCATATCGCCCCAGGGCGCGAAGCAGCGCTCGCACCACACGCCCTCGATGTTGTTCATCACGCCGTAGAGAATGCGCATACCAAGATTCGACATACCGATCTCATAGGTATCGGGGAAGCAGAAGGCGACGCGCGTGTCGACCTTGCTTTTATCCTTCATAATGGCATTGAATTCCCCGCCGACATAACGCGCCGGCTTCTGCACGCGGGGCAAAATGCGTTCCAATCTCTTATCCACGAAAGTTCTCCTCAAAGTAAACAATAATAAAAAGGCCGAAAATGGGCACAACACTCCATTTTCGGCTATTCTACACTTTTATGACCCGTTTCGCAAGCCTCAGTTGCGAAACGGCGCGGATAAACAGGGCAAGTGAGGCAAAAAGGAACAGCGCGCCCCCGCGCCGGCACACGGAGAAGTACAGCGCAGCACCCAGCAGTGCAAGCGAAACGATCGCTCCCGCCAGCACCGCCGTCCTGTCGCCCGCAATTGGGCCGAACAACGAAGAAACCGCAAGGCAGAGCGCATGCGCGCCGTCGAGCGGCGGAACGGGCAGCAGATTGAACGCGCAAAGCAGAAGGTGTGCGCCCGCAAGAACAAAGCCGTTCTCCCATGAAACTTGCAGCGCGAAAAGCGCCGTCAGAAAGCCGCAGACGAGGTTCATGCCGCAGCCGGCAAGCGTGACGATCAGTTCGCGCCCATAGGAGAGCCGCCGCGCTCCGCGCGCATGGATCACCGCGCCGAAAGCAGAGAGATGCAGCCCCTCGACCGGCACATGAAATGCCCTGAGCGCCAGCAAATGGCCGCACTCATGCAGCGCAGCGGCCAAAAGCACCGAAAGCGCGACCGAAAGTGGGCTGACGACCGCCGCAAGCAGCACAAGCAGCCAGAAACTCCGTGAAACGCGAAGCCCGCGCTCAGAAAACCACATAGTAAACAGGGTTCAGATACTTCTCCCCATCGTGCACTTCAAAGTGTAGGTGCGCGCCCGTGGCGTTGCCGGTCGCGCCGACTTTGGCAATCGCATCACCCTTTCTGACGCTTTGTCCCGCGCTCGCGGTGATGGCGCTGCAATGGGCGTAGAGCGTCGAGATCCCGCTGCCGTGGTTGACTGTCACATAGTTTCCGAGAATGGTGCTCTCCCCCACCGTGCCGACGGTGCCGTCGGCAAAGCAGAGAACGGAAGCCCCCTCCTCACCTGCAATGTCCATACCATAATGAAAGCACTCGCCCGCGCCGTTCGGATCTTCCCGCCACCCAAACGGCGACGTCACCGTACCGCTGAGCGGCGCCGTATACGAAATGCCCAGAATGCGCTGCTCCCCCACGGCAAGCGGCGGCAGCGCGCGCGTATTTGCAAAGCTGGAAAGCTCCTGTTCCGAAACCGTCATGCCGATCAGATTGCCCGAAACCTCCTGTGCGCCGCTCTCTCCGCCGAACACCGCAACATAGGCCTCGGACAAAGAGTCGCCCCAGTCCTGCTCGCCGGACGCCGCGCGCCCGACAGCGGAAAATGCGGAGACAAAATCCGCATCGCGCACGAGCCACTGTCCCAATGTACCGCGCAGCACGCTCAAGTTCCCCGGCAGCAGCAGTTTGAGGCCAATGAGCGCCACGAACAGCACCCCGCAGACGATGAGCTGCAAGAGCATACGCGGCGCAGCCGCTGCTTTATCGCGTGCGGTGTGCGTACGCGCCGCCACGCGCTTTCCGCGCCCGCTGTATGTTGTCCACCGCCGTCTGCGCTGCTTCATTTCATTCGCCTCCCGTCCATTTCTGCCATAGCCTATGTGGACGAGAGCAAAAAAATACCCACCGCAAAACGCACAACGACAGGGGGCGCAGGCTCATTTGCCCGCACCCCCTGCCGTTTTTATTGCTGCTTACTGTGACAAGTGCCGTGCATAGCGCAGTGTGCACAGTTACAGCCGCAGGAGCTTCTCCCTTTCTTTCTCTGCCGGATCAGATAAACAGAGGTAGCAATGATTATGGCAAGCAGAATGGCAGAGACGATGATCGTTGATAGATTTTCGGTAATCCAGTGCAACATGGAAATCACTCCTTTCGAGGAATATCATATTGAATGCGTCAGTGCTTATCGCTCAGCTTGGTAGCTTCCTTATAGGGCTTGAAGAGCATGTAGATGATCAGGGCGAGCGCCGCGATGGCAGCGATCAGGCCGATGACGTTCAGGCTGCCGGTGAAGGCGTTGCCGAACTGGTTGATCATCAGGGCAATGAGGTAAGCAAAGCCGCACTGATAGCCGACGGCGAACCAGGTCCACTTCGCGTTGTTCATCTCGCGCTTGATCGCGCCGATGGCGGCAAAGCACGGGGCGCACAGGAGGTTAAAAACAAGGAAGGAATAGCCTGTGATGCCGGTGAAGTGCATGGCAAGATTCTGATACACCGTGCCGTCGCCGCTGCCGTAGAGGATACCGAGCGTACCGACGATGTTCTCCTTGGCGACAAGGCCGGTGATGGAGGCGACCGTCGCCTGCCAGTTGCCCCAACCGAGCGGGATAAAGATCCAGGCGATCAGGTTGCCGATCTTAGCGAGGATAGAGTAGTCGATCTGATCCTCGGAAAGCATCTGGAACGTGCCGTCGACCCAGCCAAAGTAGGTGGTGAACCACACGAAGATAGTGGAAAGCAGGATGATGGTACCGGCCTTCTTGATGAACGACCAGCCGCGCTCCCACATGGAGCGCAGGACGTTTCCGAGCGTCGGCCAGTGGTAGGCAGGCAGCTCCATGACGAACGGAGCGGGATCACCGGAGAACATCTTGGTCTTCTTCAGCATGATACCGGAGATGATGATGGCTGCCATACCGATGAAGTAAGCGGAGGTGGAGACCCAGGCACTGCCGCCGAAGAGGGCGCCGGCGATCATGCCGATGAACGGAACCTTGGCGCCGCAGGGGATGAACGTGGTGGTCATGATCGTCATACGGCGGTCACGCTCGTTTTCGATGGTACGGGAGGCCATGATGCCCGGAACGCCGCAGCCCACACCGATGAGCATGGGGATGAAGGACTTACCGGAAAGGCCGAACTTACGGAAGATACGGTCGAGAACGAAAGCGATACGGGCCATGTAGCCGCAGGCCTCGAGGAAGGCGAGCATCAGGAACAGGACCAGCATCTGAGGCACGAAGCCGAGCACCGCGCCGACACCGGCGACGATACCGTCGAGGATCAGGCCGTTGAGCCAGTCAGCCGTACCGGCAGCGTCAAGCGCATCGCCGATCAGAACGGGGACACCCGGGACCCATACGCCATAGTCTGCCGGGTCGGGCTCGTCAAAGCCGTTTTCTTCAAAGTAGCTGACAGCGTCCACATAGGTCATACCGACGGTGGAGTCTTCGTCCGCGTCATCGGGGATGGCGTCATAGTAGGCGGTCATTTCGTTGATGGCGAGGGTCTCTTCATCCTCCACGTCAACAGTAGCGGTGTCGGACGTGGGCTGGAAGGCCTTGAGCTCTTCGAGTGCCGCATCGGCGTCGAAGTTCTCATCTTCCATGTCAAGGCCGATGAACGCGTCAGCCGCTTCCGTCGCGGCGGTGTACTCGTCGCTCGCGTCGCCGTAGGCGGCGGAGCCGATGCCGAGCAGGTGCCAGCCGTCGCCGAACACGCCGTCGTTCGCCCAGTCGGTCGCGGGAGCGCCGACGGCGACCATGGCGATGTAGTAAACAAAGAACATCACGACCGCGAAGATGGGCAGTCCCAGCCATCGGTTGGTGACGATCTTATCGATCTTATCGGAAGCAGAGAGCTTCTCGGTGCTCTTCTTTTTGTAGCAACCCTTGATGAGCTGAGCGATATACACATAGCGCTCGTTGGTGATGATGCTCTCGGCATCGTCGTCGAGCTCGGTCTCCGCCGCCTTGATGTCCTCTTCGATGTGGTTCATCGTCTCGGTGGGGATGCTGAGCTGTTCGAGCACCTTGTCGTCGCGCTCAAAGATCTTGATCGCGTACCAGCGCTGCTGCTCTTCGGGCATGTTGTGCACGGCCGCCTCCTCAATGTGGGCAATGGCGTGCTCGACGGGCCCCGAGAAGGTGTGCATCGGCACGGTCTTTGTGCCCTTTGCCGCGCGGATGGCAGCCTCGGCTGCCTCCATGACACCGTCGCCCTTGAGCGCGGAGATCTCGACGATCTCGCAGCCGAGTTCGCGGGAAAGCTCCCCGATGTTGATCTGATCGCCGTTTTTGCGGACAATGTCCATCATGTTGACGGCGATGACCACGGGGATGCCGAGCTCAGTGAGCTGGGTGGTGAGATACAGGTTACGCTCGAGGTTCGTGCCGTCGATGATGTTCAGGATCGCGTCGGGACGCTCGGTGATGAGGTAGTTACGGGCGACGACTTCCTCCAGCGTGTAGGGGGACAGGGAGTAAATACCAGGAAGGTCCATGATGACCACATCATCATGCTTTTTCAGTCTGCCCTCCTTCTTTTCCACGGTGACGCCGGGCCAGTTGCCGACAAACTGATTCGAGCCGGTCAGGGCGTTGAAAAGCGTCGTTTTACCGCAGTTGGGGTTGCCCGCAAGGGCAATTTTGATTTGCTTTTCCATACGGTTGCTTTCTCCTCCTTAGTTAAGTAAGCTTAACTCATGCAGAAAATAAATTACTCCACTTCGATCATTTCGGTATCCGCCTTGCGCAGCGACAGTTCATAGCCGCGCACTGTGACCTCCATCGGATCACCGAGGGGCGCCACCTTGCGGACATAGACCTCGGTACCCTTGGTGATGCCCATATCCATGATGCGGCGCTTGACGGGACCTTCGCCGTGGAGCTTGACAACTCTGGCGGTCTCGCCGATTCTAACTTCACGCAGTGTTTTCATCATCTTTCTCCTTTTTATTCAGAATTTTCTTCAAATCATGATCTTTCTCGCCATTTCTTCGCTGATGGCAACGCGGCTTTCCTTGACCTTGACGATCACATTCCCGCCGAGCGAAGCTACAACGTTCACAGCTGCCCCGGCGACAAAGCCGAGATCTGCAAGGTGCTTTTTCACTTCCGCGCTCCCGCCGACTCTGAGAATGGTATTTTCTTCTCCGGCGTTTGCCAATGTAAGCGGCATCATTTTTCTCCCTCCGCGTGTTCTTGATCCGACACTTTCTGCCGTCGCAAACTCGATTGCTTTTGCAGGCGTCAGTTAGTGTTCTTTAACTTTCGCTCGTTAGTTGAATAGCTCTAACCTCATTTGTCAAGGGGTTTCGCAGATATTTTTTTTGCGCTTGCTTTCTTAGTTTGAGTATGTTAATCTGTAAATACTATCTGACAAAAAAGTTGGTGAAACCGCCTATGAAAATCCAGAAGGCCTCCGAGGATTATCTCGAGTCCATGCTGATGATGAAGGAAATGCACGGCTATGTCCGTTCGGTCGATGTGGCAGAGCACCTCGGCGTGACCAAGCCCAGCGTGACCTATGCGACCAAGCGTCTGCGCGAAAACGGCTATATCGAGATGGACCGCGACGGTCTCATCACGCTGACCGACCGCGGCATGGCCATCGCCGCCAAGATGCTCGACCGGCACCACACGCTCACGAAATTTCTCGTTGCACTCGGTGTGGACGAAAAGATCGCCGAGGAAGACGCCTGCAAGATCGAGCACGACATCAGCCAGCAGACCTATGACGCGATCTGCGAACATGTAAAGCAGCACCTTTGAGGCACAAGGCGGCTCTGCACCAAAAGGTGCGGAGCCGCCTTTTTCTTTTTGCCGCCGCGCGGAAGCGCCCATCGCGCTCCGCCGAACAGGAACAAAAAATAACTTTGATTTTTATGAAGCGTTTTGTCAGGAACTGCGTCTAAAGAGGAAAGAAACTCTTTGTACCAAGGAAGGAGGTGCCGCACGATGGAGGACGCGCAGATCGTCGAGCTGTTCTTCGCGCGCTCGGAGGACGCCATCAGCGAGCTGGACCAAAAATACGGCAAGCTTTACCACAAGCTCGCGGACAACATCCTCAAGAGTGCGCAGGACGCCGAAGAGTGTGTGAACGACGCCTACCTCAGCACATGGAACGCGATCCCGCCACAGCGGCCGGAATCCCTTTCGGCGTTTGTCGGCACGCTCGTCCGACGCTGTTCGATCACGCGCTATCGTGCCAACACGGCAATGAAACGAAACAGCCACTACGACGTGTGTATGGAGGAGATCGAAGAATTCCTCGCCTCCCCCCGGCGCACGGAGGAACACTGCGAGGCAAAGGAGCTTGCCGCCGTCATCGAGTGCTTCCTCGACACGCAGAGCAAGGAAAACCGCGTGCTCTTCATGCGCCGCTACTGGTACGCTGACAGCTACGCCGACATCGGCCGCCTTCTCGGCATCACCGAGAGCAACGCAAGACTGCGGCTGATGCGCATGCGCAAGCAGCTCAAAACTTATTTGATCGAGCAGGAGGCGATGGCATGACGGTCGAACTTTTCTCCGACGCCATGAATGAGATCGGTGCAAAATATGTGGAAGAAGCGCTGTACTATGAACGGCCGAAAAAGCGCAGCTTTTTTGCCGAAACCGCCAAACGGGCAGCCGCAGTGCTGCTTGCCGCATCACTTCTGTTTGCAGCCTTCACCGCCGCAAGCCCCGATGCGCGGGCAAGCTTGATCCACTGGATAGAAACCTGGACAGGCTCTCAGGTCTCCTACCAATATGCCGGCGATGCCCCTGCCGATAAGCTGCCATTCTATACGCTCACCGCCCTGCCGGACGGTTACGCACTGAATGCAGAGATGAGCTACGAAGATTCCGGTTTCCGCCAGCTCTGTTATGAAAGCAGCGACGATCTCATCCTCTTCAGCTGCATTTACATGCAGGATAACGCATTCAGTTACTACGACATGGGCGAGGACACCGAGATTTTTGAGGTCACGGTCAACGGCTGCAAGGGAAAGCTCTTTCTTCCAAGCGATCCCACGCTGTGGAGTACGCTTGAGTGGATCGACGAAAAGAGCAATCTGCATTTTTCGCTTGACGCCTGCGGCGACCGGGAAGCAATGCTCCGTCTGGCAGAAAGCGCAGCAATCACTGAACGGCCCGCTGACTTTCCCCAGCCAGAGGAAAAAGAGCCCACCTCAATGAATGATATAACCGGCGAGAAAGTCGAGCCGTAGCCGCCCGCACCGCTTAGACAAAAATAAAGAAACGCAGGATACCTTGTACCGTAAGGCCCAAAAGAACGAAAGGAGAACCGCCATGATGGAAAATAACCAGACGCCAAGTCCCGCACCTGTCCCCGAAGTTTCCCCCGCCGCCGTTCCCGCCCCCGCTGAGAGTACCGCCGCTCCCTCTCCCGCGCTGCCGGTCATTCCCCTGCGTGAGCTGCCCAATGCGCCGCTGCTGCACAAGGGATTTCAGAACCTCTTCCGCCTTGGTATCGCCAATATCGTCATCAACCTCCTGAACAACACCTTCAAGCTCGGCGACAAGATCCCGGCGCTCGGCATCGTGCTGAGTGCGATGTCGTTTGCAGTCAGCGTTCTCACGCTCGTTGTGCTCTGGAAGCTGAGCGCGGCCGTCCCCCGCTTCCGCAAGGTCGTGTACTTTAATCTTCTGCCGCTGATCGCGCTGCCGTTCGTTGCGCTTCTCGATGCGCCAAGCGTACAGGAGTGGATAACGGCATCGGACGTCTCCGCGATTCTGGTCGTTCTGATCATTCTGCTGGGATTGATCTTCCTGTTTGCCACGCTTGCGGCGTACCACCAGCTCACCGCCTGCGCCGAAGCGTTTGACGGCGCAGACGACGCGATGGCGGCGAAATGGCGTTCACTCTGCACATGGCAGGTCGTGGTCATCGGCGCTCTCGGCGCATTTCTCATTCTGATCCTGCTTTTGGGTCTGTCGTCGGCTTCCTTCTTCTATTTTTACAACGGCAGCCTGATCGTCCTGCTGCTGCTCATTCTCGCCATTGCCATCGGTCTGGGCGTGACTGAGATCATGGAGCTTGTATATCTCAACCGCAGCGCCAAGCTGTTTGAATGAATCCGTGAAAAAAGCAGGGCTTCCCGCATTGGGGGAAGCCCTGCTTTGCTGTTTTCATGTTGTAAGACAGGTCTCGCGTTCCTTTTCCGGCACGAGCGCGCCGCCCGTCGCCCAGACGATGTGCGCCGCGTTCGCAAAATGCGCGCCAAGGCCGCTGCTTTCGAGATAATCTGTCATTTTGGAAAGCTCCGCCGCGCCGGCAAAGCCTGCGCAGGCGGACGGCTCAACAAAAAATCCCTCCGCCGCGTACAGCGCCCGAAGATAGGTAAAAAGATGCTCATCAGACACCGTGAAGCCGCCGCTTACAAGCGCCTTGACTGCCTCGCCCACAAATCCCGAAGGGCGGCCGACGGCGAGGCCATCTGCCGCGGTGCGTCCGCTCAGGCCGATGTCCTGCACGCAGATGTTGTTCTGCAAACCGCTGGAAAGGCCCAGGAGCATACAGGGCGCCTCCACCGGCTCAACGAAAAAGACGTGTACATGATCGCCGAACTCCTGCTTGAGGCCAAAGCAGATGCCGCCCGGCGCGCCGCCGACGCCGCAGGGAATATGCACGATCAAGGGATGCTCCGCATCCACAGGGACACTCAGGCCGGCAAGCTGTGCCTTGAGCCGCCGCGCAGCCACGGCATAGCCGAGAAAGAGATCGACAGAGTTTTCATCGTCGATAAAATAGCGCATCGGATCGCCCGCGGCGAGTTCCCTGCCCTTTTGCACCGCGCAGGAATAGTCCGCGCCGTACTCGATGACCGTTACGCCCTTTTTGCGCAGCAGGTCTTTCTTCCACTGCCGCGCGTCTGCGCTCATGTGAACAGTGACCCTGTAGCCGAGCGCTGCGCCCATGATGCCGATGCTCAGCCCCAGATTGCTGGTCGAGCCGACATGCAGCTCATAGCGCGAGAAAAAGCTGCGGAACGAGCGCGAGGCAAACACGCTGTAATCCTCATTCGGCTTGATCAGGTGGTTTGCAAGCGCCAGTTCTTCTGTGTGCTTGAGCACCGCATAGCAGCCGCCGCGCGCTTTTACACTGCCCGCGACAGGCAGGTCGCTGTCGCGCTTCAAAAACAGTTTTCCCGCGAGCTGTGCGTTCTCATTTTCCGCAAGCCACGCGCGCATTTTTTCGATCTCCGTCAGTGGGGATTCGATCAGGCCGCAGTGATCCGCAGTCTCGGGAAAGGCCTTTTTGATAAACGGTGCAAAGCGCTCCAGGCGCGCCGCAGCATCGTCTACATCGGTCAGCGTGAGCGAACAGGCGGCGAGCGCCGCGGACGCTGTGGTCGTATCCGGATTGATCCACGCACTTTCGTGCCGGAGCTGCAGCTCCCGAACAAACTCTTTGCTGTTGAGCATCATTCTTTCTCCTGTCTTTCTGTAATGTACTGCTGCGTACCGCGATAAATACGCACCGTGCGCGCGCGGTACAACTCCATAACCGCCTGCGCCAATAGCGCAGGATCATGACGGGCGTATCCCCCCTCCGCCGAGAGCAGCGGGTATTCCGCCAGCGCAATGCCCAGATCCGCAATGCGTGCGCGGTCGATTCGCATCAGCTCCGCGTCCTCTTCCGAATAGCGCGCGGCAAGCGCGCGCGGAATGGGCGCATTGTTGGCAAGGCAGAGGTCGACAAGCCCCTCTCGCCCGTGGCGCAGCAGCGCCTCAAGATGATCGGCGGCGGTGTAGCCCTCCGTTTCGCCGTCCTGCGTCATAATATTGCAGATGTAGAACTTCTGCGCGTGCGAAGCGCGGATAGCATCGGCCACTCCGTCGACCAGAAGGTTGGGGATCACGCTCGTATATAAGCTGCCGGGCCCCAGTAGAATAAGGTCAGCGCTTTGAATGGCTTCCAACGCGTCCGGCAGCGCTTTCGGTCGCTCCGGCAGGAGCGAAACATGGTGAATGCGGCAATCCTGCCGCTTTTTCGCATCGAAAATGTTCGACTCCCCCACAACGCGCGCGCCGTTTTCAAAAACAGCTTCCAGCTGCACGTCCGCGTTTGTCACCGGCAGCACGCGGCCGGAAATCGCAAGCACCTGCCCCATCATGGAGACAGCCTCTTCAAAGCTCCCGGCCATACCGTTGAGCGCCGCAAGCAGGAGGTTGCCGAACGACTGTCCTCTGAGCTGCCCCTCCGGAAAGCGGTAATCAAGCAGCCGCTCCATCACCGGTTCGGTATTGGCAAGTGCCTGCATACACTGGCGGACATCTCCCGGCGGCAAAATGCCCATTTCACGGCGCAGCACGCCGCTGCCGCCGCCATCATCTGCCACCGTGACGATCGCTGTCAGCCGGTCGGTATATTTTTTTAGTCCCCGCAGCATCGTAGAAAGGCCGGTACCGCCGCCGATGGCTGCGATCCTCGGCCCCGCTGCGCGGCGAGAGAGCTCTGAATGTTCATATATCATAGGGTTTTCCCCTTCAATTGCAAATTTTGCTTATCATATTATGTAGTATAACAGGCTTCCGCTCAAAATGGAAGTGGACAAGCAATACAAGTTTTTTCACTTTTTTCTTTAACAATGACCATTTTATACAAATTATTCTCCATTTTTTCGATATTCACACATTCTCAAGCCACTGACGCACCACCGCATCATTTTTGTCAAAACATTGCTTTTACCGCGCAATTATGATAGGATAGCGAGGAATTATGTCAAAGGAGCCGCTTTTCATGGTACAAAGTGCAGTTTCCCATCCGATGGATGAATTGAACAAATTAAATTTCTTCGCCGCATACAATCATATCGAGCCGGAATTTGTTGAGCCCGACCACGCCGTTTTTAAGCTCAAGATCCGTCCCGAGAGCAAGAATCCATACGGCATCGTACACGGCGGTGCGATCTACACGATGGCGGACAATGCCACCGGCTACGCCGCCCACACGGACGGCCGCTCGTATGTTACGCAGAGCAGCGCGATGCATTTTCTCCGCAACCAGACGGACGGCATCGTGCGTGCGGACGCGCGCGTCCGTCACCGTGGAAGAACGACCTGTCTTGTCGATGTGGATATTCTGGGCGAGGGCGAAAAACTCCTCGCCACGGGGGAATTCACCTATTTCTGCATTGATCCCGACATCATGGCGCAGAAGGCTGCACAGCCGTGCTGAGGAGGTTTTGATGATGGCAGGCGCACTGCTTTACAATGTCAAGGATGCCGCCCGACTGCAAAAGATCCGTTTCGCTCTCTTTAAACTCGGCATAAGCGGACGAACCGTTGCACCGGAAGAGCTTTCTCACCCTGTTGGCTATCTCTGCGGACTGGATGGGTTCTCCCCTGCTGAGGAGTCGGCTGCCGGCAGTTTTTCGGACGAGATGCTCGTTCTTTGCGGCCTTACCGGCGCACAGCTCGACGCGCTGCTTTCCGCCCTGCGCCGCAGCCGTGTGCTCATTCCGCTCAAGGCTGTCGTCACGGAGGACAACGCCGCGTGGAGCTCGATCAAGCTGCACGACGAGCTTTTCCGAGAGCACGAGGCAATGAAATCTGTTCGGGCCAAAGACGCAAAAAATCGCTCGCCGCATCGCAAATAATTCTTGCAACCGCGCCATGCAGGCGGTATTACGAGCAAGATTTGATCAGCACCGATGCTGACTGCCAGATCGTCAACGGTGTCAGGATCAACAGGAAAACGATACGATTCGGAGGGCGGGTTTCGAGTCTGATTGTTATGACGCTTGGCATATATAAAGGAAAACACCCAAGTATATTCTTTTGCCGTTTCAAGCATATGATGAGCCTATAAATGCAAAGTATCTTCAAAGGAGAATGAGTAAATAGTCTTGACAATCTGTTTGTCCAATGCAGACTATGTTATTAGAAAAAAGGGGGAGATTGCATGCGCTGTCCAACCTGCGGCGCGCCCGTGATGGTCAGAAAGGACTCTTGGGAATGCGGTTACTGCTGCGACTGCGGCAATCTGCCAAGACCCAGGATCGTATTGACGGTGGCCGCGGAAGAAGAGCCGAAGCTGACGATAGAGAGCCTTGCAGAAAATGCCGACCCCGACACGGCGCTGCTGCTGCGCAAATTCTCTAAAACCCTTGGCGCGTGGAACGTCGAGGAACTCTCCGCCATGGGCGCGGTGGAGATCCTCGAGCGGGCCTACGGTGAAGATCACCGCGATGGCATCGCCATGTGGAGCGCGCTGCTGTACGCAGCGGGGAGCCGGTTGAAAGCCCCACGGGAGGCAAGATGGCTGCTGCACAGCTGCTGCCCCTACGGAACAGACGACCTTTCCCCGGAGCTTCTGGACGAATTGCAGCGGGACGAAAAGCTGTCGCGCCTTGTCTTTCAGAGCGCCTATGTGGGCGAGGAGCAGTACCATTTGATCGACATGGCCTCGGAGCTGGGGCGGCTGGCTTTGGCGGCGCAGTTCATGGCACTGCTGGGCGGAAATACCCTCCCGCGGAAAAAGTGGGAAATTCCCTATCAGGATTTTGAAGCGTTGCTCGCCTCGCTATAAAACACTTGTTCTATCCCCTGTTTTGTGATATACTGTCACCGAAACGAGGTGATCGCGATGGATCGCATCATTCTGCATTGCGACTGCAACTGCTTCTATGCCTCCTGCGAGCTTTTGAGCCGGCCGGAATTGCGGCAGCTCCCCGTCGCGGTCTGCGGAGACCCCACGGAGCGCCACGGCATCATTCTTGCCAAAAACGAACCGGCCAAGCGCTGCGGCGTAAAAACGGCGGAAACCATTTATAAGGCCAGGCAGAAGTGCCCCGGTCTCATTCTGCTGCCGCCGCATCATCAGCTTTACGATGAATATTCGAAGAAGATCAACGCCGTTTACAGCGAATACACCGATCTCGTCGAGCCGTTCGGCATCGACGAAAGCTGGCTCGATGTGACAGGTTCCCTGCATCTTTTCGGCGGGGAGGCCAAAGCGCTCGCCGACACGCTGAGAAACCGTATCCGGCAGGAATTCGGCCTGACCATCTCTGTCGGCGTTTCCTTCAACAAGGTTTTCGCCAAACTCGGCAGCGACTATAAAAAGCCGGACGCCACCACAGTCATCTCGCGCGAGAACTGGCGTGAGATCGTCACCCCCCTGCCCGTCGGTGACCTGCTTTTCGTCGGGCGCAGCGCGCAGGATCTTTTGGGACGCTACGGCGTACGCACAATCGGCGACTTGGGCAAGTGCAGCGAGGAAATGCTCGAAACGCTGATGGGCAAGATGGGATTGCAGCTCTACCGCTATGCAAACGGGTTGGACAATTCCCCCGTGCGCGGAGAAAAAGACCGTGAGCCGATCAAATCTGTCGGCAATTCAACGACGTTCCGCCGCGACCTGACGCGCTGGGACGAGGTACAAAGCGGCATTTCTCTGCTGTCCGACAGTGTGGCGATGCGCCTGCGGCGGCATGGGCTCTACTGCGGCGGCGTACAGGTCGGTATCAAGAACAGCCGTTTTCAGGTCTTTTCGCGTCAGACGACGCTCGACCACAGCACGCACCTGATGCGCGAGATCAACGACACGGCACTGCGGCTTATAAAGGAACTGTGGAAAGCGCCGGATCCGATCCGTCTTCTGTCCGTCACGGCACTGCATCTGACGGAGGAGGCGCAGTCCTTCCGTCAGCTCGACCTGCTCGGCACAGACGAGAAAACACAGGAAAAGCAGGAGGCTGTCGAATCCGCAATGGACGCCCTGCGCCGAAAATTCGGCCGCGGCGTCATCTCCTACGGCGTAAGTGAAGATTCTCTCAGCGGCGAAAAAATCGAACGCGATTAGACCCATTTTGCTCCGTGCGCGGCGCAAATAAATTTCAATCATTTTTCGCCGCGGCGTGTACGTGGCAAAAAATACTTCTCACTCCGCGTGTGTCGCAGCCGCCCTACGGGCGGCAAGGCACGAAGCGAAGTGCAATTTTAACGGAGAGACGGCTTTGCCATCTCTCCGTTAATCTCAAAAGTGGGGATTCTCTCAAAAAGAATCCCCACTTTTGAAACGTTAGTTGATGAGCCACTCCGGCCGCGACCGCTTTTTGATGCCGGATACGACCCCCATCGCGGCAAAGATCGTCACGATGGACGAGCCGCCGTAGCTGAAAAACGGCAGCGTCAGCCCGATGACCGGCACAAGGAACAAGCACATGCCGATGTTGGCAATGGTCTGGAAGATGAGCATGCCCGCCATGCCGACGCACACAAGGCTTTCCATGCGGCTCGGCGCTTCGCGCGCGACAATGAGGCAGCGGACGATGATGGCAAGCAGCAGCACGATGATGAGAAGGCACCCGATAAAACCCAATTCCTCGCCGCAGACGCAGAAGATGAAGTCTGTCTGCCGCTCTGGAAGACTCGATTTATAGGGTGACTGCGTCTGCGTGCCGTTGAACAGGCCCTGCCCCGTCAGCTTGCCAGAGCCGAGGGCAAGCATGCCGCGCGTCTGCTGCCAGCCTTTTTTTTCCGGTTGGTAGCTGTGGTCGAGAATCACCTTGATGCGGTCGTACCAGTCTCCGCGCAAAAGGCCAAGGTTCCACGCGGCAAGAAAGCCGCCCACCGCACCGCCCACGCCGAGGAAGATCCACCGCAGGGCAAACCCGCCGGCAAACGCCATGCACACAAAGACAAAGAGGTAGACAAGGCCGCTGCCTGCATCTTTTGAAAGCACATAGTAGAATACAAACATGGCTGCCGCGTGTGCCGTGGGCTGGATCACGTTTGCAAAGCTGCGCAGATCCTTTTTCTCCTCCAAGAGCGCAAGCTGACGCGCAAGCAGGATAATGAAGGTGATCTTCACGATCTCGGCAGGCTGAACAGTGATGGGAAAGTTTTTCAAAAAGCCGATGCCGAGCTGCGCGCCGATGTCGTTCACACCGAGCCAGGCGCGGTTGCCGTTGCGCGTGAGGCCGAAGGGCGTGCGCAGCAGCAGAATGAAGCCAAAGTTAAAGGCCAGCAGCCACTTCCACTTTTTGCTCACTTCCGATACGTCGATGCTTGAGAGGAAGAAGTACAGCAGCACGCCGAGCAGCAGTCCGAAGCCCTGAATGGCAACATATTTGAGCGTGCCGCGAAAATGCGTGGCACTTGCGATGAGCACCATGCCGTAGAGCGTGGAGACCGTACACAGCGACAGCAGTACCATGTCCGACTGACGCACCACGTCGCTGAGAAAATTACGGAACCGGTTCACCTTCTCACGCTCCTCTCTCAATAAAATATCAATATATTTTAGCACAATTCTGCACGCCTGTAAACGCACTTTTCTCCCTCTTTCCGCAGAAAAAGAATTGTAAAGGGCGGTTCGCTGTGCTATACTCTTTGGTAATATGGGTAAAAATGGGGTCAGGGAGGCGAAAGCATGCAATTCGTGTCGCACAGCACACAGGAAACGGAGCAGTTTGGCGAAGAAGTCGCCAAGTCGCTTCGCGGCGGCGATGTGCTCGCCTTTACCGGCTCGCTCGGCATGGGCAAGACCGCTTTCACACGCGGCCTTGCGCGCGGCCTTGGCTGCCGCGGGCGCGTCACGAGCCCAACGTTCACCATTGTGAACGAATATGATGGCAAAATACCCCTCTTCCATTTTGATATGTACCGTCTCGGCTCGTCAGATGAACTTTTTGACATCGGCTGGGACGATTACCTCGCCCGCGGCGGCGTGTGCGCCGTCGAGTGGAGCGAGCGTGTGTCCGACGCGCTGCCGGACGACACGATCTATGTCGACATCGCGCGCGGCGAAGAAGATGAAAATACGCGCACCATCACGGTCACAGGAGGAAGATTCGCATGAAAATTCTCGCTCTGGAAACATCTGCTAAGAGCGTTTCCTGCGCGGTGGTGGAGGACGGCGCGCCGCTCGCCTCCGCCTACCAGTGCACGGGGCTGACGCACAGCCGCACGCTCCTTCCGATGGTGGACGCGATGCTCAAAAACGCCGACCTGACGATCGAGACCATCGACGCCATCGCCATCGCGGCAGGTCCCGGCTCCTTTACGGGGCTTCGCATCGGCATCGCGGCGGTCAAAGGTCTTGCCTGGGCGGCGGACAAGCCGTGTCTCGGCATTTCGACGCTCGAGGCGATGGCGGAAAACATCGCGCACTTGAACGGGCTCGTCGTTGGCGCGATGGACGCGCGCCGCGCGCAGGTCTACAATGCTGTCTTTGAAGCAAAGGACGGCGTGCTGACGCGCCTCACGCCCGACCGCGCGATCTCTCTTGAAGAGCTATGCGCACAGCTCACGGGGAAGGATCAGCCCATCACCGTCCTCGGCGACGGCGGCATGCTTTGCCAGCGCTATCTCACCGAGCACGGCGTCAAGTGCTCGCTCGCGCCCGCAGCGCTTCTCTATCAGAATGCCGTTGGCGTCGGCCTTGCGGCCGAGCGCGCCTATGCGCGCGGCGAGACCGTGAGCGCGCAGGAACTTCTGCCCGTTTATCTCCGTCCCGCGCAGGCGGAGCGGCTGAGAAACGCCAAACTGGATCAGTAAGCAAGTTTCAAATTTCAATATATTTTCGGAGGTCTATGCAATGGAAGCAACATTCAACGAAAAAGTACACATCATGAACCACCCCCTCGTCGCCCACAAGCTCACCATCATGCGCGATGAGAACACCAGCGTCAAGGATTTCCGCGAGCTCGTGTCCGAGATCGGTATGCTCATCACCTATGAGGCCACGCGTGACCTCCCGCTGACCACCAAGCACATCAAGACCCCCATCTGCGAGATGGACGCTCCCACGCTTGCGGGCAAGAAGTTTGTTGTTGTCCCCATTCTGCGTGCCGGCCTCGGTCTTGTCGACGGTGTGCTGCGCATGGTTCCCTCCGCGCGCGTGGGTCACATCGGCATGTACCGCGATGAAGAGACGCTCGAGCCGCACCCCTATTTCTGCAAAATGCCCAAGGACGTTGCCGAGCGCGACGTGATGATCGTCGACCCGATGCTCGCCACCGGTGGCTCCGCCTGCGAGGCCATCGGTGAGATGCGCAAACGCGGCTGCAAACACATCACGCTCATGGTGCTTGTCGCTGCTCCCGAGGGCATCAAGGCCATTCAGGAGAAGTTCCCTGACGTTGACATTTATGCCGGTGCGCTCGACGATCACCTCAACGAGCACGGCTACATTGTCCCCGGTCTCGGTGACGCCGGCGACAGAATCTTCGGCACGAAGTAACTTCAATGAAACCGACTTGCGTCGCTTTCATTGAGAAAGATTCGCGTCGCTCTGTGCCTCATTGCCTGCACAAGCAGACAATTCGACACTTGCTTTGCGCAAAGAGTAATTCCTGACGCACATGTCGTCAGGAATTGCGATTTTAATTGTTTTCCGCCTGCGGGCGGAAAATGATACGAAGAATCTTCACAATTTTGCCATTGCATTATCTCGCATCATTCGTTATAATGATTGGGCATTTTCAATAGCATTTTGCAAATCTGCAAAACCCAATAATTGAGAGGACTGAACAAACAAAATGAGTGCATCCAGAGAAAAGAAGAGCCGCCAGGAAAGTCTGGCAGGCGGTTACGTCGATCCCCGGACAAAGCGTGAAAAGGACGAGCAGGCGAAGGATCGCCGTACCAACGCCCTTTACATCGCCGTCGCCGTCATCTTTGTGATCGTCGGCATCGTCGTTACGGTCGCCAATTCCAAGGTGATCGAGCGCAAGGCCGACGCGCTCACCATCGGCAATGAGACCTACACGGCCGCTGATGTGAGCTATTTTTACAACAACATCTACAGCAGCTTTGTCGCCAAGAACTCCTATTATCTGAGCGCTTATGGTCTGGACACCACCAAGTCGCTCAAGGAGCAGAGCTGCCCCATCAACGACGGCACCTGGTACGACTATTTCCGCGATCAGGCCATCACCAGCATGACCTCCTACTCCCTGCTTGCGCAGAAGGCAGAGGCCGAGGGCTTTGACGGCAGCGAGGCCGTGGAGCAGTCCGTGCAGGATACGTTTGCCGATCTGGACACTGCCGCCGCTTCCGCCGGTTACACCCGCGCGCAGTACATCAAGGCCGTCTGCGGCCCGCTGGTCAACGAAAAGATCTTTGAGCGCAACATCCGCATGATGGCGCTGGCACAGGCCTATTCCAGCAGCTATGCCGACTCCCTGTCCTACACCGCCGAAGAAGTGCAGGCCGCTTACGACGCTGATCCCAAGAGCTATCAGAGCGCCGACATTGAGTACATTCTCTTCACATCCGCTGCCGGCGACGACGCAACGGACGAAGAAAAGGCCGAGCTTCTCGAGCAGGCCAAGCAGAAGGCCGAGACCGCTCTCTCCCGCTATGCGCAGGGTGAGACGTTCGACACCATCGGCGAGGATATGGAAGGCACCTACGCGCACATCGGCTATGCTGAAAACGGCGCTTCCGATATGCTGACCTGGGCGTTTGACGATGCCCGTCAGGAGGGCGACACCACCGTCGCCGCCAATGGTGAGAAGGGTTATTACGCTGTGCTCTTCCACTCCCGCAGCCGCAACGACTATCATACGGTGTCCGTGCGTCATATCCTTGTTGACAGCGAGGAGAAGGCCAACGAGCTCCTGCAGCAGTACAACGACGGCGAGAAGACCGAGGACGCCTTCGCCGCGCTGGCCGTCGCCAACTCCACTGACCCCGGCAGCGCCAGCAACGGCGGCCTGTACTCCAACATCTACAAGGGTGAGATGGTCCCCTCTTTCGAGGACTGGTGCTTCGATCCCGCGCGCCAGAGCGGCGACACGGGCATCGTCGAGTCCAGCAACGGCTATCACGTGATGTACTTCGTCGAGACCAATCCCCAGCCCTACTGGTACTACAAGGCTGACCTTGATCTCAAGAACGACGCTTACGACGAGTGGTACGCTGCCATCACCGATGGTGTGGAGGCCGAGCAGCTCAGCGGTATGAAGTACGTCGGGTAATCCCTTCTTACGACAAAATAAGCTGCCGGTCACAAACCGGCAGCTTATTTCTTTTACTCTTACCTTCAGGGGGAAACTATGGACGATCAGTTTTTACGCACACAGATGCTTCTCGGCGCCAACGCGATGGAAAGGCTGCAAAAAAGCCATGTGGCCGTTTTCGGCCTCGGCGGCGTCGGCAGCTACGCAGTCGAGGCGCTGGTGCGCTCGGGCATCGGCGAGCTGACGCTCATTGACGACGACAGCGTCAGCCGCACGAACCTCAACCGCCAGCTCGAGGCGCTGCACTCCACGGTCGGTCAAAATAAGACTGATGCTCTTGCCGCGCGCTGCCGCGACATCAACCCAGATGTCCGGCTGCACCTCATCTGCGCGCGTTATGACGCCGCGCACCGCGAGGATTTTTTCACCGCGCGCTATGACTACATCATCGACGCCATCGACACCGTGTCGAGCAAGCTCGACCTGATCGAAACAGCGCACGCGCGCGGCATTCCCATTCTCTCTGCGATGGGCACGGGCAACAAATTAGACCCCACCAAGCTTTGCATCACCGACCTCTCCAAGACTGTCAACTGCTCGCTTGCGCGCGTGATGCGAAAGGAGCTGCGCGAGCGCGGCATCAAGCACCTGCGCGTCGTCTACTCCCCCGAGCTTCCCGCCAAGCCCGAAGCGCTGGAAGCGCCCCCGCCGGGTCGCCGCAGCGTACCGGCAAGCCTCGTCTGGGTTCCCGGCTGCGCAGGACTGATGATGGCGGGCGAGGTCATTCTGACGCTCGCCGGATACGAAAAAGAGAAAAGCGAATCATAAAAAGGAAGCGTTCCGGTTTCATCGGAACGCTTCCTTTTACTCTTCCAGAATGAGCGGCAGGGCGCGGACACAGAACTGCGTCATATCAACGTGGCTGCCGTCCAGAAAGCCGACGCCTTCGGCCTTCAAAAGCTCGACCTGACGGTTCGCTCCCCCGAAGGCAAATGCGCTTGACACCTCCCCGTCCCGCTTGACGACACGGTGGCACGGGATAACGCCCGGCTCGGGGTTGACGTGCAGCGCATACCCTACGACACGGGAAAGACGCCTATTCCCGATCGCCGCGGCGATCTGCCCGTAGGTCGCAACGCTGCCGCGCGGGATAAGCCTCACCGCGGCATACACTTTGTCAAAGGTCGTCATTCGCCTTCTCCTTCTTTTTGAGCCACCGCGCGAGCCAAAACCCGCAGACGATCAGGGCAAGATAACATACATAGTAGGGCCAGTCATGCCGCAGCCAAGTCCCAGCGCTCTCCCAAACGATCGGCCAGTCGCCCCCGTCTGCATACAATCTCGACCCTGACCACAGATCCGTCAGATAGGCAAGCATGGCGGCCAATCGGGAGAGCGCCAAAACTGCGCCGGTCGCGGCGATGAGCAGGGCGATCACTCTGCCCCGCTGCTTCCAAATGGTCGTTGAAAGGATCGCGGCAGCGATCGCTGCCACAGCAAGGACAATGTGCAGTGCGGCACGGCTTGCAAAACCGAGACGCAGACTGTTCCATAGCGCTGCGATGCCCGCGAGCAGCAGCACCGACAGCAGCACATCGCCAAATGTGCCGTTTCGACCGCGCACATTCACGTCTTGCTTTGACGCCGCTGTCTGCGGCGTGTCCTCTTCATTTTCCCAGATGAGGTAATCCTTCGTCACGGCAAAATAGGTGCAGATGGCGCGCAGCTTGTCGAGGTCGGGCGCTGCGTCGCCGCATTCCCACTTGCTGACGGCCTGCCGCGAAACATTCAGCTCCGCAGCAAGCTGCTCCTGCGATAAGCCGCGCGAGGCGCGCAGCATCTTCAGCTTTTCTCCCAGCGTCATGTGCGTATCCTCCGTTTGCTTTGATGCGCCCAGTATAACGCCATGCGGCAAAAAATGCCACCAGCTCTACCTTGCATCTCCGCAACCAAACGTAGCAACAGGGATATGCCCCCCCTATTACTCCGCTTCCTTCTTGCCTTTTTTGAACAGTGCGCCCACATCGACCTCCACCAGCACAAGGCTCGCGAGCATCAGCGCCGCGCCGAGATAGCCCCTGACGCCGATGCGCTCACCAAGCAGGAAAAACGCAAAGATCGCCGAGAACACCGGCTCAAGCGTAAAGATAAGGCTCGCGCGGCTCGCCGTCGTGTGCCGCTGAAAGACGCTCTGGATCACCAGGCAGACGCCCGAGCAAACGATGCCGAGGAACAGCGACGCCGCCCAGACCTTTGCCGTGCCGGGCAGCGCGGGCGTTTCCAGAAAGACCGACAGCACCGAGATTACCACGCCGACGACGGCGAGGTCGCACACGCCGAGCGCCAGCGGATCGACCCGCTCATCGGCAACGGCCCGCTCGGTGATCATCAGGTCGACCGAGTAAAACACCGCCGCAAAGAGACAGATCACATCACCGAAGGCAGGCTTGAGCGTTTCGCTCAGCGTCATCAATGCAAGGCCGACAAGGCACAGCACCATCGAAACGCCAAACTTCTTCTCCGGCTTTTTGCGGTAGACGATGAACTCCAGAATCGGCGTCGTCACCACGGAAAGCGCGCCGATGAAGCCCGCATTGGAAACGGACGTATACATCACGCCGTAGGTAAGGCTCGTATACACGATGACGAGCGACAATCCAACCAGAATGCTGTACTTTACGGTCACGAGGCTTACGCGGCGCAAATTCTTTCGAAAAACAAAGCCCAGCACCAGAAAGGCCGTGATAAAGCGGAACGCATTGAGCGTCAGCGGCTGCATATCCCGCAGGCAAATCGCCGTCAGGCAATTTGAGATTCCCCAAAAGCTCGTCGCCAGCAGCAGCATCAGATCCGCTCTGCGCTGATGATCCATTCGGTTTCCTTCTTTCTCTTCTCGATTCTTTTCTCTCATTCACCAAACGGGCGCCTTGCGGCGTCCGTCTGATTTGTCAAGTTTACCATATCCATTAGAGTTTAGCAAGTGGCATGAGAGGTGAAAATGTCATAACTTCTCGCCGCTTTTCCTCTTGACAAAGAGCGTGGAACCGATAGACCTTCTCCCCTTTTACAGCAGATCGTAAACCTCGTGCAGATCGCGGATCTCATGGTCGATGCGATAGCCCTCCGGCGCAGCAGCTCCCTCGGGATTGTACCAGCAGGTGACGATGCCCGCATCTCCGCCGCCGCGCATATCGCTCGTGAGCGAATCGCCGACGATCATCGTCTCGTTCTTGTTAAACGGCTCGATGGCCGCAAAAACCTGGTCAAAAAATTCTTTTCTGGGCTTCTCCGCACCCAGCTGCTCGGAGAGGAACACGCCGTCCATCAGCGCACCGAGGCCGGAGAGGCGCAGTTTTTTTGTCTGCGCGGTGACCGTTCCGTTGGAAACGACATACTGGCGCACCTTGCCGCACAGCGACTCGACAATATGATAGCTGTCATCGCGGCAGACGATGGTATCGCCAAGGCGCAGCTGATAGGCGTCGTTGAAGCGCGGTGCAAGCGCGGTATCGATGCCCTCCCCTGCAAAGAACTCTTCAAAGCGGCCCACGAGCACCTGCTGCTTTGTGATCTCGCCGCGCTCTATCTTCTCCCAATACTTCCGGTTGATCGCAGAATAGCGCGCAAGCACCTCCTCCGAGCATTCGCCGAGGCCAAATTCAATGTAAAGGCTCTGTACAACAGCGCGCTCGGCGGCGTCAAAGTCCAGAAGCGTGCGGTCCACGTCCCACAAAATCGTTGTGATCATTTCTCTTTTCTCCAATAGCTCTCAAAAAATACAAAGTCGCTGCCAAAGCGCAGCAGGAATATCATACCACAAGGCAGCAGCGCTGCGCAATCCCGATCTATCGGCTCTACGCCGCCGTTCACAAAACCGCGGTGCCTGCCGGCAGGGTCATGCCGGAATCTGCATCGAAATTGCCCGGCGTATGCGAAAGGCCTTCATGCAGAAAGGGAAGCGAATGCTGCGCATTCGCTTCCCTTTTTTCGCTTTTTGCGCTTTTCCGCTCTCCTGCAAGTGCTCGCTTAGAACAGATGGAAGCTTGCGATCAGGCCGGAGAACACGATGGAGACCATCGAGAGGAGCTTGATGAGGATGTTGATGGACGGGCCGGCGGTATCCTTAAAGGGGTCACCCACGGTGTCGCCGACCACGGCAGCCTTGTGCTGCTCGCTGCCCTTGCCGCCGTGATGGCCGGACTCGATATACTTCTTGGCATTGTCCCACGCGCCGCCGGAGTTCGCCATGAAGATGGCGAGAATAAAGCCCGTGACCAGCGCGCCGCAGAGCATACCGACCACGCCGCTGCCGCCGAGCACAAGGCCGACGACGATGGGGGAGATGATAGCCAGCAGTGTCGGCGCGACCATTTCCTTCAGGCTCGCGCGGGAGCAGAGGTCCACGCAGCGGGCATAGTCGGGATCGGTGTGGCCTTCCATGATGCCGGAGATCTCACGGAACTGACGGCGCACCTCAACGACAACGCTCTGCGCAGCGCGGCCGACGGCGTTCATCGTCATGGCGGAGAACACGAACGGGAGGCAAGCGCCGACGAAGATGCCGACGAGCACGGTCGGCTCCATCAGAGAGAGGCTGTAATCGCCGCCCGCAGCGTCGAGCTTTTCGATAAAGTTTGCAATGAAGGCAAGCGCCGTCAGCGCGGCCGAGCCGATGGCAAAGCCCTTGCCGGTCGCAGCAGTGGTGTTGCCGAGAGAATCGAGTGCGTCGGTGCGATCGCGCACCTCTTCGGGAAGGCCTGCCATCTGCGCAATGCCGCCCGCATTGTCGGCCACGGGGCCGTAGGCATCAGTGGAAAGGGTGATGCCGAGGGTGGAGAGCATACCGACCGCGGCGAGGGAGATGCCGTAGAGGCCCAGCTCCGTGTTGCCCGCATAGCCGATCGTGGAGCAGAAGTAAGCGACGAGAATGGCGATGCCAACGATGATGATGGGCAGCGCCGTGGAGAGCATGCCGAGGCCGACGCCGCTGATGATGATGGTGGCAGAGCCGGTCTCGCTGCTGGCGGCGAGGTTCTGTGTCGGCTTGTAGGTGTCAGAGGTGTAATATTCCGTCACGCGGCCGATCAGAACGCCCGCAAGGAGTCCTGCCAGAATGGCGAGCCACAGCCCGTAGAATGCGCTGCCGAGCAGCAGGCGCACGACGAAGAAGCTGACGACCGCCACCGTGATGGCGGAGAAGTTCGTGCCGCGGCCAAGCGCATTGAGCAGATACTTCTGGTCGGCGTCCTCCTTCGTCTTGACGAGGAAGGTGCCGATGATGGAGCACAGCACGCCGACTGCCGCGATGATGAGCGGAATGGCGACCGCGTACACGCGGTCGATCTGCGGGATCTGGTTGAACGCCAGCACGCCCAGCGCGCAGGTGGAGGTAACAGAACCGACGTAGCTCTCATAGAGGTCAGCGCCCATGCCGGCCACATCGCCGACATTGTCGCCCACGTTATCGGCGATGGCGGCAGGGTTGCGCGGGTCGTCCTCAGGGATACCGGCCTCGACCTTACCGACAAGGTCCGCGCCGACATCGGCAGCCTTGGTGAAGATACCGCCGCCCACGCGGGCAAAGAGCGCCATCGAAGAAGCGCCCATACCGAAGGTGATCATCGCGGCGGTGATCTCCTCGAGTGAGGAGTGGAAGATGAGCTTCATCACCGCGTACCAGAGGGAGATATCAAGGAGTCCCAGGCCGACGACCGTAAAGCCCATGACACTGCCCGCGGAGAAGGCGATGCGCAGACCGCGGTTGAGTCCCTCCTGTGCGGCGGCCGCCGTGCGGCAGTTGGCGCGCGTGGCGATCGTCATGCCGATGAAGCCGGAAAGGCCGGAGAAAAAGCCGCCGGTCACAAAGGCGAAGGGCACGAACCAGGTGACAAACCCGGCAGCCGCCATACCGCAGAGCACGACGAACATGCACGCAAAGAAGATGGCAACCGTGCGGTATTGCCGCTTGAGGAACGCAGACGCACCCGTGCGGATGGCGCGGGATATTTTCTGCATCAGCGGCGTACCCTCAGAGAAGGCAAGGACCTTTTTGCTTTGCAGCCATGCAAATATCAGCGCGATCACGCTGGCAGCAAGGCTGACGCAATACAAATTTTCCATCATTGTTTATTACTCCTATCTTTGAATTTGCGGGAGGAAAAGCATCTCCTCGAATCTCTGTCATCATTTTGCATCATTCACGCGAAAAATGCAACTCATAAAATAGATAAATCGATCGTCGCGATCATATTTTATATATAGAAGATTGGTATAAACCTATAAAAAAGCTCAATGCGAAGCGCGCTACATGGAAGCACGCTTCACATTGAGATAGAATTTCTGCATCTTATATGACAGGGTGGATACGGAGGCTCAAGTCCATGAATCTATACAAATCGACGCTCAGAAGCTTCCTTTCGGAATTTGCATCTTCCTTGCGCAAAAGCCGGGGCATGACGCAGGAGGAAATGGCAGAAAAGCTCCGTATCACAGGCCGGGCATACAGCGATCTGGAACGGGGCATCTACTGTTTTTCAACAGTTGCCCTCATTTTTCTGCTGCTGATGCTCAAGGAAGATGAAATGAAGGAATTCCTGACCGCACTCCGCGGCGAGATCACAAAAGCGGAGGGCAGAGAGGTGGCGTAGTCGCTATGACGATAGGAGATATATACGGTTTGCTGCGCCGGCTTGGTCTGTCCGCAGACAATCCCGGCTTTTTTCATATTTCCTATGCGGTATATCTGGCGTTTCAGCAGCCGGCGCGCTGCCTGCTCGCAGAGCGCTGGCTTTATCCGGTCGTTGCCCAGCAATATGAAACCGACTGTCTCTGCGTAGAAAGAGACATTTGCAGCGTCATTGATACTCTTTGGGCCCGTGATCCCCGGCTGCTCAAGCGCTTATCGCGCTCTCCCCTGCCTCAAAAGCCGGCTCCCGCGGAATTTGTCGCTATTCTGGCCTCGCTGTTTTGCTCAGGCGGCACCGCGGCATAGGGATCTTACGGCGCAAGGTCTATTTTCGCGACAATAGAACGATTGCCTCGATATGGTCCGCTCTTGGGAACATATCAACCGCGGCGGCGCGCGTGGCGGTATACCCCAGCTCCGCAAAGCGCTTCACGTCGCGCGCCATGGTCGCGCTGTCGCAGGAGACGTACACGACTCTCTCCGGCTGCATCTCAGCGATGCTCTCCACCACATCGGCCGCCAGCCCCTTTCGCGGCGGGTCAACGGTGATGACATCGGGGCGCAGATGTTCCTGCGCGAGCTTTTTTGCCACGTCGGACGCATCGCCGCAGAAGAATTCCACATTTCTGACGTCGTTGCGCACGGCGTTTTCGCGCGCATCGTCGATGGCCTCCGGTACGATCTCCGCACCGAGGACTTTCTTCGCGTGATCGGAGAGCGCAAGCGTGATGGTGCCCGCGCCGCAGTAGAGATCGAGCACCGTCTCCTGCCCCGTGAGATCTGCAAATTCGATGGCCTTTGCGTATAATCGCTCAGCCTGCGTGCGGTTGACCTGATAAAACGACGGCACGCTCAAGAGGAAGCGCTTGCCGCAGAGCGTATCCTCGAGCCGGTCGTCCCCCCAGAGCGTACGGTAGCGGTCGCCGAGGATGACGTTGCCCTTTTTCATATTCGTTCCCAGCACGATGCCGCGGCACTTCGGGCAGGCGCCGCGCAAAAGCGCAACGAGCGTTTCCTCCTGCGGCAGCTTGTTCCCGTTCACGAGCACGCAGACAAGGCTCTCCCCCGCCGCGTTCGAGCGGACATAGAGATGGCGGACAAGGCCGCGGCCGGTCTTTTCGTCGTATCCCGCAACGCGGCAGCGCCGCATATATTCGCGCAGCGCCTCCGCCGCAGCGTCGGCCTCGCTCTTTATAAGAAGGCAATGCTCGCACTCGATGACCTCGTGCGTGCGGGCGCGGTAAAAGCCCACTCGCCCGTCCTTCGACACAGGGTACTGCGCCTTGTTGCGGTAACGCAGCGTATCCGCGGCACCAAGGATTTCCTCCACCACAACAGCGCTGCCGCCGATGCGCGCGAGATTGTCCTGCACGCGCTGCTTTTTGAGGCGCAGCTCCTCTTCGTAGCTCATGTGGCGGTAGGTGCAGCCGCCGCAGCGCGGAAAGTACGGGCAGTCCGATTCAACGCGCGCACCTGACGGCTCGATCACCTCAAGCACTTTGGCAAAGGCGACGCTCTTGAGCGTTTTGAGGATCAGCACGCGGCACTTCTCGCCGCGCAGCGCGCCGTGGACGAACACAACGCGTCCGTCGACGCGCGCAACGCCCATGCCGCCCTCGCCATAGCCCTCGATGGTGACGGTATGCTCCTGATTTTTGGCAAGCTCCATCATTTTCTCCTCTCAGGAAAGGTACTTCGCGCTTTTATCGCGCGAAGTACCTTTTGTTGTGTATCTCAAATCACTCGCGGAAGCGCTCGATCAGGCTGATGATCTGGCCCGTGAACGCGGAAATATCCTTGTTGGGTCTTCCCTTGCAGTGCTTGGCAAGCTCCAGCAGCGACTCCGCCGCCGAGACAAGCTTTGCATAGAGATTGTCCGCGCGAGACTTCTGCGCCGTGCGCTTGCGCTCGGAAATGTAACCCTCGCTGACCATTTCGTTTGCGGCAAGGTCGTAACACTCGGTAAACTTGGCCGCGTGCGCATGGAAGCCGAGGGAATTGAGCTCTTCGGCAAACACGGGCGCAACGTCCTCGTCGCCGTGGACGACGAACACATGCGCAGGCTTCGGGTCGAAGGCCTTGATCCACTCGATGAGGTGGTCATGGTCGGCGTGGGAGGAAAGGCCCTGGAAGTTGACGATCTTTGCCTTGACGGCAATCTCCTCACCGAAAAGCTTGACCTTCTCCACGCCGTCGAGCAGTCTGCGGCCCAGCGTGCCGGGCGACTGGAAGCCGACGAACACGACCGCGCTGTTCGCGCGCCAGAGATTGTGCTTCAAATGGTGGCGGATGCGGCCGGCGTCGCACATACCCGAGGCGGAGATAATGACCTTGGGCGTCGTGTCCATGTTCAGCATCTTCGATTCCTCGCTCGACTCAACAAGGTTGAGGTTGGGGAAGGTGAACATGTGCGTGCCGTCCTTGACAAGATCGAGCGCCTGCTCGTCGAGATAGCCGTGCAGATCGCCGCAGAAGACGGTCGTTGCCGCCTTGGCAAGGGGAGAGTCGATGTACACAGGGAAGTTCGGCGTCGACTTGACGAGCTTTTGGTCCTTGATCTCGCGGATAAAGTACAAAAGCTCCTGCGTGCGCCCGACGGCGAACGACGGGATCACAACGTTGCCGCCCTTGCCGAGCGTTTCGTCGATGATCTCGGCAAGCTCGTCGGTATAGCTCCACACCTCGGTGTGGTTGCGGTCGCCGTAGGTCGACTCCATCACGACGTAATCCGCCTTCTTGAGGAGCTGCGGGTCGCGGATGATGGGCTGGTCGACATTGCCGATGTCACCGGAGAAGACGAGCGTCTTGTGCACGCCGTTTTCCTCCAGCTCAAGCGTGATGGACGCCGAGCCGAGCAGATGCCCCGCATCGGTAAAGACCGCGCTTACCCCCTCGCAGAGGTTGATCTTTTCTTCATACTCGCAGGTCGTGACGTACTTGAAGACGTCCAGCGCGTCCTGCTCGGTGTAGAGCGGCTCAACGTGCTCGCGGCCCGCGCGCTGACCCTTGCGGTTTTCATATTCCGCGTCGCTCTCCTGAATGTGGGCAGAGTCGAGCAGCATGATCTTCATCAAATCAGCCGTCACACGCGTTGTGAGGATCCGGCCGTGAAAGCCGTTTTTCACCAGCAGCGGAATGCGGCCGGTATGGTCGATGTGCGCGTGGGTGACGAGCAAAATGTCGATGCTGCCGGGGGCAAAGGCGAGGTAGCGGTTGTCCAGCTCATCGCGCCCCTGCTGCAAGCCGCAGTCAACGAGGATCTTCTTGCCGTTGATCTCCAAACAGTGGCAGGAGCCTGTCACGCAGCGGTCAGCTCCGTAAAAGTGCAGTTTCATGCGTTAGTCCTCCTTCGATCATTGGATCAGATGAAAAAGCTTTTCCTCACGTTCTGTCCTCCGCCGTTGGGGGACGTTTCATTCTCCTATACGATCTTATATCGCATTTTACCACAGCAGCAATGCAGAGTGCAAGCCATGCACAGCGCGTCGGCGGAATTTATTTACAGTCCATTCATATTGTACAGCAAATTTCCCTTTGCATATCGCGCAGAGGGATGCTATACTTGTAGGCGTGTCATTATGCTCCCACGAAAGGAAGTTTTGTTATATGGGTTTTTTCAGCAAAATGTTCGGCTCTTACAGTGACCGTGAGCTCAAAAGCATCTACCCCATCGTCGACAAGATCGAAGCGATGGCGGAAGAATACAAGGCGATGAGCGATGCGGAGCTGCAGGCCAAAACACCGGAGTTCAAGTCCCGCCTGCAAAACGGCGAAACGCTTGACGATATCCTGCCTGAGGCGTTTGCCACCGTGCGCGAGGCGTCCCGCCGCGTGCTGGGGCTGTACCCCTATCGCGTGCAGCTTGTCGGCGGTGTTGTGCTCCACCAGGGACGCATCGCCGAGATGAAGACCGGTGAAGGTAAAACGCTGGTCGCTACCCTCCCCGCCTACCTCAACGCCCTGACCGGCAATGGCGTACACATCGTCACCGTGAACGATTACCTTGCCAAGCGAGACAGCGAGTGGATGGGCAAGGTTCACCGCTTCTTGGGGTTGACGGTCGGTCTGATCGTCCACGACCTCACAAGTGAAGAGCGCCGCAAGGCCTACGCCGCGGACATTACCTACGGCACGAACAACGAGATGGGCTTCGACTATCTGCGTGACAACATGGCCATCTACGCAAGCGAGCTTGTCCAGCGCGGACACGCCTTCGCCATCGTCGACGAGGTCGACTCCATTTTGATCGATGAGGCGCGCACGCCGCTCATCATCTCCGGCATGGGCGAAAAGTCCACGGAGATGTACTCCCGCACGGAAAGCCTCGTGCGAGGCTTCCGCAAGAAGGTCATCGCCGAGAGCGACGACAAGGAGGAAGAGGACGTCAACATCGACGCGGATTACATCGTCGACGAAAAGGCCAAGACCGCGACGCTCACCGCCCGCGGCGTGAAGAAGGCCGAGGAATTCTTCGGCCTTGAAAACCTCTCCGATCCTGAAAACTCCACCATCGCGCACCACATCAACCAGGCCATCAAGGCGCACGGCACGATGAAGCGCGACATTGACTATGTCATCAAGGACGGTCAGGTCGTCATCGTTGACGAGTTTACCGGCCGACTGATGTTCGGCCGCCGCTACAGCGAAGGTCTTCATCAGGCGATCGAGGCCAAGGAGCACGTGGAGGTCGCACGCGAGAGCAAGACCCTTGCGACCATCACCTTCCAGAACTACTTCCGCCTCTACGGCAAGCTCTCCGGTATGACCGGTACGGCGCTGACGGAGGAAGAAGAATTCGGCACGATCTATAACCTCGACATCATCGAGATCCCGACGAACCGTCCCATCGCCCGTATCGACGACCCCGACGTCGTCTACAAGACCGAGGCGGCAAAGTATCGCGCCGTCATCGAGCAGGTGAAAAAATGCCACGCCAAGGGGCAGCCCGTTCTGGTCGGTACGGTGTCGATCGAGAAGAACGAAAAGCTCTCCTATCTTCTCTCCCGCGAGGGCATCAAGCACAACCTCCTGAACGCGAAGAACCACGAAAAGGAAGCCGAGATCGTCGCGCAGGCCGGTAAACTCGGCGCGGTTACGGTCGCAACGAACATGGCAGGCCGTGGTACCGATATCATGCTCGGCGGTAACGCCGAATACATGGCGAAGAACGACCTGCGCAAGGCAGGCCTTTCCGATGAACTGATTGCCGAGGCGACCGGCTACGCCGAAACGGACAATCAGGAGATCCTCGACGCGCGCGACATGTTTGCAAAGGCGCTGGAAAAGCACCGTGAGGAGATCTCCGGCGAGGCGGACAAGGTCCGCGAGGCGGGCGGCCTTTTCATCATCGGCACCGAACGCCACGATTCCCGCCGCATCGACAACCAGCTGCGCGGCCGTGCCGGCCGTCAGGGCGATCCCGGCGAAACGCGCTTCTACCTCTCGCTTGAAGACGACCTGCTACGTCTTTTCGGCGGCGAGCGCATCACCAATCTGATGGAGCGCTTCAATCTCGACGAGGATACGCCGATCGAAAACAAGACCCTCTCCAAGGCCATCGAAAACGCGCAGACGAGCGTTGAGTCCCGCAACTTCCAGTACCGCAAGAGCACGCTCGAATACGACGATGTGATGAACAAGCAGCGCGAGATCATCTACGGTCAGCGCAAGCAGGTGCTCGACGGCATGGACATCAAGCCCACCATTCTGAACATGCTGAGAAGCAGCATCGAAAGTCAGGTCGCCTTCGCTTTCGGCGAGCACGACAAGACGGACGACGAGCACCGCGCCGACGCGCTCAAGAGCTGCGAGGGCACCTACTTCCCGCGCGGCGCTGTGGCAGGCTCTTCCCTCGCAGGTCTCTCCGCAGAAGACCTGACCGAGCGTTTCTATGCCGCAGCGGAGAGCTATTACGAGGCCAAGGAAGCCGCCGTCACCTCGCCCATCATGCGCGAGCTTGAGCGCGTGGTACTGCTGCGCGTAGTCGACGAATACTGGATGGATCACATCGACGCGATGAGCGAGCTGCGTCAGGCTATCCGTTTGCAGTCCTACGGCAACAACAAGCCCATCGACGTTTACAAGCAGGAATCCCTCACGATGTTCGAGGATATGATCGCCGCCATTCAGGGCGACACGGTGCGCCGCATCTTCTCCGCCCGCGTCCAGACCGAGGGCGAGGTCAAGCGCCAGCGCGTGGCCGACGGCATCGTGGCTTCCACCTCCGGCGACGGCACCGTGAAAAAGCAGCCGCGCAAGGTGCAGAAGATCGGCCGCAACGACCCCTGCCCCTGCGGCAGCGGTAAAAAGTACAAGCAGTGCTGCGGCAGATGACCCATCGCTTGAAGTGATTTGAATGCAAGGGGGCTGTTCTCTTTCCCGAAGGAGAGCAGCCCCCTTGCCCAAAAGGAAAGGAGGCACTTTGATGTCTTTTTCGGAACACAACCACAACGGTCTTATTTTCGACACCTCCGACGTGCTCTCCGCCGTGCCTGGCGCAGTGCACGCTTTCACCACGCGCCACGGCGGGGTGAGTCCCGCACCGTTTGATTCGCTCAATTTTGCCGACAACAGGGGAGATCGCAGCGAAAATCTTCTTGAAAACTATCGTCTGCTCGGTGAGGCCGTTGGCATTGACGCCTCGCGTGCCGTGGGCTGCCGCCAGATCCATTCCGACCTTGTGCGCGTTGCGTGCGAGGAGGACGCGGGCAAGATCCTCTGGAATGACCGCCCCTACGACGCCGACGGGCTCATCACAAACGTGCCGAATCTGCCGCTGTTCGCCTACGGGTCAGACTGCTGCGTCATCACGCTCTACGACCCCACCTCGCGCTCCATCGGCGCAGTGCATGCCGGCTGGCGCGGCACGGCGGCCGGCATCGCGCTCAAGGCCGCGGTGTCGATGATGAGCTGCTACGGCGCAGACCCCTACACGCTGCGCGCCGCCATCGGCCCGAGCATCGGCAAGTGCTGCTTTGAGACCGACCGTGACGTGGCGGACGCCTTCTTCGCCCTGCTCGACCCCGCAATGGACGAGCGCATCGAGCAGCGCGGCGACAAGTTCCACATCGACTTAAAGGAGATCAACCGCCTGTGGCTGCTGCGCGCCGGGATCGACCCCGCGCGCATCGACGTTCACCCCGACTGCACCAAATGCCATCCCGAGCGCTACTGGTCGCACCGTGCGATGGGCGAAAAGCGCGGCGGCATGGCCGCGATGATCTGCCTGACGGAGGATATGCTGTGAAGCGGCGGCTCGCCGCGCTCCTGTGCGCGCTCGCACTCTCGCTCTCGCTCGCGGGCTGCTGGAGCAGCGACGTGAGCGACGAAGGAAACGACTTCTGGGAAGAACCGCCGGAGCAGGAAGAGGACAACTCCCCCCTGACGCCGATCACGTCGTTTGCGCTTCCTTACCTGCAAGGCGTCACGCTCGACCCTCTCACCTGCCCCGACGGCATGCAGCAGGTGCTCGGCGCGCTGCTCTATGAAGGACTTTTCACACTGGACGAATCGTTTGCGCCGCAGAACGTTCTGTGCAGCCGCTATGAGTGCAGCGACGATGGCACGAGCTACACCTTTTATCTGCGCGACGACGCCAGCTTTTCCGACGGCAGCGCTCTGACGGCAAACGACGCGCTTGCCGCGCTCCGCCGCGCACAGCAGAGCGAGCGCTACAGCGCGCGCTTCGCAAATGTCTCCTCAATGCGCGCAAGCGGCGGTGCGCTCATCATCACTCTCTCGCGCGCAGACAGCGCCTTCCCCGCATTGCTCGATATTCCCATCGTCAAGGCGGGATCGGAGAAAAGCACCGTACCGCTCGGCACCGGACCGTATCTCTTCGTCACAGACGGTAACGGCGCATTCCTGAAGCGGAGCGCCGACTGGCACGGCGGAACCCTGCCGTTTGAGCGCATCGAGCTGCGCGCTGCTAAGGATACGGACACAGCGGCGTACCTTTTTTCCTCGCGCGAGGTGCATCTGCTCTTATCCGACCTGACAAGCGGCACGGGGGATCTTCGCAGCGCGGAGATCCAGATCACCGATTACGCAACCGCGAACATGATCTACCTTGGCTTCAACACACAGCGCACGCTGCTCTCCGACGCGGCGCTGCGCAGCGCCATCGCAGGCGCGATCGACCGCGGCACCATTACGACGGGCTATCTTGCCGGTCACGCAAAGGCGGCGCGTTTCCCGCTCTCGCCGAGTGCAAGCCTCTATCCCGCGGAGATGGCAGAAGCGCTCGCTTCCCCCTCGCTTGCGGCAACGTTGGAAAATGCAGGCGTGACGGATTCCCGCCCCCGTACGCTGACGATCCTCGTCAGTGAAAGCGATTCCTTCAAGGTCTCCATTGCCGACTATCTCAGCCGCACGCTCTCAGGCGGCGCGCTGACGATCAAGGTGCGTGCGCTGCCATGGAACGACTATCTGACCGCGCTGCAAAACGGGAACTTTGACCTCTATCTCGGCGAAGTCCGTCTGACGGCGGATTGGGACATCTCCCCGCTCGTGCGCACCGGCGGCGCGCTCAACTACGGCGGCTACGCCGACGAACAGTGCGATACGCTGCTCGACACCTTCCTCCAAAGCGAGAGTGAGGAGACCGCACGCACGCTGTACCGCTATCTCGACCAAAGCACGCCCATCGCGCCCATTGCGTTCCGAACCTCGTCCGTCCTGACGCCGAGCGGCCTCATCGACGGCTTGACGCCCACCGCTTCCTCCCCGTTCTACGGGCTTGCAAACTGGGCGGTACACTTCGACAAGGGATAAGGCACACAGCAGAAGATAAACCGTATCCAAATATGACAAAAAAGCTCCTCCGCAAAAAATGCGGAGGAGCTTTTTTCGTTTCTTTTAATACTGCCGCACCACGGCGACAACGCGGCCTAAAATCGTGCTCTCGCGTCCGTCGATGGGCTGATAGTCGGGGTTTGCGGGCAGGAGCCAGACCTCGCTTCCCTTGCGCTTGAGCGTTTTGACCGTGGCCTCGTCGCCAAGCAGGGCGACGACGATTTGCCCGTTCTGCGCGATGCTCTGGCGGTGGACGACAACCAGATCGTCCGGCAAAATACCGACGCCGAGCATCGACTCGCCGCGCACGCGCAGGGCAAAATACTCTTCATCGTGCCCGCCGGTGTCGAACGTCAGGTAATCTTCGATGCACTCCTGTGCCAGAATCGGGCTGCCGGCGGCGACGTTGCCGACGATGGGCACGCGGCGGCGCGAGGAAAGCTCGTCAGCCGCTTCCTCCGGCCGCACAGGGGCGGCAGGCGCTTCCTGCGGCTGCTTTTTGAGCGTGATGGCGCGGCCCTTGCCCGCGCTCTTTTCGATGAGTCCCATCTCCTGCAAATGCTTGATGTGGAAATGGACGGTGGAGGGCGACTTGAGCCCCAGCGCCTCGCCGATCTCGCGCACGGAGGGCGCATAGCCGTGCAAAGCGATGCTCTCTTCAATGTAATCGTACACGCGCTGCTGCATTCTGGATAATTTCTCCATCGTCGTGCGCCCCTTCCAACATTTGTTCGAATCTATGATACCACATTTTCCGTCAAATGCAACATCTGTTTCACATTTTTGTGCCGGTTTCACGTTTTTCTCCTTGCAAAAATTTTTGAAATATTTTTCAAAAACCCATTGACAAGCGCCGCTCGATGTATTATTGTACTAATTACTTAATACAGTGATACAAAGGAGGGTCACGATGGATTGGAACTTTCGCAATGACCAACCGATCTACTCCCAGCTGATCCAGCGGCTCACGGAGGCCATCGTCTCGGGCGTCTACGCCCCGGGGGAAAAGCTCCCCTCAGTGCGCGAGCTGGCGCTGGAGGCCGGTGTCAACCCCAACACCGTGCAGCGCTCGCTCACGGAGCTTGAGCGCGAGGGTCTGGTCTTTTCCCAGCGCACGGCGGGACGGTTCGTCACGGAAAATGAAAACATGATCGTAAACGCAAAACTCCGCATTGCCGACGAGCGCGTGAGCGAGTTTCTTCGCTCGATGAAAACGCTCGGCTGCGGCAGGCAGGAGATCATCTCCCTCATCGAGGGAGCAAAGGAGGATGAAGAATGAGTATTTTAGAATGTAAGGCGCTCACCAAAAGCTACGGCGCCAGAGAAGCGCTCAAGAGCGTCGATCTCACGATCGAGCCGGGGCACATCGTGGGCCTCCTCGGCCCCAACGGCAGCGGCAAAACGACGCTCATCAAGCTTTGCAACGGCCTTCTGACGCCGACGTCGGGAGAACTGCTGATCGACGGCAAAAAGCCGTCTCGCGCAACGAAGGCGATCGTTTCCTATCTGCCCGACCGCGACACGCTGCCCGGCTGGATGAGCATCGCGCAGGCGCTCGACTACTACGGTGATTTCTACTTGGATTTCCGCCGCGGCCTTGCCGAGCAGATGCTGATGAACCTTGGCCTTGACCGCACGCAGAAGATCAAGACACTCTCCAAGGGCATGCGTGAGAAGACGCAGCTCATCCTCACGATGAGCCGCGAGGCAAAGCTTTATCTTCTTGACGAGCCCATCGGCGGCGTCGACCCCGCGACGCGCGACTACATCCTGCGCACGATCATCGGCAACTACAGCGAGGACGCAGCGGTCATCATCTCCACACACCTGATCGCCGACGTCGAGCAGATCCTTGACGAGGTCGTGTTCCTGCGCGAGGGGCAGGTCATGCTCCACGAGAGCGTGGAGACCATTCGAGATGAAAAGGGCAAGAGCGTGGACGAGCTCTTCCGGGAGGTATTTAGATGCTGAGCAAACTGATCAAACATGAATTCCGTGCAACGAGCCGCATCATGTGGCCGGTCTTTCTTGGAATGCTGGCACTGACGGCGCTGATGCGTTTTTCTCAACTGCTCCTGAACGGCGAGCACATTCCCTGGCTCTTACAGCTCATCGGCGTACTGCTGGTCATCGGCTTTGTGATGGGTCTTGGTGCGCTGGGGCTTGCGCCGCTGGTGCTCTCCGCCGTCCGCTGGCGCGACCATGTGCTCAAGGACGAGGGCTATCTCACGCTGACGCTCCCCGTGAGCGTGCATGAGCTGCTCACTTCCAAGCTCATCGTCTCCGCCGTGTGGTACGCTGCCGCCTTCCTCGTGGGCGTTCTCTCGCTGCTGATCGCCGCCTCCGACTGGGCTTCCCTTCGCTATGTGCCGGAAAACTTCGTCGATTTCTTCACGGCATTTTCTCAGATGGACGCCTCGCTGCGCGGCCATGCGCTGCTCATTTTGCTTGAGCTGCTCGGCAACTTCGTCATGACGATCTCCGCCGCGTCGCTCGTGGTGTACGCCGCCTTCTCCATCGGCTACAGCTTCAATAAGCACAAGTCACTCTGGACGACCGTTCTCGTGCTTGTGTTCTTCGAGGTCGCGCAGTTCACCGCCATCGCCATGATCGGCGCGTTTTTCAACGCCAACCCCACGCGCTGGATGAATCTGGACATTTACAGCGCGCCCGCGAGCGTCGAGCTGCTGCTCCTCTGGGGGATGTTCGGCGAACTGCTCTTCGCCGCGGCGGGCTACGCCGTGACGTGGTTCTTCACGACGAAAAAACTGAATCTCGAGTAACGCGTTTTCGAAAAAGCAGCCGCGAAAAGCCTCCGCTTTTCCGGCTGCTTTTCTGCACCCTTTTTACAGCCGGATTTCCCAAAATTCAAAGATTATGTCAACTTGCGACGCAAAATTCATTTACCTGAAAGGAGACCCTCCATGCAAATTCTGACTGTTTCCGGTCTTCAAAAGACCTACACCACGCGCTTTGGCGGCAGCAAGGTCCAGGCGCTCAAAAATGTCAGCTTCACCGTTGAAGGCGGCGAATATGTCGCCATCATGGGTGAGAGCGGCAGCGGCAAAACGACGCTTCTCAATATCCTCGCCGCGCTCGACAAACCGAGCGGCGGCACGGTGCTGCTCGGCGGCAAGAACCTCTCGGAAATTCCCGAGGAGACCGCCGCGGCCTTCCGCCGCGACAACTTGGGCTTCGTCTTTCAGGACTTCAGCCTTCTCGACACGTTCTCGCTCGAGGACAACATCTGCCTGCCGCTCGTGCTCGCTGGCAAATCGCGCACGGAGATGCGCGACCGGCTCGCGCCGCTCGCCCGCGACCTCGGCATCGAGCCGCTGCTCAAAAAGTATCCCTACGAGGTCTCCGGCGGGCAGAAGCAGCGCGCCGCCGTTGCCCGCGCGCTCATCACCCGTCCGCAGATCCTGCTGGCCGACGAACCGACCGGCGCGCTCGACTCCCGCTCGACGGACGAGCTTTTGAAGCTTTTTGCCGAGATCAACCACGCAGGGCAAACGGTCGTAATGGTCACCCATTCCGTGCGCGCGGCGAGCTGCGCTTCGCGCGTGCTGTTCCTGCGCGACGGTGAAGTCTCGCTCGAGCTCACGCGTGGCAAGGACACGGACGCGCAGTTCTACCAGCGCATTGCCGACGCGCTCACGCAGCAGCAGACGGGAGGCGAGCGCGCATGAAGGCAGGCTTTTCCCCCAAGCTCGCACTGCTCGGCATTAAGAAAAATGCGCGGCTCTATGTTCCCTATCTTCTCTCCTGCGCGTTCATGGCGGCGGTACTGTATGTCATCGCTTTCCTTGCCGCCACTCCCGCGCTCTATGTGATAAACGGCAAGATCGATGGCGCGGGCACGACGACCATCCAGCTCGTGATGGGCCTTGGTTCCGGCGTCATCTCGATCTTCGCGGCGCTCTTCCTCTTCTATACGAACAGCTTCCTTCTGCGCCGCCGCAAGAAGGAATTTGGTCTTTACAGCGTGCTCGGCATGGACCGCGGCGCGCTCGGCACGATCCTCTTCTGGGAAGCGCTCATGGCCGCGGCGTTCACGCTCGTCGCGGGTCTTGGCTTCGGCGTGCTGCTCTCCTATGTTTCGCAGGCGGTGCTGCTGCGTCTGCTCGGTCTCCCCGCCGTCGCGTTCTCGGTGAGCGCCTCCGCACTCAGGCAGTGCGCCGTCACGTTTGCCGCCATCTTCGCGCTGCTTTACGTGCGCGGTGTGCTGTCGCTCAGGCACGCGCAGGGCGCGGCACTGCTGAAAAGTGAAAACGTCGGCGAAAGACCGCCGAAGTCGCAGTGGCTGCTCGTCATTCCCGGTCTTGCATTGCTCCTTGGCGCGTATTATATCGCCGCGACGATCAAGGATCCAGTAGCGGCGATCCTGCTCTTTTTCGTCGCGGTTATCATGGTCATTTTAGCGACGTATCTGCTTTTTATTTCCGGCAGCGTGACGCTCTGCCGCACGCTCCAGAAAAGTGAAGCGTTCTACTACAAAAAGCGCAACTTCGTCTCGCTCTCGTCGCTTACCTACCGTATGAAGCGCAACGGTGCGGGCCTTGCCTCCATCTGCATTCTCTCCACGATGGTGCTTGTAATGCTTGCCTCGACGGCGAGCCTCTATTTTGGCGCGGAGGACGCGATCAGCGCTCTCGCCTCCCAGAATCCCTACTGGCAGGCCGACGAAATGGCAGCGATCCGCGCCGAGTTCTTCTCGCTCTACGGCAGTCTCTTCTTCCTCGGCATTCTGCTGAGTGTCGTCTTCCTCTTCGCAACGCTTCTGATGCTCTACTACAAGCAGGTCGTCGAAGGGTATGAGGACGCCTCGCGCTTTGCCATCATGCAGCGCGTAGGCATGACCAAGCGCGATATCCGCGAGAGCGTGAACGCGCAGATGCTGCTCGTCTTCCTGCTGCCGCTCGCCGCGGCGGCGCTGCACCTCGCCTTTGCCCAGCCGATGGTCTGGCAGATCCTGCAGATCTTCGGCATCCAGAACCTGACGCTCTTTCTCGGCGTGACGGGCGCAGCGCTGCTCGTCTTCGCGCTGCTTTACTGCGCGATGTACCGCCTGACCTCAAACGCCTACTACCGCATCGTCAGCACACAAAACGTCTGATAAGGAAAGGATTTCCCATAAAGCGGCAGCGGCAAAAAATCCCGCCTCACCTCAGGTGAGACGGGATTTTTTCAAGCTTAACTAACGCTTCGCCGTAAAAGCCATGCTATTTACTCTTTTACTTGCCTGCGTACTCGACCAGCGTCTTAAAGAAGTTCAGGCAGGTCTCATAGTCGCACAGGGCCTTTTCAGGCGTCTTGCTATAGAGCACGAGCTTGCAGTCGTTCTCGGGGTGGAACTGAACGCCGAGGCAGAAGGTCTTATCCTGACGCTCGACCGCTTCAATGACCTCCACGCCGTCATACGTTGCGGTGCTGACAACGGTGAGATTCGTCCCCTCAACGCCGCCGACGGCCTGATGATGCCAGGAGGAAACATTCTTCAGCTCCGTGGAACCGACAATCTTATAGAGCCACTTGGAAGCATTCTGATCGATGGTCACATCGTGGCGGGCATAAGTACGATCCGGTGCGTCAGCCGGCATTCTGTGCGTATCGTTGTAGGTCTTTCCCTGTTCCTTATAATAGTTGGGGATATCCTGAATGAACGTGCAGCCGGAAACAATGGACATCACCTGCTCGCCGCGGCAGACTGCGAACGTCGGCACGTCCTTTTCGAGGCAATAAGCCATGAGCATGTAGTCAGAGATATCGCGCGTGGCGTTGATCTCTTCGCCCTCGTTCTTTTCCTTCTCGGGAACCTTGAACAGAGACGGGCTCACATCTTCGCCGCCGGTGAAGAACACGCCGTCGATGGCCTGCATCACAGCGCCGACATTGCTGGTCGCGAGATCCTTTTCCTTCACCTTATCGGCGTATTCCTGCTTGAGCATGCCGCTCTCTTCGAGATACGCGGATTCGATCTTACCCTCGGTATCATACTTCACGGCCGTGCTCGTCACCTGATCGAGCTCAACAGGGATCGCGCCGACGGTCTTGAAAATCGTCTTGTGGGAGTCGTAATTCTGGCCGTTGTAGGACCAGCTGATGCCGATCACGGGCTTGTCGGCGATCGTCGCGGCATTTTTGAGCATCTGCTCAAGCATTGCCATGGTCACAGGCTTGGCGGCCTCATAGGTGAGCCCGTCCATCAGGCCGGACCAGATGGCCATATCGTCATAGTCTGCGGGCCACGCGCTCAGAAGCGCCTTGTCCAGGCCGGTGCTGCGCAGGACCATTGCAGCGGCTTCCAGCTGCGTAACCGCCGCGTCAGGGGCAAAGGTGTCCTTGCTGACACCGTTGACGATCCCCTTGGAATAGGCGAGGTTGATCACGCCCTCATACTTGCTGCTCTCGGCAACATCCTTGAAAGCGCTCGCTTCCTTTGCGCTCGCCTCTGCCTGCGCAGAGAGACCCATATTCTTGATGACCTCCTGCGTCACTTCGGCACGGGTCAACGAAGAACCGGTATTGCTCGCGAAAGCAGTGGCAGAGAGACTGAACACGAGAATAAGCGCCATAATCAGAGACGTTGCTTTCTTAGACAATCTTTTCATACAAATTCTCCTTCGTTCGATATTGTGCGGCATCAACGCACCGCTATGTCGTCATAATAGCGAGGGAAAGCAAAAATAGCAAGTCTAAGTTTCAGCAATCTGCATTTTTAGCCACTGCATACAACACATCGACCGTCCTTCCCGTATAAAATGCACAATCACTTTTCCATTCCTGCATTTTCTTTTATCCCAACGCTGTACAACGCTCCCTTCACCCTTGTTTTTGCGGTGGAAACACGGTATACTATAAATAGCAGTATCCTCTAAAAACGCTTTATCTCATTCAGGAAGGACGATTCTATGGATATTAAATTTTCCGGTTCGGACGCAAATGGCTTCCAGTTCGATCAGAACGCCGCGCCCAAGCCCAAGAAGGAGCGCAAGCCCCGCAAATCGATCGGCAGCAAGGCCGGCCGCATCGCGGTCAATGCGCTCGTCACGCTGCTCGTCGGCGCGGTTTTCTTCTATCTTGAGCTGCCCGCCATCAACCTGCACGCCGAAGAGTTTTATGGCTTTGCGCTGCTGCTGTGCATCACCTACTGCATCTGCTCGCTTCTGACCTCAGGCTTTCAGGGCACGGGCGCGAAGGGCTACTTCACTTTCGTCAAAAAGCAGTGCACCGTGCCGTTCCTCGTTTCGGCACTGCTCATCGTCACGGCGCTCATCGGCGCGCTGACATCGTGGGTGGTGCTGCGCGCGAAGGACTATCAGGCGCTGCTGCCCATCGAAAATGGCAGCTTCACCGAGGAGATCGACGAAATCTCCTACGACCGCATTCCCATGCTTGACAAGGACAGCGCACAAAAGCTCGGCGACCGCAAACTCGGTGAACTTGCCGACATGGTCTCGCAGTTCGAGGTCAGCGCGGACTACACGCAGATCAACTATCACGGCCGCCCCGTGCGCGTCACGCCGCTTCGCTACGGTGACATCATCAAGTGGT
>ENA-UOJG01000362-UOJG01000362.1-human-gut-metagenome-genome-assembly--contig:-C47-NODE-362-length-66483-cov-47.171720_pt1 | contig 66483 bp, 49 predicted proteins | sample MGYA00242340_ERZ723887 | MGnify/ENA metagenome assembly ERZ723887 | reverse complement strand
CCAATCTCTCCGGCAAGCTCAAGCGCGGCTCGCTCCGCTATGGCGAGGCGGTGGAGTTGGCGGACGCGCTGGGGTATGACATCGTGTGGCAGAAGCGAAAATGAAAATGTTAGTCTGGCTTGCAACACAAATAACAAGTCTTTTGCTTCGAGACTGGAAAAGTTCTGTGCAATATGATAAAATCGAAAATGAGGTGAAAACCGTATGATCAAATTCTCAGACTTTATGCCAGTCGATTTTCCGGATAAGACGAAAGTCAAATTTAACATGAATGCAGGGAATACTGCTTTGCGTGCGTGGGACTATCTGCTGGATGATGCCCCTGAATGGATTGCAATGAATGCCCACAAGCGTAAACAGGCAAATAACAATTTGAATCACGCGGATTATCTTCTGGCTTTTGCACAGTATTATCCTTATGGTTCCCAATATTACATTTTCGGTGGAATGTACCGGATTGAAAAAATTCTCCCGGAAGTATTTGATGCCGTCGGGTATAAGCTTACACTCCTTCCTGATTATGTGGACTATCGCAAGCGATTGATTATTAGACTAAAGAAACCAATCGGCAGAGATATTTATAACAAGCCATATCAGTCTGTTCAAAGAGATTTCGACCCCGAAGTATACGAACTTGCTCCAGCTACGAAGCTTGGCGCATTTCCCGGATACAGCAAAGTGCTTTTGAGCCATAAAGATTTGCAGACCATTATTAAGTTGGATGCACCCGAGTGGAAAAACGCTCTTTCCAGCGTGAAGGGCATTTACTGCATTACAGACCGCTCAACAGGACAACTCTACATCGGGTCTGCGACGGGAGATATTGCTGGCATCTGGCAACGGTGGACATCTTATGCCGATGTAACAAATCTGACAGGCGGCAATAAGGCTTTTGAAGAACTGAAAAACAATGGAGCAGACTACATTGTAGAAAATTTTTCATATTCCATTTTGGAGATCTTTGATATGCGTACAAAGCGTGAGGATATTATTCAACGCGAATCGTATTGGAAACGGGTTTTTCAAACAATAAAGTACGGCATGAATAACAATTAAACTGTACTACAACGAAGGGGAGGTTGATTGCATATATGACAAAGCAATATAAGGGACGGACAGCAACTATTGAAATCAATGAGAAGAATGTCATAATCAAATCTTCCGGATTCTTTTCACCATCAAAGAAAACTATTCCACTTAGGGATATAAAGAATGTGGAGCTTAGTACAAGTTCGGTTTTTTCAAAGGATACGGTGGAAATTCACTATGGCAGCAATGTTGAAAAAGTCCGGTTTTCTAATTCCGCCGATGCGAAAAAAGCAGCGGCCGACATCACAGATATTGCAAGGAAAAACAGGCGAACATCTCCACTCGGGGAACTTACGGGACTTGCCACATCGTTATTTGGAATCGGCGCATCTGTTGCCTCTGCCATAAAAGAGGATCAAGAACGACAGCGGAAAAGGGAAATTCAAAAAGCAGAAGCCGAATATAAAAAGGCTGTTGATGACCTTCTTAACTCCGGAAAACTAACGACCACTACTTATGTCAATGGAAGAGAGTTTAACCGTCCTACTGCTAAAGACGATATAGAAGCTGTATTTATTGCAGAGTATGCAAAGTCACCCCGCACCGCAGAACAGCCGTGGTCACAGAAATGGACGGAGCAATACGGCATTCAAGATGTTCCTGCCTATCTGCAATCTGTGGTTGCAGATGGATATTTGGAGGAAGCAGTTTTGGGGAAAGCGCTTTCGACCCTCACAGGGGAACAGCTTAAAACAATGTTGTCCGATCTTTCGATGAAAACGAGCGGGGCAAAGAGCGTTCTTATTCAGCGACTAATAGAAGATGCAGATGAACATAGGGTGCGACAGCTTTTCCCAAATCCTGTGTACGCGCTTACTGAGAAAGGCGCTGAGCTGCTGAGGGCTAATCAGTCTGTGCTTGCTGATATGTGGATAGATTGTGAGAAAGCCATTGAGCAGGGTAAAAATGTTGCACCGGAGTTTAAGAAACCTGATACTAAAAAAGCAAAAAAGAAAAGAACAGCTAAGAAGCAACTGACAGATGCAGAGAAACTTCGAGAATACAAAAAATCGCTCAAGACTCTGTATGAAGCATTAAAAGGTCCTGAAATTCGAGAGCAAATTTCAACAATCAAGGCTTGTAAACCGACCAGAAAAGAGTTGGAAGAGGATTTGCGGGGAATATGTGCGAACGCCTGTTATTCCCCTATTCCATACTCCGAAACAATGGGGAATATCTATAAGTACAGAGATTTCTATTCCGAAGAAGTTATTGACCAAATATACAAAGGGCAAACAAAGTATATGCTCTTTGATAAAACCGGTTTTGCGGATTTGGTTCATAAGATTTCCGGTGATACCCCATTTGACTTTTTCGCATTTATTGACAAGAAATGGGATATGTTTGTATCGGAATATATGAGAACGCATTGAACGTCACTATTCCGGGGTAGGATGAAATCCCTTTGGAACAAAGGGCGCACTTCTATACTCTCCTGATGGGAGTATGTGCGCTCTGCGAGGCAGACAGCCCGGACATTTGAATGTCCGGGCTGTTTTGCGTCACTTCATTCCGAACAAGGGAGTGCCTCCCTTGCGCTGCCATAGCAGCTATCCCAGCGCACTTTGCAGCGAAAACGGTCTGCTGGCACAGACCGTTCCCGCCGCAAAGTCTGAAAATTCCATATCGTTACCCAGACCGTCTACCGAAAACGTAGGCGGTCTTTTTCTATCCATCTATCTTATCAAATCGAAGGAGGTTAACCATGCCAAAACAGAAAACCCTTGCTGAGCTGAATGCCGAGAAAGAAAACATCGAGCGGCAGCTTGCACAGGAGCAGCACAAAATCCAGCGGCTTGAAAACCGTGCCGCCTACTACGAAAAGGGAGATCGGCGCAAGCGGGCGCACCGGCTCATCACCCGTGGCGCAGCCGTCGAGAGCGTCGCACCGCAGACGAAAGATTTGAGCGAAACCGCGTTTTACGCTTTTGCAGAACGGGTTTTCGCCCTGCCAGACGCACAAAGGCTGCTCACGGATGCTGTCAGCAACCATACGGGAGGTGCCTAAGTATCGCATTGTTTCATTTTCATGTGACGCAGGTCAAACGCAGCGCGGGGCAGTCCGCCGTGGCGTCTGCCGCCTACCGCGCCGGAGAAAAGCTGCACAGCGAATACTACGGTGAGGACAACGACTACACCCGCAAGGGCGGCGTGATCTGTTCGGAGATTCTACTGCCGCCCCATGCTCCGCCCTCTTTCTCTGATCGGGAAACCCTATGGAACGAGGTGGAGAAAGCGGAACGGGGAAAGAAAGCGCAGCTTGCGTATAGCTTTGACATTGCCTTGCAGAACGAGTTTTCCATGCAGGAGAACATCGACCTTGCAAGGCAATTCTCATTGGACAATTTTGTAAGTCGTGGCATGGTGGTGGACTTCGCCGTGCATCAGCCGGACAAGGAGAATGGCGGCATTTCCAACCAGCACTTTCATGTCATGTGTCCGATTCGTCCTATCGAGCCTGACGGCAGGTGGGGAAACAAACAGCGCCGGGAATATGTGCTGAACGAGCATGGGGAACGCGTTCTGGATGAGGCGGGCAATTATGTGTTCAATGCCGTCCCAACGACGGACTGGGGCAAACCCGAAACGCTGGAAGCGTGGCGGCAGGCATGGGCTGAGATGTGCAACGCCAAGTTTGCCGAAAAAGGCTTAGACTGTCGCATTGACCACCGCAGCTTTGCCCGTCAGGGCGTGGAGCAGATCCCCACCCAGCACGAAGGCCCCACCGTCCGGGCAATGGAGGCAAAGGGCATCCGCACCGACAAAGGCGATCTCAACCGTTTCATTCGGAAAACCAATGCACTGCTGCGGGAAGCAAAAGAGAAAATCGCCGCGCTGATCGGCTGGCTGAAGGACGTAAAAGCCGAGCTTGCCAAGCCCCAGCCGCCTATGCTGAATGATCTGCTGGCGCTGCATTGTAGCATCCGCAACAAGGGCGCGTACAGCAATAAGGCGAAGAACGCCAATTTGCAGCGTTACGCCGAGGCGTTCAACTTCCTGCAATCCAAAAATCTTTACACCGTGGACGATCTGGAAACTACGCTTCATTCCATGCAGGATAAGATCGATACGCTGAAAAAGTCTGCGTCTGCAAAGCAATCCCGCATCAAGGAAGTGAATGAGCTGCTGCGGATGGTGGACTACTACAAGTCCGGCAAGCCCGCTGCGGACAAGCTGAAATCCATCCGTTTTGAGAAATCCCGGCAGAAATACAAATCCGAACACGACGATGAACTGCGGACGTTCTACATGGCAGAGCGCAAGCTGAAACCGTATTTCAAGGACGGCAAGCTGCCCATCACCGCATGGCGCAGGGAACGGGAGCAGTTGGAGCAGGAATATAAGGACATTCAGACGGAGCTTTCGCCGCTCCATGCCGATGCAAAAAAGCTCTGGGCAATTCATTACAACATCTACGAGGTGCAGCATGAGCAGGAGCGTCAAAACACCGCGACGCGGCAGAAAAAGCAGGAAATTGAACACTAATTTGAATAGAAAATCAGGAGGTACTTATGAACGAGAACAAAGAATTTGAACACGAGATCGATCCTGATCTGCTGGCAGAAATCGAGGAATGGGAAAAGGCAGATCACGACGAGCCAGCGGAATATTACTTCTCCAATCCAGACCCGTATCTCAAACCGCAGCCCTTACCGTCCGATCATGCCCGGCGCAACTGCTACTTTAACGAGGACGGGCATCTCTGCGCGAAAAACCTGTCCGCTTTCTGGGTTCCCGAATTGACCGTCACCGAGGTCATTCACGGCACGGTTTACACCGTCACGGGCAGCTATGAGGGAACAGAGAGCTTTGTCCGCAAGTTAGAGCGTATTACCAGCAAAAAGTTTGCAGAAAAGATGGAGGATTCCGAATGACAAATACAGAGTCTCTTGGTACAATAGAAGCAACCAATCCTGTGCTGACAGTTGCTCCACCAAAGGAGGATTCAGAAATGAACGGAGCAACAAACAAAATCACAGCACTCTACTGCCGGCTTTCGCAAGAGGATGAACGAGCCGGAGAGTCTTTGTCCATTGAAAATCAGAAGGATATGCTTTTGCGGTATGCACGGGAGCACCATTTCCCGAATCCCACATTTTTTGTGGATGATGGTGTGAGCGGCGTGACCTATGACCGCCCCGGTTTTCAAGCGATGCTTGCGGAAATTGAAGCGGAACGGGTGGCTGTCTGTATCACCAAAGACCTATCCCGCCTGGGTAGAAATTCCGCTCTGACAGGACTTTACACCAATTTCACCTTTCCGCAGTACGGTGTCCGCTATATTGCCATCAACGACAATTTCGACACCATTGATCCCAACAGCACCGATAACGATTTTGCGGGCATCAAGAACTGGTTCAACGAGTTTTATGCGCGAGATACCAGCCGCAAAATCCGAGCGGTGCAGAAATCCAAGGGCGAGCGTGGTGTGCCGCTGACAGTCAATGTGCCGTATGGTTATCTGAAAGACCCGGAAAATCCCCGCCGATGGGTGGTTGATCCGGTTGCTGCTGATGTGGTAAAGCGCATCTTCGCTATGTGCATGGAAGGCAGAGGCCCACAGCAGATCGCAAACCAACTAAAAGTGGATAAGGTGTTAACTCCCACCGCATATAAAGCGCAACAAGGAATAAAATGTCCAAATAAGAAGCCGGAAAATCCCTATGGATGGAAGGACAGTAGTATTGTCAATATTTTGGAACGGCGGGAGTACACCGGCTGTACCGTGAACTTCAAAACCTATACCAATTCCATCTGGGACAAGAAGCAGCGAGAAAATCCTATCGAAAGACAGGCGATCTTTCCCAACACGCACGAACGCATTATTGACGATGATGTGTTTGAAAAGGTGCAGGAAATCCGCCAGCAGCGGCACCGAATGACCCGCACGGGAAGAAGCAGTATTTTCTCGGGACTTGTCTACTGTGCGGACTGTGGCTCTAAAATGCTGTACGGCTCGTCCAACAATGGCGATTTCGATCAGGATTTCTTTGACTGCGCTCTACACCGCAAGGACAAAGAGAAGTGCAATGGACATTTCATTCGTGTCAAGGTTTTGGAACGGCTGGTTCTCAAACACATTCAGACAGTCATGGGCTACATCCTGCGGCATGAGGATTATTTCCGCACGATCATGGAGGAACAGCTCCGCGTGGAAAGCTATGAGCAAGTCCGTATCCGCAGAAAGCGCCTGGACAGCAATGAGCGGCGCATTGTCGAGCTGAAAAGGCTGTTCATCAAGATTTACGAGGACAACGCCAGCGGACGGCTGAGTGATGACCGCTTTGATATGCTGAGCCAGACCTACGAAACGGAGCAGAAGCAGTTGGAAGCGGAAGCGATCACCTTGCAGCAGGAGATCGAAGTACAGGAACGACAGAATGAGAACCTTGAAAAGTTCATTCAGAAAGCGCACAAGTATGTCGGTATTGAAGAACTGGACGGCTATGTGCTGCATGAGCTGGTGTCCGCCATCTATGTGGACGCACCGGACAAGTCCAGCGGCAAGCGGGTACAGCACATCCACATCAAGTATGACGGGCTGGGCTTTATCCCTCTGAATGAGCTGATGAAAAAGGAAACGGCGTGACCGAAGTCACGCCGCCCCTTGAAAACACAAGGTTTTCGCCATTTTTTGATTTTACTGTTTTACGACCACCCGGTATTTTCGCCGGGGCGGGTTTTCCGTTTCAGAGACGTTTTTTCACATATTGAAGCGTCTGCGCGCCTCCTCGCGCAGCGACGGGACGCGGCGCACGATGCGCAGCGGGATGATGAGGCCGATGCAGACGACCATCACCACAAGCGACCAGCTCGGCTGCCATGCCTCATGAAAATACCGGTCAAGACAGAACTCGACGCCCAGCGCCAGCAGGCCCGCCGTGCCGATGCACATGGCAATGGCGGACAGGCGCGAGCGCCGTCCCCCGCGCAGCAGAAAGCTCAAAAGGAACACCAGCACGCACGCCCAACCGAGGATCGGCAGGGCCAGATCACGGAACCACGCGCCGCCGTTCAAATCAATGGAAATGAGGAAGACGTAAACGCCCACGGCGGCAACATCTGCCGTCAGGCGAAAAAAGATGGGGATGCGCCGCGCGAACATCGGCAGCACGAACCAGATCCACAGCATCACCGCCGCACCGACGATGTAGAGCGACCACGGCCGTTCCGTGGGCAGCAGAAGGTTCAAAACCCCGCAGCAGAGCGATACCGACGCAAGCATCGCCGTCAGCAGCGCCGCGGCGGCGCGGCGCGAAGCAGGCGGCACCTCGGCGGGCTTGGTGGGGAAAAAGCTTGGCGCGGCCGGATCGGGCTTCCACGCGGGCGTTCCGCAGAGCGGACAGTGCGCCGCGCCGGGCGAAAGCTCTACGCCGCAGTTGACACAGTATGACATCAAATTCCTTCTTTCGGTCTCTCAGCGGTTGCTCTCCACGCGTACAGGGATGCCCGCGCGCACAAGAAAGCGGAAAAAATCGCGCTCGGTGTCCGTCTCCGCCTGCGTGCCGGCAAAGGTGATCTCCATCGTATCGCCATAGCTGATGGACGCGCAGTGGCAGCGCGGCACAGTCGCCTGCCCCAGAATGACCTCCGCACCGCAAATATGCGCCGCCATTTCCGGCGGCACGGTGAACGCGCCCGGATTCGTATAAGTGCAGGAATACGGCCGCACGCCGAACAGGCGGTAATTCAGCGCCATGACAGGGTTTTTCAGCGCCACAGGAATGAGCCGCAGGGCAAAGTTTTCCGTAAAGCGGACGTTTCCCGTGAACGCCGCCTGCAATTCCTGGCGGTTGATATGCAGCTTCATAAAATGCCGCACCTGCGAAACGATCTCTGCGAAGGTGTAATCGCCCATCGCCGGATCGATGAACGGGCGCACGGTGGTAATGAAGTTGCGCAGCGTTTCGCTGGGAAACCAGCCGCGCAGGTTGATCGGCACCGCCAGCGCCACGGGACGCTCACGATACGGCTTCTCCCGCTTCTGCTTTTCCAGAATGACGTGGATCAGCACAGCGGAGAGATACTCTGTGATCGACGCGCCGTATTTTTTTGCCTCCTCCCGCAGGCGCGGGAGCGGTATGAAGCCCATCGTCACATGGAACGTGTAAAATGGTTCGCCTGTGCCAATGTTCTGATAGGTCTTCGGCATCCGCCGCAGGCCGAGCGCGCGGCGGCCCGCATAGCGGGCGTAGGCGTCTTCCATCTCCTCCGGGCGCGGCGGCTCGTCCAGGTCGAGAACGCCGTTTCCAGCCGGCACGGAAACGCCCGTCTGGCGCAGATACTCAGCCAGCAGCGCGCGGAAAAACACCATCGCCCCACCGCCATCGGAAAGCGCGTGGAAGACTTCGATAGAGATGCGGTCGCGGTAATAATAAAAGCGCACGAGCCAGCCGTTATCCTCGCGGAACCGCACCGGCTGGCAGGGATCGGACACGTCCTCCTTCAGAAACGGCCCCGGCGCGGCGTTCGGTTCCAGATAATACCAGAACGCCCCCTTGCGGATGCGCACGGCAAACGTTGGAAAGCGCGGCATACAGCGGTCAATGGCCCGCTGCAGCGCCTGCGGCTGCACTGGGGCGTCCATCCGCACAGAAAAGCGGTAGATGGCGGAATACTCCTCCTTTTGCAGCGCGGAGTAAAGGATGCCTGCGCTGTCAAGCTTATACCATTTGCTGTCCGGCTTTGCCATCGTGTTCCCCCTCCCCTCGCGTTTCCGGCCTCTTTCAGGTCACACATTGTAGCACAAAGCGGGGGACACTACAAGAAGATCGCAGCTTTTTCTTTTCTTTTTTACGCAGACATGGTATGATCGAAGAAACGCATATAAGGAGCCGCCATGGAAACGAAACTTCCCATTCCGCTGAAAAAGAAAAAGGAGGGGGCGGAAAGCCCCCATCTCGACCCGCTGATGCGCGCGCTCAAGACGCTGCACAGCGCCGGTGCGCCCGAAGCGATGACCGGAGAAGAGCTGGAGCGCCAGCGCCGCAGCCAGGAGGTTCTCGGCCGGCTGGCCGCGCCTATGGCCGGCATGGAATACGAAGAATTCCTGCTTTCCGGCATGAACGCCGCCTGGACGCGGCGCAAAGCGCCCCACGGCAACCGCCATGCCATCCTCTACTGCCACGGCGGCGGCTACACAAGCGGCAACCTCGGCTATTCGCGCGTGCTGTCGTCCAAGCTCGCGCACGCGACGGGCTACGATGTGCTGAGCTTTGAATACCGGCTGGCGCCCGAAGCCCCCTATCCCGCCGCCATTGAAGACGCGCTGCGCGCCTGGGATCACCTGATGCTGCTCGGCTACGGCGCGCGCGATATCGTGCTTGCCGGTGACAGCGCCGGCGGCAATCTTGCGCTGGTGCTATGCAGGAGGCTCAGGGAATCCGCGCGCCGCCTGCCCGGCGCGCTCGTGCTGATGTCCCCGTGGACGGATATGACGATGTCGGGAGAATCGTACCGCACCCGTGCGGAGATCGACCCGATGCTCACGCCGGACTACATCGAAGCCGTTCGTACAGCTTACGCTGCCGGGAAGGATTACCGCTCGGGCGATCTATCGCCGCTTTTCGCCGATCTTGCAGGTTTTCCGCCCACACTCATTCAAGTCGGCGATCACGAGATCCTGTATTCCGACGCCGAGCGTCTTTATCTTGCGATGCAGCGCGCGGGCGTTCCCTGCCGCTTTGAGGTCAGCGAAGGGATGTGGCACGTCTTTCAGATGTTCCCCATTAAAAAAGCGGCCGCCGCCATGGAGAATATCGCGCGGTTTCTGCTGGAATGAACCGTAACGGGAGCCGCCGCTGTGGCTCCCGTCTTTCCGTGATGTGCATTTTCCACAAATCTTCCACGAATAAAATTCCGCATTTTTCGCGCGGCGCGCTTGACAAACGGCGCGCGGATGCGTATAATGCAAACCAACAAGTGAAGAGCTTCAAACCTATGACGGAGAGAAGTAGCCGGTGCAGATAAGCGCAAAGAGAGTCCCGGGCGGTGTGATCGGGGCGGCAGACGGCCGGCGAATGGACTCCGGAGGGCGGACCAAACGGCGGAAGCCAAGTAGGAACCGACGGGTATCCCACCCGTTATCCATCGGGGCGCGTATGATGGTGCGCGTAAGCGAGCGGGCGTTTTATACGTCAATTTGGGTGGTATCGCAGAAGTTTGATGACTTTTGTCCCATGTGTATGGGATGAAGGTCTTTTTTCTTTATATTCCTCCTGTTCCGGCAAACCAGGACCTCATCTGCCGCCCAAGATCAAATATATTTGGAGGAACAAAAAATGAAAAACAACACGATGAAGAAGCTTCTCACCCTCGTCCTCGCCGGTGCGATGACGCTGTCTCTGGCCGCATGCGGCAGCAAGAGCGGCGACAGCGGCAATGATGCCCAGCCGAACGGCGATGAAAGCGCCAAGACCTACAAGGTCGCCATCATCAAGCAGCTTGACCACGCCTCTCTCGATGAGATCGCAAACGCTGTGGCCGCCGAGCTTGACAAGATCGCTGCCGACAATAATGTGACCATCGAGTACGACATCACCTCCGGCCAGAACGACCAGACCATCTTAAAGCAGCTGTCCGATCAGGCGATTGCCGACCAGGTGGACGCCATCATCCCCATTGCGACCACCGCCGCGCAGATCGCCGCTCTCTCTGCCGAGGACACCAGAACCCCCGTTGTTTACGCCGCCGTCTCCGATCCCGAGGTCGCGAGTCTGACGGGCATCGACTATGTGACCGGCACGAGCGACGCGCTGAACACCGATTTCATCATGGACATGATGTTCGCCCAGAACCCGAACGTCGCCAAGGTCGGCCTGCTCTACTCCCTCTCTGAACCCAACTCCGCCAAGCCCATCGCCGACGCGAAGGCCTATCTTGACGCGAAGGGCATCGAATACGTCGAGCAGACCGCGAACACGAACGATGAGGTCGTCGCCGCCGCTTCCGCGCTGATCGCCGACGGCGTGGACGCCGTCTTCACCCCGACCGACAATGTCATCATGGCCGCTGAGCTCGCCATCTACGAGGACCTCGCCAATGCCGGCATCCCCCACTACGCCGGCGCTGATTCCTTTGTCCGCAACGGCGCCTACGCCACCTGCGGCGTGAACTATACCGACCTCGGCGCCAAGACCGCCGACCTCGCCTATCAGGCCATTACCGAGGGTATGAGCGGCATGGAGAACTACTACCTGATGGACGGCGGCATCATCACCGTCAATACCGACACCTGCGCGCTGATTGGCAAGCAGGCCGAGTACTCCTGCTTTGACAGCATGGGTACCGTTGTTGAGGTCACGACCACCAAGGACTGAGCCTCCGCCCCGCTGTATTTCCCGGAAAACGAGAACCCTCCGCCCCGGCCGCACGGCCGGGGCAGGCCTTGAAAGGAGAGCTTTTTCATGCTCCTCATCACGCAGACCGCCCTTGAGCTGGGCTTCCTCTATGCGCTGGTCGCAATGGCGCTGTTCCTCAGCTACCGCATCCTTGATATCGCCGATCTCACCACCGACGGCTGCTTTGTCCTCGGCGCTGCGGTATCCGTCACGGTAACGGCTGCGGGACATCCCGTCCTTGCAGTCTTCGCCGCGATGCTTGCGGGCGCGTGCGCGGGCTTTGTCACCGCGTTTTTGCAGACGAAGCTCGGCGTGCCGAGCATTCTTGCCGGCATCGTGACCAACACCGGCCTTTACACCGTGAATCTGATGGCGATGGGCTGGAAGTCCAACCAGAGCCTGCTTGGCAGCAGAACGATCTTCACGATGCTGCGCGATGCAGGGATCGGCGGCGACTGGTATGAGTTGCTGCTTGCGGCCGCCGTTACGTCCGTGTCCGGCGGGTTGCTGCTGCTGTTTCTCGGCACGCGGCTGGGGCTTTCCATCCGCGCCACCGGCGATAACCCCGACATGGTGCGCGCCTCCTCGCTCAATCCCGCGTTCACCGTCACGGTAGGCCTCTGCCTTGCCAATATGCTCACGGCGCTCTCCGGCGCGATGGTCGGCCAATATCAGAAAACCGTGGATATCAACTCCGGCACGGGCATCGTCGTCATTGGCCTTGCGTGCCTCATCATCGGCGAAACGCTGCTCGGCCGCCGGACGGTCCGTAAGGGCGTGGCCGCCGTCATTCTCGGCTCCGTCGTCTACCGCTTTCTCTACGCCGTCATTTTCTACACCAAGATCGTGCCGGTGGAGTGTCTCAAGCTGCTTACCGCCGTGATCGTGGCGCTGGCGATCGCCGCGCCGGGCATCCGGAAATGGGCGGCGTTCCAGAAGCGCAAAATGGCGGCAGGAACAAAGGAGGGCCGGTAAAATGCTGGACGTTAAAAACATTTCCAAAACCTTCAACCCCGGCACCGTGAACGAAAAAAAGGCGCTCAGCAGCCTTTCGCTGCACCTTGACGAGGGCGATTTCGTTACCATCGTCGGCTCGAACGGCGCAGGCAAATCAACGCTGTTCAACGCCATTGCGGGCAGCTTTTATGTGGACGAGGGCAGCATTTCGCTCGCCGGCAAGAACATCACCTTCATGCCGGAGCATGAACGCTCCCGCCGCATCGGGCGGCTTTTTCAGGACCCGCTGCGCGGCACCGCGCCGAACATGACGATCGAAGAAAACCTCGCGCTTGCGTACCTGCGCGCAGCGCACGGCAATCCGTTCAGCCGCATCAGCAAGAAAGACAGGGAGTTCTTTGCCGGGCAGCTGAGGCAGCTCGACATGGGGCTGGAGGACCGCATGAGCAATCCTGTGGGACTGCTCTCCGGCGGCCAGCGCCAGGCACTCACGCTGCTGATGGCGACCATGGTGCCGCCGCAGCTGCTGCTGCTCGATGAACACACCGCCGCGCTTGACCCCGCAACGGCGGAAAAGGTACTGGAGCTCACGCGCCGCGTGGTGGCGGAGAGCCGCATCACCTGCCTGATGGTCACGCACAATATGACGCAGGCGCTCGCGCTCGGCAACCGCACGCTGATGATGTCCGACGGGCGTATCGTTCTGGACGTTTCCGGCGCGGAGCGTGCGGGTATGCGCGTGGACGACCTGATTGAGCGCTTCCGCGCGGGCGCGGGCCATGCGCTGGACAACGACCGCATCCTGCTGTCGGAATGATACCTTTGGTCAAAAATACCGCAGTACGCTGCGGTATTTTTTCTTTTCTCGTGCAGTCTGCCCGCTTTTGCAGTGTTGAACTGCCGGAGAAAGCGTGCTATACTGCCTTGCGGCAGAAACGTGCCGCCGCAGCCCGCATCAGGAGGCCCCTTATGGGCAGCATCTATGAAAGGCGCTGCGCGGCCACGCCCGAATGCTGCGCCGCGCTTGCATTGGCCGCGCGGCGCGAAGAAGTCTGAACGCTCCGGGAGGCGATCCGAATCCAATGGACTATTACCTTCTTACCGACCTTGCCGCGCGCATCGGCTATGAGCTGGCCCGCAGCGGCGCGGAGACCTTCCGCATTGAAGAAACCATGCGGCGCGTGCTGATCGCTTACGGCATCGACTGCCAGGTCTTCGCCATTCCCAACTGCGTGATGGTCAGCCTGGAGGCTGCCAACGGCAAGCCCCTGATGATCATGAAGCGCATCGGCTTCCACGGCAACGATCTGGAAGCGGTCGAGCGGCTCAACGCGCTCTCCCGCCGCATCTGCGCCGAAACGCCCGATGCAGGAACCGCCGCGCAGTGGCTGGAGGAAACGCTGGCCGCCCGCCGCAGCTACTCTGTCCCCGTCTATTACCTCGGCAATTTCTGCGCGGCGGCCGGCTTCTGCCCCGTCTTCGGCGGCACGCTGCCTGACTGCCTGTGGGCGGGTCTTTTCGGGCTGGTCATCGGCTTTGTCACGCGGCAGGCGGACCGGCTGGAGGTCAATCCGTTTTTCAGCACCATTGCCGCAGCCTTCCTCATGGCGCTGGGCGTTTACACCGCCGCAGGGCTTTGCCTGCTTGACAATGCCGATGCCGCGATCATCGGCTCTTTGATGATCCTCGTTCCGGGACTGCTCATCACCAACTCCATGCGCGACATCATTTACGGCGACACCAATTCCGGTATCAACCGCATTGTGCAGGTGCTGCTCTCCGCGCTCGCCATCGCCATGGGAACCGCCGCTGCCTGGCACGTCACCGAGCCGGTCTACGGCCTGATCGAAACGGTGGACGCCGTGTCCTACTCCTTCTGGGTGCAGGGCATTGCCGTCTATATCGCCTGCACCGGCTTTTTCATTCTGTTCAATGTGCATGATTGGGGCAGCCTTCTGTGCGCCGCCGGCGGAACGCTCACCTGGCTCGTTTATCTCTTCTGCCATTCGCTCGGCTGCGATATCTTCGCCATGAATTTCTTTGCAGCGGCTGTCGCCGCCGTCTATGCGGAAAGCATGGCGCGTGCGCGTAAGTATCCCGTCACCTCCTACCTTGTCATTTCCATTGTGCCGCTGCTGCCGGGCGGCGGCATCTATTACACAATGGCGATGGCGCTGGGCGGCAGTATGCAGCAGGCGCTGCACAAGGGGATGGAAACCGCCGGCGTTGCCGGCAGCATCGCCGCCGCCATTCTGCTCGTATCCACCGTCTTCCACCTTGTTACCGTGCAGCGCGCCAGATGGCGCGCGCAATAAAAACGCACAATGCCAAAGCTGCGGCGCCTGCGCAGCTTTGGCATTTTTCCGCAAAATATCTGCGTTTGCAAATATCTGCTTGCTTTTTGCGCTGCTTTGTCTATAATGAAAGCAAGCTTATCAGGAGGCGCCGCCATGCACATTTGCTATAACAATCTCTTCAAGCTCCTCATCGACAGGGGCTGGAACAAAACAGAGTTTGCCCGCGAGGTCGGCATCAGTTCGAATACGCTGGCCAAGCTCTCCAAAAACGAATTCGTCTCGCTTGAGGTCCTTGTGCGCATCTGCCGCCGGCTCGACTGCACGCTCAGCGATATCGTGCAGATCCTTCCGGAGCCGCCCGCCCCCATCCGCGACGGACTGGAGCGCGTAAAAAACCTCGCCTCTCGCATTCCGGAAGGAGGCAGCGCCGCGCGCCATGAGTAACGCCGAAAAGAACAGCAGTTCCTTTATGGAAAAGGTCGCCGCCTTCATCGTAGACAAGCGCAACCTCATCTTCCTGCTTACGATCATCCTGCTGGTTTTTTCCTTCTTCTCCCGCAGCTGGGTCGAGGTGGAAAGCGACCTTACCTTTTATCTGCCGGACAATTCCGAGACCAAGCAGGGACTCAACATTATGGACGAGCAGTTCGTCACCTACGGCACAGCGGAGATCATGGTGGCAAACATCACGCCGGATCAGGCTGCCGCGCTCGAGCCGAAGATCAAAGCCGTTAAGGGCGTGCAGAGCGTTGACTACGACGAAACGCCCGCCCACTACAACGACCTTTCCGCGCTCTTCTCCGTCACCTTCGCTTACAGCGAAGACGACGACGCCTGCCTTGACTCGCTCAGCGCCGTGAAAGAGCTGCTGACGCCCTACGATCTTTACATAAAAACCGACCTTGGCAACACCCAGCAGGAGACCATCGACCACGAGATCAGCATCATCATGATCTATGTGGCGGTCGTCATCGTTGTCGTGCTGCTCTTCACATCGGAAACTTACGGCGAGGTGCCGGTGCTGATCCTCACCTTTGTCGTTGCGCTGATCCTCAACCAGGGAACGAACTTTCTCATGGGCAGGATCTCGTTTATCTCAAACTCGGTCACGAGCATTTTGCAGCTGGCGCTGTCCATCGACTATGCCATCATCTTCTGCAACCGCTTCAAGGAGGAACACCGGCTGCTCCCGCTGCGCGAGGCGGTCGTCATTTCGCTGAGCAAATCCATTCCCGAGATCGGTGCAAGCAGCCTGACGACCATCGGCGGCCTGATCGCCATGATGTTCATGCAGTTCAAGCTCGGCCCGGATATGGCGATGTGCCTGATCAAGTCCATCCTCTTTGCGCTGCTCTCCGCGTTTGTGGTTATGCCCGGCCTGCTGATGCTGTTTGGCCCGCTCATCGACCGCACGCAGCATAAGAGCTTCGTCCCCAAGATCCCCTTTGTCGGCAAGCTCGACTATGCCACGCGGCACATCGTCCCCATCCTGTTTATCGTCCTTGCCGTCATCGGCTACCGCCTCTCGTCCAACTGCCCCTACGCCTACGGCTATGGCCCGCTCACCACGCCCAAGCTCAACGATACGCAGATCGCCGAGCAGATGATCGAGAACACCTTCACCTCCAGCAATATGCTCGCACTCATCGTCCCCACCGGCGATTACGACACGGAAGCTGCCATTCTGAACGAGCTGGAGCAGTATGACGAGGTGGATTCCACCATGGGACTTTCCAACATTGAGGCGCTCGACGGCTATATGCTTGCCGACAAGCTCACTCCGCGCCAGTTCGCCGAGCTTGCGGGCCTCGACTATGAGGCGGCGCAGGTAGTTTACGCCGCCTATGCCGCCCAGCAGTCCGAGTACGGGCAGCTTGCCGGCAACCTCTCGTCCTACAAGGTCCCGCTCATCGATATGTTCCTGTTCGTCTGCGATCAGGTGGATTCCGGCCTTGTCATGCTCAGCGCCGACCAGACGCAGACGCTCAAGGACGCGCAGACGCAGATGAAGAGCGCCAAGGCGCAGCTCTCCGGCACGGACTACGACCGTATGCTCATCTACCTCACGCTGCCCGAAAGCGGCGATGAGACCTATGCCTTCACCGACAGGATCCTGGAGATCGCACAGAAATACTACCCGGACGGGAAGGTCTACCTTGCCGGGCAGTCTACAAACGAGTATGACTTTGAAAGGTCCTTCGCCGTGGACAACAAGGTTGTAAGCATCGTCTCCATTCTCATCGTCATGGTAGTTCTGCTCTTCACGTTCAACTCCGCCGGTATGCCGGTGCTGCTGATCCTTGTCATTCAGGGCTGCATCTGGCTCAACTTCTCCATCCCCACGCTCACGGGCAAATATGTTTTCTTCCTGGGATACCTGATCGTCAGCTCCATCCAGATGGGCGCAAACATCGATTACGCCATCGTCATTGCCAGCCGCTATCAGGAACTCAAATCAAAAATGCCGCACCGCGACGCCATCATTGAAACGCTGAACTTCGCTTTTCCAACGATCATCACCTCGGGCGCGATCATGTCGATCTGCGGTTTTCTGATCGGCAGCATGACCTCTGAAGCAGTCATCGCCTGCATCGGCGAGAGCCTTGGCCGCGGCACGGTCATCTCCATCTTCATGGTCATGTTCGCGCTGCCGCAGATCCTGCTTATCGGCAGCGGCATCATTGATAAAACGTCCTTCTCCGTGCCGTCCATCGTGGATCACAAGAGTACCCACGGCAAAACCGTGGTCAACGGCATGGTGCGCGGCACCATTAACGGCACGGTGCGCGGCATGATCCACGCCACCGTGGAGGGCGACGTTGACCTGAATGTGATCTCCGGCTCTGTCAGCGAAGGAAAGGAGGAGGAAGACGATGAAGCGTAAAAAGAGGCTCCCGGCCCGTCTTGCCGCGCTGCTGCTGGCGCTGCTGCTTCTTGTTCCGCTCGTCCCCGTCACTCCCGCCTCCGCAGACAGCGCGGACGGCGCGGTCCACATTGCCAACGCGGAGGACTTTGCCTCCTTCGCCCGCTCCTGCACGCTCGACTCCTGGTCGCGCGGCAGAACCTTCATTCTGGATGCGGACCTCACGCTTGAGGACGCGGACTATCTGCCTGTTCCAACGTTCGGCGGCACATTCTGCGGCAACGGCCACACCATCCGCGCGTTTTCCATCACGGAGAGTCTTTCTCCCGCAGGTCTTTTCGGCGTGCTGCAGGAAGGCGGCTCCATTACAGGGCTGAACGCAGAGGGCAGCGTCACGCCAGCGGGCGACAGCATGAACGTTGGCGGCATTGCCGGCGAAAACCGCGGTCTGATCGAAAACTGTTCCTTCAGCGGCACTGTGTCCGGCAAGCGCAGCGTTGGCGGCATCACCGGCGAGAACGCCGTCTCAGGCATCGTCCGCTCGTGCAGCGCGTCCGGCGCGGTCCTTGGCGAGAACATGACCGGCGGCGTGGCGGGCTGCAGCCTCGGCTCGCTCCTTTCCTGCCGCAACGACGCCTATATCAATGTGGAAAGCACAGATCCCTCCATCGACCTTGACGACCTTGACCTGAGTTTCTCGCTCGACGTCAGCAAGCTTTCGCAGCTCAACACGGCGAACGTCGCCACCGATACCGGCGGCATCGCAGGCTATTCCTCGGGCATTATCGGCGAATGCGTCAACGCCGCCGCAGTAGGCTACCAGCACATCGGCTACAACATCGGCGGCGTCGCAGGGCGCAGCTGCGGGCAGGTGTACGCCTGCCGCAATGAGGGCGCAGTCTGCGGACGCAAGGATGTCGGCGGCATCGTGGGGCAGATGGAACCCTACGTCCGCATGGAGGTTTCCGAAAGCCTGCTGCAAACGCTCCAGACCCAGCTCGATGAGCTGAGCGCACTGGTAAACAGGGCGGCCGACCACGCCGACGGCAGTTCAAGCGACATTGCCGCGCGGCTCAACAGTATGTCCGGCTACGTGGACAACGCCGCCAACGAGCTGAACAATGTGCGTGTGAACGCCAACATCGATTCTACCATTACCGGAAGCGGCGCGCACAGCTCGACTACGGAAATCGGCGGCGGCAAAGGCGCTGCTGCCGGCGCGGATCACGAACACAGCAGCAGCGGCTTCAGCAGCGACATCTGGGCCGGCGCGGGCGCAGGCGTGGGAGTTGACCACAGCGGACAGGCCGGCGGTGAGATCAGCGGCTCAACGCAGATCGTCGCCGCGCCGGATCTTGGCGGACTCACCTCCTCCATCAACGGGCTGAGCAGTCAGGCCACCATGCTCAACAGCGCCGCCAGCAGCGCCGCCGGCACGCTGACAAACGACATCCGCGCCATCAACCGCAAGTGCAACGAGCTGGCCGACACCATGCTGGAGGCCGTTACCTCCAGTTCCTCGACCGATATCATCTCCGACACCTCCTCCATCGACATCGACGCCGTGACGCTCGGAAAAGTCTCAGACAGCAGCAATGAAGGCACAGTTTACGGCGATATCAACACCGGCGGCGTGGCCGGCTCTGCAGCGGTAGAGTATGCGCTCGATCCCGAGGACGACGTGACCGCCAGCATTTCCGGCAGCTACCGCCGTCAGTACGAATACAAAGCGATCCTTCAGCGGTGTGCAAACACCGGCAGCATTACCGGCAAGCGCAGCTACGCCGGCGGCATATGCGGCCGCATGGATCTCGGCCTGATCACCGACTGCGAGAGCTACGGCGCCGTATCCAGCGAAAACGGCAGTTATGTTGGCGGCATCGCAGGCCTCACCGGCGCCGTAGTGCGGAATTCCTATGCCAAATGTACGCTCAGCGGCAAAAAATATGTCGGCGGCATCGTTGGCTCCGGCATTGCCGAAAAGGCAAGCGGCAGCGCAAGCACCGTTGCCGGCTGCTACTCCGTTGTTGACGTCACCGGCTGCGAGCAGTATAAGGGCGCGATCTCCGGCGGCGATGCCGGCGATTTTCTGGAAAACTACTATGTCTCCGAAACGCTTGCGGGCATCAACCGTCAGGGCTACGCGGGCCGGGCCGAGCCGATCTCCTACGACCAGCTTACCGCCGCAGCGAACCTCCCCGAACGCATGAAGCAGTTCACGCTCCGCTTTGTGGCAGACGGAAAGGTCGTGCTGGAGCGCGGCTTTGCCTACGGCGCATCGTTCCCGCAGAGCGACATTCCCGAACCGCCCCAGAAGGACGGCTGCTCCGTCCGCTGGGACAATACCGACCTGACCGACCTGCGCTTTGATACCACCGTCACCGCCGTTTATGAGCCGTATACGCCGGCGCTTGCCTCCGTGCAGCAGCGCGATGATGGCAAAACCGTCTTTCTGGTAGAGGGACAGTACACCGAGGGGGACGCCGTGCGCGTTGTATCCGAGCAGCCTACGCCCGAGGCGTTCGGGATCTCCGGCAGCGGCCTTGGCGATGCGCTTGGCAGTTATTTTTCCCGCATCAGCCGCGGTGATTTTTCCTCCGCGAGCGTGGACCGCTCCGTGCTGGAGCAGTGGAGCCTCGCCTTTGCCGATGATGGGCAGCCCTCCCACACGGTCCGCTATCTCGCCCCTGATGGGCAGACCGACCATCTGCGGATCTATGTCCGCTCCGACGGCGGCGACTGGGAGGAGACAGAATACAGCATCGTCGGCAGCTACCTTGCCTTCCCCGTGTACGGCAGCAGCGCCGAAATCGCCGCCGTGTCCACGCTCAGCGTCTGGTGGGTCTGGCTTGCCGCAGCGCTTGTTCTGCTGGCCCTGCTTCTGCTCGCCATCCGGCTGATCCGAGGCAGCAGGCGCAGAAAGCGCCCGTCCGGCGTCGATATCGTCTCCGAGGCCGAGGAAGTCGCGCGCGGCGCGAATCTCTCTTCCGCAGCTCCCGGCCAGCTTGCCTCCGTCTCCGCGCCGCTGCCGCATGGCCCATCCGCACAGGACGAGCCGGACGCGCAGCTTGCCGCAGTAGAAGAAGCGCTGCGCGCCATGCGCGCCGAGCGCGAGGGACAAGGCGCGCAGCCGCCTGAAAAACGCAGACGCCGCGCGCTTCCGATCATTTTGATCGTGCTGGCGCTGCTTCTTGCCGCTGCGGCATTCCTCTTCTTCCGCACCGGTCTGCAAAAAGACGTGGCGGCATATCTCCTGCTGGAATCGCGCATGAATGAGACCCCCCTCGCCATGGACGTCTCCGCCGACGTCTCCTTCCGCGGCACGGAATTCCATGCGGACGCCGCCGCCTGCCGCGTTCGGGTGGAGGACACTGCCGTCACGGCTATTCAGCTGGGCGGCGCAGAGGTTTACTGCGCCAACGGCGCGGTCTACCTCTCCAACGGCAAGGCGTATGCCTCCGGCGGCGCGTGTCCCGACTACGGCGAGCTGCTCCGTCTGACCGCCGCGCTCTGCCGCACAGCGGACGTTACTGAAACAACGGACGGCGACAGCACGCTCTATTGTTTCTCCGCTTCCGGCGAGGACGCCGCTGCGATCGCTCATCTTTTCGCGCCCGCAGCGCTGGCGGATGCTGCGGCAGTGGATACGCTCAGCGTTGCGCTGACCGCTGAGCGCGGCAAGCTGACGGCGCTTCGCTTCTCTTCCGGCGGCACAGACAGTTCGCTTGCGCTCACGGCGGACGTTGCCTTCCGCAGCGCCGCAGAAACTCCGGATATCCCCGAGGCTGCCCGCAGCGCCATTCGCTCCGGTGATGCACCGGAAAGCGTTGTGCTTACAGAGGAAACGCTCCGTCTGGCGGAAGCGCTCGGCGCGCAGCTTGGCCAGGACGCGCTTTCTGCCGACCTCACGCTTTCCGCCGACTGCGGCCCCGTTGCTCTCAACCGCACCGTGCAGTATGACCGGCAGGTGTTCGATGGTCAAAGCGTCAGCTGCATCCGCTCCGGCGCGCTCAGCCTGTACGTATCCGGCGGCCGCATCTGCGATGCCGGCGGAAACAGCGCGGATGTTTCCGCTGCCTCGCTTGCAGATTCTGCGCAGCTCGTCTCCCTTTGCTGCGAGCTGCTGATGGACGGCACAGCAAGCTGCGTCCGCTCCGGCGATGGCTTTATCTACACGCTCTCGCTCGATGAAAGCGGCATGGCGCAGCTTGCTGCGGCTATTGCACCCGGCAGCAAGGAGCAGGCGATCAACTTTTCCTCCGGCAGCATCGAGGCAAGCGTTGCCGGCAGCGGCGCCATCCGGCAGATCGACGTTCAGCTCACCGGCAGCCTTCATCTTGCGCTTGCAGACGCGCCCGCATCGTTCTCAGCCGTTATCGTTCCTTCCACGCGCGTATTCTCGTTTTCCCAGCCAGCGCTCAATGCGCTGAAGCAATAAAGCGGACAAGGGGATGAAGTATGGAAAATCGTATCATCTGCATCAGCCGGCAATTTGGCAGCGGCGGGCATGAGATCGCTGTGCGGACAGCCGATCTTCTTGGCATACGGGTCTACGAGCGGGAGCTGATCCGCCTTGCCTGCGAATACGGAGAGCTTTCGGAAAAGACGCTCTCTTCCTCGGACGAAAGGGCCACGAATCCTTTCCTTTTTCAAACCGTTCACGAGGGCAACTACCATGTGCTGCGCGGCAAGCCCACCAGCGAGGTTCTTTTTGCCCTGCAAAGCCACGAGATCCGCCGCATCGCAAAAAAAGAGGAATGCGTATTCGTGGGACGCTGCGCAGACTTTGTGCTGCGCGGCCGGGATGTGAAGCTCCTGCGCGTATTCGTCTCCGCGCCGGAGGAATACCGTATCGCACGCAAAATGGCGCAGGAAAAGCTCACGCGCGAGCAGGCTGTCCGCCTGATCCGCAAAATGGACAAACAGCGCCGCAAGTACTACGAATCCTACACCGGTCAGACGTGGGGCGCGGAGGCCAATTACGATCTCTGCATCAACGCCTCTCTCACCCCGCCCGAGGAGGCCGCCGCACACATCGCCGCGCGTTTCCGCACGCTGTAAACACTGCGACAAAGGAGGTCTGCATAGATGCATTACTGCGAAATCAAGAACTGCGACATTGCCAACGGCGAGGGCGTGCGCGTCACGCTTTTCGTTTCCGGCTGCACCAACCATTGCAAAAACTGCTTTCAGCCCCAGACATGGGCGTTCGATTACGGACAGCCGTTCACCGCAGAAACGGAGGACGAGCTGCTGGCACTGCTTTCCCCTGATTATATCAATGGGCTGACTCTGCTCGGTGGAGAGCCGTTTGAGCCACAAAATCAACGCGCGCTGCTTCCGTTTCTGCGCCGCGTGCGTGCGCTGCTGCCGGAAAAGACCATCTGGTCGTTCACAGGCTTCACCTGGGAGCAGCTGCATACGGACGGCGCGCACCCGCGCTGCGAGGCGACAGACGAGCTGCTTTCTCTGCTCGACGTGCTGGTAGACGGACGCTACGAAGAGGAGCTGCACGATATTTCGCTGCGCTTCCGCGGCTCATCGAACCAGCGCATCATCGATGTCCCCGCCACGCTCAGCAGCGGCGTACTGACGCTGTGGGACGCATAACCGATTGCGATAGGCAGCCGAGGGAGATTTTGGACTCCGCGTCCGCAGAAAGAAGCCGGGAGGATTGCCATAATCGGCAAGTCCTCCCGGCTTTTCCATTACCTGTCTTCAATTTCTTTCGTAGAAACAATAAATCCGAACCCATGGCCAATCGGCAAAAGGTTCGGATTATATTGTTCTGGTGGAGATTAGCGGGATCGAACCGCTGACCTCTTGACTGCCAGTCAAGCGCTCTCCCAGCTGAGCTAAACCCCCAAGCCATTCGTTCCAATCGGCTCGGAACAAATGGAAGTATAGCATACCAAGCAGCGTGTGTCAAGCCTTTTTCTGATATTTTTTGCGATAAGTGAAAATGTCCTTCGCGGCCTCCGTCGTCCTACGCCAGCTTCGACCAAACGCTCATAAAAACGACCAGAATGATAAGGAATGAGAAATTGAACAGCGAGAACTGCTTGATATAGTACCCTGTCCGCCCCGGGTTGTTCTTCACATACTCGCGAAACGTGATGAGGCTCGCCAGCGAAGAAATCAGCGTGCCGACGCCGCCGATATTGACGCCCACCAGCAGGTCGGGATAGTTGCCGGTAAACTGCGAAAGCAGGATCGCCGACGGCACATTGGAAATAACCTGGCAGGAAAGCACGCTGAATACCAGCGTATTTTTCTCCAAAAGCGCGCAGAAAAATGTCCGTATCGCATCGATCCGCGCCATATTGCCCGCAAAAATGAAGAAGAACACAAATGTGAGCAGCAGCGGATAATCCACCATCTTCAGCGCCTTTGGATCAAGGATCAGAAGCGAAACAAGAATCACGATCAGCCCGACCCAGTAGGGAATCACGCGGAACACAATGATGATCGCCAGCGCAAAAAGGACAAGATAAATCGCCGTTCTGCGCTTGTTCAGGCGCATCGGCTCATCGGCAATGACCAGCGCCTCCTGCCTGGTAAATACGATGCAGCACAGCGTCAGCAGCGCGATGGACAGCACAAAGGGCGGCGCCATAATCTGCATGAACTCCAGATTTGGGATCTCATACTTTGTGTAGAGGTAAAGGTTCTGCGGATTACCGAAGGGCGTGAGCATTCCGCCAAGGTTAGCCGCAATATTCTGCATAATGAAGGTAAACGCCATATACTTCTGCTGCCCGGTCGTGCTGAGGACAAAATAGCCCAGCGGCAGGAACGTCAGCAGCGCCATATCGTTTGCGATCAGCATAGAGCCGATAAACGTGATGTACACCAGCGCGATCACGCTCCAGCGCACTGTTTTGAAGCGCTTGACCACCTTGCGTGCAAGCATATAAAAGAAGTTGATATTCTTGAGCGCGCACACGACCGCCAGCACGCTGAACAGGCAGGAGAGCGTTTTAAAATCGAAATAGCCGATGTATTCCCGGTCAACAGGGATGATAAAACTGGTGATGACCGCCGCAAGCATGGCTACGACCATTACGGTGTTCTTTCTGGCAAATGCGCGCAGGCGCGCAGGCGCACCCGCCGCTCTGGTATTTTGTTCCACGAAGCCTTAAAGCCCCTCTTTCTCCGAAATTCTCTTTTCGCTGATGCCGTTGCGCTGGCAGTAGCGCTGGATCTCCGATCCTTCGTCGCAGAAAACGGTGACCTTCTTCTCGCAGCCGTCGAACAGGCCCCAGCCGATATCCGTAACCGAAGACGGGATGATGACGCGCTCAAGGTTCATGCAGCCGCGGAACGCGCAATCGTCGATCTTTTCCACGCTGTCGGGGATCTCCACCTCATCGAGCAAGATGCAGTTGCAGAACGCGCCCTCGCCGATCTCATGCACGGTATCGGGGATTGTGATACGGCTGAGCTTTTTGCATTCGCTGAACGCCCAGTCGCTGATCTTGGTCACGCTGTCGGGAATATCATACTGCACCTCGCGGCTGCTGGCCGGATAGGCGATCAGAAGCGATTTGTTCTTATTGAACAGCACATGGTCGCTGCCCTCGCGCTTATTCGGAGCGGACTTATAGTACTTGTTCCGGCTGTCCACGCGGATGGAGCGCATCGCCTCGCAGCCGCGGAAGAGCGCGCTGTCGATGCTGGAGACGGTTTCGGGAATGTCGATATGCGTAAGCGACTTGCAGTTTTTGAACGCGCTCTTGCCGATCTTTTTCAGGCCCTTGCACAGCGTCACGCTCGCAAGGCTCGTGCAGCCGTTAAATGCCAAATCGTCGATCTTGCTCACATTTTCGGGGATGGCCACCTCTTCAAGGCCCACGCAGTCGGAAAAGGCGCTCTCGCCCAGGATCGTCAGCTTCTGCGGCAGGTGGATCCTGCGCAGGCTCTTGCAGCTGTTGAACACGCCGCCGTAAAGCTCCGTCAGCGTCTCCGGCAGCTCGATGCTCTTAAGCGAGACGCAGTTTTCAAACGCCCGCTCCCCGATCTTTACGTTGTTCTGCGCGAGAACGCGCAGCGACTTCATACTGATGCAGTCGCGGAACGCGCTGTCCTCAACGCGCTGCACATTCTCGGGGATTACCATCTCCTCCAGCGCAGAGCAGCCGCGGAAAGCCTCCGCTTCGATCTTCTCCAGCGAATTCGGCAGATAGATATTGTGCAGCGCCTTGCGGTTCTTGAACGCATCGGCGCAGACAACGATCACGCCGTCGTCCACGGCGATGGTGCGGCCGTTGTCCTCGCAGCGCCTGAGATAACCGTTCTCGGTCGTCAGGCGGTCCATCGTCACGGCGGGCAGGTCGCGCACCATTACGCGCATCAGGCGCTCCATGTCCCCGGTGGTGCTGTGGTGCGTGTTGGCCAGCAGCAGCTCAAACGCAGGCGGCACCACGGCATCGTCCAGATAAATAGGAAACAGCCGCTTGCCATACTCGCAGGCTACGATGACCTCCATACCGCAGAAGGGCGACGCCATGGAAGACGCGGAAACGAACAGCAGCACCGCTTCGCTGTCCTTGATGCGCGTTCGCAGCTCCTCTCTGAAGTCGTTGCCGTTCTCGCAGGATTCATCATACCAGATGCGGTACTTCCTGTCGTACAGCGCGTCAAGGATCGGATACACCTGCTCGGTGTCACGATGCGAATAGCTGACAAAAAGATACGGCTCATCGCCGGTATACGCCTCAAACTTTGTGGTGATCTGGGACAGCGCCTCGTCCGGCGCCGGTACGCTTTTATTGGTTCGCGCAGCCATAGTTCAATACCCCTTTCAGCCTTTTCTGGTCTCTGTTTTGATTATCTTATAGGTCGTTCCGGCAACTCCCCAGCGGTCGTGAAGAATATCCGGGATCCTTGCAATCAGCTCGCGGTCATAGACTGTAGAGTCCGGCAGCCCCAGCGCGTCTGATCGCTCCTTCAGCTCGTCATACGGGCAGATATAGGGATGCAGCTTCAGCAGCGGGCAGTTGTGCCGGCCGGCGCTCAGCCCGGAGCGCTGATACGCCATGGATTCGGCAACGCTGGCCTCCTGCCAGCCCTCGGACTCCAGGAACGCCATCCAGCGGTCGTGTTCTGCGCGCGTCAGGCGTTCCAGGCCGGGTGCGTCCAGGTAATCCTCCAGCCGGACCTCCTCCGCGTCTGCGCGGTCGGTATAGTCCAGACCCAGCAGCGCCAGCTTGTAGCGGATGTGCAGTGCGTTTGCGCGGTTCGACTGCTTGTTGACCTCAAATGTACTGTACCGTTCCAGCGCCGCTTCAACGTTGATCTCCCCGTCGCTGAAGATATCCTCATACACAAGATGGACGTTTTTGGCAAGCTTTTCGATGGGCGAGTCCACCAGCACGCGGCAAGTGTAAAACTCGTGGCTGCCGCCAAACGGCACGATATCGTAGGAGCGCCTCTTCGCAGCGTTCGTCTCCGGCGTCATCAGGCGCGTTACCGTATCGTATTTGTTTACGCCTGCAACATACGCAAACAGCTCCGGCGTATTGGTAAAATCGCCGCCCACGCCGTAAAAGAGCCGCCGCAGAAACAGCGCCGCTTCAATGTTGCCGCTGTCGTCGCCGCGATCGACCGAAACGTAGGTGCTGTCGCCGCAGTGCCGGAGGATCTGCTCGCGCACGTCCTCCAGACTGCCGCCTTCGTAAAAGCAGATGTTGTAGCGCCCGGAAAACAGCCCCGGACAATCCGCGCGCAGCGACTTCTCCGCCGCCTCTGCGCCGGCGCAGACCACGTTGATCTTCAGCGTATATCCATCCAGCTGCCCGCACCACGCGGCCGCACGGAGCAGCGCGCGGTTTACCCGTCCGTATCCGCACAGCAGCACAGAGATGCAGCCATCCTTCGCCCCCCGGTAAAGCGGATGCTCATCCAGCAGATGATATACCGCCATTCGGCTTTTGCGGATCAGGTGGATATCAACGCAACCTTTCTCAGCAGAGTCGATCATCGTCTCCACCTCGCTCTGCTCGGAAAAGAGGTACAGATGCTCGCGCCGCTGGATCGCCTCATCCCGGCCTGTCAGCCCGCCCAGCAGGAACAGCGCATCATTCAGGTTGGCGTCCTCATCGCGCGAGATGCAGAAATAATAAACGTCGCGTTCCTTTTTTTTCGTCTTCCATGCGCTGATGCGGTCATAGCGGACGATGCAGTTCAGCTCCCGCCGCAGCTTGAGCAGGGAATCCTGGTCGGAGCAGCCGGCAAAGATCAGGTTTGCCTTCGGATGCGCCGCGCGGATGTCGCGCGCCAGATTTTCGGATTCTTCATTCAGCTCGGAAAAAATATAAGCGTCGCCGCCGCGCCTGTCGGCGAAAAGCGTCTGCACATTGGTGATGTAGTGCAGCAAAAAGGTGAATGCGGTCAGCGCAACGGCCGCCGGCAGCACCACATGAAGGACGCCCAGCAGCAGCAGATACAGCTTTGCCAGCGGCGCCGCGCTGATGGACGCGCAGATCAGGTCGTAAAACGCAAGGTAATCGGCGTCGAGCGAAATGACCTGCATCACATTTACCGTGTTGGCAAATAGCGCCGCCAGCGGATCATAGGAATCAAAAAAGACCGGGATGTAGAGCGCGAACGTTGCCGCCAGCAGCCACAGCAGAGCGATCCCCGTACGCAGGTCGCCCCTTTTTTTATTCAGCGCCGCTCTTCCCGCCCAGATCATCAGAAGCGCTCCCAGGCATAAACAGATATACCAGATCATACAGAATCTCCCGTTCTCAGGTTTTTGCCGGCGATCCCGGAATACAGAGGGCGCAGCGGCCTGCGCGGAAGCAGCTAACCGTTCTTTTAAGCATATCGCCTTTTCTGCCAAAGCGCAAGGGGAAATCGGCCGAAGAAAGCAGAAATCTTCATTTTTAACGCTTTTTTACCGCTTGGCGTTCCCAGCCTCCCCCGGCTTCACGGCTTGCAGTTATCGCATGGATGGTAGCCGTCCTCGATCGCCTTTGAGCGCGAACTCAGCACCACCTGATTCTTTTCCAGCGGCAGGTTGTCGCAGGAAGGACGGTGGAATGCTTTCGTATTTACGTTGCCGATGTAGTATCCGTCCGCATCGCCGGTGCTGCCCGGCGTACCGTCGGACGCGCGGCTGTCGCCGGTCGCATAGTCGATCTCGATCCCAGGCTGCACATTATAGGCAAACACGCAGAAGCATACGCCCTCTCCCTGATCCTCAACGGAGTAGCCCTCCATCAGCACGCCGCGCGCAACCAGCTCGTCCCCCTCGAACCAAGGCGTCACGCGGTAAAGCACGTGGTTGTCGGTCTGCTTCACATAGTCCGCCACCTCGTTCTCAAGGTCGAGCATTCCCTTGATGTTCAGGTAGCGCGTGCCGGTGATCAGATTTTTTTCGTTTGCGTTCTCCCCTGCCAGCTGGTAGCCGATCAGATGGCAGCGATTATAGAGATACTTGTCGGCAATGAGGTCGTCATAGCGCACGGTGTGCCAGCCCGTCGGCTTGACCTGCCCGATCGAGCCGCGTTCCTCCGTCGGCATCAGCTCGCGGCAGATGTTGGCATATGCCGTTCCGCAGCGGCCCAGGCTGTCCAGCTCGCTGTAGGATTCAAACGTCTCCAGCGTCAGGTCGCTTTCTGTAAAATAGGGGACGTTGCCGTTGATCTCGGCATATGCCGCATCGGCGTATGCCGGAACCTCTGCATACGAGAATTCCGCCGTCTCCTGCGCCGCTTCGCCGCAGCCTGCGGCGGCAAGCGCCATGCACAGCACCAGCGCCAGCGCCAGTGCGTGCGCCGGCTGCCTGTTCCCGTTTTTCATTTTATTCCTCCCGTTCCGCCATTCTCGGGAAACAAGGCCGCACAAGCCTGTTTTGCAGAAAGCGCGCTCGCCCTCCGCCCCATGGACTGTGCGGCCTTATTCAATGGTTTTTTCTTTGCTTATTCCATGCCGAAGATGTACCAGTTGTCGTCTACGACCTCACAGTGGAACGTGCAGAGATCCGACCGCTGTTCCCCGTCCACCGTGTAGCTGACCTCGGCGGTCACATCGCATTCATCCTTGGCATCGTTGAAGGTATAGTCCCTTGGGGTGATCTTAATGGTCTGATACAGCTCCTCCAGCTCGCTGCCGGAATACTCGTCTGCAAACGAAACGAGGCCTGAAAGCAGCGAGTCAAGGTCGGACAGCTCAGCGCCGAATAGTCCCAGCAGACTCGTTACCGGGTGTACCAGATCCGGATTGAAGCAATTTGCCATATCCTCCACGCTCAGCGCGCGGCAGGAATCCTCATACGCCGCCAGCAGCTTCTTTACACCGCTCTTCTCTCCGCAGCCCGTCAGCAGCATCATCGACAGGCTCAGGCTGAGCAGCAATGTGATCATTCTTTTCATCGGTTTTTCCTTTCTTTAAAACGGGTCGCCGCTGCTGTCGAACGGAGTCGGCCCTTCAAGGTGTGTCGTGGGGCTGATGGGGTATTTCTCCACATACTTGCGGAAGCCGCGTCCATACTCATCCTCGCGCAGCCTCGTGAGGATCTCCTCGCGCTTGGCGGCGCCGGTTTCCCCAATCAGGTATGCGTACTGGATCTCGCTCCACATCGCCATGCCCTCCATGATATCGCGCATTCCTTCCTTGCCGTACTTCTGCAGGAGCTTGGCATAATCCCAGTTCAGATACTGCCAGATGTGGGTCATCTCGTGTGCCATCGTCATCGTTGTACGCACACGCGGCGAACCGTTTTCCACCTGGATGGAATAGCCCTTCCGGCTGCTTGCAAATCCCAGAATACGGGCGTCATGATTGCTGGTGGGAACATAGTTCGTTCCCCACTCTCTATGCAGCTTCCGCGCGTTTATCATGCGGATCTTCACCGGCACGTTGATATGCATCCCGAAGAAGACCTCCATGTTCTTCATCAGCTCATGGTAGATGCCGCGGAACTCCGCCTCCGTGCGCACTGCCGTGCGCGAGCAGCTGGTGCAGCTTTCGCGTCCGTCCTTGAGAACGTCGTACTCCGTACCGACCAGCTCTACGCCGCAGAAATCGCAGTAATGCGCTCCCGGACGGTTGGGGTCGTATCCGTCTGCAATGCGCGAGGCAATGTCCCTGCCGCGGCGCGCCTGCGCCAGCTCCCGGTCGCCAAAGCCGAACTGTTCGAGGAAGCTGAGCGTTTTGGACAGATCGAGACCGTCCGGCACCTCGCTGCCGCCGTAGAGGAGGTAGCAGCGCTCATGATAGGGCTTGCGTTCGGGGATCGGCGAAGCGTGCGTGCTTTCCGGCTTTTCGAACTCAAATGTTTCCTGCCCGCTTCCGTCGTCTTCGCTTCCGCCGTCTTCGTTCTCCGGCGCTTCGCCCTCTTCAGACGGCTTCTCCTCTCCGGCAGGCTCCGCTTCTGCGGTCACGCCGGGTTCAGCCGCGCTCACGCTGCAGGAAACCAGCTCATCGTCCGACGGCGCTGTTTCGCCGTCGGCAGAGGGTTCGTCCTGCGCTTCCTCCGTGCGGTCTGCGCCGGCTTCATCCGGCTCAGCTTCGCTGCTGCCGGACGCATCCTCCTGCGCAGTCTCGCCGCCAGCGGCTTCCTGCTCCTCGTTTTCCGCAGCGGGCGCGGCGTCATCGGCAGCGGTATCCTCTGCGGGCGATTCCTCGGGCGGGACCGTGTCCTTCACGGAGTTCTCATCGTTCTCCGGCTGCGGCTCCGCAGGGGCGGGTTCCTTCTTTTTCCGCTTGAAGAGCTTTGCGAACCACTCCCTGATCCGCGCGAACAGACCCTTGCGCTTGGCCGGCTCGTTGGGCGCGGGTTCTTCCTCCGTACCCGTGTCATCGTCCGTTGAGGTTTCCTCCCGGATCGTATTCCGCTGCTTTACTTCGCTCTGCCGGACTGCGCCCAGGTGCCAGTCGAGATAGTCGCAGACGATCTCGAACAGGCGCTGCAGATTGCGTTCCACCGCGATGAGCAGGCCGAGGTCGAGCTGGCTGTCCTCCACAAAGTAGATACACCCGCGCTTCGGCTCAAAGCCTTCCGTTCCCACCAGGGAATAGGTCATCGGCTGTTCAAACTCGCCGGCGCACAGCGCCACGATGTACTCGCTGTTCTCCGAGAAGACCGTGCGGAACACCTCGTTGAGCAGCAGCGTGACCGTCTGGCAGACCTTTTCATCCACAGGCTCTTCGCCGGTGTCGAACTCCACGCAGAGGATCTGCTTGCGGCCATAGCTTCTGGCCGGAACGCCGTTGAGTTCCACCTTTCGGCCGGTCTCAAAGTCCTGATAGCTCTGCATCTGCCAGTAGCCCGGCGTTTCAACGCTCAGGTCGGCAAACTGGCGGGTGATGCGCATTCCGCCCACGCAGCGGCAGGAACCCATCTCCTCCGAGTCCTCGATGCGGTGGATGCGGTAGGTCCTGAGCTGGCGGTAGAAGCTGCGTCCTGTGATATGCTCCGCCGCGCGGCGCAGCACCACGCGCCCGTCCGGCGTCATGCGCAGCATCTCGTAATACTTGCCCTCAAAGGTAAAGAACTGTCCGGGCAGATAGCGCTGGAAGATATGCCCCACCAGCTCGCTGCCGAGATATTTCTGCTCGCCGTTTTCCTCCTCGGAAACATAGCGCGCATTTTTCAGGTCGCTGAGCAGCACATCGCGGAACGTACTGTCGATGATCTGCACAAAATCATCGATCTCGCCCGTGCGTACAGAATACTTCCGGACGGTCTGAATCGTTTCGCTCTGACGGAACACATATTTGCCGCCGCTGCGCTCAAAAACGAAAAGCTCCTCGCCGTTTTCATTCGTTTCTGCCTGACCGACCCTGCACAGCAAGTGCCATGCCTGCGCCACCGGATCCTCGCCGCCGATGCCGATCAGCTGCAGCTCGTTGGCAAGCTCTCGTTTGGTGATGTCGCCCAGGCTCATGCGCAGGAACAGCCGCAGCGCCACGTTGCGCGGCGTGCCTGCATAATCCGCCACGATCGCCGGGATCGCCTTCGGATCGGTATCGAACAGTCCCTCGTTCTCCGCCATATAGTCGTGCAGCAGATACTGCGGCGAGATGATGTTGATAAAGCTTTGTCCCGTTGCGCGAGTTGCAAACTCGCGCTTGATCTCGAACATATTGCGGCTCTCGTCCTCAACGACAAAGTAGCCGTTCTCCCGCACCGGCTCGTTCCACATATTGTAGGATACGGCAAAGCAGCGGTCCATCTCGTCCTGATTGGCGGGAAGATCGGCATAGCGCAGCAGATCATAGTAATACTGCCGCGCGATCCAGTGCATATCCTGCACAGGAAACGCCTCGCCACCGTACCAGACGGACTTTTCCACCTGGTTTTTCAGCGCCACAAAGGAAAGCTCCGTGCCAACGCCCAGATAATGCGAGATATTGGGCAGCAGACGGTGCTGCAGGTTCTCGCCGTCCGTCTCCCAGCACATATAGGAGCAGGTCCCCTGGTGCCGGTTCGTTGCGCTGACCTCCGTGATATTGGTCATCAGCAGGTGCGAAAGCGCGTCCACAAGGCCGTCGCAGTTGCGGTCGGTCGAGCAGTAGGTCACGTCTTCTTTCCTGCAGCGGCGGATAATGGAGTTCAGCCCCACCTGCGCGGTCGTCAGCAGGCGCGACGGCTCGACCAGCACGACCATGCCCACATTGAAGAAGAATTCCTCGTTCTGCGCATGGAGGTCAAGCTCATGTACGCCGGAGCGCGTCACGATGCCCACGTCAAGCTCCTGTTCGCTGTCCGTCAGCACGCCGATGTTCCACATCCCCGGAATATTCGTCACGGCGCTCAGGCCGCGGTCGAGCCACGTTTCGATATCCTGCTCCACGCCGTGCCGGCCGAGAATGACCAGCACCTTTCTGTGCCGGAGCAGATTGCGGTTCATTGCATAGAACGCATAGGGGATCAGGTCGTAATAGAACGGGTTGTTGAACAGCACGCTCTTGCCCCGGGCAAGGTTCAGCCCCGAAGCCAGATAGCCCGGATCCACCTGCAGCCCTGCGCGCTGCTGCTTATACATATAAGCATAGTAGGCGTCGGCAATGGCGTCGCCCGTCTTCATTCGCCCAGAAAGACCGCTGTCTTCCTTTTCGTCAAGCAGAGAGGTCCCCATGGTCGTGTTTTCGGCAGCGAGCTTATCCGGAAAAAGCTTGCGCAGCACGCCGCGCAGCGGCGCAAAGTTGCAGAAGCGCTGCGGCTTTTCGCCCTCGGCGGAGATATCCTCCTCCAGCTCGCCCGGGATCAGCCCGTTGAAGAAAAAGTACAGCTCGCCCAGCACGATCACGCCGAACACCGGGTAGAAAAGCGCTGTCATCCGCTCGTCAAGGTAGAGCTTGACCGCAACGCGTCCCACCACAGCGGAAATGCAGGCCGCCGCCAGAAACAGCGTCTTCAGGAACGTTCTGCCCTGCGCGCAGTTCTTTTTCAGCAGCCATGCGCCGCTGAGGGGATCGTGTTCGTAGCACAGCTCTCTTGCCTCGTCCGCAAGCCCGCCCGCCTTGCAGACCGCGCGCAGCAGTGGAAGGCTCATCAGCTTCAGGATGATATGACCGATGAGGAGCAGCACATTGAGTACATAGAATACGATCAGCTCGATGCGCACATCCAGAAACGGCGCCACCAGCGCCGCAAGCACCGGCACATCCTTCACCAGCTCCGGTATCGCAAGCAGCAGCCTGCTCACCTTTTCATTCAGGTCGTTCACCAGGAACATCGCCGCCGCGCAGTAGACGAGCGAGAGTACCGGCAGCAGGAACTGTATGCTGCGGTCTCTGCGCCTGACGTTCGCCTTGCTGTCGATCCACAGGAAGAGTGCGAACGGCAGATAGGCGAGCAGCGTTTTGAGGAGCGTTATCAAAAATTCAGTCATACAGCTCCTCCAATCTGACTTCGATACGGTCGATAAAGTTGACCGGCGCCTCGATCATGTTCCCGCTCTGAATGAACGACACCTTGCGCTTGAGCGCCTCACGGTACGGCATGGGATAAACATAGTCCTTTGTCTTGGTAAAGTCGAACTCGTAAGGCTCCTGCGTGGCAAGCTCGGGGTTCCGCCCGTACTGCGGGATCACCCCGCTGAACGTCTCGCGGATCTCCGCCCGCTGGCGGCGGATATCCTGCTGATGCTTGCGGATCAGCCGGATGGCCCGCTGGTTGGGCTGATCCGTTTCCCTGCAATGGTTGAGTACGCAGTAGCCGCGCATCACATTGCAGGCATGGCTGAGATAGCGGGAAAACTGCGTCATGGCCGCGTCGATATCATTTTCGATCCCGCCCATGGTCAGGTTGAATCGCATATAGCGCACCGTCAGCTCCCGCCGCAGGCAGAACAGGCTGATGATCGCCGCACCAAACAGCAGCGCCAGCGCCAGCAGCGCCAGCAGCAGCGCGGGAGCTGTGTCGCCGTCGCGGATGTTCCCGCTCAGCATCGGCACAAAGCCGGCCAGATAAACCAGCAGTGCCGTAATTCCCAGCGCGAGCGTGCGCTTTTTCGTCATCCGCTCGTCGATCTTGCTCTCCACATCCCGGTCCGCTTCGTCCATCTCCCGGTAGTAACGGTCAACATCGTGGATGCTCCGCGTGGGCGTGTCGATCATTGCCAGCTCCTCATCGTAAACATGCTCGGCAATATCCTCTATCTGGAAGCTGTCCAGCCGGCTGCACTCGTCCGTCGGCACGGAGGACATATTGTGCAGTGACTCCACGGATCTCTGCAACGCGCGGCGCGGCTGCTTCAGAAAGCGCGTAAGCGTGTACTTCGCATCCCGGAACTCATGCTTCCATTTGGTATATTCGCTGCCCGGGCAGTCGGTGGACAGCCCGATCCCCTCGCTGCTGGCATACAGCTGGGAACGGTCAAAATCGGAGCTGGTGCTGACCGGGATCGTCACGCCGGTGCAGTACAGCCGCTCGGCCTCGGTGTCGCTCATCTTGTCCTGCGTGACGAGCTGCTGCTCGGCAATGCTGCGTTCCAGCAGCTCATCGGTCAGCGTAAGCTTCGCATCGTATTCCAGCAGGAGCTTTTCCAGCGCCCGGTCGTCATGATGGCAGTCGAGCGTGTAGACCAGATTCGGCCGCAGGCCGTCCGGCGGCAGCTCATTGTTGGCAAGCAGCAGCAGCACCGAAAGGAAGCGGATGTAATCCACCTCATAGCGCCTGTTCTCCTTCGGCAGAATGTCGAATACCAGGTAGCGCATCTTGTCGAAGTACATATTCCAGTCGTAAAACCGGTTGTACTGGTGGTTGACATGGGGCTTCCATTGCTCCTTCAGGTCGTGCGCCTGCACATCCTTTGTGCGCAGCGCAATGCAGATCACCTGCCGCGGATGGATGATATCGCACATCTCGCCGTTGGCCAGCGTCTTCCGCAGCTCCGCTTTTTTCTCAGCCTCGGCAATGTACTCCTTATATTCCAGCTGGCGCGCCTTGAGCTTGCGCATCTGGCGCTCATAGTCCTCGCCCTCATAGCCCTGACTCTCGAGCTTTTCATCGCTGATCCGCTCAAATTCCTCGTGGTTGAAGCCCCCGATGGCCAGCGGCTGCTCGCACAAGTAGGTGGCAAGCCTTGTCAGCGGGCGTTCGATCGCCTGCTCATATGCGGCAAACTTGATCTGCCGGACCTGACGGTAATACTCGGCGAGCGCTTTATAGCCCTCCTCGCTGCCTTCGTCTGTCCCCTCCGGTTTTTTCGGAAGGGAGCATTCGATAAAGTCAAAGGGATTCTTCTGGCTGAGCGCGTCTTTTCCGCACAGCACGACCGCGCGCCACTCCTTGTGGTGGACGATCGTATCCTCCAGCCCGGGGATACACTCCCGGAACGTTTTTCCTTCGCGGTTCCATCTCAGAATTCTGGTGTGCTGCTTGTCTGCGAACGGTTTGAGAAACAGGTCATATTTCTCGATGTTGTTGATATGCTCTTGTTCCGCAATCACAACAGTAAACATTTCTTCCCTCCGTTCTTTGCCGGTGCGTACAGCACGCGCATTACTCCGAAATGAGCTGCTTCATGCGCTCGATCATCTTCTCATAGTCGTCCGGCTCAGGCGTAGAGGCGATAATATCCTTGATACGGCGCTCCACGATGTTGACGACCACGCTGTCCTCGACATTCATCCCGCCGAGCAGATCATGCTTCCTCACATTGTTGACCATCCGCTCAAACTCGTCGTTCAGCACGCTGCAAAGGGCAAACTTCACCTCGTCCTTCTTCTCCGCCAGCATCAGCTCGTCGCGGTAGGTCTTGATCACCGCGTCCACAAGGTTGATGATCTCGGACTCGTAGCGCAGGGAATTCGGCAGGGAGTTGTAGTACTTGAGCGGGATCTCGAACAGCGACGCCTGATCCTCGCCGTCCTCTTCCATGCGGAACGCCTTGACCGCCTTGAAAAACTCGGTATTTTCGTAATTCGTCTTGCGCACGGCGTCTCTCGCGCGCTTGCGGTTGCAGATCGTCTCGATGTCTTCCACCGCCGCCGCATCGATATACAGCGCGTCGAGGATCTCGTAGAACTCGTCGCAGAGCGTGCCGTTGGACACGACCAGCTCTTCCATGCGTTCCTCGCTGTTTTCATAGCGGTAGACCATCTTGCCGTTGGTCTTGGAGGAAAGGTTCTGGTGCTTGATCGCCTTGTAAAGCAGGCCGTAGATCAGCGCCTGATGGATCTTCATGATCTGCGTGTTCTGATACTCAAAGTCAAGCTCGGGCATGAACATGATGCTGTCCCAGCGCTTGTCGATGTGCGTGGAGATCATCATGTTTTTCGTTGAATCCGGGCCAATGTTCTTGGCATAGGTCGTATACGCCTTGTGATAGAGGCCGGCGCTGCGGCGGCGCGTTTCGGTCTTGCGCGGGGCGGCGAACTTGTTCAGCTTATCCGGCGTCAGGTTGTAGAGCGCGTTGAAGAAGTGCAGCTCATATTTCGACACCGTGTCCACGCCCACGCCCTTGGGGCAAAACTGATCGATACGGAAGGTGCGCATATCCTTCAGGCTCTTATTGTAGGCGCAGAGCTTGATCTCGCGCGGCTCCTCGTTGGTGATGCGCTGGATGCCCGGCGCGCCGAGGCGCTCGCCCATGGCGATGATCTCGCGGATGTGGCGCTCGTTGTCCTCCCGTGAGACTTTGTCAACGATCGTGTCCTCTTCCTTATCCTTGTTGTCCTTATTCTTTTCTCTGAGCTTGATGCGGCCAAGCAGACGGTTCTCCATTGCGATGGCGTCAATGACGTTCACATCGATCATGGCGCAGTTGCGGCGCACGCTCTGCTCAAAGTAGTCGAGCAGGATATCGTCGAACACATCCACGCGGCGGTCTTCCTCCACCACATCGGCAAACTGCATCTCGCGCTCGAACATCGCGTTGTTCTTCACCGCGTCGAAGATCTTGCCGTTGAGATCGCTCTCCAGCATGCTGCCCTCCTCGCCCTGGCGCTTCGTCGAGCGAGCCAGCTCTTCCAGCAGCTCTTTGGAGGAGCAAACGTTGAACACGGAGTCGCCCTTTTCGAAGTGGAGCTCATCCACGCACTCGTCCTGCTTGCGGTGCAGCGCCGCGACCTTTTCGTCAAAGGTCTGGTAAAAGCCCTCGAACGCCTTGTTCAGCTCGCGCAGGAACTCCACGCCGAAGCGATAGGCCGACTGCTCTGCGATCAAATTCCCCAGCTTTGCAATCGATGCATAATAATCCGTGAAGCACTCGTTCAACTTAGCATAGAATTTTTCGTCGTTCTTCTTCAGTTTTTTGCCCCCGTCATCCACTCTTTCGATGGCGACAAGGTCATCGATCCTCCGAATCCTGTCAGCCCTCTTGACGCCGATATCGAAGGTACCCGTATCATTTGCATCGCTGTTGTAGATTTCCAAATGCCTTTTGACGCTGCTTATTCTGGAATTCGTTTCTTCCGCCAACCCCGTCATTTTTGTCAAAACCATGTAGAGCATGTAACGAGCGGCGTTGGGATGGCAGATCTCACCGAGCGCATTTTTCAGGACGCTCTCCAGCATATATGGTGCATCAGTGTTTACAGTCTTTTTTTCATTTAAGAAGATTGCCTCCGCAATATTGTCTGCGGTCTTCCTAGCATTGATTGAAATGATTTGTTCATAAGTACGCAGCGCCTCAAGGTTACTTTTTGCTTTTCCTCTTTCTCCCGCAGATTTGTAGTCGATCTCATCGCGCAGCGGGGATGCCGATTCTTCGGCTCCTCTAATGCCTGCATCATTAAGGAGCGATCTGTGCATCTCACCGGCAAGTGCATCGAAATATGCAGCCACACGATCCTCGGCATCCTTAAGATATCTTCTGCGCAGATCCTTGGAGAAGTTATCGGCAGCGGTATTCATCTTGTCGCAGTAGACCTCTTCCCTCTTAGGCAGCTCCGTTGCGCTCAGGTCCTTTTTGCGGCCCTCCGCCAGCTTCTGCGCATAGGCAAAGTCATACTTTCTCCATTTGCTGGCCTCACCGTCGCCGCCGATGGCGTTGAGCGCCCAGTCATAAGCGATGTAATTGGCGATATCCTCATAGGGATAGCGGATCACGCCCGCGCCGATGCCGCCGAAGCGGTTGCGGCCCATGTTGCCGGGATTGCTCATCTCCTTGATGATATTGTCCTCCACGGAGAAGGCGTTCTTCTGCATCGGGCCGACGTTCTGCTCATAAAGCGCCTGCGCCGCCTGCGCCTCGTACTGCTTGGTAGTCACAAGGGTGCTGTCCTCGGCGTTCTGGCCGTCGAGCAGGAAGCAGAAATCGCAGGGCAGCAGATTGAGCGACTTCAGCTCGTCCGTACCCGGATTGGCAATATCCACATGGATGTCCTTATAGCGCATAAGATCGGGATTGATATCGAAGAAGCCGGACCCCTTCATCATGAAGGCGTTCATCTCCTTGACCGTTGCATAGGCGTTCCTGCGCTGGCTCTCGCGCTCGACCGTTGAGTCGATCACGCTGTCGAGCGTCTCCGGCAGCAGGATGAGCGAACGGACGATCAGGCTGGTATTGGGATACTTGGAGTTTACATAATCTCGGACAAACATACTCAGCGGCAGCAGGATGCCCGAGCCGGTACCGCCGGAGGCCGTGGTCGCAATGACCACGCGCATTGCCTGCTTGAGCGCGCGGCCGGACTTGCGGAACAGGTCGTCGATCGCATCGTACAGCGGGCGGATCTTGCCGGTCTTGATTGTGGAGTTGAGCGCAAGGCGGGAGATCGCGCGCACCTGGCCCGCGCCCTCGGAAACCGTCTTGTCGTACATGACGGCGTTCTTGGGGAACCAGTTCTCCAGCGCGTCGCTGTCATAATCGAGGTAGTTGCCCACCGTCTGCGTGTTCGACGTCTGGACGAAGTAGATGTGCGCCCCCTCGCGCGTCACGCTCGCCAGATCGTTCACATTCGTATCCAGGAAGACGAAGTTGATGTTCTCCATCTCGCCCGGGCGGCAAAGGTCATGCACCTTTTTGATGATACGGCACCCCGTTCCGCCCACGCCGATAAACAGGGTCTGCGCCTCCACCACGTTCTCTTTCAGGATCTCTTTTGCCATCTTGCTGCCTCACTTTCTTTTCACTATTCTAATCATTTCAAAGGTATTAATAGAATTTCAGCTTCAACTCTAGATTGATTGTAACTGTTCCGCTCCCATTATCGCTCGGGGAGCCTCCGCTCATCCCGCACCTCGCGTTATCACGAAGGACAACATCGGTAACGCTTCCGGCCTTCGCACCGGCTGGAGTTAAGCTTCCATTCAAATCTCTGACAAACAGCCGGCTGCCTGCTTGAACTTCTGTTATGCCCTGCCTTGGCGCGTTCTTTGTCGGGCGCGGAGAGGCGCTGACCTCTACAACACGAATTGCTCGCGACGCGGATCGAACTCTGCGCGGGCTGACCGCCTCCAGCACAAAGGTGAACTCTCCCTTCGCAAATGGGTTTGCAGAAGATTTTGGTGCGCTAATCGTCAATATCCCTTTTTTCTTGCCTCCACCGGTATAGTGGCAACCTGTTCTCCCCTTTGGATGTGCATATCCAACACTGAACTCCGCGTTACTGACGTCGATGCGCTTGGGCAGCACCTTCATGTTCAGGTACAGCCAGATCAGCAGCGCCAGCAGCGCCAGGATCAGGAACACGATCAGATAGATCAGCCACTGCGGATAGGGCTTGAACGTCAGCGAGCTTTTCGCGCTCAGCGCGACCGGCTCGTCGTTATCGTCCGTTCCCGTCACGCGGCAGGTGAACGGATAGCTGCCGGACTTGATGTCCTTGTCCGGGTCGATCTGCAGCACAAAGCCCGTGCCGTCCTGCTTGCGCGCCGTCCGGAACGAAACGCCGTCGCACTCCACCTCTACGCCGAGCCTCGCAAGCGTCTCCGCCGTGACCGCCTCGCCGTTGAGATAAACGTTCGCCTCTATCTCCTCCGCCTCGGCGATCTTCGAGGTCATGATGTAGCGCTGCGGCACATCGAGCTTCAGGGTGTAGTCGAATTCCCGCTTGGGAGCCACCGTGAAGGTCGGCCAGCCCATGTCGCTGCCGGTCTTTTCAATGTGGTAGCCGCTCAGGTAGGTAACGTCCGCGCCGAAATCAACGCTGTCGCCCTCCTCCAGTCCAATCTCCATGTAACCGGCGCTGTCGCCGCTGGCCGAGTGTTCCTCCCCGTTCACCGTGCAGGAGATGCGGTAGTCCGTTTTTCCCAGCAGCTTGCTCTCTGTCGGGTTGCCATCCCTGTCCACCATCTGCGCGTTTACCGTGTAGGCTCCCGGATATGCCGTTTCCGGCGTGACCGCCTCGCCGTTTTTGTCGAGCAGGAAGATCCGCAGATCGACGTCCGGCTCGTAGTAAACGCTTACCGAGCTGGCCTTGCCCGAGTAGCCGATGGTATAGTCGCCCGCGTCCACATCGGTGTAGGTCATCAGAACGCCCTGCAGGCTCCTGTCAACGCCGAACTGCCCGGCGTACCGCCCTCCGGCGCCCTTTTCGCCATAGTGCGGCGCATAGGAATCCACCGCCTGAACCGTTCCGCCGCTCTTGCCGTTCAGCGTGATGTCCGCCACGCCCTCGCCCTGCACAAACACAATGAGCTTGCTCATCGAAAGGTCGAAGCTCACGTCGTTTCCGCTGTTTTCCAGCTCATCGCGCCCGAAGATGCTGTTGCTCATCGCGGTGAGCTTGGAGAGGATCGCCTGCGTATCGGAGGCCTTATCGGCATAATAGGTGTACCTCCCCGGAGACGTTACCTCCGGAATGATAGCGCTCTTGCCGATGCCGAGGTACATCACGTTCAGGCTGCGGTTGCACTCTGTCAGCGTCTGAGAAAGCTTCTCCGTCGTTGCCGAGCCGAGCGACTGGTTGTTTTCATAGAAGTCGTCGCCGTCCGTCAGCACGATGAGCCATTTCTCGTCTGCCTGCACCGCCTTAAGACCATCGCTCGCACTCTGGATGGTCTCGATCGGCGTTGCCCCCGCCTCCGGCGTGTACATCTGCCGAATGCTTGAGATGCTCTCCCCGCTTCGGACGGTCAGCGGCGAATCGGAGGTATAGCGCGCGCCGTTTGCCTCGATCGGCCACATGGGATATACCGAGAGCGAATCCCCCGCGTTCATCATCGCGGCAAAGACCTCAATGCCGTAGGTCGCGCGGCACCACGCCTGATTGCCCCGGATGTACATCGAACCCGAGTTATCAAATACGATGGCGATCGCACGGGTCCTGCTGTCTTTCCCGCCAGCCGCCTCCGCCCTTGCCGGACACAGCGCCAGCGCCACTGCAAGGACCAGCAGAATGCTGATCGCGCCTCTTGCAAAGCGACCCCCCAATGCGCATTTTTTCATATGTTCTTCCACCCTCCTGCCGTATTGTCGGTCTCTCTGTCTGCCGCAGGATCCCTTTCACCGGAAGCCGGGCCGCCTCATGCCGGGTTTTCTCTGCAGACGCTCCCATTACGGGAAAGGGTATTGCGGCATTTTATACATTATGAATAAATTGTAACGCACATTTGGCTATTCGTCAAAAAACTCCAGCCCGGTTTCACTGTTATGTCAACCTTTTTGACAATAATCTCCCTTTTGTCTGCTTTTTTGCGCAAAAGTTGGGCATTTCATCGGCAGATTTCCGCTTGACACCGCCGCAGCACGTTCTTACACCGTCTTTTCTTCCGCAGGAAAAGAAAAAGCGGAGCTTCTACCAGAAGCTCCGCTCAAAGGCGGTCGCGCGTCCGACCGGCGCGTCAAACAGGTTCTCCCCAGTCACGATCTTCACGCGCAGCGTGTCATTCTCGCCGTGCAGCAGCGTAAACGCTCCGAAGCGCACGCTCCCTCCCATCTCATTCAGATGGTAGCCGAACACCATGCCTTCGCCGTTTGTGCCAAGATAGTTAATCTGGCCGCTGTACTCATAGTAGACGTGCGACTCGGTATTGATGTCCTGCAGCGTCACTCCGCCGCCGTCGCCGATGGCAAGAACGTATGCGCCCATATAGCTGCCCTGCTCGGCGGTATCGTGCGAGACCTCCGCCGTCCATGTGCCGGTAAATCCGGCAGGCACGGTATAATCCGCATCGCTCACAGGCCCTGCAAGGTCGTGCTTCTTCCCTGCGCCATCCACGGCAAACACCGTCTGATAGCTGCCGTACTCCTCTTCGACCTCGCCGGCTTCAAACGAGACGATGCCGCTCACGCCGCCAAGCGGGCCGCCGCAGCAGAGGAATCCGGCCGTCAGCCCCTCCAGCAGGTTCACATATTCCACCGTGCCGTCCTCCGTCAGCAGAAAGACATAGGGAAAATACCCCTGGCCCACCGAGCCGACAAACACATCGGCATAATCTGCGTACAGGCCCTCGGCAAAGTAGACCGTTTCATAGTCAAACCGGAAATTTTCCGCATACCATGCCGACTCTTCCGTCTCCTCAAAGCGCACGCGCAGCGCGCCGTCTGAAAGCGAAACGCGGACAAAACGATCCTGCGCCTCTTTCTCCGGCAGCTTCTGCGCGGAGGTATCCAGCGTAAGCACTTCCTCATAGCTGTCCGCGCCCGCGAACGAGCCGACAGGCACGATCATCCGCAGCGTGCCGTTCTTCAGGAACAGCTTCATCTGCGCGTTGATGTTCTCGTCTGAAAGCGTCCATGCGCGCCGCTCCGCGTAGGCGGCGATAAACTCCGCGCCGCCGCTGTAATTTGCCAGCTGCTCCCGGTAAAGCGCGTCGAACCGGCGCGCGGCTGTGCGGCGCGCCGCAGCGGTAAACTCCGCCGCGTCCATCTCGCAGCGCGCGATCAGATCCTCGCTTGTCAGGCGCCTGCCGCCGAAATAATCGTAGCTGTAAACGGCGTAGTCCTCGCAGTCGGCATCCATCACGCGCTTGACCACAAGGCAGACGAGGCTGCCGTTCCAGCAGCTCTCCCAGCTCACGGAAAGGCAGGTGAGCGAGGCGCGCGCGTCCATCAGCTCCAGCTGCTCCTGCACCAGTGCGCCGCAGGCATCGGCGATCTCTGCGTTGAGCGCGGCAGCCGCCGCCGTTTCCGACTTCAGCTGCGGCACATGATAGGAGTAGCGCAGCGTATTCCCGTTTTCGTCCGTATATTCGCCCTCCGTGCTGTACAGCTCGCCGAGCAGCGCGTCGTCATAGTCCGTTTCCGGCTCCTGTGCGCCGTGATCCGCATCGTCCTGCGCGCCGCAGGCACACAGCGCCGCCGCCATCAGCACGGCAAGCAGCGCGGCAAAAAATCGTTTCATGCGTTCCCTCTTTCATCGCTTTCCGGTTCGTTGGGGCGCGCAGGCTGCGCGCCTTTCTGCCATTATACCGTGTTTTGCAAAAAGCGCAACGGCTTTTGCCGCGTTTGCGCAAAATGCGCGCCGGAATTGACAGGACGCGCCGCAGGCGGTAAAATAAAGCGACAATCACCGGATATGGGAGGCTTTATGTACGATTACACCGAAGCCAGAATGAACGAAGACGGCATCCGCGCCATCAGCTCCATCGGCCTTGCCCATCTGGGCGACGCTGTGTACGAGCTGCTGGTACGCACCTATCTGTGCGTACACGGCAAGGCGACGGGCAAGGGACTGCACCGCGCCACGGTGGAGCTGGTCTGCGCGCCGCAGCAGGCGCGCTTTGCCGAAAAGCTGCTGCCTGCGCTCACAGAGGATGAGGCCGCCGTTTTCCGCCGGGGCCGCAACGCCAACGTCCACTCCATCCCCCACCACGCCGGACGCGCGGACTACCAGAAGGCGACGGGGCTGGAGGCGCTGTTTGGCTGGCTGTACCTGCGCGGCGAGAAGGCGCGCATCAACGAACTGTTCAACCTGATGATGGAGGAATCCCATGCCACTTGACGCCATCTGCCTGCGGGCCGTTCTGCACGAGCTACGCCCGCAGCTCACCGGCGCGCGCATCGACAAGGTGCAGCAGCCCGCGCGCGACCAGATCGTTCTGCTGCTGCGCGGAAATCTGCGCCTGCTGCTCAATGCCGGCGCGAACCAGCCGCGCATCCAGCTGACGAATATCCTGCGCGACAATCCCTCCCAGCCGCCAATGTTCTGCATGCTGCTGCGCAAGCACCTGGTCGGCGCGCGCATTCTTTCCATCGAGCAGCCGGATCTGGAGCGCATGGTCATCCTGACGCTTCAGTGCTTGAATGAGCTTGGCGAGCCGAGCCGGAAGCAGCTTGTGCTGGAATGCATGGGGCGGCGCTCAAACCTCGTTCTGCTCGATGCGCAGGGCCGTATTCTCGACTGTCTGCGCCGCGTGGACGCGGATCTCTCCGCCGCACGCCAGCTGCTGCCCGGGCTGTTCTACCGCCTGCCCGCGCCGCTCGATAAGCTCTCGCTGCTCTCGCAGGAGGAGGAATCCATCGCCCTTGCGCAGCGCGGCGGAGACGATGCGCTGGCTGTTGACAAATGGGTGCTTGACCATTACACCGGCATTTCCCCGCTCATCGCGCGCGAATTCGCCTTCCGTGCAGGCGGCGAGACCGACGCGCGTTTCGGCTCGCTGAACGATGCGCAGCGCGAAGCGCTGGTGCGGCAATTTGCAGAAACCGCCGGCGCGATCAGGGAGGACCGCTACACGCCCGTTCTTCTCAGCCGCAGCGGCAGGCCCGTTGACTTCACCTACCGCCCCATTGCACAGTACGGCCCGGAAACACAGGCCGAGACGTTCGAGAGCTTTTCGGAGATGCTCGACGCATTCTACGATGCGCGCGAGCGGCAGGAGCTTTCCGCCCGCCGCGGCCGCGAGCTGACGCGCGCGGCAACCGTTGCGCGCGACCGCATGGCGCGCAAGGCGGAGAACCTGAAGCGCGACTATGCCGCAACGCAGAAGCGCGGCGAGTTCCGCCTGCGCGGCGATCTCATCACCGCCAACCTTTATCGCATGAAGGGCGGGGAAACGCTGCTGCGCGCGGAAAACTACTACGAGGACGGCTGCCCGCTCGTCGATATCCCGCTTGACCCGCTGCTTACGCCGCAGCAGAACGCTGCAAAGAATTACAGGCAGTACAACAAGCTCAAGACCGCCGAATCCCACCTGCGCGAGCAGATCGAAAAGGCGGAAAGCGAGCGCGCGTACCTTGAGAGCGTTCTGCTGGAGCTTGCGCAGGCGGAAGCGGAGCAGGAATTCAGCGAGATCCGCCGCGAATTGCAGGAAACGAACTACCTCAAAAAGTCTTCCGGCAAAAAAGAGTCCAGGCGCGCCTTCGCACCGCGCGCGTTCCGAACGTCCGGCGGGCTTGAGGTCCTCGTCGGCCGCAGCAATGTGCAGAACGACCAGCTCGCCAAAAAGGCTGACAAGCGCGACTACTGGTTCCACACCCAGCACATCCACGGCTCGCACGTTATCCTGCGCTGCGCAGGACTCATCCCCGGCGACGGCGACCTGCGCGAGGCCGCGATGCTTGCAGCCTACTTCTCGCAGGCCAGAGAGAGCAGCAGCGTGCCGGTGGATTACTGCCCCGTAAAGTTTGTCAAAAAGCCTGCGGGCGCGCGCCCCGGCATGGTGACCTATGACAATTACCGCACGCTCTATGTCACGCCGGAGGAGGCGCTTGTAAAAGCGCTCTCCGCCGGAAAACAATAAAAAAGAATGCCGGATACGATACGGCGGCAAGGCCCTCTCCCAAACGGGAGAGGGCCTTGCTTTCACAGCTTCGCGTTGTCAGGCGCCCGCCGCGCTGCGGAGGGTAAGTCCCGCCAGCATAAGGGCGAGCACCGCAAGCGCCGGCAGTCTGCGCCTGATCATTCTCCATGCGAGTCCCACGATCCTGTGCGTTCTTACTGCGCGAGCTTTTTCCCTACGGCGCGGCAGCTTTCCAGGATCTGCTCGTCCGGCGCATCGCAGCAGATAACGCTTTCGCACACGAGGTTGATCCCCGCGTCTCCGCAGTCCTTTTCCCAGCTGCGCATCCATTCGCCGTCGCCCCAGCCGTAAGAGCCGAACAGCGCCGCGCTCTTGCCGCCAAGGCTGCGCTTACACGCATCGAACATCGGCTGGAATTCCATCTCCTCCAGCACCTCGCTGCCCATCGCCGGGCAGCCGAAGGCGATCGCATCGTAAAGCGCAAGCTCCGCGCCTTTGACCTGATCCGGCGTGAGCAGCGCGACCTCTGCGCCCGCGCTCTTCATTCCTTCGGCGACCGCTTCCGCCATCGCCTGCGTATTGCCCGTACCGCTCCAATAAACCACAGCAGTCTTCTTCATAGGTCCATACCTGCCTTTCTCAGCATTTTATTTTCGATCAACCCGCCACGGCAAGCCGGTCAAGACGCAGCCCGGTCTGCCACAGCGCGCAGTAGATCTCCGTACATTTTTTAAACCTGGCAAAAAGCTCCCGCGCCCTGCGCTCATCGCCGTAAACCTTCCACAGTCCCGCGCACTTGAACCCGCAGGCACGGTGATCGATAAAGCCCTTCACATCCTCCGGCGGATAGCTGAGAAACAGCCCCACCTCGTGCGGAAACTCTCCGCTCTCGCGGAAGCGGCGGGCGAGCTTTGCCACGCAGCGCGCGCAGTCGCCTCCGCTGTACCCCGCCTGCCGCAGGATCTCAGCGGCCAGACGGTTCTTCAGGTCGCGCCGCAGCTCGGCCGGACGGTAAAGGTACAGCAGCGCCTGCCCGCCGCGAAAGCGGATGGGCAGCAGACACAACCCCTTCGGCACCAGCAGCCGGTTCAGGCGGCGAATGTCCATAAGCAGCGCGTCCCGGTCTTCGCAGGGGCAGGGAAACAGGCTTCCCGTCTTGATGCCCGCAAGCGTCGGCGCGCCCTGTCTGATAAGGATCTCTTCCGGCATTTGTGCGTCCTCCTTTTCCGTCAGTGTTCCGTGCGGATGCGTTTTCTATTCTGTAATTAGAGCAATCTAACTGGCGTATACAAAAAAGCTGCATTTCTCGCTGGTTCATCCCCCTGCTTATCTTTGGTGCAGCAAGGATAAGCAGGGGAAATGACCAACGCACGCAATAGGAGTACTTCGCCCTTTAAGTTAGAGTTGTCTAACCTCATTTAGCATACACTACATTTTTCTATTTGTCCAGTCTTTTTTTCAAAATTTTCCATCATTCGAAAAAGTTCACAATTTCCCGCTTGACAGGCAGACTGCCAGGCGCTATATTTACTTCAAATTTGAACCATCTTATTTTGAACAGAAAGGAAGCATCCCATGAACCGGGAGATGGAATTTATCCGAAAGTTTTCCCTCGCCTATGCCGCCGCCTGCAAGCCCCTGTGCCAGGAGCTGAAGCTGCCGCAGACCGCTTTTGACATTCTGATGTTTCTTGCCAACAACCCCGCCTATCAAACCGCCGCCGATATCGCCGAGGTGCGCCGCATCAAGCCGAACCTCATTTCCGTCAACGTGGAACGCCTTGTACGTGAGGGTTATCTCCGGCGCGAGGGCGTTGCGGGCGACCGCCGCAAGACCCGCCTGCGCTGCACCGCACAGGCCGAGCCGGTCGCCGCACGCGGCCGGGCGGTGCAGGAGGCCTTTTTCGCACAGCTGTTTTCCGGCGTGGACGAGGCTACGCGCGCTGCATTTTTTGATACCGCCGCGCGCATGAACGATAATCTGGACGCCTATTTAAAGGAGGGGCGCTGAAATGGATCTTCTGCTTACGGTTCTTGTCACTTTTTTTGCCGGCATGGGCGCGGGACTCGGCACCGGCTTTGCCGGCATGAGCGCCGCCGCCGTCATCAGCCCCATGCTCATCACCTTTCTTGGCATGGATCCGTATATGGCGGTTGGCATCGCGCTCTCATCCGATGTGCTGGCAAGCGCCGTTTCCGCCTACACCTACGGAAAAAATAAAAATCTTGACCTCCGCAACGGGCTGATCATGATGGTGAGCGTTCTTGTCTTCACCGTTGCCGGCAGCTATGCCGCAAGCCTCGTGCCGCCGGCCGCCATGGGCGGCTTCTCCGTGTTCATGACGTTCCTGCTGGGCGTTAAGTTCATCGTCCGGCCGGTCATGACCACCAGAGAGTCCATGCAGCGCGTTTCCGCAAAAAAACGCGCCGCACAGTCCATCGTGTGCGGCGTGCTGATCGGATTCATCTGCGGCTTTGTCGGCGCAGGCGGCGGCATGATGATGCTGCTCATCCTCACCACCGTTCTCGGCTACGAGCTGAAAACCGCAGTGGGAACCAGCGTCTTCATCATGACCTTCACCGCGCTCACCGGCGCAGTTTCCCACTTCGCCATCGGCGGTGCGCCGGACTGGACGGTCTTCGTCCTCTGCGTGGCGTTTACGCTCGTCTGGGCGCGCATCGCCGCCGTTTTTGCCAACAGGGCGGCGCCTGAAGTACTCAACCGCGCCACCGGCGCCGTGCTGGTGGTCCTCGGCGTGATCGTCATGCTTTTCAAGCTGCTGTGCTGACCGCTCGCTCTCCCCAGCGCCCGCAGGCCCGGGATGCTGCCCGACAGCGCTGCGGCAAATAAGCGGCGGCCCAGGGGCCGCTGCTTTCCGTTTTCTCAGAACACCATCTGCATCAGCAGCATATACAGCGCCGTTCCCGCAAACATACTCAGCAGCATATTCTTTTTCCACCGCTGCAGCGCCGCCACCGCCGCCATCGCCAGCAGCTCCGGCAGCCCGCGGTATGAAGTGAACACCGCGTCCTTCAGGCAGTAGACCACCAGCAGCCCGATCGCGGCATACGGCAGCACCCTGCCCAGATACAGCACGAACGGCGGAGGCTTCGTTCCCTCCGGAAAGAGGAGAAACGGCAGAAATCGCGTCAGCATCGTCCCCAGCGCGACCACCGCGATTGTGAGCGCGCTCTGTCCCGGCGTCATGGTCATTCCGTCTCCCCCTTTCCCCGCAGCATCGTAAGCGCCAGAACAATCAGCAGCATCGCCGGGACCATAAAGCGCTCCGCGCCGAACAGCAGCAGGCTCGCAAACGTACAGCCCAGCCCCGCAAGCACAGGGCGGTGATCCGCCGTCTCCTCCCACTGGTTCACCAGCATCACAACGAACAGCGCCGTCATCACGAACTCGATGCCCTCGGTATCAAAGCTGACAAGCCCACCCAGCAGGCTGCCAAGGATCGCCCCGCCGACCCAGTAGCACTGGTTCAGCAGCGTAACAAAGAAGATGAACCATCCCCGGTCCACGCCTTCCGGCGGCGCGACCGTGCAGTTGATGGAAAACGTCTCGTCGCACATTCCAAAAATCAGATACGGCTTTTTCCAGCCCGTTCCCCGGTATTTCTCCAGCATCGAAACGCCGTAGAACAGATGCCGCGCGTTCACCATCAGCGTAAGGAAAAGGGCGTGCAGCGGCGCAAACGGCGCGCACAGCAGCTCCGCCGTCACAAATTCCATTGAGCCGGCAAAAATGCAGGCGCTCATCACCGCCGGATACACCACAGGGAATCCCCTGCTGCGCATCATAAATCCGTAGGACATGGCAATAAACAGAAAGCCGATGCAGATCGGCAGCGAATACGGCAGCGCCGCCCGGAATGCTCTGCGTTTCATCTCACAGGTCCTTTCCCTTGACTTCTCCCTCAAATTCGGTATAATATATCTGACGGACGTTCAACATAATTGCTCTTTTCCAATAAATCATACGACCGTAAAATATATTTGTCAAGAGGGAGAATGCACATGGAGACGGGGAAGACGATCGCCATGAACCTCAGAGCGCTGCGCACCGAGCGAAATCTGACGCTCGGACAGCTCTCACAGCTCTCAGGCACCAGCAAGGCAATGCTCGGCGAGATCGAAAAGGGCGGCAGCAACCCCACGATCAACACGCTGCTCAAGATCGCCAACGGGCTGAACGTTCCCTATACGCGGCTGCTGGAAACGGTGGAGACCGAAGCCGCCGTTGTGCGGCGCGAGGAGGCGGAGATGCAGTCTGAGGCGGCGGAGCATTACCGTATCCATTGCTACTTTAAAACCTCGCCCACGCGCAATTTCGAGGTCTTTTATGCCGAGCTGGACGGCGGGCGCTCCAGCACCTCTATCGGACATCCGCCGCGCGCGCAGGAGTATCTCTATGTCATCAGCGGTCAGCTCTGCCTGCATCTTGACCGCGGCGATTTTGTTCTGAACGCAGGCGATGCAGTGATGTTCGATTCCTCTGTCCGGCACACCTACGAAAACGCACGGGAAGAGACTGTCCGCTTTACCATCATCAACTACTATCCCGCCTGAACCGGCGGCCGGGAAAGGAACCGCAGCCGCGGCGCTCGCGGCGCGTCCGCTGCGCAGCACCAGAGCAATGGCCGCGCCGGAGGAGGCGGCGTCCTCAGCCAGCGCGATGAACAGCATTTTGCGGCAGCGCCTGATCTGTCCTGCGCCGCAATCCTGCCCGACAGCGGATCTGCCGGTCGCTGGTGAGCAGGAGGCGCAGCGGCAGTTCAATCATTTCTCCGGAACATACGCAGCTTATCGTTGGATTTCTGCGTATTTTGGGCAGAAAGCAACAGCATTCCCGCGAAAACCATGCAAACGCTATTGCGTTTTTTGCTGGAAAAGATTATACTTTAGATTCAAATCGACAGGGCGCTGCTCATCAGGCGTCTTTATACAGGTGCAGCAGGACGCACGCTCCTGTGCGGCAGCCCGCTGCGGGCGGGAAATTTATGAGAATGGTGGCACAACTATGACTGATAAAGAACTCAAACGTCTCGGCAGATCCGAACTGATCGAGATCCTTTACGAACTGCAAAAGCGCAACGATGATCTTGTGCAGGAGAACCGCCAGCTTAAAGAAGCGCTGGACGACAGACAGCTGCATCTTTCTGAAGCCGGCACCATCGCCGAGGCCGCGCTCCGCGTAAACGGCGTTTTCGAGGCGGCGCAGGCCGCCGCCGACCAGTATCTGCAATCCATCCGCAGCGCCAACGCCGATATGGAGGCCAAAACCGCCGAGGCCCGGCAGAAGGCCGACGCGATCATCCGCGAGGCGGAGGAGAAGGCGCAGCAGACCGCAGCGGAGGCTGAACGGCAGGCAGATGCCAGCTGGGCCGCGTTCCGGCAGAAGGCCGACGAGCTGATCCGCGCGCACGAAGAACTGAGCGCTCTGGCGGAGAAGGGCAGAGCGCGGCAATGAGCGAACACAGGTATGCCCCGTCTCGAAGGGGAGTACCCTTCGAGACGGGGCATACAGACTGCGGTGAGGCCGCGGTCACGGTGTCTGCTGCGGGTCAGTTCCCCCGATCCGCCCTTCCCTGACAGCTTCTTCCATCAGCTATACCATTCTCCCGGACATAGCCTGCAGTCTCCTTTCAGAATGTGAGTCGTGATTCCATTCTGCCGGAGTCGGCAAGCTATGTCTTTTTTATGCCGTTTTCTTTTGCGCAAGTTACTGTATCTTACCTTCGGTTTTGCGCAAAAGCATCTCAGGCGTTCAGAATGTGCATGAACTCCTCGCCCGTGATGGTCTCCTTCTCGTAGAGGTGCTTCGCCAGCTCGTCGAGCTTTGCGCGGTTCTCGTTCAGGATGTTCACAGCCTTTTCATGCTGTTTTTTCACAAGCTCCACAACGCGCTGGTCGATCTTCGTCTGCGTTTCGGCGGAGCAGGCGAGCGACGCGTCGCCGCCGAGATACTGATTGTTGACGGTCTCGAGCGCGACCATGTCGAAGTCATCGCTCATGCCGTAGCGCGTAATCATCGCGCGGGCGAGCTTCGTCGCCTGCTCGATATCGTTCGACGCGCCGGTCGTAACGGAGTGGAACACGACCTCCTCGGCGGCGCGGCCGCCGGTCAGCGTGGCGATCTTGTTCTCCATCTCGGTCTTGCTCATGAGGTAATGGTTGCCCTCTTCGACCTGCATCGTGTAGCCCAGCGCGCCCGAGGTGCGCGGCACGATGGTGATCTTCTGCACGGGGGCGGAATGCGTCTGCATCGCCGCCACGAGCGCGTGGCCGATCTCGTGACAGGCGACGATCTTCTTCTCCTCATCGGTCATGATGGCGTTCTTTTTCTGGTAGCCCGCGATGACGACCTCGATGCTCTCTTCCAGATCCGCCTGTGTGGCAAAGCGCCGGCCGTCGCGCACGGCGCGCAGCGCCGCTTCGTTGACAATGTTCGCAAGCTCTGCGCCCGAAGCGCCGGAGGCCATGCGCGCGATCTTGTTGAAGTCAACGTCCTCGGCGATCTTGATCTTCCTGGCATGGACTTTCAGGATTTCTTCGCGGCCCTTGAGGTCGGGCAGCTCCACCGGCACGCGGCGGTCAAAGCGGCCCGGGCGCGTGAGCGCGGGGTCGAGGGATTCAGGGCGGTTCGTGGCGGCAAGGATGATAACGCCGTTGTTGCCCTCAAAGCCGTCCATTTCGGTGAGCAGCTGGTTCAGGGTCTGCTCACGCTCATCGTTGCCGCCGTACTGGCCGCCGCTGCGCTTCTGGCCGATGGCGTCGATCTCGTCGATGAAGACGATGCAGGGGGCCTTCTCCTTGGCCTGCTTAAAGAGGTCGCGCACCTTGGATGCGCCCATGCCGACGAACATTTCGACGAATTCCGAGCCGGACATGGAGAAGAACGGCACGTTCGCCTCGCCCGCGACCGCCTTGGCGAGCATGGTTTTACCGGTTCCCGGAGGGCCGACGAGCAGGATGCCCTTGGGCATCGACGCGCCGATCTCATGATACTTGCTGGGGTCGTGCAGGTAGTTGACGACCTCGGTGAGGTTCTCCTTGGCCTCGTCCTCGCCCGCAACGTCGTCAAACTTGATGCCCTCGGCAGACTTGACATAGACCTTGGCGTTGGACTTGCCCATGTTGAACATCATGGAGTCGCCCCCGCCGCCCATTTTCTCCATCAGCTTGCGCGCGAGGATCTGCCCCAGGCCGATAAAGATGATGATCGGCAGCACCCAGCTGAGAATGCTGACGAGCAGCGAGGTCTGCTCGATCTCCTCGCCCGTGGTGGAGACTCCCGCGTCCAGCAGGCGCTGGACTAATCCGTCGTCCGGCACCATCGCCGTCTTGTAGACGGTCTTTTCATCGCTGCTGGTGAAGAGGATGCGGTTGTCCTGCTGCTGAATCTCGACCTTGCCGATCTCTCCCTGCTCGGTCATGGTGACAAAGGTGTTGTAATCCACCTCTTTGATCTGATGCTCTGCCATCCACGGCATGGCGAGGAAATTGAACAGCATCACCAGCACGAGCGCAACAGCGTAGTAGTACAGCAGCGGTCTTTTCGGCGATTTGACTTCGTTCATTGGTTTTCTCCTTTTCGTTCGGCGTTCCCGTCCGGATCTGCGCCCTGCCGCAGTGCGGATACGGCTCTGCTTGCCGGTTCGTTCCCCAAGGCGGCAACTCTCCGGGCTTTCCTGTTTTATAGCAGGGGATTATGAACAGCGCTATCGCCGGCGCGAAAACTATCCTGTCAATTCCGCAAAAATGTCATATTCTGTTACACTTTTCAAAATGTGCAACAAGACTTCTCCGCCTGCCCAACCTGCTCAATACGCTCCGTCCCTCCCGTATCCGGCAGGCGCGCTGCAAAGCAGCCGCCTGTGTCCTCGCGGATACGGGCAGCTGTTTTTCATGCTTCCCTCTCAGACTGATCCGGCAGGTCTGCCCTTATCTGCGGGAGACCGGCGCGACTGCGCGCTCATGCGCCGGAAGCTTCCGGACCGGCGGCATTACGCGGAACGCCTTGGGGTGGCGCAGGTTACGTGTGCGGATAAAGCCGGGCGCGACCTGCGGGAACAGCGCGAGCGACAGCACGTCCTCTTCGCTGCGGGCAAGCTCTTTAAATTCCTCGCGGTATTTCGGCAGCTCCGGCTCCAGAAGATCGGCAGGCCGGCAGGTAATGATCTCTTCGGGCCTGATACCCGCCTTGGCGCGCACCTCGTCGCTGACCGTGCCGGGCAGCTGGCCGTATTCGCCGCGCAGCATGGCCTTGGACTCCTTGGGAACCATCTTGTAGCGTTCGCCGGTGATGACGTTCAGCACCGCCTGCGTGCCAACGATCTGGCTGGAGGGCGTGACGAGCGGCGGATAGCCGAAATCCTCCCTCACGCGCGGGATCTCGGCAAGGACATCGTAATACCTGTCCTCTTTTCCAGCCTGCTTGAGCTGGGAGATGAGGTTGGAAAGCATTCCGCCGGGGACCTGATAAAGCAGCGTGTTGGTATCCACGTTCAGCACCTTCGGGTCGAGCGCGCCGGTAGCCTTGAGCCGCTCGGCGACCTTGCGGAAATGGACGGCGGCGGCGCTCATCTTATCAAGGTCGAGTCCCGTGTCGCGCACCGTTCCGCGGAGCGTTGCCACAAGGGATTCCGTTGCAGGCTGAGAGGTTCCGTTCGCCAGCGGGGAAAGCGCGGTATCAACGATATCGACGCCTGCCATCGCCGCCATCAGATAGACCATATCGCCCGTGCCGCTCGTGTTGTGCGTGTGCAGATGGATGGGCATACTGACGGTTTCCTTCAGGCGCCTGACCAGCGAATAGGCATCCATCGGCAGAAGAAGGTTTGCCATGTCCTTGATGCACAGCACATCCGCGCCCATCTGTTCAAGCTCTCTGGCAAGCTTTACAAAATAGTCCTCGTTATGGATGGGCGAGACGGTATAGGAAAGCGTCGCCTCGACCTGACCGCCGTATTTTTTGGTGGATCTGATCGCCTGCTCCAGATTGCGCACATCGTTGAGCGCATCGAAAATGCGGATGATATCGATGCCGTTTTCAATGGACTTCGCGCAGAACTCGTCCACCACATCGTCGGCATAATGCTTATAGCCCAGAATATTCTGCCCGCGGAACAGCATCTGCAGCTTTGTATGCGGCAGATGGGTGCGCAGCTGACGCAGCCGCTCCCACGGGTCTTCATTCAGGAAGCGCAGGCAGGCGTCAAACGTGGCGCCGCCCCAGCATTCAAGCGAATAGTAGCCGATCGAGTCGAGGATCTCGCAGGCGGGCAGCATATCGTCAAGCGTCATGCGTGTGGCAGCCTGGGACTGGTGCGCGTCACGCAGGATGGTATCCGTGATAAGCAGGGGCTTGTTCGATAAAAATTCCATGGCGGTCAAAGAGTCCTTTCCTTGAATTAATGCCAGTTTAACACAGCTGTCGAAAATTGGCAAGCCGCACTTTAGACAGGAAACTTGCATATTTACTATATAATCGTCAGAAAATGATGCATCCGATGCAAAATGCACAGTCTTCGGACAACCTGCGCTTGACTGCGGGAGCGCGGCATGATATACTGTTCTGCGCTTTGAGGGAGTAGATGGCGCTTACAGCGTGGCAAGTCAACAGACTGACCGTTTCTGCGGTCTGGCTTGTCTTAAACAACGAGACTCAAGTATGGCTCCGCTGTACCTGCGTCTTTTCTTTTTGCTCAGGCGCGGCGACGCGCCTGATTTTTTGCTGTTTGGAGGATCTTGCCATGACATTTTTCGAGCTGTTTCTCATCGGCATCGGGCTTTCGATGGACGCCTTTGCCGTTTCGATCTGCAAGGGGCTTTCCATGCAGAAGATCGATAAAACGTACACACTCTGCATCGGCCTTTTTTTCGGCGGATTTCAGGCGCTCATGCCGCTGGCAGGCTACCTGCTCGGCAGCCAGTTTTCGGGCTATATTGAGCGCTATGACCACTGGATTGCCTTTGTGCTGCTTGCGCTCATCGGCTTCAGCATGATCCGGGAAAGCCGCGGGGAGGAATCGGAGGAGGAAAAGCCTCACGCCGGCGTGAACCTCAAGGAGCTGCTGCTGCTTGCCGTAGCCACAAGCATCGATGCGCTCGCCGTCGGCGTGACATTTGCCTTTCTGAACGTAAGCATTGCGCCCGCCGTCACGGTCATCGGCTGCACCACGTTCGTTATCTCCATTGCCGGCGTGTGCGTCGGCAATGTGTTTGGCGCGCGGTACAAGAGCCGGGCGGAATTGACCGGCGGCGTGATCCTTATTCTCATCGGCCTCAAGATCCTGCTGGAGCATCTCGGCGTGATCGCGTTTTAATCTAATAAGTGCGGCCTGCTTCGGCGCCGCGCGGAGCCGGAAGAGAATGCAGGACGCCCGCCTTCCCTTCCCCCGCAGAAAGCAAAAAGAGGGCTGCGCTTTTGCGCAGCCCTCTTTCAAGCAGCCGCTCAGCAGCCGCAGCCGTTGTTGCAGCCGCAGTTATTGCCGCAGCCGCAGTTATTGCCGCAGCCGCAGTTATTGCCGCAGCCGCCGCAGGCGAAGATGAGGATGATCAGGATCAGAATCCAGAGGCAGCAGCCGCCGCCGAAACAACCGTTGTTATTGCACATAAAACGAACCCCCCTATGAAGATTGAGGCCGCCCGCACGGCGGCCTCAACCCATAGTATGACGATTGGGGGAAAGTGTGTCAGCCGATGCGCGCGGAGGTAACGAGCGCGCAGGCGTCACGGTAGCTGGAAGCCGTGAAAATCCCGCGGGCGATCAGCGCATCGCTCAGCGCCCCGCCGCCGCTCACGTTCGATTCCAGCGCGTAGTAGGAAAGATATACCACATCGGCACGCAGGAAGCTGCCGGTCCGCAGCGCCTCGGCCTCGCCGGAAGTCAGCACGCCTGCGGCCCGGGCGCGCGCCGGCGCATCGGAAATGTCGATCTGCGCAGTGGAGCTGTAGCCCAGCGCGCGCAGCAGGAACTCTGTGTACATTTCCGCAGAGGCGGGAGCCGCCGTGCCGAAGGTCTTCGGCCCGACGCCGTTGCTGTAGCCCATGGAATACGCATAGGCGGCGTAAGCGTTCGCCCAGGCGGGAACATCTGTAAACGGATGAGACGCCGTGCAGCGGAGCGCGGCCTCCTCCTCCCCCAGCAGACGGATCAGCATGATGAGCGCCTCCATGCGGGTAGGCTCCTTTTCCAGGTCGAACCCGCTGCCGTAGCCGGTATCGGAGCCACGAAACAGTCCCAGCGCCCTGAGCGCGCCCGCCATTGCGGGATAGTCGGTCGCAGCGGACGGAGAAAGCACATACAGGCCGCAGTAATTGAGTACAGCGCTCTTGCCGGAAACCGCGAAGCGCGCCGTTGTATCCTCGGCGACGAGGTAGCGGTGGTTGGCGGAAAGCTGCGCGCCGCTTTTGATCTCGCTGCCGCTCGTAACATCGATCACGGCGCCGGATGGGAACTGTGCGGTCACTTCCCCCGCCAGTACAACGACCTGCAGCCCGGTCGGCCCGGTAAGAAGATCTCCCTGCTTGAGCTGCGCCTCGGTAAACACGTCCGCACGCTGCGCGCCGGCATTGGCCTCCGCTGCGGCAAGCGCTGCGCGCCAGGCTTCCTCCGCCTTTGCGTAGGCGGAGCGGTCGGATGCATCAAGGCGGCTGTCTGCCGCCGCGTCCACCTTGGCAGAAAAAACGCTTTGCAGATAGTCGAGCGAGATCAACGGGTCGGCGCTGTCCCCGCCTGCGGCAAACGCCGCGCCGGTCAGCGCTGCCGCAGCAAGCAGCGCGGCAAGCAGAACGCTGCGCTTTTTCATGCGTCCGCTCCGTTTCCGTCCGGTTCAGCTGAGGTTTTGGAGATGCGGTAGCTCAGCGTGAGCAGACTGTCGGCAAAGTGAACGTCCTCGGTAAAGACCTCGCCGCCAACGTTCAGCTCCGTGTTCGTAAAGTTCCATATCCCACGCACGCCCAGCTCAACAAGCCGTCCGGCGACCTCCTGCGCAATATTCTTCGGCACTGTCAGCACGGCGACGTCCGGGTGGCAGACGGCAAAATAATCCTCCAGCTCGCTGAACGGGCGGATCAGAACATTGTTCACGCGCGTACCGATCAGCGCAGGAGACACATCAAACGCCGTGTCGAGCAGAAAGCCCGTCTGGGCAAAGTCAAAGTTGCGCAGCAGCGCGTGACCCAGATGGCCCGCGCCCACCACGACAAGGCGGTGTCCCTCGTCTACGCCGAGGATATGTCCGATCTCCGTGCGCAGCTCGAGAATGTTATAGCCGTAGCCCTGCTGGCCGAATTCGCCGAAGCAGCTCAGATCCTGCCGGATCTGCGAGGCGGTGATGCCCATGCGCTCGCCCAGCGAATTGGACGAGATGCGGACGATCCCCTTGGAATGCAGATCGTCAAGATAACGGTAGTAACGGGGAAGACGCCGGATCACAGCGTCAGATATTTTACGCTTTTTCATAGCAGAAGCAGATTCCTTTTTTAAATTCCTATAGATATCAAGTTCATTATAGAGGAATCTGCACAACTTGTCAATTTTTTTAACGATCTTCCGCGACAAATTTTTGCTTTACAGGAAGGAAAAAAGTTGCTATACTATCCTACAGCAGGATTCAGGCGGCGCGTCTTTCCCCGCCGCAGATAAATATGTGCCCGTAGCTCAGTTGGATAGAGCGTCAGACTCCGACTCTGAAGGCCGCTGGTTCGAATCCAGTCGGGCATACCAAAAACCGTCTTAAGCAAGTTGCTTGAGACGGTTTTTATATGCGGAAAGTTAGGAGAATTGAAACCTGAGACGAGATTTGTCAAGGTATGTTTTTGCAAAGGAGTGTGCAATTCGCATTGACAAGCAGCAAAAAGAACGCTATAATAATGTCGTTATCGATAATGACGTTATTATTTAGGCGCAGAGGAGTGAAGACATGGCCAATAGGGATCATTCCCTGGATGATGGGATCATTCAGGCTGCTTATTCGGAATTTCTTGCTTACGGCTTTCAGAAAGCCTCTCTGCACAAGATCGCCGAAAAAGCCGGTGTCACAACGGGAGCAATCTACACAAGATACAAGAATAAAGACGCGTTGTTTGCCAGTCTGCTTCAGGATTTTTTTGAGACGATGCAGGTTCTCTTTACCCCCGTCGCGGAAGAATACGAAAAAGCAAAGTGCAGCGCGCAGCCGGAGGATATCCTCCGCGCCATAAACGCCGAAGAACAGGTATATTTTCAACTGCTGACCGAGCACTGCAATGACTGCACTTTATTTTTCTGCCGCAGCGATGGCAGCTCCATGGAAACCGTGCTGCATGAACTGATGAACCGTAAAGCGGAACAAACGGTAGAGTTCTTTTCACATATCTATGGAAAAGCGCCAAATGCCGATGCGATCCGTCTTTTGATGGGCTCACAGTTCTGGTACTTCCGCCAGCTGCTGGATCAGCATATGGAGGAAGGCAGAATGCTTACCTGCTTACAGACAGTCCTTGATTTCACCAACGCTGGCTGGCGGCAGCTATGTGACAGCCTGAATTAAATTGGCAAAGGAATTGGGCGGTGCGGGCGCCCATTTCTTACGGGCATCAGTTAGAGATGGCTAACTCAGGGAGAAGAGTTTACAATGATAGATTTTGAATTTGAATTTCAATATGCGGAGGAAAAAGCCCCGGTGCTTCGACGAACTTCCGGAAGTATTCCGGCGGGACGCTGCGTGGTGCTTTGCGGAGGCAGCGGATGCGGAAAATCCACGCTGCTGCGGTGCATCAACGGACTAATCCCACAATTTTACGAGGGAGAGCTGAAGGGCTTTTGCCGCCTGAACGGGCAGGACACCGCCGGGCTGCGTATCGGCGAGATCGGCGAGCTGGCAGCATCGGTATTTCAGGATCCGCGAAGTCAGTTTTTTACCGTAAACAGCTCCAATGAAGTGGCCTTCGGTCTTGAAAATCACGGTCTGCCGCAAGATAAAATCCGTCAGCGGGTGGAGGAGGCCTTCCGGATCTTTCATCTGGAGCGGCTGAAGGATCGCAATGTCTACGAACTGTCCAGCGGCGAGCGACAGCTCATCTCCATCTTGTCCGCGTGGGCAATGGACACAGATATTTTTCTGCTGGACGAGCCAACGGCCAACCTGGACTTTGCAGCCACGCAGCAGTTAAAAGAGATTCTGCTTGCCCTGAAAAAGCAGGGCAAAACGCTGCTGCTCAGCGAGCACCGACTCTACTATCTTGCCGACATTGCCGACGAATTTTGGGTCATGGCAGACGGCGAGATCAAAGGAAAATACACTGCCACAGAGGCAAAGGCGTTCTCGGCGGAGCGGAGACAAACACTTTCTCTGCGCACGCTCGACCTTGCGGAGATCACCGTGCCGGAGAAAGAGCCGCTGCCGAAAACCGCGCCGACGGCGCTTGCCGTCTCAGATGTCCGCTATACATACGGCAGGAAGGCCGGAGATACCCTCTCCGGTGTCAGCTTTTCCGTCCGTGAGCATGAGATCGTCGGCCTTGTGGGCGCAAACGGCTGCGGCAAAACGACGATTGGCAAGCTGATTGCAGGGCTTTGCTGCCCCTCCGGCGGCAGGATAATGCTTTTCGGAAAGCCGCAAAATCCAAAGCAGCTGCAAAAGCAAGTGCTGTTCATCCTTCAGGAGGCGGAGTTCCAGTTCTTCACCAACTCCGTCCTGCACGAACTGCAATACGGCCATGCGGTGACACCGGAGTTTGAAGCAAAAACGGAAGCGCTGCTGAAAAGTATGGATATGTGGGACTGCCGCGACCGGCATCCCTTTTCCCTCTCCGGCGGGCAGATGCAGCGTCTGACGCTGATGATGGCGTATCTATCCGACAAGCCAATCGTCATACTGGACGAGCCGACAGCAGGACAGGACGCGGAAAGTCTGGAGCGGTGCGCGGAACTGATCCGGGAGATGCGGAAGGAAAAGACGGTTCTCATCATCACCCACGACCTTGAACTGATTGCAGATGCCTGCGACTACTGCATTGGGCTGTCGGATGGACATGCAGAAGCAGAATTTCCCGTTCATTCGGAACGAGATTTGCAAGCGGTACGGCAATATATGGAGCGCTTTCATCCCTCCGATGCTCCGGCAAAAAAACGGCAGAAAGAACGATTCCACCCGGTGACAAAGCTGCTTTACTGGCTGGCCCTGCTGGTTGTGATCTCCACATCCAACAACCACTTGGTTTATGCCGCATATGCGGCACTGATCCTGCTGACCGCAGCGGACGGCTGGCTCGGAACGGCGCTGGCAGGCGGGATGAGCTTTGGGCTACTGTGGGCGGCAAACGCCCTGCTGCCGGGCACAGTGTTTTCCTTTATGTTAGTGCTGTTCCCGCGTATCATTGCCGTTGGCATTTCCATGCGGACGCTGATTGGGCGGAATGAAGCCAGCCGTACCCTGGCGGCGCTGCGTAATCTGCACCTGCCGGAACGGCTGATCATGATCGTGGCGGTGATCTTCCGCTTTTTCCCGGTGCTGTCCGGAGATATGAAGCTGCTACGGCAATCCATCCGCACGCGGGGCGCATTTGCAACACCGCTTCAGAAGCTGCGGGCGCTGCCATCCTATATCGAAATACTGACCGTTCCCATGGCGCTGCGGGTCATCCGCATCGCCGAGACGCTGTCCGCCTCCGCCGAAACACGGGGCATCGACTTAACCCGCCGCAAAAGCAACTATCTGTCGCTTCGGTTTTCTGCGTGGGATGCTGTGTTCTGTGTCCTGCTGGCGGCATCGGTCGCCGCCGGCCTTGTTCTGTGATCGCCGTCTCTGCGACGTTCAACCATATTCCATTCAAAAAGGAGTCTTTAACCATGAGTACTGTAACCGCCAACAAGCTGAAAATCAAGGACATCATCACCGTTGTCCTGCTGGCCCTGATCAATGTGGTCATTTTCTTCGCCAGCTCCGTCCTGTACGCAACGCCCATTACCATCATTCTGATGCCGGTATTTTTCGCCCTGCTGGAGGGCATCGTCTACTTCATCATCGGCACGAAGGTGAAAAAGCCCGGTGCGATCCTCATTTACAGCATTGTCCGCGCCATTATGGGCGGATATCTGCCGTACATCATCCTCTTTATTCTCTCCGGTGTCATTGCTGAACTGCTGCTGTGGAAGATGGGCTATGGCAATGCAAAGGCGCTGACCATCAGCTATATCATCAATCAAGTGCTGGCTGCCTTCGGCAGCACCATCATTCCCTATGCGATTGCAGCCAAGGCTATGGCGGATCAGATGGTCACCGATGGCCGTCAGGACGCAATCCTTGCCGCATCTGAGATGCTACAGTCTTGGGTATCCGTGGCGCTGGTGGCCGGTGTGATCGTGGCCGCATTCATCGGAGCAGCTATCGGCAAGGGCATCGTGAAGAAGCATCTGGCTGCGTAATGCAGTCGAAAGGAGTTCACCATGAAAGAAATTGAGCCAAAGCGCTCTGCCGCCTCGTGGCTGGCAGAGCTGGCAAAAGGGCGGTACGGCGAGTACGCTTTGAGCGTCCTTACGGCACTGCTGGGCGTTGCCTGCTCCCTTGCGCCGTATTTCATCATCATTCAAATCATCACCGCACTGGTAAACGGCACGGCGGAGCTGTCGCAATGCCTGACGCTCTGCGCGTGGATGGTGGGCTGCTGGGTGCTGCGCTATGTGCTGCACAGCGTTTCCACCTCCCTTTCCCACCATGCGACGTTCCATGTGCTGGCCAATACCCGCGTCCGGCTGCTGGACAAGCTGGCGACGCTGCCCCTTGGCACGGTGCTGGACCGTGCCTCCGGCTCCTATAAGAACATTATCGTCGAGCGCGTGGACTCCATTGAAACCACCCTTGCCCATTTGCTGCCGGAGATGACTGCCAACATTGTAGGCGCGCTGGCGGTGCTGGTTCTGCTGTTTATCGAGGACTGGCGCATGGGGCTTTCCATGCTGATCGTCGTGCCGCTGGGCATTATCTGCTTTATGTCCATGTTCAGCGGCTATCACGAAAAGTTTCAGCGCACGGTCACCGCGACAAAGGCACTGAACGACACGGCTGTGGAATACATCAGCGGCATTGAGGTCATCAAGGCCTTCGGCCAGTCTAAGACCAGCTACGCAAAGTTCGTCTCCGCCGCAAAAGAGGGTTCGGACTGCTTCATCGACTGGATGCGGGGAAGTTTGTTCGGTCAGGCGGCGGGGATGGCAATTTTTCCATCGACACTTCTCGGCATCCTGCCGGTGGGCTGCCTGCTTTACATGCGCGGTACACTGTCAGCGGAGACGTTCCTCACAGTCATCGTTCTGTCCTTCGGCGTTATGCAGCCGCTGATCACCGCCTTTTCTTACACCGACGACATTGCGCAGGTGACGACCATCGTGGACGAGATGGCGGAGGTGCTGTCCGGCGAGGATATGCAGCGTCCAACGACGGCGGAAAAGCTGCCGGCCGACAACGCCATCGAGCTGAAGGATGTCCGCTTTGCCTATCACGACAAGGAGGTACTGCACGGAATCGATCTGCACATTGCCCCGGGGACGGTCAACGCATTGGTCGGGCCTTCCGGCAGTGGAAAATCCACCATCGCCCGGCTCATCGCCTCCCTTTGGGACGTGAAGGACGGCTCTATCGAGCTGGGCGGCGTGGACATTCGCACGCTGCCGCTGGCGGAGTGCACAAAGCGCATCGCCTATGTATCCCAGGACAACTACCTCTTTGACCTTTCTGTCATGGACAATATCCGCATGGGCAGAAAGGGTGCGACCGATGCGGAGGTCATTGACGCCGCGAAGAAATGCGGCTGCCACGAGTTCATAATGGGGCTGGAGAACGGCTATCAGACCGTATGCGGTGCATCCGGCGGACACCTCTCCGGCGGCGAACGGCAGCGCATCTCCATTGCCCGGGCCATGCTAAAGGACGCGCCGATCGTCATTCTCGACGAGGCAACGTCCTATACAGACCCGGAAAACGAGGCGGTCATCCAGTCGGCACTGGCAAGGCTGGTGCGGGGCAAGACGCTGCTGGTCATCGCCCACCGGCTGTCTACCATCGCGGATGCAGACCAGATCATTGTTGTCAATCAAGGCAAGATCGAAGCCACCGGCACACAGGCGGAGCTTCTTGCCTCCTGCCCGCTTTATCAAACCATGTGGGAAGCCCACATCAGCGTCAAAGACGACGGGGAGGTGGCGTAATGCTCAAGACACTGAAAAAATTTTTTGCCTTCTGCGGGGTGGACAACCGCAGGCTGTTTATAACATCTATCTGGCTGGGCGTGGTCAGCGCCATTTGCTCTGCCATGCGTATTCCGGCAGCCGCCATCGTCATTCAGGCGCTGCTGGAAAGGAACGTCACTATGGCAACTTTATGGACGAGCCTCGGCATCATCGTTGCATCACTGATTGTGACCATCGCCATCAACATGAAGGCTACCATGCTCCAGACCCGTGCGGGCTACCGAGCCTGCGCCAACAAACGCATCGAAATCGCCGAGCACCTGCGCTACCTGCCTATGGGCTGGTTCAATGACAACAGCCTCGGCGAGGTCACGTCCGTCACCACCAACACCATGGAAAACATGGCGAATGTGGCTACCCGCGTCGTCATGGTCACGACCCGCGGCTTTCTGACCTCCGGCATCATCGCAGCGATGATGTTCCTCTTTGACTGGCGTATGGGGCTTATTACGCTGGCGGGACTGCTGCTGTTCTTCGCCGTCAACGCTGCCATGCAGCGGGCGGAGCAGGCCCTTTCCCAGCGGAAGTTCAATGCCGACGAGCGGCTTGTGTCCAAGGTGCTGGAATATGTGCAGGGCATCGCCGAGGTCAAGAATTTCGACCTGACCCACGACTCTGCAACGCAGGTACACGGCGCTGTGGAGGAGGCCCGCAAGGCTTCCTTTGCCATGGAGATCCCGTCGGTACTTTATATGCTGGCGCAGTTTGTTGTCAACAAGCTCACCGGTGTCGCCGTCTGCGCGGCCGCCATCGTCTTTTACTTCGGCGGAACGATGGAGCTGACAAACTGCCTTTTGATGCTGATCTGCTCCTTCATCCTCTTTGAGCAGCTGGATTCTGCCGGGAGCTTTTCAGCTCTGTTCCGCTCCATCGACATCGGCGTAGATAAGGCAAACGCGATTCTGCGCATAGAACCCATGGACATTAACGGCGAGGAACTGACTCCGGAGAGGGAGGACATTGCCCTGTCGCATGTGGATTTCTCCTATGACAGCAAGCCCATCCTGCATGATGTGTCACTTACCATCCCGGAGAAAACGACGGTTGCCATCGTCGGCCCCTCCGGCAGCGGCAAGACCACGCTGTGCAATCTCATGGCGCGGTTCTGGGACGTGCAGTCAGGCAGCGTGAGCCTTGGTGGGCACGATGTGCGGGAGTACAGCTACGACAGCCTCATCCGCAATTTCTCCTTTGTGTTTCAGCGGACCTATCTGTTCTCGGACACCATCGCCAACAATATCCGCTTCGGTAAGCCCGATGCCTCCATGGAGGAGGTGCAGGCCGCTGCAAAGAAGGCGCGGTGCTACGACTTTATCATGGCACTGCCGGACGGCTTTGACACCGTCATCGGCGAGGCAGGCAGCTCGCTTTCCGGCGGCGAACGCCAGCGCATTTCCATCGCCCGGGCCATCATGAAGGATGCGCCCATCATCATTCTGGACGAGGCCACCGCCAACGTGGACCCGGAGAACGAGAAGGAGTTGATGGAGGCTGTCTCGGAGCTGACCCATGACAAGACGGTCATTATGATTGCCCACCGGCTGAAAACCGTGCGCAACGCCGACCGGATATTCGTTGTCGATCACGGTGAGATCGTCCAGCAGGGCACGCATGACGAGCTGGTTGCTGTTGACGGGCTCTACCGCCGCTTCGTGGTGGAGCGGC